>Ga0070705_100000427_pt1 | contig 24212 bp, 29 predicted proteins | sample KBSK5253metaG_FD_65455 | JGI IMG/M metagenome (GOLD analysis project Ga0070705, IMG submission 65455) | Corn, switchgrass and miscanthus rhizosphere microbial communities from Kellogg Biological Station, Michigan, USA - KBS K5-25-3 metaG | ecosystem: Host-associated > Plants > Roots >... | reverse complement strand
CATCAACCCCGGCTATCAGCCCGGCCGCTTCCCCATCATCGATGCGGGCAACCTGCCGTTCCTGATGAGCAACGGCAAGGGCGGCTCGCAGGCGCTCGACGCCTGGTATCGCAAGTACGCCGCCACCGAGATGAAGGACGTGAAGTTCTGCTTGGGCTTCGTGCACGACTACGGCTCCTTCCACTCGCGCACCAGGAAGGTGATGGTGCCGGGCGACATCAAGGGCCTGAAGGTCCGCCCCGCGCACGCCACCATGGCCGCACTCGTGACCCTGCTGGGCGGCACCAACGTGCAGGCGTCGGCGCCCGAAGTCCGCGACATCATCGAGAAGGGCGTGGCCGATGCGGTGACCTTCCCGTGGGGCTCCATCCCACTCTTCGGCATCGACAAAGTGACGAAGTACCACATGAATGTGCCGCTCTACACGACAGCCTTCGCCTGGGTGATGAACAAGGCCACGTATCAGAACATGTCGGCGGCTCAGCAGAAGGTCATCGACGACCACTGCACCACCGAGTGGGCGCTGCGGGTCGCCGCACCCTGGGCCGACTTCGAGCGTGCGGGCGTCGCCAAGCTGCAGGGCGACACGGCCTCCGGCCGCGAGGTCTACACCATCAGCGAGGCCCAGATCGGCGAATGGCGCAAGGCGGCTGAGCCGGTGGTGAAGGTATGGGCGGACGGGGCACACAAGGCCGGCGTCGATCCCGATGCGGTGCTGGGCGAGCTCAAGGCCGCCCTCGCCAAGTATGACGCGGCCCAATAGCGTCCTTCACGAATGTGAAGCGCCGGCAGAAAGCGGCAGGCCGCCCTGCAAACAGCAGCAGCCTGCGCGATTTGCCATGCTCGCGGCACGTTTGACGGGCGCAGCCGCGTACCGTAATGGATTCAAATGGGGACAAGCGGGACAAACCTGCTGTTTCTCCGCTTCATAAATGTGAAGCCATGGGCCTCGATGCGATCGGCGTCGGGTTGAAATGGCCACAAGCAGGGCGGCCAAGCAGGATCGCGCTGGCGCGCCCGTGAGGCACAAGGGAGGAAACCGGGATGCGATCGTTGCGCGCGCTGTCGGTGGCTTTTGGGCTCACATCGGCGGCTTTGCTGGCGCCCGCCATGGGGTCGGCCTGGGCTCAGGATAAGCCTGTCCATCTCAAGATCGCGCACTGGGTCCCGCCCGCGCACTCGATCCACAAGGCCATGGAGGACTGGGGCGCCTCGCTGCAGAAGGCCACCAACGGCACCGTCACCTTCACGGTCTTCCCGTCGCAGCAGCTGGGCAAGGCCTTTGACCACTACGACATGGTCCGCGACGGCATCGCCGACGTGGTCTTCATCAACCCCGGCTATCAGCCCGGCCGCTTCCCCATCATCGATGCCGTCAACCTGCCCTTCATGATGAGCAAGGGCGGGGAGGGCTCGCAGGCCGCCGATGCCTGGTACCGCAAGTACGCTGCGGCCGAGATGAAGGACGTGAAGTACTGCTTCGCCTTCGTCCACGACTACGGCTCGTTCCACTCGCGGAGCAAGAAGATCGTGGTGCCCGGCGACCTCAGGGGCATGAAGATCCGCCCCGCCCACGCGACCATGGCCGCGCTCGTTACCCAGCTCGGCGGCACCAACGTGCAGTCGTCCGCGCCCGAGATCCGCGACGTGCTGGAGAAGGGCGTGGCCGACGCGGCCACCAACCCGTGGGGCTCGAACTTCCTGTTCGGCATCGACAAGGTCACCAAGTACCACATGAACGCGCCGCTCTACGTGACGGTGTTCGCGTGGCTGGTGAACAAGAGCACCTACCAGAACATGTCGCCGATGCAACAGAAGGCCCTCGACGACCACTGCAACACCGACTGGGCGCTGCGTGCCGCCGGCCCCTGGGCCGAGTACGAGCGGGCCGGCATTGCCAAGATGCAGGCCGACCCGGCACACGAGGTCTACAAGATCACCGACGAGCAGCTCGGCGAGTGGCGCAAGGCCGCCGCGCCGGTGGTGAAGATCTGGGCCGACAGCGTGCGCAAGGTGGGCGCGGACCCGGACGCGGCGCTGGCCGAGCTCAAGGCTTCCGTCGCCAAATACAAGGCGCTCGAGTAGAGCCGGGCGATCAAGCCGATATGTTTGCGATAGGGGGAAGGTGGGAATGCGAATGCAATTGTTGCGTGCGCTGTCGATCGCTTCGATGGCTGCGCTGCTGGCGACCGTGCCGGCCACGATGCCGGCATGGGCGCAGGACAAACCGGTGCACCTCAAGATCGCGCACTGGGTGCCGCCGTCGCACCCGATGCACAAGGCCATGGAGGACTGGGGTGCCTCGATCCAGAAGGACACCAACGGCACCGTCACCTTCACGGTCTTCCCCTCCCAGCAGCTGGGCAAGGCCTTCGACCACTACGACATGGTCCGCGACGGCATCGCCGACGTGGCCTTCGTCAACCCCGGCTACCAGCCGGGCCGCTTCCCCATCATCGACGCGGTCAACCTGCCCTTCATGATGAGCAAGGGCGGAGCCGGCTCGCAGGCTGCCGATGCCTGGTATCGCAAGTACGCCGCGCAAGAGATGAAGGACGTGAAGTACTGCTTCAACTTCGTGCACGACGCCGGCTCGTTCCACTCGCGCACCAAGAAGATCGTGGTGCCCGCCGATATCAAAGGCATGAAGATCCGGCCGGCCGACTCGACGATCGCGGCGCTTGTGACCCAGCTGGGCGGCACCAACGTGCAGGCGTCGGCTCCGGAGATCCGCGACGTGCTGGAGAAAGGCGTGGCCGATGCCGCGACCTCGCCGTGGGGCTCCATGATGCTGTTCGGCATCGACAAGGTGACGAAGTACCACATGAGCGCGCCGCTCTACACCAGCGTGCTCACGTGGATCATAAACAAGAACACCTATCAGAGCATGTCCCCGGCGCAGCAGAAGGCGATCGACGACCACTGCACCACCGACTGGGCGCTGCGCGCCGCCGGGCGGTGGGCTGATTTCGAGCGGGGTGGCGTGGCCAAGCTGAAGGCGGAGCCCGGTCACGAGGTGTACACCCTCACGCCGGCCCAGCTCGACGAGTGGCGCAAGGTCGCCGAGCCGGTGGTGAAGATCTGGGCCGACAGCGTGCGCAAGGTCGGTGTCGACCCCGACGTGGCGCTGGCCGAGCTCAAGGCCTCGGTGGCGAAGTACAACGCGCTCGAATAGGCGAGGGCGCGGGGGATGGGAAAGCCGGCGGCGGCGAGGTCTGCTCGCCGCCGCTTCGGTGTGAGGGGCCAAGGTCCGCGAGGCTGGGGCCCGATCGCAGAGCGGCCGGATTGTGAGGTAGGCGCGTGTCACGCAATTGGATGGACCGCTTCATCGACGGCATCGAGCTCATCGCGGCGGTCTTCATCGGCCTCGTCGCCGCCATTGTGTTCTTCACGGTGATGCTGCGCTACTTCGGCATCGATATTCCCGACAGCTACGATTTCGGCATGCTCCTGCTCGGCATCCTGATCTTCTGGGGCATCGCCGCCACCTCCTACCGCGGCACGCACATCACTGTGGACCTGGTCTGGGCCACCGTCGGCCCGCGCGGCAAACGCGTGATCGATGTGTTCGCCACGCTGGTCCTGCTGTTCGTGGTCACGGTCCAGACTTATACACTGTACGACAAGGTGGCGAGCACCTACGCCGCCAACATCTCCACCTTCTCGCTGCGGCTGCCGACCTGGCCGTTCTTCGCCGTGGCGTGGTTGGGCGACGCATCCGCGGTGCTGCTGATCGCGGTACGAACCTACCGCTTGATCTTCCAGCCCGAGGCAATGGCCCGCGCCGCCGACGTGGCGCGGCCGGTGGACTAGGGGGCAGCCATGAGCGCCGATCTCGTCGCCGTCGTCGGGTTTGTGTCGCTGTTCGTCCTGATGCTCCTGCGCGTGCCGGTCGGCATGGCGATGGGCCTCGTGGGCGTGGCCGGCTTCGGCTATCTCGCGGGCGCCACCCCGGCCCTCAAGATCGTGGGCCACACCACGATGCGCTCGGTCACCGACTTCAACTTCGCGGTAGTGCCGCTGTTTCTGCTGATGGGCTCGTTCGCCACCAACTCCGGCATGAGCCGCGAGCTGTTCCGCACCGCCAACGCCTTTCTCGGGCACCTGCGCGGCGGGCTCGGCATCGCCACCATCGCCGCCTGCGGGGGCTTCGCGGCGATCTGCGGCTCCTCGGTGGCGACGGCGGCCACCTTCTCGCGCGTGGCCTACCCCGAGATGCGGCGCTACGGCTATCCGCAGAGCTTCGCCACCGGCGTGATCGCCGCCGGCGGAACGCTCGGCATCATGATCCCGCCCTCCACCGTTCTCGCCATCTACGGCATCATCACCGAGCAGGACATCGGCAAGCTGTTCATCGCCGGCGTCATCCCCGGCATCGTCGCCGTCCTCATGTACATGGCGACGATCACGCTCATCGGCCGCCTCCGACCCGGCTACCTGCCCGCCGGCAAGCCCGTGCCGTGGCGCGAGCGGATCGCCTCCACGCGCGACGTCTGGGCGACGCTGCTGCTCTTCTTCTTCGTCATCGGTGGCATCTACGGCGGGCTGTTCACGGCCACCGAGGCGGCCGGCATGGGCGCGGCCGGGGCGTTCATCATCAGCGTCCTGCGCCGGAGGCTGTCGGGGGCCGACATCCTGCGCTCGCTGCTGGAGGCCACGCGCACCACCGCCGCGGTGTTCACGGTGCTGATCGGCGCCCTGCTGTTCGGCTATTTCCTCACCATCACCCAGACGCCGCAGAAGGTGACGGAGTTCCTGGTCGGGCTCGGCATCGGCCGTTACGGCGTGCTTGCGCTCATCATGGTCATGTACCTGGTGCTCGGCACCCTGATGGACGCCCTGGCCATGATCATCCTGACAGTCCCCATCGTCTTCCCCGTGATCAAGGCGCTGGGCTTCGACCCGATCTGGTTCGGCATCATCATCGTCATGGTGGCCGAGCTGGGGCTGATCCATCCGCCGGTGGGCATGAACATCTTCGTGATAAAAAGCGTGGTGGAGGACGTGAAGATCTCCACCATCTTCTACGGTGTCCTGCCGTTCATCATAACCGACCTCCTGCGGCTCATCCTGCTCATCGCCTTCCCGATCCTGGCGCTGTGGCTGCCGTCGCAGATGTGACGGCCGCGGCCGACAGCGGCTCGGCGAGCGGAAACCCCAAAGGTCGGTGGCCGCCACCCGGGATCTGGGCTAGCATGCCCGGAGAGATTCGGGTGTGCAGAGAGATTTCGCGGAGCGCCGGTCAGGGAGCAGCAGCCGCAATGAGGCGTTCAGCCGCTGCAAAGGAGGCAGACGAGCCGCGGCTCAGCTTCGACGAGCTCCCCGGCTATGTCGGCTACCAGGTACGGCGCGCGCAGGCCCAGATCTTCGCCGACCTTGAGACCGCGCTGAAGGAATTCGACCTCACACCGGGCTCGTTCGGGGTGCTGACCCTAATCCGGGCCAATCCGGGCATCACGCAGGTGGCGCTGGCCGCCGCCCTGGGCATCGACAAGTCCACCATGAGCCCGGTGATCTTCCGTCTGGAGAACCGCAGCCTCATTCGTCGCAAGGTGCAGGCGAACGACCGCCGCCGCCACGCCCTGTTCGTCGAGCCGGCCGGAGAGGGCACATTCCTCGCGGCGCGGCAGAGAGTCCGGGCGGCCGAGGCAGGTGTTGCGGCCCGCCTCACCAAGGCCGAGCAGCGGGAGCTCACGCGCCTTCTCGCCAAGCTGAGGGGGTCGGCGGACCCGGCTTCGGCTTGAGGGCTGAGCACGCGTTTACCAATTTCGATGAGCTACCGCTCCATCGCCCCGTTACCGGCGGGATGCGGTGCGTGCTCGCGCCGCCTTTGCGACATTCTGCCACCCTTCCGGCCGGCCTCGGCGGCCAGCAGGCGGTTCTTCGAAAAGCTGCGCGACTGCGGCGCCACGTGGCGGCCGCCCTTGCGGCCGGCTTCCGAGGCGAGCGCCCGGTTCTGGGAGAAGCTGCGCTTCTCGCTCGGCACGTTGGCGCCGCCCTTGCGGGCAAGCTCACGCTGCTTGGTGGGTTCCATGCGGGCGAAGCCGCGTAGCGGCCCGCCGTCCTCGCTTCTGCGCTGACGCGACATGACGGTTGGCTCCTGAGAGGTTGGCCTACTGCAGCGCCAACGTTGGACCCACGCTCCAGGTTCCAGCAGGTGTCAGAGCCTCCGGGCTCTCCGGGTCTGACACCGCGGCCCCCATGATGAGGTCCGGGCATCCCACGGTCACGCGGCGGACCCTTGACGGCGCCGCAGCACCAGCGCCGGTGCGCGCAACGGTGTCAAACCCGGAGGGTCCGACACCCCGGCGCGTGGGAGCGCACCCACAGCTCAGACATCGGAGCGGGCGGTGGAGCGGGGCGGCCAAAGCTTGGCTTGCCGCGCATTTTGCGCCTAGTGTAAGGGCAGCAAAAAGAACAGCGGGCAGGAAATGCCTCTTCGCTTCGTGTGGCGCTTCAGGAGGACAGAGCATGCATACTCGACAAAGGTTGTGGCGCGCGGCCGCGGGGGTCGCCGCGCTCGTGGCGATGCTGGCCGGCTCGCAGGTGTCGGCGCAGGAGCCGATCAAGATCGGTTTCGCCATGTCGCAGACGGGCGGTCTTGCCCCCAACGGTAAGTCGTCGCTGCTCGGCATGAAGATCTGGGAGGAGGACATCAACGCCAAGGGCGGCCTGCTCGGCCGCAAGGTCAAGCTCGTCTACTACGACGACCAGAGCACGGGCTCCACGGTCCCGGGCCTCTACGCCAAGCTGCTCGACGTGGATAAGGTCGACATGATCGTGGCCGGCTACGCCACCGGCATGATCGCGCCGGCCCTGCCGGTAGCGATCCAGAGAAAGAAGGTGCTGCTCTCGCTGTTCGGCACCGGCGTCAACAGCGAGTTCAAGTACGACAAGTACTTCTCGATGATCCCCACGGGCCCCGATCCCAAGCCCGCCTTCACCAGGCCGTTCTTCGACGTGGCGCTGGCGCAGAGCCCGAAGCCCGAGAGCATCTCGCTCGCCGCCGCCGATGCGGAGTTCGGCCGCAACGTGTGCGAGGGCGCGCGCGAGAACGCCAAGAAGGCCGGCCTCAAGATCGTCTACGACAAGACCTATCCGCCGCCGACCACCGACTTCGCGCCGATCATCCGCGCCATCCAGGCCACCAGCCCGGACATCGCGGTATTCTGCTCCTATCCGCCCGACTCGGTGGGCATCATCCGCGCCATCAGCGAGGTGGGCTTCAAGGCCAAGATCGTCGGCGGCGCCATGGTGGGCGTGCAGGCCACAGCCATCAAGCAGCAGCTCGGCCCCCTGCTCAACGGCATCACCAACTACGAGACCTGGGTGCCGGCCAAGACCATGGAGTTCCCCGGCGTCAACGAGTTCCTGGCCAAGTACCAGGCGCGCGCCGCCGCCGAGGGCGTCGATCCGCTCGGCTACTATCTCGGCACCTGGGGCTACGCCTACGCCCAGCTGATCGAGCAGGCCATCAAGGGCGCGGGTGGCACGGACGACGAGAAGCTCGCCAACTACTTCAGAACCGCCACCTTCAACACCATCCTCGGTCCAGTGAAGTTCGGCGCCGGCGGCGAGTGGGCCGAGTCGCGCATGATCGCGGTGCAGTACCACGGCATCAAGGGCAACGATCTTGAGCAGTTCAAGGGCATGAACGTGCAGACCATCGTCGGCCCCGAGAAGTACGGCACCGGCAAGATGATCTACCCCTACGAGAAGGCTAAGTAGGGCGCACAGAGCTTCCTTTCCCCGGGCGGGGAAAGGGAGCTGCGACCCAGCTCCTCTCTCAGCGCAGTGGCCGGGCGGTTTCCGGCCGTACCGGCCGCTGCTAGGATCGACAATAACAACCCAAGCTTCGCACCCAGGGGAGCCCTTCATGATCCACGAGCTGCGCACCTACACCGTGAAGCAGGGTTCCCTGCCGGAGATGATCAAGAACTCCAGCACCATCTCGCGCGACATCCGGGGCGACGACTACGGCAAGCTCGAAGGCTACTGGTCCACGGAGATCGGTCCGCTCAACCAGGTCGTGCACCTGTGGAGCTATTCCGACCTCAACGAGCGCGCACGCCTCAGGGCCGAGCTCGCCAAGAACCAGCGCTGGACGCAGGAGTACAGGCCGCTCAACAAGGCCATCCTCGTGCGCCAGGACATCCGCCTCCTGAACCCCGTCGTCGGGCCGGTGGCGCCGGAGGGGCCGCCCCACGTCTATGAGCTGCGCAACTACCGCGCCAAGCCCGGCGCCGTGCGCCAGTGGGCGGAGCTGATGAAGAAGGCGCTGCCGGTGCGGGAGAAGCACTCCAAGATCGTCGGCTTGTGGATTACCGAGGCGGGCCAGCCCAACGAGGTCTGCCACATCTGGGCCTACAAGGACCTGAACCACCGCGCCCAGGTGCGCGCCGCCGCCGGCGCCGATCCCGCGTGGCAGGCATTTCTCAAGGAATCCGCGCCGCTCCTCGACGAGCTGCACTCCACCATCATGGTGCCGGCGCCGCACTCGCCGATGAAGTAGAGCGATGTGGCAGGATCGGTGCAGTCGCGTATTCGCGCGACTGCACCCTACGTTCGGCCCGTCCCGTACCTGATCACCTGCACCTTCTCCAGAGTGACGAGGCCGCTCGCGGTCATCATCGTCTCCAGCGTGGGCAGGAACGCCCGGATCTTCTCCTCGCTGTCCACGATCTCGATGACGAGCGGCAGATCCTCCGAAAGGCGCAGGATCTTGGCCGTGTGCAGGCGGCTCGACGCGCCGTAGCCCATCGGGCCGCGGATGACGGTGGCGCCGGCGAGGCCGCGCTCCCGCGCCGCCAGCACAATCGCCTCATAGAGCGGGCGCTGCCCGTGCCTGTCATTCTCGCCGATGAAGATCCGGAGCAGCATGGCATCCTGGGGGAGCTGCATGCGCGTTATCCTCCCGAGAGCTGGTTGATCTGCGCTGCCATGATGTGGCCGATCCAGACAGCCAGCATGCAGAGCAGCACCGACGCCACGATGTTGGCGCCGGCGTAGAGGATCTCCCCGTCGCGAATGAGATTGAGCGTCTGCAGACTGAACGAGGAGAATGTGGTGTAGCCGCCGCACAGCCCGACCATGACGAACTGGCGGATGTTCGGGCTCACGAGCAGACGTCCGTCGGGGCCGGTGAGCGTGAAGAAGACGCCGATCACGAACGAGCCCAGGATATTGATCAAAAGCGTGCCCCAGGGAAACGTCTCGCCGATCAGCCGCGCCGCGACCCCAGAGCACCAATAGCGGAAGGCGCCTCCCAAAGCGCTGCCGGCCGCGATCCAGATGTAGGTCATCTCGCTTCTCTTTCACCCCTTTGACAGACCCACCCGCCAAAAAGAGGGACCTTTTCTCGCCGTCGGTATCGGGTGGCCATGAAAAAACCCGCCACGCGGCGGGTTCCTGGGGAGAATCCTGCCGCGGCCTCGCTCTCGAGCCCAATGCAGCAGGAGCCATCAGCCTTGCGGCGGTTATCGGGGGACTCCATCCCCATCACACCGACGCCAATGTGCGGGAGGCTTGCTCCTGCGGTCAAGCGGGTTATATCTGCCGGCCGTGAAAGGCGAGATCAGCGTGAACGGCTCCGGCCACCGAGCTTTGGACATGAGCGCACCGGTGGAGACCATCGAGGTGGCCCGAGACGAGGCCGGCCTGCGGCTCGACCGTTGGTTTCGCGTGCACTTTCCAGAGGTCGGCTACAGCTACCTGCAGAAGCTCCTGCGCTCCGGTCAGGTGCGGGTGGACAGCCGCCGCGTCACGGCCAACGCCCGCCTGGAGGCCGGCCAGCAGGTGCGTGTGCCGGCCGTGGTGCGCCAGCCGCCGAAAGCCTCCCCTTCGCTGACGCCGCCGCCCGGCCTCTCGAAGGCCGACCGCGACTTCATCCAGCGCCTGATCCTCTACGAGGACGACCACGTGATGGTGCTGAACAAGCCGTTCGGCATCGCCGTGCAGGGCGGCACCGGCACCAAGCGCCACATCGACGGTCTGCTCGCCGGCATGGCGGACCGCTTCGGCGGCCGGCCACGGCTGGTGCACCGGCTCGACCGCGACACCACGGGCGTGCTGCTGGTCGCCAAGCACCGCGACGCGGCGGCAAGGCTCGGGCGCATCTTCCAGACCCGCTCCGCCGCCAAGACCTACTGGGCGCTGGTGAAGGGCGTGCCGAAGCCGCCGCAGGGCAAGATCGAGGCGGCCCTGGTGAAGGCGGCCGGCCCCGGCGGCGAGGACCGCGTCCGCAAGGCGCTCCCCGGCGAGCAGGACAAGGCCATGCACGCCACCACGCATTACTCGGTCATCGACCGCGTGGCCCACAAGGCCGCGTGGGTGTCGCTGAAGCCGGTCACCGGCCGCCAGCACCAGCTGCGCGCCCACATGGCCCTTATCGGCCATCCCGTCGTCGGCGATAACAAGTACGAGGGCGATACCGCGCTGGCCGACAGCGGCATCGAGCGCAAGTTGCACCTCCACGCGCGGCGGCTCGTTATCCCGCATCCGGTGGCAGGAGAGCCCAAAATCGACGTCACCGCGCCGCTGCCGGAGCACATGCAGCGCACGTGGGAGATGCTGGGGCTCGATGCCAGGCGCTTCGACGCCGGGGAGGAAGCCTGACGCTGCGCCCGCTCTACCTCGGCTCCTGCCGCGCCGGATCGCGCCTGATGGCACGCAACTGGGAGCGATGCAGGGCAAAGCCGCTGTCGCGCTTGGTCCCGAAGGCCGCCAGGTCCACGTAGATGAAGCTGAAGGCGCCCTGGGAGACAAGCGCGTAGTCGCGCGCAGTCAGGAAGGCGCGGATGGCGCTGTGCCGGTCGCCGACGTTGTTGAGCACGAACTGCTCGTGATCCTCCACGATCGCCACGCACGGCCGGCTCGTGGTCCAGCTCAGCGTCTCCAGGACGGCAAGGTCCATGCCCTCGCAGTCGACCGAGATCAGGTCTATGGCCCGGCCGAGGGCGTGGCGGTCGACGATCTCCTGGAGCGGGCGGCATTCCACGCCGATCGTCGAGATGGGAGTCTGGCCCATCAGGTCCTTCTGCTCGCTGCGGAAGCTGTTGAGCTTGGCGTCGGCGAACTGGAAATACTGCAGCTCTCCGGGTTGGGTCGCGACACCGGCCGTCACGTGGACGTCGCGCGGCCTGATCCGGCGGAACAGCGGAGCAATATCGGGGTTGGGCTCGATGGTGAGCCCGCTCCAGCCGCGCAGATAGAGCTTGTAGGTGTTGGAGCTGCGCCAGGGGTGGCATGCGCCCACGTCGACATAGAACCCGCGCCTCTGGGGGATCAGCGCATAGATCAGGGTGTCTTCCGAGTATTGCGAGAAAGAGATCGAGCGGGCGCTCTCCAATATCGCCCTCGCGCCGCGCACGGCATCGGACCATCTCGACCAATAGGACATCAAGTTCTGCAAAAACCTGTTTGAGGCCGCGAGGCTACCGGTGCTAACGGTCACGCAGCCGACGGATAGCATACCGAAGCGGGGCTGTCTGCGGGGTAATCCCCATGCCGCACAGCCTGGGAGCACCGTCGGCCGCCGCGAGCGAGCCCAGAGGCGCGGCCCGGGCCTACGATCCGGGCGCGGGCGCCAGCGCCTCCAGCACCGCCTTCGGATTGCGCGCGATAACCCGGAGGTACGCGCGGGCGGCCTGGTCGGGCTGGGTCTTGCCCTGCTCCCAGTCGCGCAGGGTGCCGAGGGGGATCTGGAAGCGGCCCGCGAATTCCTCCTGCGTCAACCCCAGGGCGCGGCGCATCACCTTGACCTGCGGCACCCGCTTCAAGTGCTTCTCGCGCTCGGGAGTGCGCGGCGGATTGTCCGGGTCGGTCAGCGCCGCGGCGTTGATCTCCTCCTCGGTCAGGTGCGGCAGCGGCCCCGGATCGGGAAACGGCTCCTCCCGACCATCGGGGAACACCCGCACGAGCTTGCCGTCACTTCTCCTGCGCCGCGCGACGATAGTTTCTCCGCTCATAGTCGTGGGCCTCACGAGCCGAAATGATGCGAATGCGATGGTTGCGTTCGGTGTAGACAACGGTGAGCACACCGTTAGATGACCGTCCGATCAGCACAAAACGATCCTCGCCGTAGTCTTCGCTGTCATCCAACTCGACGAGCGCGTCGTAATCCTCACATGCTTCAACCGCATGCTCGAAGCGAACCTTGTGCTTCTTGAAGTTCGCCTCAGCCTTGGCATCGTCCCACTCGAACCATTCGTCTTTCATATAATGGATACCATTACTTAAAGTCAAGACCGGTGAATCAGCTTTCTGATGCTATTATAGCCCGATCCGCGACTGAGTCAGCTATAAGAAGATCTGTCGGCGCATGGAAATAGCCAGTTTCGCAAACACCGTCGCCTGCGCGCAACGGGACGCTGGCGCATGACGACACGGCCGAAGCGGTTCTATCGGACGGTGACGGTGGATGGCGCGGCGCCGGCCTTTCGCGTGCTGCTCGATGGCCGGCCGATACGCACGCCGGCGAAGCGGGAGCTGGCGGTGCCGTCGAAGGCGCTGGCCGAGGCTGTGGCGGCCGAGTGGGAGGCTCAGGGCGAGCGCATCGACCCCGCGAGCATGCCGCTGACGCGGCTGGTCAACTCGGCCATCGACGGGGTGACCGGTCGCGAGGCCGAGGTGCGCGCCGATATCGCCAAGTATGGCGCCAGCGACCTCCTGTGCTACCGCGCCGAGGGGCCGGCGGAGCTGGTGCGCCGTCAGGCGGAGGCATGGGACCCTGTGCTGGCCTGGGCGCGCGAGGCACTTGGAGCACCACTGGTCCTAGGCCAGGGCATCGTGCCGGTTACCCAGCCGGAAGCGGCGGCTGCCGCCATGCAGCGCGCCCTGGCAGAGCCGGATGCTTTCAGCCTGGCCGCCCACCATGTCATGACGACGCTGACGGGCTCGGCGCTGCTGGCGCTGGCGCACGCCCGGGGCCGCCTCAGCGCCGAGCAAGCCTGGTCGGCTGCCCACGTGGACGAGGGCTGGCAGACCAGCCAGTGGGGCGAGGACGCCGAGGCCAAGGCGCGCCGCGACCGCCGCTGGGCCGAGATGCAGGCTGCCTCCCGCCTCCTGGCGCTGCTGGCCGCAGACTGACGAGCGTGCCCCTGCAGCCGGCCGGGCGCCTCACCAACGAGAGGTGCACGGCAGGCCCGGATCGGACGACGGCTCGGCGCGGCTACTCGCCGAAATACTTCAGCGCGATTCCGATTCCCTCGTCGTACATTTTCTGGAAATCGGCCGCGGACGTCTCGCCCCGCTTGGTGCTGCGGTGGTAGAACTTGACCACCTCTGCAATGGGCGTGGCCGGCCGGCGGTTGTCCAGCGCGTCGATGTGCGTGGTCGAGCCCAGATCGATCAGCCCGTCGAGGTCATAGTCGGCCAGATAGTGGAAGAGCGCGCCGATGTAGACCCCGCGCGAGGGCTCGTTGCGGATGCGCAGCATCTCCGCGCGGTTGCCCTCCGGCGGGATGTGCTCGTAGCACCAGCGGCGATCCTCAATCCTGATGCACCCAGCGGTCGTACCGAGGCGTTCGAGCCACACGCGCTCGGTTTTCGCCCGGCTGCGTGCAAGGCTTTCCGGATAAGGCATTTTCACCGATGTGACGAGATTGATGACCTTGCGCACGTCCTCGCGCTCGGCGGCCGAGGCGGGTGTCAGCGCGAAGGCAAGAGGCAGGAGGGCGAGGACAACAGCCTTGGATTTCTGAAGCATTGCCAATGCCTTTCCTATGGAGAGCCGTAGCGGTCGGAGCGTGCGCCTGGCGGACGGCAGCGCCCAAGGTTAACAAGCGCGCAACCGCGGCCAAGGTTCCGCTTGGACCCCGCGAATCCGCTCGAATCCGTTGTTGTGCCTGCGGGCGTGCCTACTCGCCGATATGCTTCAGCGCGATCTGGATGCCGTCGTCGAACAGCTTCTGGAAATCGCCGCGGAACTGGTCGCCGCGGCCGGTGCCGCGATGAAAGAACTGCACCACCGTCCCGACCGGGGCATGCGGCTGGCCATCGATCTTGGTGGTGCTGCCGAGGTCGGCCTGCCCGTCCAGGTCAAAATCGACAGCATATTGAAAGACTTGACCCGGAACGATGCCGGCCACCGGCTCGGTGCGCACCCGCAGCATCTCGGCCCGCGCCCCGGTAGCGGCAATATGCTCGTAGCACCACTTCTGCTTGTCATCGAGGCGCAGGCACGCGATGGTCGTGGTATTGGTGTCGATGGTCACCCACTCCGTGCGGGACATGTTGTTGCGGAGCTGCTCGGGAAACGGCATTTTCACAGCCGAGATCAGATTGATGACGGCGCGCACCTGCTCGCGCTCGGCTGCGTCCGCGGGGACACTCGCGAATGCACCGATGAGGGCGGCGAACGCAAGGATGGACGCGGAGCCGGCGATCTTCCGAGGCATGAGAGAATCCTTTCCTGGATGAACCGAAGCGTTGCACGGCGTGGTTAACGCCGCGGCCCAGCTTTAGTTTCGAAGGAGTCTCACGCGGCCGAGTGGATGAGGCATGGACGCAACTGGGGAAGATCTGCGCCGGCACTAATTAGCATTTTGAGCTTACGGCAGGTTCGTTCCGAGGACCTGCCGAACTGGATGCACGAAGGTCATTGAGGCGGGGCCGTCGGGCCGCCTACCGCAGCCAGATACAGCCCGAGCAGCAGCAAACCTGCAAAGAACCATTTGCGGAAAGCGACAGGCGACATGCGCCGTCTGATCGCCTGACCGATCCACATGCCGGCACACGCCAATGCGAGGGCGGAGACGATGGCGCGCCCCAATGAAAGCTCAAGCCCCCCTTCGATGGCCACATTCACGGCGAGTGCGACTGTCGAGACCGTGAACGAGAGGCCGAGCGCCTGAACCAGCTCATCCTTCTCGAAGCCGATGGCCTGCAGGTAGGGAACCGCCGGTATCACAAAGACGCCGGTTGCGGCGGTGATCAAGCCGGTGATTGCGCCGACGACGGGCGAGAGGATTGGCTCCCACTTGCGAGGGACCGTGAACCGCAATGCAACAAGCCCGCTGGCTGCATAGAGGACCAAGGCGACGCCAAGGAGCGCCGTCCCAAACCGCGCCGTCGCGCCCGTCATGAGACCGATGCCGGCCCAGGTTCCAAGACATACCGCGAGCATCATCGACCACAAGCGGTGAGCCACCACTGCCAGGGCAGGTCCGGCCAGCATCTGCCAGAGATTGGTGACGAGCGAGGGAAGGGTGAGAATTGCGGCCGCTTGGACGGGCGGCATCACGCCGGCCAACAGCCCCATCGCGATCGTCGGGAGGCCAAGCCCGATCAACCCTTTGACCAGTCCTGCGAGGGCGAAGACGGCTGCAATGAAAATCAGGGTTGGGTCGGGCATGGCCCTACCCTCATCGATCACGCCGTCACTCGCAATGTGGAGGTTTCGAAGCTAGACTGCGGAAAATCCGAAGACAGGTGTGGCCACGCATGCGTTTCGATCTGGTAGATTTGAGGCTCTTCCTTCATGTTGCCGAAGCGCACAGCATTACGCATGGCGCCGAAAGATCGAGCCTTGCCTTGGCCTCGGCAAGTGCCCGCATCCGTGGCATGGAGGATGCGCTCGGCACCCCGCTCCTGGCGCGCAATCGTCGTGGCGTTTCGCTGACACCGGCCGGTCAATGCCTTGTCGAGCATGCGCGACTCATCCTGCAGCAGGTGGAGCGCATGCGTGGCGATCTCGGCTCTTTCGCCCGCGGACTATCTGGCAGTGTGCGGCTTGTCTCCAACACGGCAGCACTGAGCGAGCACCTGCCGAAAGTTCTGGCCAAGTTCCTGGCTGCCAATCCGAGCATCAGCCTCGACATCGAGGAGCGGGAGAGCGCGGACATTGCCGCGGCCCTTGCGTCTGGCGCCGCCGACGTTGGGATTGCCTCCGCGGCTGCTTTGCCAGACACGATCGAGCAGTTTCCGTTTCGCGACGACGCCCTCGTCGTGGTGCTGCCGCGAGGGGACAGCCTTGGGCGGAAGCGGGCCCTGGCCCTGGCCGACGTTGTCGACCGGGCCTTTGTCGGGCTGCCCGCCGACAGCGCGCTGCAGCGCCATATCGCCGGGCACGCCGCAAGACTTGGCAAGTCGATGAAGGTGAGAGCGCGTGTTACCGGGTTCGACGCTGTCTGTCGCATGGTCGAAGCCGGCGCCGGCATCGGCATCGTGCCGGAGGCCTCGGCGGCACGCTGCCGTCCGAGCATGCGCATCGAGAGTGTCAGGCTGAGCGACCCCTGGGCGTCGCGCCGGCTCGCCATCTGCGCCAGGGACCTGAGGAGCTTGCCCGCGGGCGCGCTACGGCTGGTTGCGCATCTGAGGGAGGCAGCTGTCCCCGCCTTAGGGCTTCGCCTATCCCGGTCGTGAAGTGCGATATCGGCGAGTTGGGGATAGGCTGTCGAGGCCTGGGCTGGCAGCGTACGAAGCCCACCAAGGTTGGGAGGAAGCCAATGACGACATTGAAAGCCGTGAAAGTCGCCCCCAAGGGAATGGGTCTGAACGATTTCGTGGCCCATCAGGAGGGCTATTTCGCAGCCGAAGGGCTCGATGTCGAGTTCGACTGGAAGACGTTCCGCGGCACGCAGTCGAGCTGGAAGGGCCTTGAATATTTCCAACGTCCGCAGGACCGGCCCTACACCCAGTCCAAGGAGGACGTAATCCAGGGGGCCTGCGCATGGGGAACGGTGTGCAACGCGAGCGCCGGCATGGGGCGCATCGTAGACGAGGGCTACGGCATTTCGCCGTGGGCGATCTTCGTTCGACCCGATTCATCCATCAAGCGACCGGAGGATCTCGCTGGCGTGCCGATCGCAGTCGGCTTGCGCGCCGGCAGCCATTTCAACGTGCCCTATCGCCTCGAGAAGCATCTGCCCCTCGAAGAGATCAAGATCGTGAGCACGGGCGGCTTTGGTGCGCGACTTCAGGCCCTGCTCAACAAGGACGTGGAGGCCGCCAGTCTGCTTCCACCTCAGATCGCGATGGCCGAGCAGTTGGGTCTTCGCAAGATCATGGAGGATGAGTTCCACACGATTTGGTGGGTCCCAGCGAGCGCCGAGCCCGCGGTCGTGAGCGGCTACATGAGAGCGCTTGCCCGCGCCGAGGCTGCGCTTGCGGCGGACCTGCCGAGCTTTCTCAAGCTCTGGGAGCTTGCCGTCCCAGCCGAATTTCAGGATCGTTCCTGGGATTACACGAGATTCGGCCGCGGCGAACGCTTCGTACACCAGCCCATTCCGCAGACCGAGTTCGCGGAGATCATGGCCCAGGTCAAGCGTTGGGGTCTCGACCAATATTTGAAGGAGCACGACATCCAGAGGCTGATCCACGCACCCGCCGCGTGAATCGGCCGGGGCACATTGCTGCTGTGGCAGGCTCGGCTCTAGCCCGCCGGACGGGCCTGCCGGCGCTCCCATTCGAGGGCCGTCTCGACCATGTCGGCGAGGCTGTGGCGCGGGCGCCAGGCGACGCGCGCGAACAGGCTGCCGGGGTCGGCTACCAGCTCCGGCGGGTCGCCCGCACGACGCCCCTCGTAGGCGGTTCGTAGCGGCTGGCCGGCCGCCTTCTCGACCGCGCCGATCACCTCGCGCACCGAGTAGCCGCGACCGTTGCCGCAGTTGAACGTGCAGCTCTCGCGGCCTTCCATCAGGAGCTCGTACGCCACCACGTGCGCCTCGGCGAGGTCGGAGACGTGAATGTAGTCGCGCACACAGGTCCCGTCGGGGGTTGGATAGTCGGTACCGAAGACGCTCATGCCCTCGCGCTGGCCGGTCGCCGCCTGCGCGGCGATCTTGATGAGGTGCGTCGCCTGCGGCGTGCTCTGCCCGGTGCGGCCCTGCGGATCGGCCCCGGCCACGTTGAAGTAGCGCAGGACGGCAGAGGCGAGCCCGTGCGCCGCGCCGAGGTCCTTGAGCTGCTGCTCGAAGAACAGCTTGGACCAGCCGTAGGGGTTGATGGGCTGCGTCAGCGCCGTCTCGGCGATCGGCACGCGCTCGGGCACGCCGTACACCGCTGCCGTGGAGGAGAACACCAGGCGCCCCACCCCGCACGCGATCAGAGTGTCGACCAGCTCGAGCCCGCGGCTCGTATTGTTGCGGTAGTACTTGGCGGGGTTGGCCACGGACTCCGGCACCACGATGGAGCCGGCGAAGTGCAGGGCGCCCTCCACGCCATGCTCGCGCACGATCCGTGTCACCAGGTCACGGTCGGAGACGCAGCCCTGGTAGAAGGTCGCCGTCCGCGGCAGGTTGGCCTGCACGCCGGTGGAAAGATCGTCCAGCACGACGACCTCCGCTCCCGCATCCAGGAACGCGTAGACGGCATGGCTGCCGATGTAGCCGGCTCCGCCCGTGATCAATACAGAACCCATGTTCCCCTAATCCCCAATCAGAACGGCATCAACGCCTGTCGGCAACGTCGCGTCGGCGGCCGATGCATACAACAGCGCCGCGGCTATTGCATGCGGATTTGGGCGTCCGGATCGGGACGGTTAACCACGTCCGGGCCGACGGCGCGGGTCCGCGACCTGCGCCAGGAACTCTTGCCGCGGCTGAGCGATATACGACCAAGGTACAGGTTCTGCTCCTTGAAGGAGTTGCACGATGGCGCGCTGCGACGTTTGCGGTAACGACTACGACAAGACCCTGCAGGTGACGCAGGGAGGCCGGTCGATGACCTTCGACAGCTTCGAGTGCGCCATTCAGGCCATGGCACCGCATTGTGCGCACTGCGACTGCCGGGTCATCGGCCACGGCATCGAGGCGCACGGCAAGATCTTCTGCTGTGCGCACTGCGCCAAGCAGGAGGGCGTGAAAGGCGTCAAGGATCGCGCCGCATAAGGTCCCGGCGTAGCGCGGTCAGAGTCCGTTGGCCTTTGAACCCGCCTAATGCAGCTTCACCACCGGCTCCGTGCGGCGGGTGATGAGCCGCGCGATGGTGTCGAGCGCCACCTTGGTCGGCCCGTGCAGGGCGAGCTGGTGCATCTTGTAGAGCGATCTGTACATCAGCCCGGCGAACCAGCCTTCGATGAACAGGTTGCCGCCCACCAGCTTGCCCATCAGGTTGCCGACCGTCGAATACTCTCCCAGCGACACCAGCGAGCCGAAATCGCGGTAGTGCCACTCGCGGAGCGGCAGGCCCGCGATGCGGCGCGGCAGCTGCTTTGCGAGATGCGACGCCTGCTGGTGCGCCGCCTGGGCGCGCGGCGGCACTGTCCCTTTGAGGCCAGGCCAGGGGCAGGCGGCGCAGTCGCCGAAGGCGAAGATGGCATCGTCTCGGGTGGTCTGCAGGGTTAGGCGCACGACGAGCTGGTTGAGTTTGTTGGTCTCCAGCCCCGCGATGTCCTTGAGCAGGTCCGGCGCCTTGATGCCGGCCGCCCACACCACCAGCTCGGCGGGGATCAGCGTGCCACTGGCGAGCGCGACGCCGTTCGCCGTCACCTCGGTGACCGGCGTGCCCGTGTGGACCTTGACCTTGAGGCCTTCGAGCAGCTTGCCGGCTCCCTCCGACAGCCGCTCCGGCAGCGCCGGGAGGATGCGCGGGGCGGCCTCGATCAAATGGATCTTGATATCCTTGTCGGGGTCGATGCGGTCCAGCCCGAAGGCCACCAGCTGGCGCGTGGTCTTGTGCAGCTCGGCCGCCAGCTCCGTCCCCGTTGCGCCCGCGCCGATGATCGCCACGTTGAGCTGTCCCGGGCGCAGCGGCCCTGGCTGCATATTGGCGCGGAGGCAGGCGTTAACGAGCCGCGTGTGAAAGCGGTCCGCCTGCTCGGGCGTCTCCAACGGAATGGCGTGCGCCTTCACTCCGCGCGTGCCGAAGTCGTTGGTGAGGCTGCCGATGGCAATGACAAGCGTGTCGTAGCCGAACTCGTGCTCGGGCAGCACCTCGCGGCCCTCGTCGTCGAGGTGGCGGGCCACGCGCACCGTCCGCCGCGCCCGGTCGATGCCGATGAGGGCGCCGAGGCGGAAGGTGAAGTGGTGCCAGTGCGCCTGGGCAAGATAGTCGGTCTCGTGCGAGCCCTGGTCCATGCTGCCGGCGGCGATCTCGTGCAGCAGCGGCTTCCACAGGTGCGTGCTGCGCCGGTCGATCAGCGTGACCTGCGCCTTGCCGCGCCGCCCGAGCTTGTTGCCCAGCCGCGTGACCAGCTCCAGCCCGCCGGCGCCGCCGCCGACGACAACGATACGATGCGGTTGCTCAGGCACGCGGGTCCTAGCGGCTCAACCTTTGACTCTACGTCCAAGATGGGTCCGGGCATAGACTTCTGCCAGAGGACAGCTGAATTCGATGCTCTCGAATGTGAGCGGGGCTCCTGGACCGATCTTCTCCGTCTCTTCCGGCCAATGGCCATCCGGTCCCCGTCGCAAGAGCTCGACCAGCACGCGCGTCGAATGGACGACCGCAATCTCGCGCACACTCGGAATGGTGCAGTAGGACCAGACATTCTCCCAAGTATCGGCGACGTTGGTCGGGGAGAGGATCTCCATCAGCAGCACAGGATCGGGAAGGAGCTGCTCGCCCACTGCATCGGGCACGCAGGTCACACCCAGGTCGGGCACGCGTACGTTGATGTTCGCGCGCACGCGCGTGGCGACGCCCGGCTCCGTCAGAACATCGCAAGGGCTGGCACGGGCCGAAAGCGAGCTATCGATCAGGTTGGCGAGCCGACTGGATTCGGCCATGCGTCGTGCTGCCGGGCGACACGGCGCGCACGTCCCCGTCGACCAGCTGGAACCTGCGGCCGGTCCCATCCCCCGGCCATGCGAGGAAATCGGCGACGGTCATGCTCGGCGGAGACTTTAGCAGCGTATCGGGCATGGCGCATTCTATCACAATGGAAATGGGATCGGCACGACCAAACGCGAATGTGTGGCAGGGACGTGCAACGGCTCTCCTGCCCGCCGCCCTAGCTCAAACGCGGGCCTGTTGCGAGGGGCCAGGCTCGGAGGACTCAGCACCATTCTTTCGCCATCCGGAGGGCGATCATAGGTAAACATACTTGTTGCGCTCTTAACGACGCGAAAGGAAACGCCATGTACGCGCGTGTCACGACCATCAAAGTCGATCCCGCCCGCCTCGGCGAGCTTCCCACCAAGATCAAGGAGTTGAGCCCCGCCGCCAAGGGCCTGCCCGGCGTCATCGACATCTACGCTGCCTGGCGCAGCGACGGGCAGGGCACCGTTGTCGCGGTCTACAACAGCAAGGCGGATGCGGACGCCGCCGCGGCCAAGATACAGGCGATCTGGGGCACCCTGGCCGGCCTTCTCGAGGGAGCGCCCGCCACCGACGCCTACGACACTGTTGAGCACATCGTCGGCTAGAGCTGCTTTCCAGCTGTTGGGAATCGCACGTATCCGTCACCGGACTTCCTCCTTTGGTGGCTGCGCCGAGCCGCTTGAGCCACCGGACGTGCCGGCAGGGCGCCAGCGCCGATAGCCTCGCCGGGCGATTTGCCGCGAGGGTGCGACGGGTGCGCGAGTGCCTACTCCGCAACCATGAATGGGGCGGTTGCCCGCCCCTGCGCGTTGCCTTTCGGCACCTGTACCGCGCCTCGGCGATTTTGGGCGCCGCTGCAAGACTGCGGCCGTTCCGCAAGTGTGGACCTTTGAAGGGTCAGACACCCGTGCAATCACCGGATCGTTGTCTTCCAATCGCCGGAGCACCTCTGCGACGTCGGCGCCTTTGCTCGGAACGGCATTCCGCCAGGAGCCGTGTCGCCGCAAGCGGCGCGTGCCGTCGGAGCGCCGGGCGACAAAGGAGTGCGGTCGCCACCAGCGATCTGGAAAGTCCTTGGCCGGTCGGTCGCGACTGCGGGCTTGGATGCGGCATCGTCGAGGTTGAAAGGGGCGTCCACAGCAACTATCTGCCGGCGGCCAATCGGGACCTTTTCCACGCCGTTCCGCCTGACAGAAGAAGAAACGAGCGAGCATGAGCGCTTACACAACAGAGGCTGTGCTGTCCGTCCGGCACTGGACGGATTCGCTGTTCTCTTTCACGACCACCCGTAGTCCGTCGTTCCGTTTCAGCAATGGCCAGTTCATCATGCTGGGCCTGGAGACGGAGGAGCGGCCGCTGGTGCGGGCCTACAGCCTGGCCAGCCCCAACTATGAGGACCGGCTCGAGTTCTTCTCCATCAACGTGCCGGACGGGCCGCTCACCTCCCGCCTGCAGCACATCAAGGCGGACGACCGCATTCTCGTCGGCCGGAAGCCGACCGGCACGCTCGTCATCGACAACCTGTTGCCTGGCCGTAACCTCTATCTGCTCAGCACCGGCACGGGCCTTGCGCCCTTCATGAGCATCGTCCGCGATGCCGACACCTACGAGCGCTTCGGCAAGATCGTTTTGGTGCACGGCTGCCGGCAGGTCGCGGAGCTGGCGTACGGCGAGCGCATCGCCGAGGAGCTGCCCCGCCACGAGCTGGTCGGCGAGATGGTGCGAGAGCAGCTCATCTACTATCCGACCGTGACACGCGAGCCATTCCGCAACCGCGGCCGCATCACCGATCTCATCACCTCCGGCCAGCTGTTTGAGGACATCGGCCTCGCTCCGATCGATGCGGAGCAGGACCGCGCCATGCTGTGCGGCAGCCCGCAGATGCTCGGCGACATGCGGGAAGTTCTGGAGGGAATAGGCTTCGAGGAAGGCTCCGGCAGCAACCCCGGTACCTTTGTGGTCGAGAAGGCTTTCGTCGAGCGGTGAGCCTCGCCAGCAGATGGCAGGCTGCCGTCGAGTTCGATGAGGTAACAGGTGGAACGGGTCATCCTGCGTCATCGTGCGACCATGCCCGCGAGGCTCAAGGGATCGGGGCTGGAACTTTGACCCGAGGGACGCCATCTACTAGAATGATTCAAATCTGAGGGCATCGCCAAGCGGAGAAGGTTCATGTTCATCCAGACCGAGCCGACGCCAAATCCAGCGACGCTCAAGTTCATTCCCGGCAAGGTGGTGCTGGGAGACGGCACCCTCGACTACCGCTCCAAGGCCGAGGCGACGGACTCACCGCTGGCGCTACGGCTGTTCGAGATCGACGGCGTTACAGGTGTGTTCCTCGGCTCAGACTTCATCTCGGTGACGAAGGGTGATACCGAGTGGCCGCACATCCGCCCGGCTATCCTCGGCGCCATCATGGAGCACTACATGTCGGGCGCGCCGATGGTGGGCAGCGCCGCGGCGGACGCGGACGCCGAGGAGCAGTACGACCCGAAGGACGAGGAGACCGTCCGCACCATCAAGGAGCTGCTCGACACGCGGGTGCGCCCGGCGGTGGCCAACGACGGCGGCGACATCACCTTCCACGGCTTCCGCGATGGCGTGGTGTACCTGCACATGCGCGGCGCCTGCTCTGGCTGCCCCAGCTCCACGGCGACGCTGCGCCACGGCATCGAGAACCTGCTCAAGCATTTCTGCCCCGACGTTGAGGAGGTGCGGCCGGTGTGAGCCGACGGCCTGCCCGGCCAGGGTGATGCCCCCGAAGCAACCCCGCTCGGCAGCGAGCGGGGTTTTTGTCAATTCTGGTGCGAGTGGGCTCCGCAGGAGGAGGAGTGACATGCGGTTGGACGATGAGGCCCTGGGGCAGTTGTTTCTGGATGCGCGCACGCTGAGGGCCTGGCAGCCGCGCCAAGTGCCCGACGCCCTGCTGCGCGAGGTGGTCGACCTCATGAAGCTGGCGCCGACGGCCAGCAACGGGCTCCCGGCCCGCATCGTGCTCATCAAGTCTGCGGCCGCCAAGGCGCGCCTGAAACCCCATCTGGACCCCGGCAACGTAGATCGGACCATGGCCGCGCCGGCCACCGCCATCGTCGGCCACGACCTCAAGTTCTACATGCACCGGCCGGCCGGGGAGAGGCCCATCAGAGGTCTGGCCGACAAGCCCGAGGAGGCCCAGGTGGTGGCGTTCCGCAACGGCTCGCTGCAGGGTGCCTACCTGATCATGGCGGCACGTGCACTGGGGCTCGACTGCGGACCTATGTCGGGGTTCGACAATGCCGGAGTGGACGAGGAATTCTTCGCGGGAACAGACATCAAGTCGAATTTCCTCTGCAATCTGGGATATGGCGACCGCACGGGGATGCCGCCGCGCGCCGGGCGCTTCGCCTTCGACGAGATGGCGAGCATCCTCTAGCCCGCATTTCTCACAACAGCGTTCAGTTTGAGCGGGCGCCTTTGGGATTACGGAGCCGGCTGAGGACTTTCGGCGAAGGCGCGCGGGCGGGTTGCCGTATTGG
>Ga0070705_100000424_pt1 | contig 24303 bp, 23 predicted proteins | sample KBSK5253metaG_FD_65455 | JGI IMG/M metagenome (GOLD analysis project Ga0070705, IMG submission 65455) | Corn, switchgrass and miscanthus rhizosphere microbial communities from Kellogg Biological Station, Michigan, USA - KBS K5-25-3 metaG | ecosystem: Host-associated > Plants > Roots >... | reverse complement strand
GATCTTCTTGAAGGCCGCGTTCTTCTGGTTGAGCTCCGCATAGAGGTCCAGCGCGGCCTTGTGGCAGCCGTCCATGACCTCCTGCGAGAACGGCGTGAGCACCGCGCCCTGGCCGGCCAGTCGCTTCAGCGCCGCGGCGTTGACGGCGTCGTACTTGGTCGCGACCCAGTTGTTGGCTTCCAGCGTCGCCGACGTGAGCGCTTCCTTGTAAAGGGGCGGCAGGCTGTTGAATTTGTCGATGTTGTACATGGCCATCAGGCACGAGGACGGCTCCCACCAGCCCGGATAGTGGTAGAACTTCGCCACCCGCACGAAGCCGAGCTTCTCGTCGTCGTAGGGGCCGACCCACTCGGCGGCGTCGAGCGTGCCCTTCTCGAGCGCGGGATAGATGTCGCCGCCGGCGATCTGCTGGGGAACGACTCCGACGCGCTGCATGATCTTGCCGGCGAAGCCTCCGATCCTGAACTTCAGCCCCTTGAGGTCGTCCATGGTCTTGATCTGCTTGCGGAACCAGCCGCCCATCTGGCAGTTGGTGTTGCCGGCGGGGATCATGTAGGCGTTGTAGGACTTCAGGAACTCGTTGAGCACGTCCAGCCCGCCGCCATGCAGCATCCAGGCGTTCTGCATGCGGCTGTTCATGCCGAACGGCAGCGCCGACGGGAAGACGAAGGTATCGTCCTTGCCGAAGTAATAGTACATCGCCGTATGGCCGGCCTCGACGGTGCCGTTCTGGACCGCATCGAGCACCTGCAGGCCCGGAACGATCTCGCCGCCGGCGAAGGCCTGGATCTGGAACTTGTTATCGGTCATCGCCGCGACGCGCTTGCCGATCCATTCGGCGCCGCCGTAGAGCGTGTCGAGCGACTTGGGCCAGCTCGTCGCCATGCGCCAGCGGATCTCGGGCGACGACTGCGCGATCGCCGGCGCCGCGACGGCCGTCGCGACGGCGCCCGCCGCGACCGCGCCGCCGGCTTTGATGAGTGTGCGCCTGTCAACTTTCGTCATGGTCTTCCTCCCTGTAGGGCGAGATGAAAAAGTGCCGCCCGGCTCTTGAGGTTTGCGTCACCCGCGTGGCGGCCTTGCGCGAGTGTAGCGTCCTGCGCACGGCGTAGGAATCGGAACTTTCTTTCAAGCCGGCACGTGGTCCGCCCGGCGAGCGCCCGCGCTTCTCTTCGCGCACGGCGTGTCCCCGTTGCGTGCATACGTCGCGGGCGCAGCCCATTACTTGGGCAACTCCGGCGGCACGAAGGGCACGCCCGGCGGTCCGAACGGCAGCGGCTGGATCTCGATCTTGGTGGGATCCCCCACCGGCGTCACCACCTTGTAGTGCATCACCATGGCCGGGAAGGCGATGACGAGACCCACCATGATGCACTGGATCACCACGAACGGGATGGCGCCCCAGTAGATCTGGCCGGTGGTGACAGGGGCCGTCATGGCGCCGGTCACGCGGTCCTTGTAGGGCTCCTTCGGCGCCACCGAGCGCAGGTAGAACAGGGCGAAGCCGAACGGCGGGTGCATAAAGCTCGTCTGCATGTTCACGCCCAGCATCACGCCGAGCCAGACGAGATCCACGCCCAGCTTCTCGGCCGCCGGCACCAGCAGCGGGATGACGATGAAGGCGATCTCGAAGAAGTCGAGGAAGAACGCCAGGAAGAACACCAGCGTGTTCACGAACACCAGGAAGCCCACCTGCCCGCCGGGCAGCGAGGTGAGCAGGTGCTCCACCCACAGGTGGCCGTTGACGCCGTAGAAGGTGAGCGAGAAGATGCGGGCGCCGATCAGGATGAACACCACGAACGCCGACAGCTTCGCCGTCGCCTCGGTGGCCGACTTGACCAGCGCGAAATTGAACCGGCGCGGGTCGCGGTCGACCCAGCGCTTGAACGCCGCCAGCAGCATCGAGCCGGTGGCGCCCATGGCCCCGCCTTCCGTCGGCGTGGCCACGCCGATGAAGATGGTGCCGAGCACCAGGAAGATCAGCATCAGCGGCGGCACCATCACGAACGTGACCTGCTGGCCAAGGCCCGACAGGAAGCGCCAGCCCGTGAGCTTGGCGATGACCCAGTTGATGACCGCGACACCGAAGGCGAACAGGATGGAGACCGCCATCGTCAGGATCACGAAGTCGGCCCCGCGATAGGGCTGGTCGCGCATGAGGAAGTAGCCGACCAGCGCGGAGACGACGGCCAGGATGCCAAGCGAGGTCAGCCCGCGCCCGCCGCCAGGCTCCTTGAAGCCGACGGCATCGGGCGGCAGTCCGGGCGCCGCCTTGCCGGAGATCCGCGTAACGATGAAAACGTAGAGCGCATAGAGCCCGGCGAGCACGATGCCGGGGATGAACGCTGCCTCGTACATGTCGCCCACCGAGCGGCCGAGCTGGTCGGCCATGACGATCAGCACCAGCGACGGCGGGATGATCTGGGCGAGGGTGCCCGACGCGGCGATGACGCCCGATGCGACGCGGCGGTCGTAGCCGTAGCGCAGCATGATGGGGAGCGAGATGAGCCCCATGGAGATGACGGACGCGGCCACCACGCCGGTGGTGGCGGCCAGCAGCGCGCCGACGAAGACCACCGCATAGGCGAGGCCGCCGCGGATGGTCCCGAACAGCTGGCCGATGGTATCGAGCAGGTCCTCGGCCATGCCCGATCGTTCCAGCACCAGCCCCATGAAGGTGAAGAACGGGATCGCCAGCAACACCTCGTTGTTCATGATGCCGTAGATGCGCTCGGGGAGAGCCTGCAGAAGCGGCCACGACAGGGTGATCTCGCCGTGCGACAGCGGCGCCAGCTCGGTGCCGACGATGAAGTAGACGAGGCCGACGGCGGCAAGGGAGAAGGCGGCCGGGTACCCCATGATCAGGAAGACCACGAGGGAGGCGAACATGATCGGCGCCATGTTGTGGGCGACGAATTCTGCCATCTGGAAATCTCGCTAAGGTGTCAGTTGGTGTATCTGGTCGGTGCCGCCGGCTAGTGGCCCGCGCGCTTTTCGGCTTCTTCCTGCGCCGCCTGCAGCAGGCGCTCGGCCTCAGCCTCGGCCGCCGCGTGATGCCCGCCGCCCGAGGTCGTGTCCTGCAGCTCGCCCCGCATGATGGCGATGCGCTTGATCAGCTCCGAGAGGCCCTGCACGAGGAGCAGCGTGAAGGCCAGCGGGATCAGGAATTTCGACGGGTACACCGGCAGCCCGCCGGCGTTGGTCGACTGCTCGTTCTGCATCAGCGAGCGCCAGAAGAACGGCCAGCCCAGCCAGGCGATCACGATCGTGACGGGGAGGAGGAAGAAAACATGGCCGACCACGTCGATGCAGTCGCGCACCCGCTTCGGCAGCATGTTGTTCACGATGTCGATGCGGATGTGCTCGTTGGAGATCAGCGCCCAGGCCGAGCACAGCAGGAACACAGCGCCGAACAGGATCCACTGGATCTCGAGCCAGGCGTTGGAGGAGGTGTTGAAGACCTTCCGCACCGTCGCGTTGGCGGCGCTCACCAGGATGGCCACCAGCAGTGCCCAGGCCACCCATCGGCCGATGTGGGTATTGAGCGCGTCCACCCCCCGGCTGAATCGCAGAAGCTTTCTCAATCGTTCCTCCCTCCGGAACCGCAGGCGTCGGGTCTTGTTGCTTTTGCCCTTGGCCTACCATAGCGCGGCGCCTTGCACGCGACCCTGCGACTATAGAGGCAGCTTGTGCGGCTGGCGATTCCAGGATTGCGGGAGGATTGCAGGAACGCCGATGCACTGCCGGGCACCATTCCCCCGTTGGCATTGCGCGCCAACTCTGCTTAATCGGTGGGCATGGCCAAAGCGGGACAGATCCGGGTCGGCGTGGGCGGGTGGACGTTCGAGCCGTGGCGCGGGGTGTTTTATCCCAAGGGGCTGCCGCACGCGCGCGAGTTGCAGTATGCCAGCCAGCGCCTCACCTCCATCGAGATCAACGGCACCTTCTATCGCACGCAGACGCCGGCCAGCTTCGCCAAGTGGCGGTCCGAGACGCCGGAGGGCTTCGTGTTCTCGGTCAAGGGGCCGCGCTACGCCGTCAACCGCAGCGTGCTGCGGGAGGCGGGCGATTCCATCAAGCGTTTTCTGGACTCCGGGATTACCGAGCTGGGCAGCCGGCTGGGGCCGCTCCTGTGGCAGTTCGCAGGCACCAAGAAGCTCGACGAGGCGGACTTCGGGGGCTTCCTGGAGCTGCTGCCCGAGAAGCACGACGGCGTGAAGCTGCGCCACGTGGTGGAGCCGCGCCACCCCTCTTTCCTGACGCCGGGATTCATCGCCCTCCTGCGCCGGTTCCAGATCCCGGTCGTCTACGCCGAGCACGCCACCTATCCGGCCATCCCCGATCCGGTCGGCGATTTCGTCTACGCGCGTCTGCAGAGAGGCCAGGACGATATCGCCACCGGCTATCCGGAGAAGGCGCTCGACCAATGGGCCGCGCGCGCGCAGGCCTGGGCCAGGGGCACCGCGCCGAAGGACCTGGCGCTGGTGGAGCCCGCCACCAAGGCCAAGGTGCAACCCCGCGACGTGTTCGTCTACTTCATCCACGAGGGCAAGGTGCGCGCGCCCGCCGCCGCCATGGCGCTGATCGAGCGGCTCAAGGGGTGACAATGCTCCTGCGCTTCTGGGAGGTCGACGACCCGGCGAAGCGCATCGGCATGCAAAACGGCATGCTCGCCAACCTCGCGGTGCCCGGCGGCCTCGGGCTGCTGTGGCAGAACGTCCTGTGACGCCGGCGAGCGGCGCGGAGGAATATGCCGAGCGTGCTAAACGCTTGGCAAAGCAGTGAGATTTCAACCGCGGTGAGACGCGGCGGCCACACCTTCCGGTTCCCATGAGGCTAGTCTTGCCGTGGGCCGCGTCCTCGGGCCGGTCCGATCGGACAGGACTGTGCATCGGGGGGACGGCGCCATGCGCCAAGGTTTGTTTTTCCTTCTTGTGTTGATGGCGATGCCCGCCGGTGTCACCGGCGCCAATGCCGCCTGCATCGATCCTGCGACGCTGGTCCGCTCCACAGTCAACATCACCAGGGAGTTCGAAGCGGACGAGAGAAAGGATGCGCCCGCCATCCTTGGCATACGCGGCACCGGCTGGTTCCTCTCGCCCCGGCTGATGGTGACAGCTGCGCATGTCGCCGAGGCCATGCGGCTCTCTGCCCAGGACTGGAAGCAGATCGAGCTGCGCGAGAGCGACAGGGGGCAGGTGATCCCCGCCCGCATCCTCCGCGTTGCGGGCTCTCACGCCGAGAAGGTGGCCGTGATCGAGCTCAAGGCCGCCTTCCCCAGCGCCGCCGCCCTTCCGGTCAGGACGGCACCGCTGGTTGCCGAGGAGCAGCTTCTCAGCCTCGCGTATCCCGACGGCAAGCTGCGGTTCGCCAAAGGGCGCTTTGCGGAGTACGGCACCGGCGAGCGTCTCGCCGGCATGGCACTCATCGAGATGCACGATGGCGACGACCGGCTGGTGCTGGACCACGGCGCGTCGGGGGCGCCGGTGCTCGACTGCGAGGGTCGGGTGGTTGCGGTCGTCAGCACGTTGATCACGCAGACCATCGCTCTGCCCACCGGACCCGTGCGGGTTTCGACGGCATGGCAGACCCCCAACGTGCTTTCGATCCCCGCCGGGGTGCTGAAGGACCTCTCCTCGGCCGAGTGAGCACGAGACCGGTTAACCGGCCAGCCTCATCCTTACAGTCATGATCGCGTGCCGATCCGGCAACGCGCCGCCTGCTGCTCGGGACTCTATCTCAGCGTTTCGCGGGTTGGGCCCGAGAGCGTTCCCCGATGCCGCAGTCTACGCCAATTGCTCATAGCAACAGCAGAGGCGCCGGCTGGTTGGGGCTTGTTGAGAGGCCTGGCGTTCGCGCCGGGGGACCCACGTTGCCGATGCCCTGCTGGGATGGGAGCCCCCAGGAGAACCCGCATGAGCAACAGCCCGCACGACAACTCTCAGGACGCAGCGCAGCGCAAAAACAAGGGGGTGGCCCGGCGCGATCTGCTGCTGAGCGGAGCCACGCTTGCAGCCGCGACGGCGCTGCCAGGAACTGGCTTCACAAGGCAGGCGCAAGCCCAGCAGCAAGTTCCAGCACCGGCGCTGCGGCCGGGGCAGCGGCCGAATATCGTATTCATCATGGGCGACGACGTCGGCTGGTTCAACATCGGCGCCTACCATCGCGGCATGATGTCGGGCAAGACACCCAACCTCGACCGGCTGGCCCAGCAGGGCGTGCTGTTCACGGACTACTACGCCGAAGCCAGCTGCACGGCCGGCCGGGCGGCCTTCATCACCGGCGAAATTCCCTTGCGCACGGGCCTGACGACCGTCGGGCAGGCTGGCGCCGACGTCGGGATGCCAGCCCAGGCTTGCACGATCGCGACCGCGCTCAAGGCGCAAGGCTATCTCACCGGGCAGTTCGGCAAGAACCACCTCGGCGACCTCAACAAGTTCCTGCCGACCCTGCACGGGTTCGACGAATTCTTCGGTTACCTCTATCACCTCGACGCCATGTCGGACCCCTACTGGTACTCCTATCCCAGGGATGTTGCCTTCTATCAGAAGTACGGGCCGCGCAACCTGGTGCGCTCCTATGCGACCGATGTTGACGACCCGACAGTGATGCCGCGCTGGGGCCGCGTCGGCAAGCAGCGCATCGAGGACGAGGGGCCGCTGCCGCCGTTCCCCGACATGTCCAACGTCCCGAACATGTGGGAGGGCTTCGGGAAGGCGAAGTACGACATGACCACCTTCGACGAGGTGCTGGTCGACAACTCGAAACGCTTCATGGACAGAGCCAAGAAGGAGGGCAAGCCGTTCTTCCTCTGGCACAACACCACGCGCATGCACGTGTGGACCTTCCTCTCCCCGAAGTACCGGGCGATGATGAACAGCGAGACCAACTTCGGCCTGCAGGAGGCAGGCGTGAAGCAGATGGACGACGCCATCGGCGCCCTCCTGCGGCACCTGGAGGACATCGGCGAGGCGGACAACACCATCGTGGTCTTCAGCACCGACAACGGGGCCGAGGTGTTCACCTGGCCGGACGGCGGCATGACGCCCTTCAAGGGCACCAAGGGCACCGCCTACGAGGGGGGCTTCCGCTCGCCGTGCATCGTGCGCTGGCCGGGCAAGATCAAGCCAGGCACGGTCCAGAACGGGCTGTTCTCCAGCCTCGACTGGTTCCCGACCATGGTGGCCGCCGCCGGCAATCCCAACATCGTCGAGCAGCTGAAGAAGGGCGTGAGCCTCGGCGACCGGAACTACAAGAACCATCTGGACGGCTACAACCAGCTGGACCTGCTGCAGGACAAGGGGCCATCCGCGCGCCAGGAGTACTTCTACTTCGCGGGGCCCCACCTGGGCGCCATCCGAATCGGCGATTTCAAGTTCCAGTTCTTCCGCCAGCCGGAGGGCTGGACCGGTCAGAAGACCACGACGGACATGCCCGGCATCATCAACATTCGCCAGGATCCGTTTGAGCGCACCCCGTCCATCAATCAGGAGAATCTCAACAATCTGGGCGGCGGCTACATGAACGATTTCTACGCCCGGGAGTTCTGGCGGTTCGTCATGGTCCAGGAGAAGGTAGCGGACCTAGCCAAGACGGCCATCGAGTTCCCGCCCATGCAGGACCCGGCGTCCTTCAACCTGGAGGCGGTGAAGCAGCAGATAGACGCGACGATCAAAAACAAGCCTGGACAGTAGGAACCGCGTTGGGGGCGCGCCGCATGGCGGACGCGCCCCCAACGCAATGAGAAGGGGCCTGCAGTCATGGCGTCCACCTCGTCCCGCGGCATCAACCGCCGCGCAGTGCTCTCGACCCTGGCGGCGCTTCCGCTGCTTGGGGGCACGATGCCCCGCACATCGGCGCGGGCGCAGGACGCAGACCCGCTCCCGTCCTGGAACGACGGCGCAGCGAAACAGGCGATCCTCCGGTTCGTGCAGGCCACCACCGACCGGTCGAGCCCCGACTTCGTGCCGCCGGAGGCACGCATCGCCACCTTCGACCAGGACGGCACCCTTTGGGTGGAGCAGCCGATGTACACCCAGGTCGTCTATTGCCTGGAGCGCGTCCCGGCTGTCGTGTCGCGGAGGCCGGAACTGGGGACTCTCGCGCAGTTCAAGACGGTCCTCTCCGGCGATCGCGAAGCGGTCTCCAGGCTCCCGCTGAAAGAGCTTGAGGAGGTCCTCGCTGCCACGCTGAGCGGCATGACAGTCGATGAGTTCAGCGCGGAGGCGAAGGCATGGATGGAGCGTGCCAGGCATCCCCGCTGGGACCGGCCGTATACCGAGTTGGCCTATCAGCCGATGCTGGAGGTTCTGCGCCACCTGCGCGCCAATGGCTATAAGACCTACATCGTCACCGGCGGCGGCCAGGATTTCGTGCGCACGTACGCGGAGCAGGTCTACGGCATCCCGCCGGAGCAGGTGGTCGGGACGGCCGGCGGCACCACGTTCGGCTACGACAAGGACGGCAGGCCCACGCTCACCAAGGAGCCCAGGCTGCTCCTCAACGACAACAACGCCGGCAAGCCCGAGGCTATCCACCTGATGATCGGCCGTCGGCCCTGCGCGGCATTCGGCAATTCGACCGGAGACCGCCAGATGCTGGAATACACGCGGGCCGGCGACGGCCTGCGACTGGCGATGCTGCTGCTGCACGACGACGAGCGGCGCGAGTATGCCTACGGGCCGGCGCAGGGACTGCCCGAGACCAGGGTCGGGACCTTCACCCCGGCGCTCTACGATGAGGCCAAGTCCAGGGGCTGGACGGTCGTCAGCATGAAGGACGACTGGAGGGAGATCTTCCAGCCCAGCATCGGTCGCGCCATCAAGTGACGCCGCGAAGTGGCGCCACGCCCTGGCGCATGCGGGCCACGTCGGCGAGGTACGATTTCGCCGGCCACCGCGCTCACAGCGGGGCGCGCTCACAACGGGTCGGGGCCGAACATTCCGGGCTGCTGGATGATCACGCGCTGGCAGGTGCGTCGCCACTCGCCCTTCGACATCTGCGTGGCGGGGTCCCAGCTCTGCAGGCATCGTCTCATACGCGCCTGTCGCGCCGACCTGCCTTGCGAGGCTGCGGGCACGAAGCCGGAGCCGGCTTCGCCGCGAGCATGCTGGCCCGCAGGCGCCACCGCGTAGGCCACGGCCGCGCCGGGCACGTTGCTTGCCGCCGCCTGCAGGCAAAGCGCCGCCACGGCGATTGCCGGCGCATATCGCAGCGAGACTGGAAATCTCAGCATGTCGGCTTGCCTCCTCCTGGAGAGGCGGCAACCGTAGGCCCGCGCCAGTCGGCCAGACATCGGGAACAACCCCGATTTTTTGCCGGCCGCGCGCAGGCGCTCAGGAGGCGGCGAGGGTGCGCGAGCCGCCTGCCAACCGGGCGCGCACGGGGACGGTCATCAGGCTCTTCCTGGGACGGACGTGATGCGAGGGCACGCGCAGCCGAGGCGCAACTCACGACCAATTGCGAGGCACGAGCGAAGAGCACCGCTTACGTCCGGCAGCTATGCGCGAGCACGTCGCTACTTTGTCGGAAAAAGGAATGTCCACTCTGCGCGCAATTGCCAATTAGCGCCCGTGTCCTCGGGCGTCACCACATTGTAGTAGGCAGCGATATTAGCATTGACCGATTGATCACCGATCTTGAAGATTCGCCCGAAACCGCCCCCAATGGGCACGGTCCAGCGGTTCTCACGATTAGCCTCCCAGTTTGCCGTCATGAGGGGGCTCGTCGTCAGATACCAGCCATCGGGCAGGTTATAATTCAAGAACGGCTGCAGCGTCATCGCGTTGACATTGGCGCGGTCTTGATCTCCGGCAAAGGACCAAACGTTAACAATCAAGAAGCCGGTCGTCACGTGCAGCGGCCTTGCCGAGAAGAAGGTGACGAATGCGGGACCGGCGGACCACTTTCCCGTCCCAAGCTTATCGTTCGTGGCCGTTGGCAGCTGAAAGGCCGGCCCGACACCCCAGACCATGCTCAGCCCCTGACCAAATACTATTGGCTGCCTCGGCGAGAAGAATAATTCTGGCGTGAGATCGCCCAGGCCGAACTCGGTACGACCGATTTCTGGGCCGGCAATGGCTTCAGCCGCTCGTAGCTCCGGTCCAGAGATGAAGGGCGGCTGATAGATGACCGGAAGGATCGGTCGGATGATCAGGTTCCAGCTCGGATCGAGGTGAAGCGGATAGACCGGTTGAATGTTGAGGACATTTTGCGTGTTGCTAGTGTGGCCAATATCAAAGTTTGTATTGTTCTGAAAGGGCAGGCTGATCAAATCGCCGATAGGATTTTGTGCAGCCTCGCGCAGGTCCTCTCCTTTCTGGGCACGTGCGGAAAGGCTCATGCTGGCTAGAGCAGTGACTAAGGCCGCAACCCTGATTGCGCTTTTTGTAACGTCAATCGCTGCCATTGCCTGCCTCTTACAGCTCATCCACGGTGCGCCCATCGAGGTGATCAAGAACCTCCAACGGAGCCGTAGGGTGTGAAATTCTGGGTCCATCAAGGGCCAACCGGCCACACCGGCTCTTCAGGGGGCGGGCCAGAGCGCAAGCCGGCGATCAATGCCGTGGCTGTTGCGCTCAGGCCTGCCCAAGGCCCAATCGCAAGCCTCAGGCACTACTTCCCATAAAAGCCAAGCATAGACTCCGCCCTCGAACCGATGGCCTGAACCTCGCAATTCGGAACGCAAAACTCGGTTGGCAGAGTCGACGGCCGCATCAAAGGACAAATCTCCTTTCCCCTCCTTTTGCGGCTTCGATTGGAAGAAGGGTGTCGTGATTTCGCAACCGTGAGCTACGTGATGGCGGATATTTGACTTCCGCCAGATAAGTAAACACTGAGCGCGGTCTGCCGCATCGCAGAGCTAGACTGCGGTCGACCCGCGGGTCGGCAACACGGCACCATGTATCGCGTCGGCACCCCATACAGGCTCTTGCCGTCGTGCGTTGGTCTGCAAATGGCACACTTCCTCCGGTCTGCGTCCGTCAGGGTCCGGAGGCATAACGGTCTTTGCCGGCTTGCGTTGGGCCAACGAGGAGAATCTGCTTAGGCGGAAGTCCGCACCGTCTCGCTCACCACCCGCTGCCCGGTCGGATCGACGCTGATCTGGCGGTCGTGGAAGGCCACCACGGCTGGGCGGTGGGCGATGCTGATCACGGTGGCGCCGGGCAGGTGCTGGCGCAGGAGCTGGTACATGTGCCGTTCTGCCGGCTCGTCGAGTGCGGCCGTGGCCTCGTCGAGGAACAGCCAGTCCGGCCGGTAGATGAGCGCGCGGGCGAAGGCCAGCCGCTGCTTCTCGCCGCCGGAGAGCACCAGCAACCAGTTGGCGGTCTCGTTGAGCCGGGCCGAGAGATGCCACAGCCCGCACGCCTCGAGCGCGTCGCGGCACTCCCGGTCGGGGACGGGGTCCGACGGGTCGGGATAGCACAGGGCGTCCTTGAGGGTGCCGATGGGCAGGTAGGGCCGCTGCGCCAGGAACAGGGTGCGGGCGCCCGCCGGCGGCATGGCGATGCGCCCCCGCCCGTACGGCCACAGCCCCGCCAGCGCGCGGAACAGGGTGGTCTTGCCGCTGCCCGAGGGGCCCCGCAGCACCACCGCCTCGCCGCTGCGGACGGCCAGGTTGACGTTGCGCAGCAGCGGCGTGCCGTCGGGCAGGTCGAGGTCCACGTCGTGGAGCTGCAACTCGGGGATCGCCTGGGGCCGGATGTCGATCGCGCTCTTAAGGTCGGCCCGCTTTGCCCTCACCATGGCCTCGCCGAAGGTGGTGAGCCGGTCCACGGTGGCCTTCCAGGCGGCGAGCTGGGTGTAGCTGTCCACGAACCAGGAGAGCGAGCCCTGCACCTGACCGAAGGCGTCGGCGGTCTGGGTCATGGTGCCGAGGCCGATCTGGCCGGCGAAGTACTGGGGCGCGGCCACGATGTAGGGGAAAATCACCGCCGCCTGGCCGTAGAACGAGGTGAGCCAGGTGAGCCGCTTGTTGTAGCGCATGTAGGCCCACCACGTGGCGAAGATGCGCGTGAAGGCACCGCTGAGGCGCCGCGCTTCCACCGGCTCGCCGTGGTAGAGCGCGATGCTCTCGGCGTGCTCGCGGATGCGCACCATGCGGTAGCGGAAGTCGGCGTTGTATCGCTCCAGCGCGAAGTTGATGCGCACGAGCGGCCGGCCGATGACGTAGGTTGCCCACGATCCCGCCACGGCATAGGCCACCGCCGCCCACATCATGTAGCCCGGCACGTTGATGCCGCCGAACAACGGCAGCACGAATCCGTGCGACAGCTCCCACAGCACGGCCGTGAACGTGACGAGCGTCATCACCTGCAGCAGCAGGCCGAGCGCGATGTTCAATGTCTGCGAGGTGAAGGAATTGCAGTCCTGCTCGATGCGCTGCTCGGGGTTGCCGACGCCGTGCCGGGTCAGCTCCATGTGGTAGTAGGTGCGGCCGGCAAGCCAGTCGCGGAAGTAGACCTCGCTCAGCCAGCGCCGCCAGCGGATGGTGAGCAGCTGCATCAGCCAGGTGCGATAGACCACGGCGACGATGAACACCGCCACCAGCACCACCCAGTAGCCGAGCTCGGACCAGAATACCTCCGCGTTGCGCTCTTGCAGCGCATTGAAGAAGCGCGCGTTCCAGGAATTGATCAGCTTGGAGATGTAGACGATGAGGACGCTCAACGCGATGCTGGCGACCAGCAGTGTACGCGCGATCACGTACTCGGTGACGGTGACGCCGAAGCCCCAGAGCGCGATCCGGTGCCGTTCCTGGGCGTACCAGTAGGGCCGCGTCAGCACCCACAGCTTGCCCGCGAAGCTGCGGGCCCCCGCGATGCGGGTGAGGAAGCGATCGATCATGTCAGGTCTCGTCCCCGTTCGGCGGCGGCGCGTTTTCAGCGCTCTGTCAGTGCCTTAAACAGGGCGAGAGGGGGCGGGCGAGACCCGGCGACTGGGCATGGTAAACCGTCCGCGCCTAAAAGCGTGGGCTTGGCCGGCGGCGCGCTATCCGCGCGCGGGGCGCCGCCGCTCCCGCATGGCTTCGGCCGCGGCCATCAACCGGCGCAGCAGATCCTCGGCAGACTGGGTGGGCGCGCCCTGGACGATCAGGCGCAGCACATGCGCCTCCTGGTCCCTGACGCGCTTCTCCGCCTCCAGGAGGTCCTTCTCGGCTGGAGCGGCGCTGCAGGGCTGAAAGGGAGAGCGACTATCGAAAGTGTTCTTCTGGAGGGTGTTCGCAAGTCTCGTCATTGGGGCCTCCGGCCCCCCGCAACCCCTTAACTGTGCGAGCGCCGCCGCGGTTCCGCCGCGTTTGCCGCTTGCTTGCCAAACCGTTGCCATCAGCAAGCCGCCGGCGGAGACCGACGCCTGCCCGGCGCCGGGCTCGACTGCGGCAAGTGGGCCGCCAGCGAAAAAACCTCACCACTTCCGGCAAATTGGCTATAACGCGGGCACTGAAACGGGCACCAACCGGCCGGCACCGGCTTCGTCGGCGGCGCTGGCATTGCCGATCCAACTTTACGAGACGCACGCGGACATGGCCGATTCGCTCAAAGACTTGATGTCCCGGGAGATCGACGAGGAACTGCGGCGCGAGCAGCTTCTCAAGCTCTGGGACAAATACGGCACCTTCATCCTGGCGGGCGTGGTGCTGTTGGTCGTCGGGGTCGGTGGCTGGAAGTACTACGAAGGCCGGATGCTGCAGGCCAATCAGGCGGCCAGCACCCAGTATCTCGTGGCCCTGACCGAGTTCAACGCCAAGCGCTCGTCCGACGCGCAGCGGACCCTGGAGGACCTCGTTCCCAATGCGCCGCCCGGCTACGCGGTCCTCGCCCGCCTGCGGCTTGCCGCCAACAACGCGACCGAGGGCAACACGCTCGACGCCGTGGCCGGCTACGACCGGATCGCCAGAGACGAGTCGGTCGATCCGATCCTGCAGGACTTCGCGCGTCTGCAAATTGCCATGTTGAAATTCGATACGATCACCTTTCCAGAGCTGAGGAATCAGCTCAGTCCGCTGGCCAACGACCGGAGTCCATGGCGCTACAGCGCCCGCGAGCTGCTGGGAATGGGAGCGGCCAAGGCCGGGTTCCCCGACGAGGCGCGGAGCCACTTCCAGCGCCTCGCCTCCGATCGCCAGGCACCCGCCGGCTTCGCGGAGCGGGCGCGGATGATGGTGGCTCTGCTCGACGAGGCGGAGAGGGCCAAGGCTGCGCCGCAGGCGGGGGCGGGAGGCGAGGACAGGCCGGCGGCGCCGCCCGGCAAGGCCGGGCCGGCCGAGGGGAAGGCCAAGGCGGCTCCTGGCACGCAGGGACCGGGAACGCCGGGACCGGGGGCGCCCGCAAAGAGCAAGTGAGCTAGGCGAGGGGATCGTGGCCACGCAGCAGTCACAGACGCAAGGCGCCCGCAGGGCGGCCCGGATGGACCCTGGAGCCCGCGGCAAAGTGTCGCTCGGAGGCGTTCTTTCGCTGCTTGCTCTGGCGCTTCCGCTGGCGCTCGTCGGCTGCGGTGACAGCATGCCCCGGCTGTCCGACCTCAACCCGTTCGCGGAGAAGGAGGTCCCGCTTCCCGGCAAGCGCGTCGCCATCATCCAGCAGGAGACGTTGCGCTCCGACGCCATGGCCGCCGGCCGGCCGGTCGCACTGCCGCCGCAGCAGGCCAACGACTCCTGGACCCAGCCGGGCGGCGTGCCCAGCAACGCGCCGGGCCACCTGGCCCTCGGCAGCACCCTGCGATCGGCCTGGAGCGTGAGCGTCGGCACCGGCTCCAGTTTCTACGGCAAGGTGACGGCGAGCCCGATCGTCTACGGCGGGCAAATCTACACGCTCGACGCCGCCGGACAGGTAACGGCGGTGAGCGCGTCTGGCGGCTCGGTGGTGTGGCGCGCCTCCACCACGCCGGCCAACGAGAAGGACCAGGAAGGCTTCGGCGGCGGGCTCGCCGCGGACGGCGGGCGCATCTACGCCGCAACCGGTTTCGGCACCGTGGTGGCCCTGGAGGCCAAGACTGGCCGCAAGCTGTGGGAAAAGAGCCTGGGGCCACCGTTGCGCGCGGCACCCACCGCATCGGCCGAGCGCGTCTTCGCGGTCAACAAGGAGGGGCAGGTCTATTGCCTCTCCGGCTCCGACGGCACCGAGCTGTGGACATTCGCCGGCACCGGCGAGCGCGCCAGCATCCTCACCGATACCAGCCCTGCCGTTGACAAGGATTTGGTGGTCGTTCCCTACCCCACGGGCGACGTGGTGGCATTGCGCGCCTCCAGCGGCCAGCCGGCCTGGCAGGAGTCGCTGGCGCGATCGGCCACGGGCTCGTCCCTCGGCGCCATGAGCGATGCGGGGCGGCCCGTGCTCTATGGCGGCGTGATGTACGTCGCCGGCCACGGCGGGCGCATGATCGCCACCTCGGCGAAAACGGGTGAGCGTATCTGGTCCATCTCGGTGGCGAGCATCGAGCAGCCTTGGGTGGCCGGCGATACCGTGTTCGTGGTGGATACGGCCGGCCAACTCGCCGCCGTGACGCGCGAGGACGGCCGCATTCGCTGGGCCAGCAAGCTGGGGCCCGGCACCTGGTCGGGGCCGGTGCTGGCCGGTGGCCGCCTGTGGCTCGCCTCCTCCAAGGGCCAGCTGGTGGGGGTGGACCCCGCCAGTGGCCGGGTGGCCTCCACCGACGAGATCGGCAACCCGGTGTTCATCGGCCCGGTGGTGGCCGGCAACCGGCTCTATGTGCTGGGCGACAACGCGCGCCTCTACGCGTTCCAATAAGGGCCGGTCCATTGAACGGGGCGCCGGTTCACGCTAGCCCTTGACCCTGGCTGTCGTCCGGTCAGCGCTCGATCGTCTCCATGCGAGGCACGCATGCCTCCCGTTATCGCCATTGTCGGCCGGCCCAATGTCGGCAAATCGACCCTGTTCAACCGCCTGACCGCCAGGCGGACCGCGCTCGTGTCCGACATGCCGGGCCTGACGCGCGACCGGCGCGAGGGCGAGGCCGTGCTCGGCGGCCATCAGGTGACGCTGATCGACACGGCGGGCCTGGAGGAGGCCGCGCCGGCGTCCATCGCCGGCCGCATGCGCGCCCAGAGCGAGGCGGCCATCGCCAAGGCGGATCTCGTGCTGTTCGTGCTCGACGCCCGCGACGGCGTGGTGCCGGCCGACGCGGCCTTCGCGCAGGTTGCGCGGGAGGCGGGGCGTCCGGTGGTTCTGGTGGCCAACAAGAGCGAGGGGCGCGCCGGGGCCGAAGGTTTCTACGAGGCGTTCCGGCTCGGCCTGGGCGAGCCCGTGGCCATCTCGGCGGAGCACGGCGAGGGCATCGGCGAGCTGGTGGAGACCCTGCTGGCCGCCCTCGGCCTCAAGCCGGCCCCCAAGCGCGACGGCGGCGAGACTGCCGGCGCCGAGGCGGATGCCATCGCACGGCCGATCCGCGTCGCCATCGTCGGCCGGCCGAATTCGGGCAAGTCGACCCTGGTCAATGTCCTTCTGGGCGAGGAGCGCATGATCACCGGGCCGGAGCCGGGGCTCACGCGCGATGCGGTGGCCACGGATTTCTCCTGGAACGGCCGGCCTGTGCGCCTGTTCGATACCGCGGGGCTCCGGCGCAAGGCGCGCATCACCGAGACGGCGGAGAAACTCTCCGCTTCCGACAGCGTGCGCGCCATCCGCTTCGCCGAGGTGGTGGTGGTGCTGATGGACTCCCAGCAGGCGCTGGAGCACCAGGACCTCACCATTGCCGACCTGGTGGAGCAGGAAGGCCGCGCCCTGGTGGTGGCCGTCAACAAGTGGGACCTGGTGACGGACAAGCAGCGCGCGCTCAAGGCGCTGCGCGAGACCCTGGGCGAGCGGCTGGCGCAGGTGCCCGGCGTGCCGCTGGTCACACTCTCCGCCCTTTCCGGGCGCGGCCTCGACCGGCTGGCGCCTGCGGTGTTCGCGGCCTACGAGCGCTGGAACCGGCGCGTGCCGACGCCTCACCTGAACCGCTGGCTGATGGAAGCTGTGGAGCGCCACACGCCGCCGGCGGTCAGCGGCCGGCGCATCAAGCTGCGCTACATGACCCAGCCTTCCGCGCGCCCGCCCACCTTCGTGGCGTTCTGCTCGCGCCCCGAGGCCGTGCCCAAGGCCTACCTGCGCTACCTGACGAACAGCCTGCGCGACACCTTCGACTTGCCGGGCGTGCCGATCCGCCTGAAACTGCGCAAGGGGGAGAACCCGTACGACCGGCGGTGAGCTGGCATGGGGACATGGATCGCCATCGCTGGTGCGGCCTGCCTTGTGATGAGCGTCGTTTGGCTCATCGTGGCCTATGTCGCCTATCTGCGTACCTTGAATTCAGCTCTTGCCGGGACCTGCATGGCTTGTCTTGTCGGGGGCGCGATTGGATCGATGATGGTCTATATCGCCATCGAGCACAATCCGCAGGGAGTGTATGTCGATCACGTGACAGGAGCCGTGAACTATCTCGACTTGTCGCTGATCTTCCTGTCGTGGTTTGCAGTCTTCAGCGTTGTCGTGAGTATCGCCTTGGCGCTCGTAGTCTGGATGGCGCGCGGGCTGAGGGCGATTTGTCGACTGCTCGGGGCTTGAGCCCTGGATTGAGATCGGCGACAGCAAGGCCATGACCGAGGTCCTCTTCTACCACCTGGAGCAGCAGCCGCTGGAGCGGGTGCTGCCGGCGCTTGTGGAGCGTACGCTGGCGCGGGGCTGGCGGGCGGTGGTGCAGGCGGGCTCGGAGGAGCGGGTGGAGGCGCTGGACACGCTGCTGTGGACGTATGCCGAGGAGAGCTTCCTCCCCCACGGCACCAAGCGCGACGGCAACCCCGCAGCGCAGCCGGTCTATCTGACGGCCGACGATATCAATCCCAACGAGGCCACGGTGCGCTTCCTGGTGGACGGTGCCGGGATCGGCGACATGGCCGGCTACGAGCGCATCGTCTACCTGTTCGACGGCCGCGACGCGGCCGCGGTGGCCAGCGCACGCGAGCAGTGGAAGGCCGTCAAGGCCGCCGGCTGCGACGCCACCTACTGGCAGCAATCGCCGGAAGGGCGATGGGAGAAGCGGGCGTAGGCGGGATCGGGGTCAGACCCCTTGCCCCAGCGTCGCGGATAAGATCGTGCGGATTATGCAAGGGGTCTGACCCCGGCAACCGACGCCGCTACCGATGATAGGGATGGCCGCTGAGGATGGTGGCGGCGCGGTAGAGCTGCTCGGCGAGAACGATGCGGGCGAGGCCGTGCGGCAGCGTCATGGCGCCGAGCGCGAGCTGCAGGTGCGCGGCGCTGCGCACGCCGTCGCTCAACCCGTCGGGGCCGCCGATCAGCAGGCCCGCCGCCGCGGCCCCGCCGTCGCGCCTCTCGGCCAGCACCCTGGCGAACGCCTCGCTGGTGAGCGCCTTCCCGCGCGCGTCCAGTGCGACGATGAAATCCGCCCCCCGCACCAGCTTGAGCAGCGCCTGGCCCTCCTCCTCGCGGCGCCGCGCGGCGTCTCCCGCGCGGCTCTCGCCGGTCTCGTGCCAGACGACGGGGCCGAGGCCCAGGCGCTTGGCAAGCGGCGCCACGCGTTCCTGGTATCGCGCCAGCAGCGCGCGCTCCGGTCCGTCCTTGAGGCGCCCCACGGCGGCGACGATCACGCGCATGGGCCGGTCAGCTCGGTCCTGTTGTTGCGGTGGGTGTGTCCCCGACCAATCGGGGCGCGCATTCGGGTACGCCCATGTAGGTCAGCATTCCCTGAGGATGCAACCATTGCCCGACGGGCGGCGCTCCTCCGCAACTTCGAGGCCCGGCGGCATGCAGCCGGGTTCGGCAAATTGCATGAATCGCCGTCGTCGAATAATGCGGTGGGGCACGGATGATTCGGGGGGATCATGCAGGCGGCGGCTTGGAGGCCGGATTCTTCTGCGCGCCGGAGAGCGGGTGCGCCGGCATGATATACCGTCGCCGACACGGTGCGGCCGCAACCGCGCGCGGTGCCTTGGTCTATGCGGCCGTCGCGATATCGACCTCCATCGCGGCTTCGCCCGCCGCTCTTGGTCAGGATGTCGCGTCCGAGAAAGGCATCCCCGCAAAGTCCATTGCAACGACCTTGCCTCAGCAAGGCGACCCCGACGGCAGCCGCGCGGCATTGGCTGCAAGCGGCATCACCTATCAATGGAACTACGTTGGAGAGTGGCAAGCCGACATCGCGGGCGGGGTAAGCCGGGGCAGCATCTATATCGGCCGACTGGAGGGCCTGATCGATATCGATCTCGCCAAGCTTATGGGCTGGCAGGGCCTGACGTTCCATGCGAACAGCTTTCAGATTCACGGCAGCGGGCTCAGTCGCGAGCACGTCGGCAATCTGATGACGGTCAGCTATATCGAGGCGCTGGCGACGACCCGGCTCTCGGAGCTGTGGCTCGAGCAGAAAATTCTCGGCGACAAGCTGGGCATTCGCGTCGGGCAGCTCGCCGCCGACACAGAATTCAACATATCGAGCTATGCGACCCAGTTCATCAACAGCACCTTCGGTTGGCCGGCCAGCATGGCAGCCAACTTGCCGAGCGGCGGACCCGCCTATCCCTTCGCGACACCCGGCGTGCGGGCCAAGCTCGACCCGGACAAGAGCCTGTCCCTGCTTCTGGGCGTGTTCAACGGCGATCCGGCCGGCCCCGGCGAGGGGGACCCGCAGACTCGCAACCGCTACGGCTTGAACTTCCGGGTCCAGGACCCAGCCTTCGTCATCGCCGAGGGCCAGTATCGATACAACCAGGAGAAGGGGTCCGCGGGGCTGGCCGGCGCGGTCAGGCTTGGTGCCTGGGGCCACCTCGGGCGCTTCGACGACCGGCGCTTCGATACCGGCGGCCTCGCATTGGCCGATCCGGCAAGCACCGGCCAGCCGGCTCCGCAGCGCGGCAATCTCGGCGTCTACGCGGTCATCGACCAGCAGATCTGGCGGCCACCGACGGGCGAGGCAAACAAGGGCGTCGGCGTCTTCGCCCGCGCGTCGGCAAGCCCTGCCGATCGCAGCCTCATCGATCTGTATTTCGACGGCGGCATCGTGCTCGCCGGGCTCATTCCGGGGCGGCCCGAGGATGTGCTGAGCTTCGGCGCGGCCTATGCGCGCATTTCGGACCGGGCACGCCAGCTCGACGCCGACGCCGCTGTGCTCACCGGTGCGGGTCGCATCCGCGATTTCGAGGCTGCATTCGAGGCGGACTATCAGGTGCAGGTTCTGCCCGGCCTGCAGATCGATCTCGATCTCCAGCGCATCGTCCACCCAGGCGGCAACATCGCGGGCCCGGGTGGGGCCCCGGGCGGGGCAAGGATACCCGACGCCACGGTCGTGACCTTGCACACACTGATCAAGTATTAGGTCGCTTCACGGTGCCTGCTTCACGAGCGATCGCGCGGTCCGATCGGCTTCACGCCTGTCGAGGCAGCCTGGTGGAGCCGAGGGGAATCGAGTGCCAAGCCTATATGCGAACTACTCATTGATATTGCTTGGAAAACGCGATGAACCCTTGTCCGATTGTTGGATAGATTGTTGGATACGATCACCCAGCACAACATCCGCGCGGCACTCTGCCGCATCGCACGCTGGGCTCGTGATCGACACGCCGTCCCCCCCTCCTTTGCCCCCAGCCGAGAACTGACGAAGCGAACGATGCACATGAGAAGAAACGAGGGGGCGGGCCGGGGGTCCAACGAAATTTCCATTTTTGAGGACATTGGCATGTCGGACGAGCACACCGAGAACATGTTATGTCCACCCGGAGATTCTGACCACCTACGTTGAAGGCTCGCTCCTGCTCGAAGTGAAGGCGCGGGTCGAAGCCGACCTGCGCAAGGATCTTCCCGGACTGAAGCCCGAGGAAGCGGCCGTGCTCACCTTGCTGCAGCGGCGCCTCAACACAACGCTCAAAGACAAGCTCGCCGCCTCCATGAAAAGGCTATCGCCCACCAAGGCGCGCAAGGCCGCTTATGTCGGCGCCGCCGGCAGCGCTCCTCTACTATTCAGCTTCTCGTTTGGGCTCCGGTATTCCCAAGCTCTTCGCCGGGGCGAACGTCGTTCGCGTCTCGACCACGACGCAGTTCGCTCGACAATTGGCGCTCCGGCAGCCACGGCCACGGGGCACCTCGACTTTGAGGCATCGAACATTGATGCCCCCCAATCGGCACCCTAGCGCGAGCCTACTGCCCAGGCCCTCCGCTGCTCGCGACGCTCCCAGCTGCGGGCCTGAGCAGCAGGAAGCTCACTCGATCAAGGGGTCAAGATTGCACGGCGATCAGGGGGGGCAAAGTTCCGTGCGGCCGCTCGCATATGGCTCGCGATGATTCCTGGTGGTCGTGTTCAAGCGGACACCGCCACGACGGTTGCCGCACCCCGCAGGTCGAGCCAGAGCCCCCGCGGCGTGCGGGCGATCCGTACCACGGCCTCATCGCAAGAGGGGCAGCGCAGGATGGCGCCCAGCTCGATGGCGTAGAGGCGCAGCTCTGCCATCGGCGCTGTCCTGGCGCAGCCCGAGCATGTCGTCCGCGCCTCCGTCGCGTCGAACGCGAAGACCTCGCGCAGCAGACCACCCGCGGCGTTGCCGTCGAGCGCCCAAGCCCAACCAGCGCCTCGGCCACCGCCTCCACCATCGGCGTCGGGCCGCAGACGAATACCTTGGGCGCCGCCGCGGGCTGGAAGCCGACCTCGGCCAGCATTGGCGCGTCGATGCGCCGGGCGTAGCCGCGCCAGCCTGGTGGCGGCTGCGCGCGCGTAAGGGTGTGAACGACCTTGGGTCCGTCAGGCGCCGACCCAAGGCGCTGCAGCTCCTCGCGGTAGATGACGTTCGCGACGGAGCGCGAGGAAAGGAGGAGGCATGCCGACACGGCGTAGCCCGCCTCACCGCTCGCGGCTCGGTGCCGCAGCATGGCCATCAACGGCGCGACGCCCGAGCCGCCCGCGACGAGCAGCAGCGGTCCGCCCGCGGTTACAGACCAGGCGAAGTAGCCGCCGATTGGCCCGCGCAGCTCGAACCGGTCGCCCGGCCGGGCCTCGTCGACGAGCCAGGGCGACACCTCCCCGCGCTCCAGCCGCTCGACCGTGAGGGCAAGCTGCGGCACCTCGGGCGGGGAGGCGATCGAGTAGCTCCGCTGCGCCTGGTAGCCGTCGTCCGCTGTGAGGCGGATGTCGACGTGCTGCCCCGCGAGATGGCCAGGCCAGCCTGGAACATCCAGCACGAGCGTAGTCGCTCGGGGCGTCTCGGCTATCCTCTCGATCACCTCTACCTGCCGCCAGGCGAGGCGCGGCGTGCCGGCCCCTGCGGGCGGGCGCGCCGCCTCAATCGCCGGCATAACGCTGCTCACGCCAGGGGTCTCCGTAGATGTGGTAGCCGAGGGACTCCCAGAAGCCCGGCTCGTCGTGCTCCATGAAGCGCAGCCGGCGGACCCACTTAGCCGACTTCCAGAAGTAGAGGTGCGGGACCAGGAGACGCGCCGGGCCGCCGTGCTCCGGCGCCAGTGGCTCGCCATCGAACCGGGTCGCTACTAGGCCCTTGCCATCGAGCAGGTCCTCGAGCGGCAGGTTGGTCGTGTACCCGCCGTCGCAGTGCGCCATCAGGTAGGGCGCTGGCGGCTCGTCGAGGCCCGCCGCCGCGAGCAGGTCGTCGATCGTGACGCCCTCCCAGACGGTCCCGAGCTTGCTCCACTTGGTCACGCAGTGGATGTCGACCGTGAGCTCGGTCTGCGGCAGCGCCTGGAACTCATCCCACGTCCACTTGCCAAGGAGCGCCCCACCGTCCTGCAGGGCCAAGCCCCACCTGTCGAGCGGCGTACGCGGTGTTGGTCCAGCGCTCAGGACCGGGAAGCCGTCTGTCGCGTACTGGCCGGGCGGGATCCGTTGCTCGTCCGCTTCGGCCCCCCGGCGCCCAGTGAAGCCTCTGGTCGTGGTCATGGGCGGTTCCCTTCACCGGGCTCCGGCCGGTCCGAGTGATCCCGTGGGCCGGCATAACGGTCGATCAACCTGCCGCCGTCGCCGCGACCCGATTTGACGGGCGTCACGCGCCAGCTAATCCCGGTCCAGACCGCGAATGTGACGGCAATCGGCGCGAGGTTAGTGATTGTTTGCAGCGGAAGAGAACGTGTTGATATCCGGGAAACTGCTGAAAGCTCGACCGAGGTTTCCGGTTCCTCCGGATGCAGCGGCCTCTCTCCCCCCACTTCCCGAGTTGGCAAACGGCGCCGCTTCCCCTTCACCCGGGAGGCGGGGCCGTTTTGCGTTTCAGGCGCGCGACCAGCTACCAGCCGAGCGCACGTATACAGCACCCCGATCACAAGGCGCTGGCGCCGGCTTCGGACCCGCCACGTCAACCCGCTGGCTACCGCTTAAGCTGCCGCCTCTTTTGCAACGATGAAGTCGCTGAGGTCGGCAGACTCATGCGAGGTGCGCTCCGTCCATAGAATGAGTAGCTTGCATCCACTCTTAGTCGTGTGCGGGCCGTGTACGTTGCCGGCCTTGAAATGCAGGGAGGTGCCGGCCTCGTACTGCTTACCCTCGTTGGTGAAGTCGCCCTCAACAACATAGAGCGCCTCGGACATACCTTTGTGGCTATGTGCCGGAACGACCGCGCCCGGCTTCATAGCCAGGTGCAACATTACAGGACCGAGCGTGTAGTTCGCGTTCCGGACCGCCAGCGTAATGTCACCTTTACTGGGGAAAGGAAAACGATCCCGCTTAAGCTGACTGTCAAACACTTCTTGATCGACCATGATCCCGCTCCTTTCTTCGTGCTTCTGAGAGAGCCACGGTAGTGGTGAGTCTGTGATCGATAATTTCAGTGAGACGGCGGGCGGTTCCTTCATTCGGGCGCGCCAAATTGTCGCCCACTCCGTCGGGAGGCGGGGCCGTTTGCGTTTCAGGACCGCAACTCCTTGTACCGGAATCGGGGTTTTCCCCGTTTGCATTCGCTAAGTCGTCGGAGCGCGTGGGAGGGGCGTTCGCCCCAACCCTATGGAGTCGTGCGATGGCCGACTGCGAACAACACCGCGCCAAGCTGCAGCAGCTCAACCGGAACTTCGTCCGATCCGTCGAGGAGGCCGATGTCGCCTGGTTTGATGCCAACCTTGCGCCCGACTTCTTCAACACCAACTCCGATGGGAGCTTCATCGACCGCAAGGCCTTTCTCGCGCAGATCGCCCGCGGCTCATCGTTCAAGAACATCCGCGAGCATGAGGTGCTGATCCGCACTCTCGGCGACTTCGCGATCATCCACGCCCGTTTCAGCTACCAAAAGCCCGACGGTACCGAGGGTGCCGGCCGCTACACCGATGATTGGCAGTTGCGCGGCGACCGCTGGCAATGCGTTTC
>Ga0070705_100000423_pt1 | contig 24389 bp, 37 predicted proteins | sample KBSK5253metaG_FD_65455 | JGI IMG/M metagenome (GOLD analysis project Ga0070705, IMG submission 65455) | Corn, switchgrass and miscanthus rhizosphere microbial communities from Kellogg Biological Station, Michigan, USA - KBS K5-25-3 metaG | ecosystem: Host-associated > Plants > Roots >... | reverse complement strand
CCAAGGCCCGCACGGCCAAGAAGGGCTGACCCGAACCGTTCCACCTGGTAAAGGGCCGCTCGGGTGCAACCGGGCGGCCTGCCTCGTCTCTGGAGGAGAAGAGCATGACGACGATGCTGATGAACGACGAGCGGCCGGTGTTCACCCTGGACAACTCCAAGGTGCCGAACGGGACGGTCCTGCTGTTCGGCATCACCTACCCCGGCATGGGCCAGACCGATCTCGACACGACGCGGGGCCGCCGGACGCCCAAGGTCTTCACGTACGCGATGTTGAAGGCGGGCGGCCTGTGGTACGTCACCGGCACCGGCAAGGTCCCCCAGGCAGCGGGCTGGGGAGCGGTGATGAACTGGCTGGCCCGGGACAACCGCGTGGTGGTCTGGGTCCGGGCGGCCACCTCGTGGGCCGATCTGTACCCGCTGAAGGTGGACGGCCAGGCAGCCACCGGCGAGCCCACCCTGGACGACCCTCCCCCGGCGCCCGCTGAGGCGGTCTCTGATGGCCGCTGACACGCACCCCTGCCCCGGTGGCTGCGGCGCTCAGATCTCGCGTGAGCGGCTTTCCTGCCCGGCCGACTGGTACCGGCTGCCGCGTGAGCTGCGCGACCGGATCAACCAGGCCTGGCGGCGCCGGTTCACCGGCGGCGGGCTGGATCACGCGCGGGCGCTGAGTGAGGCAGCCCGCTGGTACCGGGCCAACCCCCGAGTTGACACCTTGAAGTCGTCCGAGTAACCTCGCAGTCATGACGACAACGACTCACGACCACGAGGCCGACTGCCTCATGTGCGCGGTCCGGGCGCTCACCGAGGGCGTCCCGGCCGTGACGTGGAACCCGAGGACGCCGGGCGCCACCATCTCCGGCGTGGTGCTCCGCAAGGGCACGGTCTCCACGAACTTCGGGGAGGTGCCGTTCGTCGACCTCTGGACCGGCGGCACCGGCCGGGTCCGCGTGCTGGCGGGCGGGTTCCAGTTCCGGCATGTGCTGGACGGCGCGGCGGCCGAGATCGGGGACCGGCTCCAGATCTGGTTCGACGGGGAACGGACCATCGATCGGCCAGGGCACCCGGTGCACGGCCGGACCTACCGGACGTTCAGCGTCAACGTGCAGAGGGGGCACTGATGTTCGAGCCGAGGCCGTACCAGACTCGGGCGATCGAGGCGATCGAGGAGGCCGAGCGCGAGGGCGTCCGGCGCCCGCTGGTGGTGCACCCGACCGGCACCGGCAAGACCGTGACGTTCTCGCACGTGATCTCTCAGCGGGCCGACCGGGGCCGGGGAGCGGTATTCGTGCATCGCGAGGAGCTGGCCAGCCAGGCCATGGCCAAGCTGGCGATGATCGCGCCCGAGCTGCGGACCGGTCTGGTCAAGGCGGACCGCAACGACGTGGACGCGGACGTGGTGGTCTGCTCGATCCCGACGGTGAGCCGGGACAACCGGCTGGCCCAGCTCGTGGAGTCGGCCCAGCGCTCCCCGTTCGGCACCCTGGTCTACGACGAGGCGCACCACGCGCCGACGCCGACCGGCACGAAGGTGCTCCAGGCGCTCGGCGCGTGGAACCCGTACGGGCCGCTGACCGTCGGGTTCACAGCGACACCGGAGCGCGACAACGGCAAGACCCTGGGCGTGTGGGAGAAGGTTGTCTCTTACATGTCAATCCGGGAGGCGATCTACGGCGACCCGAAGAAGGGCGAGGACGGCGGCTACTTGGTGCCGATCCTCCCGGCCGTGGTGATCGAGACCCAGATGGACCTGGCCCGGGTGCGCCGGGGAGCCGATGGCGACCTCTCCGGCGGGGACCTCGGCCGCCAGATCGAGGAGTCCGGCGCCATCGCCCAGATGGCCGACGCCGTCCTGGAGCACGCGGCCGACCGCAAGGGCATCGCCTTCCTCCCCACCATCCGGACCTCCGAGCTGCTGGCCGAGGCGTTGCGGGCACGCGGGATCCGGGCCGAGCACCTGGACGGCAACACCCCGGACGAGCTGCGCCAGGAGATCCTGGGGCGGCTCAAGACCGGCAAGACCCAGTGGGTGACCAACTGCGCCGTGCTCACCGAGGGGTTCGACGAGCCCTCGATCTCGTGCGTGCTGGTGGGGCGGCCGACCAAGTTTCACGGCCTCTACGTCCAGATGGTCGGCCGGGGCACCCGCAAGAGCCCGGGCAAGGACAACCTGCTGATCATCGACATCGTGGGCGCCAGCAACCGGCACGAGCTGATCGGGCTCGTGGACCTGGGCCTGGACATCGACGACCCACGCAAGAAGAAGGAGGACCCGGCCGAGCCGCAGGCCTGCCCGAGCTGCGGTGTGCCGTGCGAGGTCGCCGAGCACCGGTGCGCGCTCTGCCACCGCTACCTCCCCGCCTCGATCACGAGTGAGGGCGGGACCCGGCACGAGAACTGCAAGGCGAGCCAGGCGGGCAAGGTCGACGTGTTCGGCACCTCGCGGTTGCGCTGGCTGCCGGTCGAGATCGGCTACTGCCTCGGCGCCGGTAAGGAGATCGTCGTGATGGTGCCGGTCGGCACCGACACGTGGAAGCTGGCCACCTACCAGAGCGGCAAGCTCACCGTGCTGCACGAGGAGATCCCGGCCGACTGGGCGATGGGCATCGGGGAGGACCGGGCCAAGGCGTTCACCAAGCTGGTGGAGCGCCAGGCGCGGTGGCTGAGGGGGCCGGTGTCCGATCCGCAGAAGGCCCGGCTGATCCGCGAGGGCTTCCCGGCGGAGAAGCTGCCCCGGGTGCGTAACAAGGGCGAGGCGGCCGACCTCATCACGCGGATCGGCGGGCGCCGGGCGGTCCGCCGATTGCTCGGCGGGCGGGCTTGACCACCTCCCCGGCACAGCGGTAAGGTTCACCTCCCAGCCGGGGGAAGCTAGCTTCCCCCGGCTGGGGATCAGGGCATGAAAGGGGATGGGGAGATGGAGATTCGGATCAAGACCCAGGACGAGTTCCAGCAGGGTCACGTCACGATCGAGATCAGCGGGGCCCAGCACGAGGCCGAGATCGTGGCCGACCGGCTGGCGATCGACGCGGGCACGATCGAGGGGCTGCGCGACCAGGTCAGCGACCTGGAGCAGGAGCTGGCAGCGGCTCGGCGGGCGCGTGAGATCGAGGCCGAGCGGGCCAACGATGCTGAGCGGAAGGTGTCTCTGTACGACGTGGACCGGCAAACCGAGCAGGACCGGGCCAACCGGCACGCGGCCGAGGTGATCAGGAAGATCCAGCAGGTGGCCGACCTGGAGCGGGACCTGGAGCGCTACCGGAAGGCGCACGTGTGCACCGACCGGTGCACCAAGGACGCCCACGTGGCATTCGAGGGCAACACGCTGGTCAAGGAGCTGGAGGAAGGCCGGGCGGCTGACCACCGGGAGATCGTGGCGCTGCGAGCCGCACGAGACGATGCGCTGGGTCAGGTGATGGACCGGGAAAAAGAGACGTTCAAGCTCCGCGAGGAACTGACCTCCGAGCGCGCCAAGGCCCGGAGCTATCGCGAGGAGATGCAGCGCCGGTTCACCACGGCTCAGGTGGCAGATGCAAAGGAGGGTGCACGTGCGGATGAGCGTGCACGGCTGACACGCGAGGAGCTGGACCCCCGACAGAAGATGCTCACTTCGATCAGCCAGGCGGTCTACGGTCCGGACCAGATGCAGGCACTGGACCGGCTGGAGGAGTCCGAGGCGGACTACGTCCAGGTGCTGGCGAAGGCGGTCCGCAAGGTCCGCGAGATCCTCGGCCCCGGGGTCTGAACCAAAGCCACAACGGAGACGGGCGCCGATCCCAGGAGAGGACCGGCGCCCGATGATCAACCCAGAGAAGGAAGACCGAACGTGGCTGACGATAGCACCCGTTCCGCGCTCACTCCGGAACACGAGCAGTACCTGGCCGACCACGCCGTGGACGTGGAACTGGCCAAGCGGCTGGGCGTCCGCTCCCTGCTGACCTCGGAAGACACAGCGGCCATGGGCGGCCAGTGGCCGAACTTCGCCAACTTCCCCGCCATCGACTTCCCCTGGACGAGCCCGGACGGAGTGGTCACCCACCAGGTCCGGCCGGACAACCCGACCGTGGACCAGCGCAGCAAGAAGCCCCGCAAGTACGTGTTCGCCCTCAAGGCGGCGCCGGTGCTCTGGGCGGTCCGCGAGATCGAGGGCTCCGAGCTGGTGGTGATCATCGAGGGCACGAAGCAGACCCTGGCGGGTGCCAGCTACGCCCCTCCCGGCGCCTCGATCTACGGCATCGCGGGCTGCCGGATGTGGCAGTACAACGACGCGCCGATCCCGGATCTGCACGTGGCCGACGGGAAGCGGGTGGTGATCATCCTGGACGCCGATGCGGGCACCAACCCCGAGGTCTACGACGCGGGCACCGCGCTGGCCCAGGCGCTGGCGGCCGAGGGCGCCGAGAAGGTGCTGTTCGGGCGCCTCCCCGGGGGAGCGAGCAAGGCGGGCCTGGACGACATCCTGGCCAGCCGGACGCCCGAGCGGCGGGCCGGATACCTGGCCCGGGTGATTGAGGGCGCCAAGGCCAAGCCAGCCGACACCAAGCCCAAGCCGAGGAGAAAGGGCGGCATCGTGCCGACCGATGACGACGGACGGACCACCATCATCTGCAACCGGGACCGGCTGGTGGTGATCAACGACCTGACCGGTGCGCTGCTGAAGTGGAACGCCTCCCGGCTGTTCAACCACGGCGGGGTGATCTCCTGGCTGAGCGACCAGGCGACGATGGCGCCGGTCGACCGGGGCTCGTTCCACGACCTGATCCAGGCCACCGCCATCACGGTGAACGAGAACGAGGGTGCCCAGGGGACCACCTACTCCTACTCGTGGCCGGACCCCGGCACCATGTCCGCCACGATGAGCCGGGCGGCCAGCTTCGCGCCGCTCGACCGGATCGCCCACGCGCCGTTCGTGCGGCCGGACGGCACGATCGTCACCGACCCCGGGTACGACGAGACGACCCGGACCCTGCTGCTGCCGGACGAGGTGTTCGCCGGGATCGAGGTGCCCGAGGACCCGAGCCAGGACGACATCGCCTCGGCGGTCAAGCTGATCATGACCGAGTGGCTCGGGGACTTCCCCCTTGATGAGGCCGCCGACCGGGCCAACCTGCTGGCGCTCGTGGTCACCCCGGCCATCCGGGGCATGGTGCCGCGCGCTCCCCTCGCCGTGATCGACGGCCTCCAGATGGGCGTCGGCAAGAACCTCCTGGCGGACTGCCTGCTCACCGTCTACACCGGCCAGGCCGCCCAGCCGATGAACTGGGTGTCCGAGTCCGACGAGCTGCGCAAACAGATAACCAGCGCGTTCCGCACCGGCCAAGAGTTCTTCCTGTTCGACGAGGCGCACACCCTGGACGGCGCGCCGCTGGCCCAGGCGCTGACCGCCGAGACCTGGCAGGACCGGATCCTGGGCGTCTCCAACATGGCCAACTTCCCGAACCGGGTCACCTGGATCTCGCTCGGTAACAACGTCCAGGTGAAGGGCGACATCACCCGGCGGGTCTACCGGATCGCGCTCCGGCCGCGCTACGCCAACCCTCAGGACCGCAAGGCGGAGACCTTCCGGCACCCGGGCCAGTCCGGCCTGGACCTGGGGAGCTGGACCCGCAAGCACCGCCGGGACCTGATGACGGCCATCCTCACGATCGTGCGCGCCTGGTTCGCCCAGGGCTCGCCCTCCCCGAAGAAGGGTGTGTCGTTCGGCTCGTTCGAGGTCTGGGAGCGGATCGTCGGCGGGATCGTGGAGACCGCCGGGCTTCCGGACTTCCTCGGCAACCTGAAGGTCTGGCGCTCCGAATCGGACTTTGATACCCAGTACTGGGTGAACCACCTGGAATGGCTCCGCGAGCAGTTCGGGGAGGCGACGTTCCGCACGGCCGACGTGAAGGCCAAGGCGCTCACCGGCGGGACCGACTTCTACTCGGCTCCACCCAAGCTGGACGACCCGACCGAGAAGACGTACGGCAAGAGCCTGGGAGAGGCGTACAGCCGCGTTTCCGGGCGCCGGTATGGCGGCCACTGGATCCAGCGCGTCGGCAGCGCTCACGGCCACGTGAGCGTCTACCGCGTGTTCATCGAGGAGGAGCCCCCGCCGTTCGAGCCGGACCCCGAGCCGGACATCCCGATGCCGGACCCGGCGCCGTACAACGAACACGCCGAGGGACGCGGGGCCGACGAGTCTGACCTGATCGGCGGGGAGACTGACGCTTCAGTGTCAACCGGCGATGCGCCGGAGTACCCGTGCAAGGGGGCCGAGTTCGGCGTGTGCGGCGGGGAGCCGCACACCCAGGACTGCCCGAGTTATGCACAGCCTGTGGACAAGCCTGCGGACGTGGTCGTCTTCGACCTGGAGACCGGCGACGCGAAGCAGCAGTACCGGCACCCGGGACCGGGCTACGCGCGGCTCACCGGAGTGATGGTGGACGACTCGGATACCGCGATGATCCTGAGCAGCCAGAGCCAGGCATCCATCGTGGCCTCGGGCCTGCGGGAAGGGCACACTGTCACCGGCCACAACATCGTGGCGTTCGACCTGCCCGTACTGGTCCGCGAGGGCGCGATGACCATGACCGAGGTGCACCAGATGGCGGCCGACGGGCGGCTGTTCGACACGCTCCTGGCCGCTCGCTACCTGGACCCGCCGATGGCGCGTGAGCGGGGCGTGGACGCCGAGCGCAAGTACGACCTGGGCGCGCTGGCCATCAAGTACGGCGTGACCGAGAAGCTCAGCGAGGTCTCCAAGGCACTGGCCAAGAAGTACGGCGGCTGGGGGGAGATCCCGGTCGATCCGGCCGACCCGGACGCCGAGCGGGCGGCCGACGCGGCCAGCTTCCGGGAGTACCTGGAGCACGATGTGGCGGCCAGCCGGGACCTCTACCGGGCGATGACGGCTGAGCTGGGGAACCGGGTCCCGGACTACCTCGCACGAGAGCACCGGGTGGCCGCCATCGGCACCCAGATCAGCGTCAACGGCTTCCTGGTCGATCAGCCGTTGCTCGCCGAGCGGGTGGCTGAGATCCAGCAGCGCAAGGCCCAGAGCATGGAGATGCTGGCGAGCAAGTACGACATCCCGACCACCGACGCCAAGGGCAAGCCCTACGCCTCCCCGCTGGCCAGCAAGCTGGGCAAGGAGGCGCTGGAGAAGGCGCTGCTGGCCGCCGGGGTGAAGTCCAAGGCGTTGTGGCGCACCCCGGCCAGCGGGGAGCTACAGGTCTCCTCGGACGCCATGCTGGCGCTCGGGCAGGACTATGGCGGCAACCGCACGGTGATCGAGATCGTGAAGGCGGTCTACCGGATCGTCTCGGCCCGCACCGTGTACGAGACCATCACCAACTCGCTCTGCCCGGACGGCCGGGTGCACCCCGGCATCTCGTTCAAACAGGCCACCGGCCGGTGGTCGCTGACCGATCCGGGCCTGACCGTGATGGGCAAGCGCGGCGGGCGGCACGTGGAACGGGCGGTCCTGCTCCCCGACCCCGGGGAGGTGCTGATCTCGTTCGACCTCTCCCAGGTCGACATGCGCGCGGTGGCCGGGCTTTCCGGCGACGCGGCCTACATCGAGATGCTCCGGCACGAGGACCCGCACGCCGAGCTGGCGATGGCGCTGTTCGGCGACCGCTCGCTCCGGGAGACCGCCAAGCCGATCGGCCACGGCTGGAACTACGGCGAGTCGCTCAAGCGGATCAGCATGTCCAACAGCATCGAGCCGCACCTGGTGGTGACGTTCGACCGGATGATGCGCGAGCGGTTCGCCCGGCTGGTCGAGTGGCGGGAGGAGGTCCGTGCGATGGCCGAGTCTGGACACCTTCTGGACAACGGGTTTGGCCGGATGATGCGTCCGGATCCGCACCGGGCGCACACCCAGGGCCCGGCGCTGATGGGTCAGGGCGCGGCTCGCGACATCATGATGACCGGCATGCTCGCGCTCCCCCCGGAGTGCCTGCCGATGCTGCGCGCCCAGGTGCACGACGAGATCGTGCTGAGCGTGCCGGTGGACCAGGTCGAGGACGTGCGGCGTGCCGTGATCGGGGCGCTCAGCTTCGAATGGAAGGGCGTGCCGATCCTGGCCGACGGAAGCCCGGCCGGTACTGACTGGTCGCGCTGCTACGAGAAATGACGGGGGTGCCGGGGGAGCGGTTGCGCTCCCCCGGTACCTTGACCACTTAGAAGTCACAGCTACAAGGAGACCGGACAATGAGCGAGAACAAGACCGAGGCCACCTTCCATCCCGGCCAGGCGCCGGTGTACGACCCGCCGGTGGTGCCCGGCAAGGACGCGCCGCCCGGCGGCCAGCCCGACCCGCTGACCGCCGAGACCTGGCCGGTCAGCGCCGCGTTGCGCGAGCCGACCACGGCTCTGCCGATCTGGGCCAGCTCGGCGCACCGGCACGGCACGCCCAGCCAGGCGGCGCCGGACTTCCGGAACAACGGCATGGCCTCGTGGGAGCCGGAGCCGGGCGAGGCGCCGCGCTGGGTGCGCACCTACCTGTGGATCTGGCTGGCCGTCGCGGTGGCCGTGCTGGTGACCGTGACCGGCCTGTTCGTCCAGCGGATGAACTGGCTCCCCGCCAGCGTCCCCCTCGTGGGGAGGGACACCGGCGTGGCCGCGTGCGAGGCGATCGCCGACGGGCGCAAGCCGGTCGAGTCCAGCGGCATCATGAGCACGGCCGACTACAAGGCGGCCCGCGAGGTGTTCGCCGACTCGCGGTACGAGGCGATCCGGACCAACGGCACCAAGATCATCGATCTCGCCTGGCAGGCCCAGGGGATGGGCTCGAACAACCTCGGCGTGCTCGCGCTGATGAGCGGCATCGCGGACGCGTACAGCGGGCTGGCCGGTGGCTGCGCCTCGGTCGGCTACACGATCCCCCCGCTCGGCAACTGACACTTAACCGTCAAGACAGGAAGGTAAGACCCCGACCATGAAGAAGCTCTACACCCTCTACGCCGGGCTCGCGGCCATCGCGGCGCTGGCGTTCGTGATGCTCACCGGCGCCGTGGCCAGCGCCACGACCGAGACCCCCGGCCCCAGCTTCACCTCCTGCCCGAACCTTGCGGGCTGGTACGCCAACCCGGACGAGCAGAACGACCTGCCCGAGCCGACCGAGGCAGGCCTGAAGTTCGAGGGCAAGGACCTGATCCACCACGCCACCGACCCGATCGACCTGGCCGACATGGACCACGTGACCACCGGGTTCACCGCGACCACGGCGGGCAAGGTGCTGTTCAAGGTGGAGACCTCCACGCCCTACTCGACGATCATCACCAACCCGGACGGCAAGCTCTGGTCCACGGCGATGACCTACGACCAGGAGGGCGGCCAGGGCCACCCGGTCGCGCACTACTCGGACCTGGTGGGTAAGCCGACCAAGCCGGGCAAGGCCAACTTCAGCTCGGCCAGCCGGGTGGCCACCTTCGGTGTCGGCTACGCGGTCGAGGAGGGCTCGACCGTGGTCAGCTCGATCTCGTTCCACGGCCACGTCTACCCGCTGACGTGCGTCCCGCCGACCTCCAGCCCCACGCCCTCGGCCAGCTCCAGCTCGGCCAGCCCGTCGCCGAGCACCTCGGCCAGCCACAGCGTCTCGCCCTCGGCCTCGCACAGCCCGGCGGCCGGTGTGCCCTCCACCTCCCCGGCCGCTCACGGCGGCGCGGTCAGCGGCGGCCTTCCGGTCACCGGTGCTCCGGCCGGTCTGCTGGCCGGTGGCGCGGCGGCGCTGCTGGCGATCGGCGCGGGGCTGCTGTTGTTCGTCCGGCGCCGTAAGGTGAGCTTCACGGCCTGACTCCTGCCAGCGCCAGCCGAGCCCAGCCCGATCCCCCGTGAGGGCTGGGCTCGGTGCTTTCCAGGCATGCCGGGGAGGATGTGGATGTCCCCCGGACCCAGGCTAGAGTGACAGCATGACGGTCAAGAACCCGCTGGGTCCGAACAACAACCCGGGCAACGCCCGGTGGTGCGAGGAGCACGCCGCACTGGAGTGCACGAAGCACCGGACCAAGGGCCGGGGACCGTGCCACAAGCGGGCGATCCGGGGCACCGACGCGTGCGACCTGCACAGCGGCTACCGGCGCTCGGTGGCCAAGGCCCAGGGCGAGGCCCGGATCACGATGTGGAGCATCGCCGGTCAGCCGACCAAGCTGGACGCCGGAATGACCGTGCTCTCGGTGCTTCAGATGAGCTACCTGCGGCTGGGCATGTATGCCGACATGCTCCGGCGCCAGGTCGCGATCGACGGCTACACGGCGGACGACCTCGCCGAGAGCGACCGGCCCAAGGCCAGCGGCCTGATCGGCTTCCGGTACGGCGCGGCAGGTAAAGACGGTGTGATCTACGCGCAGTCCGAGGAGGTCCGCGCGCTGGTCCGGCTGGAGGCCGAGGAGCGCGACCGGGTGGTGAAGTTCGCCAAGGTCGCCCACGACATGGGCATCTCGGAGCGGATCACCTCCCTGGCCGAGCGGTGGGGGGACATCGTGGCGGAGAAGGTGGTGACCATGCTGGACGCGCTGAACCTCTCCCCCGAGCAGCAGGCCGCTGTGCCTACGTTGCTCCAGCTCTACCTCGGCACCATCGACATGAACGCCATCGAGGCGCCACCGTCTGCCATCAAGCCGAGATGACCGGCTTCCGGCCCTGTGGCGAGTGCCAGGAGCTGGTCCCGGCTGACACCGGGTGCAAGCACTGGAAACCGCGACCGGTCCGGGCGCCGGTCCGGAAGGCGGCCAGGGAGCCGACCAAGGAGGACCGGGCCCGCGAGCGGGCGCGGCGGGCCGTGGAGGCGTTCCGGCGCCAGCAGCGATTGGGGAGCACGTGACGACCATCGACCTGGCGGGCAAGGTGCTCGCCCGCACCCGGACCCAGCGCTGGTGGAACTCGCCGGTCGCCTGGGCGGCAGACGTGCTCAGCGTGGATCTGGCGGGCTATCAGGGCGAGGTGCTCGACGCCCTCCCCGTCAAGCGCCGGGTGGCTGTGAAGGGGCCGCACGGCCTCGGCAAGAGCTTCATGGGCTCGGTGCTGGTCAACTGGTTCGCGACCACGCGAGACATGAGAGGCCGGGACTGGAAGATCATCACCACGGCCTCGGCTTGGCGGCACCTGGAGGTCTACCTCTGGCCGGAGATCCACAAGTGGGCCGACCGGATCAACTTCGCCGAGCTGGGGAGGGCGCCGTACAACCCCCGGACCGAGCTGCTGGACCTGAGGCTGAAGCTGCGGTACGGCGCGGCCACGGCGGTGGCGAGCAACCAGCCGGAGCGGATCGAGGGCGCGCACGCCGAGGAGCTGCTGTACCTCCTTGACGAAGCAAAGATCGTGCCCCCGGCCACCTGGGACTCGATCGAGGGCGCGTTCTCCAACGCTGGCCCGGACACGGCCGACAACGCGTACGCGTTCGCGATGAGCACCCCGGGCGCGCCCTCGGGCCGGTTCTACGACATCCACCGGCGGGCGCCCGGGTACGAGGACTGGTGGACCCGCTCGATCACCTTGGAGGAGGCGATCGGCGCCGGGCGGATCTCGAGAACCTGGGCCGAGCAGCGTCGGCTCCAGTGGGGCGAGGACTCGGCGGTCTACCACAACCGCGTGCTGGGCAACTTCCACGCCAGCGACGAGGACGCCGTGGTGCCACTCGCCTGGCTGGAGGCCGCGAACGAGCGCTGGTACGAGTGGGACAAGGCCGGGCGGCCGGACCAGGGTGGCCCGTACTGGGTCGGCGTGGACGTGGCCCGGGGAGGCGACGAGAGCGTGCTGGCCCACCGGGACGGGCCGGGCATCTGGCTCCAGGGCCACCGGCGCCGGGACACGATGAGCACCGTCGGCATGCTCCAGGGGCTGGAAGAGCGGCCGATCATCGATGTGATCGGAGTTGGCGCCGGGGTCTACGACCGGAGCCGGGAGGTCGGCCTCAAGCCGCTGGCCTACACCGGCTCGGGAAAGACCCTGGCCCGCGAGCGGTCCGGAAAGCTCGGGTTCGCCAACGTCCGGAGCGCGGCCTACTGGCACCTCCGGGAGCTGCTGGATCCGGCGTTCGAGCCGACGCTGATGCTCCCCCCGGACGATCTGCTGACCTCGGACCTGACCACGCCCACCTGGCAGGTGACCACCGGCACCCCGCCGAAGATCGCGATCGAGACCAAGGAGAAGGTGGTGGACCGCCTCGGCCGGTCGCCGGACCGGGGGGACGCCATCGCCATGGTGATGTGGGCCGAGCGGCACCAGGGCAGCGGCACCTTCGCCGCACCGGTCGGCGGCATGCCGGTCACCGGGCTGAGCCCGCTCGGGCGCGGCCGGTAGCAGAGGGCCGTAGTACAGACGACGCATCTCCCCGATCTGTCCGGGGTTCGTGCAGAAGTGTGACGCACGTCACCGGGGGTTTCCGGGTGCGGAACGACCTAGGAGTACGACGGGGTAGTCTGTGCCCGCACCGGCGAGATGCCGGGCAGGACCCCGGGATGGGATGTGGCGAGATGCCGAGCGAGACGATCTACAGCAAGCGTGGCCAGGTTGACGTACGAGTGGCCTGGGGCAGCGCCGGGACCGGGGAGGTCCAGGTGGCTACCCTTGCCACCGGGACAGACCCGGACGCCACCGAGCGCATCATCAGCGTGGTGAACAACTGGCTGAGCGACGCCGGTCAGCCGGTCATCGACCTGGACGAGCTGCGCAAGGCGCTGCCGTACAAACCCGAGTTCGACGGCTGGCACGCCAGCCTCGGTGACTGGCCCGAGATCAACCGCCTGATCAAGGTGCTCAAGCGGGCGCGTGATCAGGCGTTCGGCTCCCCCGAGTAGGACCGAGCCCCCGGACTTGCTACGTGCCGCCGGGGGCTCTCTCGGTTGACACCTTGCAGCCTTGACGGTAAGGTATCGGGTATGACTCTGGATTGGGAAGAATCGGCACGAGACCGACTGGAGAGGGTGGTGGCCGACACCGTCGACCGGATCCGGCAGAGCGCCGATCAGGTCGAGCGTGAAGCCAAGCGCAACATCCAGAACGCGGCCAAGGCCGAGCGGGCGCTGGAGTTCCAGACCTACGTCCGGGCGGCTGGTCAGGTGATCCACGAGGTTCAGACCCTCGCGTTCAACCTGCCGGTGGAGAACCTGATCGACGCGGCGGCCGACGCCGAGAAGGCCCGGAACGACAAGGCGGGGCCGTGTGGTCACGGCTGCATCGAGGGCACGAACTGTGCCGGGAGTGGGAGAGCGTGATGGACGCACGCGTGATCTACCCCCGGTTCCTGGGCGTGGACGGCAACGGGGACTTCGTCTGGGAGCTGACTAGTGGCCGGTGGACCTGGGGGGATGACCCCTTCCAGGTGGCCAACCGCAAGCGCACGTTCGAGCCGGAGCGCTACATCGAGAAGTACGGGCGCCCGATCGGCATCGGTGAGGAGATCGACCGCAAGGCCGAGGCCGAGCTGGACCCGGCCGAGCTGGCTCGCCAGTACGCTGCTCCGGCGCGTGTGGCGGACAAGGGTGGTGCCCTCGGGGTTGCCGGAGGGCGCGGCGCCTACCGGGCGCTGAGGGCGATGCTGAGCCAGTTGGACGGCTGGATTCAGGGTGCCCGTGAGAACCACGAGGCGTACAGCCACCGGGGCGAGCCCCGGGGCGGGGAGTGCTGGCGCGAGTTCGCGCCCAGTGACATCCGGCGCATGGTCAACGACGCGGCTCGTGAGATCGGTCTGCTGGTCGAGTTCGGGGAGCCCGAGATGCCCGAGGAGGACAAGCCGCTATGAGGTACGGCAACCGCTGGGAGATGCCCGAGGTGACCTTCTACGAGGTCGAGGACCACGGGTTCACCGGTGAGTACGAGGGCCGGACGCTGTACGCGTACGGCAAGCCGGACGACATGAACGATCGGGGCATGCCCAGGACCGGTGAGCTGTACACCGGCCTGGACCGGGCGCTGGTGGCCTGGGTGGCCGAGAAGTACAGCGGCAAGCGTGGCGCCGGTGGCGAGGCCGTGGGCACGGCGGCCGACTGGTTCGCCCGGATGGTCGGGATGGACACCTTCACCCCGATCTCGGTCAGGGACCAGCGCAAGGTCATGGGCGAGGCGCTGGCAGCCACCTCGGCCGTACGCGTCGGACCGGTCTACCAGCGGGCCAACGCCATGGTGGACGAGCTGGCCAAGCGCGGCCTGGTGATCTCCACGAAGAACGACGGAAGCTGACAGTTCAGTGTCAAGAGTGAAGCCCCGGGTTTGGCGCCCCGGGGCTTCTCGCCGTGCATCACCGAGGCGGATCATAGGCCCAGGAGGTGGTGACGGTGGTCAGCTCAGCAGGTGGCCGTAAAGGGTTCGTCTATCGATCACGGCACAAGGCGTATCGAGGGATCAAGAAGAGCGTGGGCGGCAACAAGACCAAGGCGGCCAAGATCGCGAACGCGGGCCGGACGCACGCGGCCCGGGTCCGGATGGCCCGCAAGGCGGCCCGTACCCGGCGAGCCCGGGCCGGGCACTGAACGGGTCTCCTCCTCCCCTCACAGGTGTTACTGTGAGGTAAGAGACAAGGGGAGGGTGCATGACCGCTGACTGGATCCTGATTCCGTGCCTGCGCAGGCTGTTCATGGAATTCGACAGCATCGCGCCGAGCCGGGACCACGCCTCGGATGGCTCGATCGGCGACACGGCCCACCAGGAAGAGGTCTCGGACCACAACGCGGACGAGGTCGGCTCGGTCCCGATCCATGATGCCGACAAGATCAACGAAGTGCACGCGATCGACGTCGACAACAACTTGCGCAAGCTGGGCCTGACCATGGAGATGTGCGTGCAGTTCCTGCTCGCACGCTGCCGGTCCGGCGCCGAGAAGCGGCTGCGCTACATCATCTACAACCGGCGGATCTGGTCCGCTTCGTCCGGGTGGGTACAGAAGACGTACACCGGATCGTCGCCGCACACCGAGCACGCGCACTTCAGCGCGTCCTACGAGACGGCGCTGGAGGCCTCCACCGCGACGTGGGGCCTGATCGAGGAGTTCGGGGAGGACGAGGACATGTTCTGCAAGTACGGTGACACCGGACCGAAGGTGCAATACCTGCAATACCGGCTCGGTACGGCGGGGTTCCCGCTGACCGTGGACGCCGACTACGGCAACGCCACGGCGGCTGCTGTGAAGGCCATGGACGCCACCTACGGTGTGACCAGCGACGGCAAGGACTACGGCCCGGACACTATGCACCGGCTGGACTACCGGGTCTTCGCCAAGTGGGGCCTGCAAGGCCCGGCCGGGCCGAAGGGACCCGCTGGACCGGAAGGCCCGGCTGGACCGCCCGGACCGGCGGGGCCGCCTGGACCGGATGGGCCCTCCGGTGAGTTCACCGGCGAGTTCGACATCACCGGCGGTCGCCTGACCGCCACGTCCCCTGAGGATGGGTCATGACCAACATCAAAATCTTCGGCCGCGAGCCCGCGCTCTGGATCGCGTTCCTGAGCGCCGTGGTGATGTGGGCGGTCTCGCTCGGGCTGGACTGGCTGAACGCCGGTCAGGCCACGGCAGCGGTGGCCGCGCTGGCGGCCATCCTGATGGCGATCACCACCCGGCCGATCGGTCCCGGCGTATTCGTCTCGGCGCTCAGCGCGGTGGCGGCCCTGTTCGGGGAGTACCAGCTCCATTGGTCGGACGCCTCGGTGACCGGCCTGGGCGCCATCATCATGGCCGGGTTCGCGCTCTACGGCATCCGGTCCCAGGTCACCCCGGCAGCCGACCCCCGGACCATCGACGGTGTGGTTGTCGCCAGCAAGGTACGCTGACCGGCAACTGCGGAACTGCATGCTGACACAGCGAGGCCCGGACCATGGCGGTCCGGGCCTCGTCCGTCGTGGGTGCCAGGACCCAGCCTAAGTCACAGCCCCTTGCCGTAGGAGTTGAAGTGCTCCTTGGCCGCCTCGCAGGCCTCGGTGGCATCGACCAGGGCGGTCCGGATCATGCTGATCGACTCCAGGGCGTTGCGGCCGGAGATGGTGCTCGGCTCCTCGCCGACCGCGTTGACCGCGACCCCGTGGACGAGGTCCACCTCCTCGATCAACGCGGTAAGGGCCTGCTCCAGCTCCTCCACCTTGAGACCGGCGAACCCGACGGCCTGCACGTGCTCCTCGCGGGCCACCTCAGAAGCCCCCGTCGTACCGGTCCAGCTCGGCCACGATGTTCTCGGTCCGCCGGTACAGCTCGTCGGCATCGCTCTTGAGACCGGCGGTCCAGGAGAAGGCCATCCGGCCCGACTCCATGTTGCACTCCAGGCCGCCGGTGGCGTGGTGAACCGCCGGGATGACCTCGTTGTCCAGCTTCTCGGTGATCGCGGCGATCAGCTCCTGGACCTGGCCGACAACCTCCTTGGCCGCCGCCACCGCGCCGTGGTGCTCTTCCGAGCTGCTCATAGTTTCCCTTCCCCGGGCGGGTCCGTCCCGCCACATTCAATACTTTACAGTCAGGACGTCAAGGTCACAAGTCGTGTGGTGACCAGGGTTGCCGGGCATCGTCGTAGCGGCGCGACCAGGACCGGCGCCAGATCGTGACCGTGGGCCAGTGCCGCCGGTAGTGGACACCGGGGAGGTGACACGGTGCGCCGGGACACCAGCGCCCGATGTTCAGCCGCCAGGCGCTCAGCTCCCAGTGCTTGCGGTCGCCGATGATGAGCCAGACCTGGCCCAGGTCGATCCTCACCGGCGTTCGCCGATCACGGCGACCAGGCGGCGGCCATGACGGCGGCCGGTAGCCGGGTCGAGCTGCGAGGCGAACCCGTCCTCGTGCCGGAGCCAGAGGATGGCCCGGCCCGCCCACCAGCGGAACGAGCGGTGCGGGAAGGGGCCGCTCATGCTGTCACCATGGCCAGCGCGATGGCGGCCAGCGCGGTGGCCAGGAAGCCGAGGACGGTAGCGCCCACCAGCTTGGCCAGCATGCACCCGCCGGTGGTGTGCCGGGTGCCGCCGGTGTTCTGGTCCGGTTTGTAGCCCCAGCGGCCCGGCGGGCGGCTACGCCCTCCCTGGCCACGCCCAGGCGGGCGCTTGCCCTTTCCTTTGGCCATCATGCCCTCCTCACGTACGGGGAACCTCCCCGTCCTGACTTCAAGGTTACCAGCCAGGACGGGGAGACTCAACGGTTGCGGCGGTACGCCCAGATACAAGCGGCGACGCCGAGCAAGGCGAGGAAGAAGCCGAGGTGACCGCCTACGTCGATCATCACAGGACCTGAGCCTCCTCGGGCGAGACCCAGGTGAAGGTGGTGATGCCCAGCGGCACCTGGGCGACCAGCTCCTGGACCCAGCCCGGCGCGTTCTCGATCCGCTCGCGCTCTATGTAGGCCTCGGTCATCCGGTAGTGGGCCGTGTCCCGCACGCCCTCCGAGGGCTGGCCGCTCTTCTTGACCAGCGGGCCACCGACGGAGATCGAGCGGACCTCGCCGTTGCGGATCTGGATGCTGGCCCGGTCCGGCCGGATCTTCCGGGTGTTGCGCTGCCATCGCTGGGTCACGTCCAGGTCGGGCAGGCCCTCCAGCTCCAGCTCGATCGTCCGGACGCTGTTGTCCTTGGTCACGTGCGCGCGCACTAGTTGTCCTCTCCACGGGTGAAGAAGCCGCCGGGGTAGGCGGCCGGTGTCTTGTCGATCTGGACCAGGCCGAGCCCGGCCCGGGCCAGTGAGGTGGCCAGCTCCTCGGCGGCTGCCTCGTACGGGCCCTGGGTGCTGCCGACGCTGAGCGCCAGCGTCAGCGCCACGACGGTCTGACGGTGGTCCAGCGTGCGCCGGGCCAGCAGCCAGTCCGGTGCGCTGTCTCCTCGGCCGATGGGCATGTCGTCTCCCCTTCTGTTTGGCTGTTGCCAACGTAGCAGTTATGACGGTAAGGTTGCAACCGGCAATCACGGACAGGGGAGGGCGAGATGGCGAAGGTGGTCGTTCAGCACGACGTGGACGAGTCGATCGGCATCGTGCTGGAGGAGGTGGCACCCGGCACGCCGGGGCGCGCCCAGGGCTGGCACGGGACCTGTACCGAGTGCGGCTGGACATTGCACTACTGGCGTGAGGACAACGCGGTCAAGGGCGCCAGGCGGCACGTGGACGGTCACGTGGCCGTGGTGGCCGGATCGCACTGAGACGAGAGGCGGCCCCGGCTGACCAGGCCGGGGCCGTGACCCGCAACAGGAAGAGGAAGGAAGAGCCGTGACCAACCGGCAGATTCAGGGTAACGCGGCGGCGCCCTCGGTGGCCTCGATCGTGTGGACCGGGGTGTGGGCCAGCGTCGTGGTGACGGTCACCGCGTGGCTGGTGGCAGGGGCCGAGACGGACCGCGAGTTCATCGGTGCCGTGCTCGGCGTGCTGTTCAGCGTCTCGCTGCTGGCTCAGTGCGTCATCGCGCTGATCAAGCGGGCCGAGGCGAGCGAGGTCGTCCGGCGCCAGGTGCTGGCACAGGTGATCAAGGACGCGGGCTACACGCCCGAGGACGGCCTGCGGTGGCTGGCCCGCGAGCGGGGCATGGACGTCCGGGTGCCGACGTGGGGCCAGCACAAGCCGGGCCCGTACTGACCGTTGCGTGTCAACGGCCTGGCCCTCCCCCTCGCTCCGCTCGCGGGCTCCGCCCCTGAACAGGCCGTTGACACCTTGAAGGCATGACTGGTAGGCTTGAGGCCCACGAGGAAGGACAACGAAGATGAAGCTGTCAGACCTGCTCGACGCACTGGCCCGCTCGATCGCGTGCTGGGGCTACGCCGGGATCGTCGTGACGGTGCTGGCGCTCGGAGCGCTGCGATGAGCGCCGGGTACATGGCCAAGTGCGCCAGGAAGAAGAGGTACGAGACCAGGGCGGAAGCTGAGGCGCACCGGGGAGCGATGATCGCCCGGGGCCAGTGGCGGCGCGCCGACACCAACAGCTACCGGTGCAACAACTGCGGCGGCTGGCACGACGGGCACGTGGGCAGCAGGAACCGGGGGAAGCGATGACGATCGAGGAGCTTCCGGAGATCCGCAAGGTGGCCCGGCGCGGCACCAGCAACGGCAACGCACGCGGCAGCAGCGATGAGCGGCGGCGCCGCCGGGAGTGGCTGGTCGAGACCTACCGGGCCGACGTGGACGTGCACGTGATCGAGCTGTTCAACGGCACTTCGCTGATGGTCGGGGTGCTGCCCGGCACGGAGGGCGGGCAGCGGGCCTGCCGGTGCTACCGCTGTGGCGCGCTGCTGACCGCCGACACCGTCTCGGTCGACCGGATCAAGCCCGGCTGCCGGGGAGGGACATATGCGCGCAGCAACATACGTCCGTCCTGCGGCCGGTGCAATTCGGTGACCGGCGCGACCACCAGGAGGAAGTGATGAGGGAGAGGAAGGGGGCCCGCTGATGGGCACGCTGGACGAGGACATCGAGGAGCTGCGCCGGGACGTGCGGCTGAGCTGGCACGAGCGGGACTGGCCGGTCTGGCTGATCGGCTCGTGCGCGCTGCTCGGCTTCCGGATCGCCCGCTGGTGGGGTGCGCGATGAGCGACGGGTACGAGCCGGTGGACCCGGCCGTGCGGCGCGCCCACCTGGCTCAGGGGGCCGGACTGCCGCACGGCGCCAAGCTGGACGAGGTGGCCGACGAGGTGGCGGGCGAGGCGCTCGCGGCCCGGTACGCGCGTAAGGCCGGTGCCGTCATCACGGGCGAGGTGGTGGCCGGGCCCCAGGACGAGGAGGGGTGATGGAGGTCTTCGGCCTGTGGTCGGCGCGCGTCGACATGTACGGCCAGCCCGAGCTGATCGAGCTGTTCGCCGATGAACAGGTGGCGCAGGAGGTCAAGGCCGGGCTGATCGGTAAGCGCCGCGACCGGATGATCTTGACATGGGTCTGGGAGGACGACGAGGACTTCCCCGATCTGTTCGTGGGCCCGCTGGAGGTACGGAGGTAGATCCGCAGGTCAAGGGCTATATGAACAGGCTCGGCAACCCCTCTCTGACGAGGGCGCGCCGAGCCTGTTCACGTTATGTCAAGTTGGACATGGTCGATCGGCCCGGGCTTGAATCCGGAGTGCCCACTCCGCTTTCTAGAGGCAAACTCTGGGGGTCGTGGATACCCCCTATCACCCACCAGATCCATGAGGTCACTGAGCGCGCCCGAGTTGTCCGGTTATGTCCTGAGGGAGGGGAGGGAGCGGGGAACATGTATACCCTCCGCATGTACGAGAAATTTCTCTTCTCTTAAAACGCGTGACCGCGCATGTACTGCGCGTACACGTATACGCGAGGCGCACATGTAAGGGCACGCGTTTTTGCAGGTTTTAGGGGCAGTGCATGTTCCCCGCTCCCCACGCTGCCCCGCCGTAGCAGGGTTCAGGCAGACATGTAGTGTGTGCCCTATGGGACGAGTGACCGTGAGCCATGAAGAGCTGGAAGACCTCCGGGCCGCGCTGGAGGGGTTGCACGTCGGCCGGGCCTACTCGGCACGCGTGCTCTACACCCGTCACGTGGATGCGATGGAGCGACTTGGCCACAAGGTGGTCCACCCGGTGCGCTTCGGCCAGATCCTGGCGGAGTACGGCGCGCTCCGTAAGCAGGTCTGGGACAAGCATTGGAAGCGGGCTGGCGGGCGCAAGGGGTCCATGGTCGCGGGCTGGATCATCTGACAATGCACTGTCAACCGGACGCCTGGGCCGAGATGCCCCCGTGGGCAGCTACGATGTGGCCATGACGGTCCCGCTCTGGCTCCAGCTCCTGGTCTATGCGCTGGCCGTCGCACGCGTCACCGGGCTGATCGTGTCCGACTCGATCACCGAGCCCGCGCGCGACGCCCTGATCGGCTGGCTCGACGATCGGCCCGCCACCCTCGGCTCGTTCATCGCCACGCTGATCGAGTGTCCGTGGTGCGCCGGGATGTGGGTCAGTCTCATCGCCTCCCCCCTGGTCTGGTTCTGGGGGGACTCGCCCGTCATGCTGATACCCGCCATCGCCCTGGCCTTCAGCCAGGCCACCGGCATGATCTCGAACCTGGGGAGGTAGCCCGTGGCCCTGAAGCGCCCGAAGCTCGCGGACAGTGCGCCGGGGCCGCGCCGCTACCCGGCCAGCATGTCGGCCGCTATGGCCACGGTGGACCTCGGCGCGGCCAGCTCCTGGAAGACCTGGAAGTTCGGCAACACCGACTGGCAGACCGAGGCGTGGCGGCTGCACGACATCGTGGGTGAGCTGCGCAAGCTGGCCGGGCGAGTGGGCGACTCGGCGGCCCAGGCGCGCCTCTACGTCGCCGAACTGGACGAGCGCGGCGAGGAGATCGGCGAGACCACCGACGCCCGGATCAGCGCGCTCGCGGGCATCCCGATGGGCACCGGCAACCAGCGTGACGACCAGCTCCGCCTGGCTGGTGTGGACATCGCGGTCGGCGGTGAGTGCTGGATCATCGGCGAGGGCGCGGCGGTCAACCCCGAGAGCGCCGAGGGCGCCTGGTTCGTGGTCACCGGCGCCGCGCTCAAGCGCCAGGGCGGCCAGGTCAAGGTCCGGCGGCCCCAGATCCTGGGCGGCAAGGAGCTGACCCTGGTCAGCGGCCAAGACCTGCTCATCCGGTGCTGGCGGCCACACCCCAACGACGTGGACCAGGCCGACTCGTTCGCGCGCTCGGCCATCGTGCCCCTGCGTGAGATCGAGCTGCTGACCAAACGCGAGTTCGCCGAGCTGGACTCGCGACTGACCGGCGCTGGCATCATGTTCCTCCCCGAGGGCATCGACTTCCCCCGCGAGGAGAGCGACCCGGCGGGCATCGCGGGCTTCATGGCCTACCTCCAGCGGGCCGCCGCCGCGTCGATGGCCGACCAGAGCACGGCCAGCGCGATGGTGCCGATCATGGCCACTGTGCCGGACCAGATCCTCCAGTACCTGGACCAGCTCAAGCCGATCAACTTCTGGTCCGAGCTGAGCGCCGAGATCCGGCCGATGAAGACCGAGGCCATCGGGCGGCTGGCCAGCATGGCCGAGATCCCGGCCGAGGTGCTGACCGGCATCGGCGACGCCAACCACTGGACCGCTTGGCTGATCTCCGAGGAGGGTATCCGCTGGATCCAGGGCTACCTCGGCCTGATCGCCGACGCGCTCACCCGGGGCTTCCTGCGGCTGGCGCTGGCCAGCATGGGCGTGCCCAACCCCGAGCGGTACGCGTTCGGATTCGACACGTCCACCCTGGCTGCCCGGCCCAACCGGCTGGAGGAGGCGCTCCAGCTCCATGACCGGTTCCTGCTCTCGGACATCGAGACCGTCAAGGCGGGCGCGTTCGATCCCGAGCAGATGCCGAAGGTCGAGGAGCGGCTGGTCCAGGTCGCGCTCAAGTTGATCCAGGTCCAGCCCGAGTTGCTGCTGGACCCGGCGATCCAGCACGCGCTCGGCTTCCCCCAGATCACGCACGTCAGTCCGGCGCCCGCGCTGCCACCCGCCCAGGACGGCACCGGGGAGGAACCCCCGGCCGACGGTCCCCCCAACGACGGGGCCGCGCCGGACGAACCGGCGCCGAGCGAGACGCGGTCGCTGACCGACGCGCTGAGCGCGCGCATCGACCGGCTGGCCGCCGCTCCACCCTCCCCGGAGCGCGTGTTCAACGCGGCGTGCAAGCTGACCATCTACCGTGCTCTGGAGCTGGCGGGGGGACGCCTGGCGACTCCCGCCGAGCGGCACGGCCGGTGGGCCGAGGTGCCGCGTCACGAGCTGCACCACTGGGTGGGCCCGATCAGCGTGGAAAAGGCGCACAAGGTCACCGAGGGCGCCTGGAACCACATGCCGGTGCTGGCCGCCGACCTCGGGGTGGACCCGGGCGAGCTGCGCGCGCTGCTGGAGGGCTACGTGGTGGAGCTGCTCACGCGCGGCGTGCGCCACCATGACGACCTGCTGTACGCCGCGCTGAGCATCGCTCACCAGGGCCGTGGACTGGTGGCGGCATGATCCGCGCCTGGCTCGGCTGGGCCTGGGTCGCGCTCGGGTACAAGCTGCGTCCGTACGACATGCTGGCCGACCGGCGCCGCTGGTGCTGGCAGCCACGCACCCCGTGCGGGTGGTCACGATGACCGGACCGGTCTGGGACGGCACCGGCCGCGATCCCTGGCTTCCGGCCCGGCTAGACGCACGTCTCGAGATCGCGGGCACCGAGCGTGACATCCGCGAGGCGTTCTGGGCCGAGCTGTCGGGCTGGCTGGCCGAGACCGGCCGGGCCGTGCTGCGCGGGGAAGGGCGCCCTAACCCCGATGCGGTGTGGGCGCGCGTGCCCGCCTGGCGCGAGGCCGTGGACCTGATCCTCAACGGCGAGATCCTCAAGGCCATCGGGCTGGCGTTCGAGCGGCTGATGGGCGCTGGCTTCCGGTGGCAACAGCGGGTGTTCGTGACCCGCTACCTGACCGAGGTGCGCAACCGGATGGTCCGCCTCCCCGAGGAGGTCTTCGATCTGATCGCGCACGAGATCGCGGTGGGCGTCAACGCGGGTGACGGGATCCCGGAGCTGCGCAAGCGCGTTGACAGTGTGCTGTCAACGACGGAGTCCGAGCGCTGGCCGAACCGGGCCACCGTCGTGGCGCGCACCGAGGCGATCGGCGCGATGAACGCCGGGCGGACCGACGCGTTCACGGCATTCGCCGAGGAGTCGGACGAAGACCTGGAGAAGGCCTGGCTGGCCACCGACGACAACCGGGTGCGGCACACGCACGACGTGGCCGACGGCCAGCGGCAGCCATTGGGCTCCCCGTTCATCGTGGGGGGACACGAACTGAGGTTCCCCGGGGACCCGCTCGGGCCGCCCCAGGAAGTGATCCAGTGCCGATGCACCATGCTGCTGGTGGCAGTCGGAGAGACCATCGATCTGAGCAATCGCCAGATGACCCGGCGCGGCCGGTAACCTGGCCGGGAGGAGGAAGCCATGGGTACAAGGTTCCGCACGCTGCTGGCCCCCATCGGCGTGTCCACCGGCGACGGACGCCGGTTCGCCGACGGTGGCATCACGCTGGCTGACACGCCGTTCTCGTTCGAGTGGGTACGCGAGCGCGAGGGCGGCCACGACGGTGCCGTGGCCATCGGCGTGGTCGACCAGGCCAAGGTGCTCACCGTGGCCAAGGCGATCGAGGGCGGCTGGATCAGTGAGGCCAACGCCAAGGGCCTGGACCCGGCGATGTCGGCGGTGTTCGGCCAGGGTGAGCTGTTCGATGCGGTGGACCGTGAGGAGATGCCGCGTCTGGCGGAGGACGTGGCCGAGGCCATGACCCTGATCGGCGCCGGGACGCTCGGCCCCTCGGTCGACCTGGACTCGTTCGAGGCCAAGCCCGTGCTGGAGGGCACCGACGAGGAGCTGACCTGGGACGCCGTGGAGGCGTACTACGAGGAGCACGGCGAAGAGCCGCCGATCGAGATGCTGGTGACCGAGGGACGCGTGCGCGCGGCCACCCTGGTCACCATCCCGGCGTTCTCCGAAACCGCGCGCCCCCTC
>Ga0070705_100000416_pt1 | contig 24566 bp, 14 predicted proteins | sample KBSK5253metaG_FD_65455 | JGI IMG/M metagenome (GOLD analysis project Ga0070705, IMG submission 65455) | Corn, switchgrass and miscanthus rhizosphere microbial communities from Kellogg Biological Station, Michigan, USA - KBS K5-25-3 metaG | ecosystem: Host-associated > Plants > Roots >... | reverse complement strand
GACAACGCCTTCCCGTATCACATCTATGGAGCTCAGCAGGACAATTCCACGGTGGCAATTGCGAGCCGAAGCGATGAGGGCATTATCGATCGCTCGGATTGGTACGACGTAGGCGGAGGCGAATCAGGATTTGTAGTTCCCGATCCCAAGAATTCCGACGTTGTGTACGCGGGCTCTTATGACGGCTTGATCACGCGGTTCGACAAGAAAAATCATCAAGTGCAGGACATTTCTTCGTGGCCGCTCAATCCGATGGGCTCCGGCGCCGCGGAATTGACGCACCGTTTCCAGTGGACCGCGCCGATCATGATTTCCCCCAACGAGCCCAACGCCGTTTATCACGGCGGAGAAGCAGTGTTTAAGACCACGGACGAAGGAATGACCTGGACTGCGATCAGCGGCGACCTCACGCGCAGTGACAAGAGCAAGCAGAAATCGTCCGGCGGCCCGCTGACACAAGACAACACCAGTGTCGAGTACTACGACACCGTTTTCGCGCTCGCTGAATCGCCGCTCGAGAAAGGCCTCATTTGGGCTGGGAGCGACGACGGACTCGTCCATGTCACTCGAGACGGCGGCCAGCACTGGTCCAACGTCACCTCCAAAGAATTCGGAGACTGGAGCCTGGTCAGCATCATCGAAGCTTCGCCGCACTTCGCCGGCTCAGCATACATCGCCATTGACCGTCACAAACTTGATGACTTCCATCCGTACCTTTTCAAGACGGCCGACTATGGGAAGACGTGGGCGAAAATCACGACGGGATTGCCGGATAATAGTTATGCGCACACCATTCGCGAAGATCCGAAGCGCAAGGGCTTGCTTTATGCGGGCACGGAAAACGGCATCTACATTTCGTTCGATGATGGCGGGCACTGGCAATCGCTGAAACTCAACCTGCCCACCACACCCATCCACGATCTCACCATTAAAGGCGATGATCTGGTCATGGCCACGCATGGCCGCGCCTTTTGGGCTCTTGATGACATCGGTCCCCTCCGCCAGATGAACGCGGCCGCGGAAAGTGGAGAGGCGCATCTCTATCAGCCGTCACCAACTATCCGCTTCCGTGGACCCGGTTTCACCCTTCCAGCCACTGTTCCCGTTGGTGCTAACCCGCCTGCTGGCGCGGTGATTTATTATTCTCTGAAGACCGCGCCCAAGGAACAAATCACACTCGAGGTGCTGGACGCACACGGAAAACTTGTTCGCAAATACTCCAGCAAGAAAACGGGCGAAGGTGCTTCTCCGGACGAAGAGGAGTTTGGCATCCGCAGGCCTGGACAAGAACTTCCCGCAGAAGCCGGTTTGAACCACTTCGTTTGGGATATGCACTCCGAATCCCCGACGCGGGTTCCCGGTGCCGTGGGCTGGGGCGGCCGTCCAGAAGGTCCGCTGGTAGTCCCTGGCACCTACGAGATCAAATTGACGGTCTCGGGCAAATCAGAAACAGCCAAGCTGGAGGTCACCAAAGATCCGCGAGTCTCCGCCTCGCAAGCCGATCTCGAGAAGCAGGAAGAGCTTGCGCTGCGGATCCGCGATCGCGTGACGGCTGGGCACGAAGCCGTGAATCAGATTCGCAGCGTGCGGAGCCAGATTGATGCGTTGAAAAAACGTCTCTCCGCGGACGCGAGCGCAAAGCCGGTTCTCGACGCGGCGGAGGCTCTCACCAAAAAGATGAATGCCGTCGAAGAGAAAATCATCCAGCCCAAGTCCAAGAGCGGAGAGGACCCGCTGAATTACCCCATTCAGGTGGCCGACCAGTTCGTGGCTCTGCAAGAAACCGTGGAAAGCGCGGATACTGCGCCAACTGCCGCCGCGGTGACTGTCTATGAAGAGCTCAACAAACGGCTGGAAGTTCAGCTGGCCGCGTGGCATGAAATCCAATCGAAGGATCTCGCCGCGCTGAACACCGAAATCCAGAAAGCAAAGATTCCGGCGATTGCTCCCGCGGCCGAAAAACAGGAAAAAGCTGAAAAGTAGCTGTGGGATAGAACCACTGTTTGCCGAAGAGGAGAAAACCCTGGCACCATCCTGTTCGGCATCACTTTTCCCTGTGCAACTGCGGTCAGAATATCGATTGCTCTGGATACCGCGTTTTGCTACTCTCCGCCCACAGTGGGACCCCTCGGAGGTGTGTTCATGGCATTCTGCAAAGCGTGTGGTCAGGACGTGGGCGAGTCGACGTTTTGTCCGAAGTGCGGCGCCGCGCAGGCTGGGGCATCGGGCGGAGCTCAGAGCGCGGCGGTCACAGCTCCGGCGACGGCCCCTGCCACAGCAGGGATGGACGAAAACGTAGCAGGTTTGGTTTCTTACCTTCTGGGTTGGATTACGGGCCTGATCTTCTTGCTTATCGACCAGCGCCCCTTTGTTAAATTCCACGCCGCTCAGTCGATTGCCGCCAATATTTGTATTTTCCCCTGTTGGATTGCGCTGTGGATCGTTGAAATGATCCTGGCGCATATTCCGATTATCGGGTTCCTCGGACTGATCATGTTTCCGATTTTCGGCCTCGCGATTTTCGCGGTCTGGATCTTCCTCATGTACAAAGCCTACAACCACGAAATGTTCAAGCTGCCGATCATCGGAAACATCGTGGAGAAGATGGTCAACAAATAGCAGCGGAATTCAAGTCTGCGCTTTTCGAGTCGTCCGGCCGTGCCGGACGACTCTTTTTTGGGCGCTTAGCATCTTCGCTTTCCACTTGACTTCTTTTTCGGGTCCCGCCACCCTAAAAGGCTTTGTCCCCTCTGGGGCAATGCCGGAAAAAACCGAAAGGCGCCCTCGCGACGACATGACCCGAGTCCGGCTATGCTTTCATGACCGTTGTTTTGATGGGACCGCCTCCGCCGCTCTTTTCTACCGCTTTTATAAGGAAAAGTTCGATGCTTCCGCGGAATTTCACTTTACGGGCATGACGCATCGCGCCGCCCAGCCGTGGACGCCGGGCCTATTTGACGGAGATGAAAACGCCATTGTCGATTTCAAGTACTCGAATTCACCCAAAGTAACTTGGTGGTTCGACCATCATCAAAGCGCGTTTCTCACGCCCGCGGATGCCGAGCAGTTCCGCGGTCATCCCGGCCCGCACATGTTTTACGAGCCCGACTATAAGTCGTGCACAAAACTGATCGCCACCGTGGCTAGAGAAAAGTTTGGCTTCGACACCAAGCCGCTCGAAGAACTGATTCACTGGGGCGACATCATCGATGGCGCGCAATATCCCACGCCGGAGTCCGCGGTCGAGCTCGCGGAGCCTGCGACGCAGCTCGCCCTGGTTATCGAAGCGGCGCCCGAAGATGGATTGCCGGCGCGCATCATTCCGGAGCTGGCCTATCGGCCGCTGGCCGAAATGGTCAAGCTTCCTCTTGTTGCCAAACACTTTGCGCCTTTGCTCGAACGCCATCGCAAATCCATCGAAATTCTCCGGCAGCGCTCCGAAGCCGTCGATGGCGTGATTTTCTTTGACGTCAGCGATCTGGACCTCGAGGGCTACAACAAGTTCATCCCGTATCTGTTGCATCCCGAATGCGTTTATTCCGTGAGTGTCAGCGCGTCGGCGGTCCGCGCCAAAGTTTCGCTCGGCACCAACCCCTGGAATCAAGCGACCGCGGACAAAAATCTTGCTTCGCTGGCCGAAAAATTCGGTGGCGGCGGCCATCCCCGCGTCTCCGCCATTTCTTTCGACCCTGGCGACATTCCACGCGCCCGCCAAGTTGCCCGCGACCTCGCCGCGCAGCTTCGAGCCAAGTGAACCGCCCTGAACGCCTGTTTGAACATTCAAACTATCTGCGCAACTTAGCCGGTTCGACAAAATCGGGCGTCCTATGTAAACTTCTAGAACCGCTGTGCGCCGCTAGCTCAATTGGCAGAGCAATGGACTCTTAATCCATAGGTTGTAGGTTCGATTCCTACGCGGCGCACCATTTTCGCCTGCTTATTTAGCGCGCGAAAATACCCTCTTATTCCTATTGCGGCGCAAAATGTACGACCAGGCCGGCGCTAACAATAGTTGGCTTTCCATTGCATAACGGCGCTGAGAACACCCACGACGAAACAATCTCAATGGCTCGCTTCTCCAGGTCGGGTCTTCCTGCGCTGGATTCCCGCGCAACTCCGGTTCATAATTGCAACGAATGTTTCTCGCAGAATCATGCTCAGAGGGGCGAAACGTTGTGGTAAGTTCCCACGTCCAAAAGGCAAGCAGGAGATGACGGTCAGAGTGTGTTCTGAGAATGGTCAGAAAAGTACCTTCCAGGGCACGCGGACGGACAGCTCCCCAAGCAAGCTTATGAAAAAGTTCCAATCTTTGGCGGGCGCAACCGCCTTCGTCGCACTCCTCGCGAGCGGCTGCTCGAAGTCCGTTTCCAGCACTGTGCTCGGGGATTCTGCTCATCCCACCCCTGTCCACGTTTATACCGTTGCGGAGGAGACCGCCCGGCGCCGCGTCCAGGCCTCGGGCTCCCTCTACGCGTTCGAAGAGAGCGTCCTCAGCTCGGAAGTCGAAGGACCTGTTTCCCAAGTGCTGGCCGACGTCGGAGACACGGTCCGGGAAGGCCAGCCACTGATCTTGATCGACCCGCAAGAACTTCAGTTGGAAGTAGACCGCCAGCGCGGCCTGGTGAGGCAGGTGCGCGCTCAGCTCGCGATTGGTCCGAATGACCCTCCCCCCGCCGATCCACAAAAACTCGCCTCCGTGCAACGTGCGGCCGCGGATCTCTTTGATGCGGAACGCAAGTATGGGCGAGCCCAGGAGATGTTCAAGGGCAAATTGATTTCGCAGCAGCAATTGGATGAAGCCGCCAGCCGTTTTCAAAGCACACAGGCGGGCTACACGGTGGCCTTGCAGGAAGTGGACCGGCTGAAGGCCTTGCTGGTGTCCAGTGAAGCAAGCGAGAAGTTAGCCGAGAAAAAGCTGAACGATGCGACGATACGGGCGCCCTTTTCCGGCTCCATTAAAACGCGCAACGTTCATCCTGGCGAATACCTCCGCGTGCAGGGCCCGGTAATGGTCCTGGTCCGAACGGACACGCTGCGCGCCCGCCTCGCTGTTCCCGAGCGCTGGGCCGGATGGGTGAATGAAGGCGCCACCGTTGATTTACAGGTCGAAGCATATCCCGGTCAAACATTTCACGGACAGATTTCGCGCATCAATCCTTCCGTCGCGCAAGACTCGCGCACATTCGATGCGGAAGCCCTTATCGCCAACAGGGACGGCCGCTTGAAGCCGGGCTTTTTTGTTCAGGCATCCATTCCCAGCGAGAAAGAAGAGAAGACCATCTTCCTCCCGGAAGGCGCCGTGAACTACCGTTATGGCGTCTACAAAGTTTTTCTTCTGAACGGGAGTCGTGTTTCCGAGCGCCAGATACGCCCGGCCGGCCAGACGGAAGACCAGCGCGGAAGACGTTTCGAAGTTGCTGAAGGATTAAAGCCCGGAGACCGCGTCGCTGTGGCGGTTTCCGGAGATTTGCACGATGGCGCGACGGTGCAAGAAAAAGCCGAGGGGAACACTCCGGCTTTGAAGTGATATTGGCCGGAAGCTCAATCACACACCGATGAAGCTAGCCGAAACCTGCGTAAAGTATCCCGTCTTCACCGTGATGCTGATCGCTTTTCTCGTCACGCTTGGCGCGTTTTCTTACCGGGGCCTGGCCGTGGATCTTTTTCCGAAGGCTGATCCGGCCACAGTGAACGTCGATGTTCAATTGCCTGGAGCAACGCCCGAAGAAGTCGTCACGGGCGTGGTGCTTCCCCTGGAAGACGCCATCTCTTCCGTAAGCGGTATCGACGAAATCACCGTCTACTCCAGCGAAGGCTTTGCGGACATTACGTGCACCTTCGTTCTCGAACGCGACATTGACGGCGCCGCGCAAGATATCCGGGAAAAAGTAGCCGCCGCCGTGAATCGCTTGCCGCGCGATACGCTCCCTCCAGTCATCACCAAGCAAGATCCGCAGTCCGACCCGATTCTGACCTTGCTGGTGAGCGGTCCAATCAGCCGGCGCGAGTTGACCGAAATCGCGGACAAACAAATCCGTCGCGCGATCCAAACGGTGGATGGCGTCGGCAGCGTTGAGCTCAACGGCGGACAAGCGCGTCAAATACGTGTTTTGCTCGACGCGCAGAAACTGACCGCGCACAACTTCACCGTCCTTGACGTGCGCGACGCTTTGCAGCGCGAAAATATCGAAGCGCCCGGCGGGCGAATGATCACCGGACCGCAGGAACTCGGCCTGCGGACTCTCGGACGGGTCACCTCCGCGGAGCAGTTCGGCGAGATCGTGGTAGGGACGCGAGGGGGCGCGCAAGTCCGCGTCCGCGACGTGGCGCAAGTGGAGGACAGCGCACAGGAGTTGCGCACATGGTCGGCTCTCTTTCGCAAAGGCACGCCGGGCCAGGATGTCGTCAGTATTCAGGTGCTGCGCCAGTCCGGCACCAATACAGTCCAAGTTGCTGACAGCGTAAAAAGCAAGCTCGATGAATTGCGGGCGCAACTCCCTCCGGGCGTGCAACTGGTGGTCATTCACGACATTTCGGATTTCATCAAGGCTTCCGTCCACTCGCTCCTCGAACACCTAATCCTTGGCAGCATTCTCGCCAGCGCCATTGTTTTTCTTTTCATGCGCAACTGGCGCGCCGTCCTGATCGCTGCCGTCGCGATCCCAGCTTCCATCATCGCTACCTTTACGCTGATGCGAGGCATGGATTTTTCCCTGAACAACATGACGCTTCTCGCGCTGACGCTGGCCGTCGGGATTGTCATAGACGACGCCATCATCGTCCTCGAAAACATTTTCCGCTTCATGGAAGAGAAGGGCGAGGACCGCAAAAACGCCGCCATCAAAGCGACTCAAGAAATCGGCCTTGCCGTGATGGCTACGACTCTTTCTCTGGTCATCATTTTTCTTCCCATCGCCTTTATGAACGGTTACGCGCGCAAGTACGTGAATTCCTTCGGCTGGACCATGGCGATGGCAATTCTCGTCTCACTCCTGGTGGCCTTCACGCTTACGCCGATGATGAGCTCCCGCTTGCTGAAGGTCAGCGAAAAGGAGAAAAAGGCGCACGCCAGCGGAATCTTGCATTGGGTCGAGCAATCCTACTTGAAGCTTTTGCAGTGGTCGCTCGCGCATCGCTGGGTCATTATTTTGATTTGCGTGGCGACGTTTCTCTCCACCTTTGGCCTCTATCATCTGGTCGGGCGCGATTGGATACCTTCCGACGATCAATCCGAGCTGATCAGTTCTTTTACCCTCCCGGAAGGAACGGCGCTTTCCAAGACCACTGAACGTGGGGCGGAGATCGCACGGCGCATCGTTGCCCTGCCCGAAGTTGCTTTCGTGCAGTCCTTTACCCATGGTCCGACAAATCATGCCCATCTTTTCATCGGTTTGGTGCCCCGGAGCGAGAGAAAACGCAGCCACGAACAGCTGGCCACGGAGGTTCGCGGAATTCTTGCCGGCTATCGCAATATGGTCACAAATGTGCGCTTGCCATCCGTGTTCGGGGGCGAAACCTACTTTCCCATCGGCGCGGTCATCCGTGGGCCGGAGCTGAATCAGCTCGCTGATCTAAGCAAGCAAGTCGCGGGCCTGATGATGAAGTATCCGGATCTTGTCGACGTCAATCCGAGCCTCAACCTGAACACTCCCGAATTACAGGTCAAGTTAGATCGGCAGCGCGCTGCAGACATCGGTGTGCGCATGAGCGATGTCAGCGATGCCGTCCGTCTCTTTTACTCCGGGGAAGATGAAATCACCCGCTTTAAGGAGGGCTCCGAGCAGTATCCAGTCGTCATGCAGCTGCTCGAGCGGCAGCGCGACAATCCGGACGTGCTTGCTCAAATGATGGTCCCCTCGACCAAACTTGGGCAGGTACGCCTCGAAAATGTGGCCTCGATCGTTCGCGGAGCGGGCCCCGCGACACTCTGGCGATATAATCGCGAATTCGAGGTGACTGTCTACGCCAACGTGGCTTCCGGCTATCCGCTTGACCTTGCCGCCGCGCATACCGTCCAGTCCATTAAGGAAATTGGGCTTCCGGCGGGTTATTCCTATCGGTTTACTGGCCAGGTCAAAGTCCTCGAGGAAACCACTTGGAACCTTTTGCTCGCCATGCTGCTCGCCTCGATCTTCATGTATATGGTTTTGGCGGCTCAGTTTGAGAGCTTTTCGCATCCCTTCATCATCATGCTCACGCTGCCGCTCAGCATCCCGTTCGCGCTACTTTCCTTGTGGATCACAGGGCGCGCGCTGAGCTTGTGGAGTGCTCTGGGAATGTTTTTGTTGCTTGGCATCGTCAAGAAAAACGGAATCTTGCAAGTGGACTATACGAATCGATTGCGCGCCGGCGGGATGCCGGTACGCGAGGCTATTTTGGAAGCAAACCGCGTTCGCTTGCGTCCCATCTTGATGACCACTCTTTCGATTGTCGCTGGCCTGATTCCTGTGGCCATCGGCATCGGCGCCGGTTCTGAACAGCGCGCCTCCATCGCTGTCACGATTATAGGCGGCCAGACGCTCTGTTTGGTCCTGACGCTTCTCGTGGTGCCCGTAGCCTATTCGTATCTTGCCGAGTTCGAGTCGCTACCCTGGGCAACCGCGTCCCGCCGCCTGTTCAGACGCGGCTCCGCGGTGGATTCCAGCGCAGACTAAGCAAGCCCTGGAGCGTACACGATTTCATTTTCAGTCAGGAGCTCCTCAGGAATGGCGGGCGGCCAGGCGAGTGAGAACGGGGTCGTGTTCCTGCAATATGGAATCTGCGAAACCACGTGCGGGAGCCCTCAACAGAAGGAATAGTTCTCCGGCCCACAATAGAATGTCCAGTAGGCGGCCGCGTTGCAGATTGTCGATGTCTTCGCAGTGCAAGGCCACGTCGAGGGCTCTGCGGGAGCACTCCTCGATGAACGCCCGCAAAGCCGGGAGGTCGAGAGGTAAACGTCCCGTCCCCTGGCCTCTTGGATCGATGCGCTGCAAGTTTTCGTAACAGAGATCAATGAAGTGGTTCAGGCAAAAATCCTGTTGAGCCAGTGAAGCCACACCGGCCCCTTCACAAAAATCCACTGCGCAGATTTTATCCTCAAACATCTTTGACCTAGCCCCCAACTCAACATCTGATACTCCCATTCCGTTTACGCTCACTTTTAGCCCTTACGAAGGTTGGATGTCCCGAAGGCATTCGACGGTTGCCGAAACGCCCGCATATTCGGACGGAGAATCATCCCGAACGCGCCCTTGATCCACCCACACGGTTTCTTCCTCGTTGAACTCATTTTCTGACGCCTGTGCGGAACATTTCTGCTCAAATTCCTGGGAGACTTGCGCCGCACACGGCGCATAGGCCGTGGAACTTTGCACGCGCAGGCAGCGATCCATGTAGGGCGCCAACAATGCCATTACCAAGCGCACGTTTTCATTGCATCGCTGCATGCGCTCCTCCCCTCGCCAGAGCGTGATGACTGTGACCAGCCGCGCTTCATGATTTGCAATCATCACAAAGCTTCCTGCGAAACCGGCTATTTCGCCGAACGCCCCATGGATCGCCGCCGGCAGAGCGGCGTGCACCTTGTGCGCTTCATTTGGCTTTGCGACAAACTCTATGTTCAGAGCAGTGATCCGCGAACTGGAGTGGCGCATGCCGGGTGTTCGCGCACCCAACGCATTCGAATCGCGCGGCTGAGGGATTGTGTGGGAAAGAATGGGGTTTTGTAGCGAGCGTGGCACAGCGCCTCCAAATGGATCGGTCCTCCCCGTTCTTGGGGAGGCGCATCCTCGCCGGTCCAGGTCCGGCTCAGATGCGCCCTGGTGGGACACGCGTGGGACAGGGGATCCGTCCCTTCGCAGAAGGACTTCCCAGCTTTCGCTGGGTTCCTACAACCGATTAGTGAAGAAGAGACGCATTTCGTTTCATCGGCCAGTTGCAAAATTTGGATCGGCAAATGACGACGCAAACATGGGAATGATTGCTCCAGGTGCATGGCAACGTTATACTCCTGTGCACAATTTAGAGGGCCATTTGGAACTCTTCGCGTTCACCAGGGAATACGTCGAGCGCCTCCGCGAGGGAGATCCCTTGACGGAACAGCACTTTGTCGCGTATTTTGACCAACTTCTCAGGATTAAACTGCGGGCAAGGATGCTCGCTTCGGAAACCGTCGAGGACCTCCGCCAGGAGACCTATATTCGCGTGCTGGTAAAGGTGCGCAAGGGTGAGGTGCGCCAGCCGGAGCGCTTTGGCGCCTTTGTTAACTCGATTTGCAACAACGTCTTAATGGAATTTTACCGTGCCTGTTCCAAGACCAGCCCTTGGAACGACTCCTACTTGGAATTACCCGACCATGCCGTGGACACGGAAGGTCTCCTGGTTACCAAGCAATCGAAGGAGAGGGTTCGCCACCTGATTGAGGATCTCCCTAAGAAAGACCGCGATCTGCTCTGCGCCTACTTCCTGGACGAAAAGGAGAAGGATGAAGTCTGCGTGCAGTTTGGAGTGGACCGCGACTATTTTCGGGTTTTGCTTCACCGGGCCAAGGATAAGTTCAGGGTTTTGTATGAGAAAGACAGGGAAGGGCTATCTGGAAGGTTCCACTAAAGGGAACATGCTTGAAACGAATCGGTCCACTCATGCACTACTCATCGGATGACAAAAATGGACCATAACGAAGCAGTGCGGCTGCAAGCCGCCGAGAAATACCTGCTCGGGGAACTCCCCAAGGAACAGCACGCGGCGTATGAAGAACACTATTTCGATTGCCACGCGTGCGCCGAAGAGCTCAAGGCCACGGTCGCCTTTATGGAAAGCGCGCGGCAAGTGGTCCGCAAAGAAATTCCGCAAACCATTGAAGATAAAAACCTTGCTCCAGCTATTTCACTTGTTGAGGCATGGTTCAACAGGTTGCTGCGGCCTGCCTTCGCGGTTCCCGTATTTGCCGCTCTTCTCCTCTTCATCGGCTATCAGAATAGCGTTACGATTCCCCAATTAAAAGAATCCTCTTCTTCCCGATTGGCACAGATCGTCAGTAGTTCTTTCCACTTGACGGGTAGCGTACGCGGCGGGAGTGAAGCTGGCGAGACCGTGACTAAGGTGCAAGTCCACTCGGGGGAGAGCTTCATCCTCGATTTTGACTTCACTCCGGGTCGCGCATACAGCGCGTATCGATGGGAGCTACAGAACCAAACTGGCCGTGTCATAAGGCAAGGAATTCTTGCCGGCGAAAAGACCAACCAGGCAGTGCGCTTGGCTGTTCTCGGCGGTGTAGAGCAGGCCGGCAAGTACAATCTGGTCTTCTTTGGCGGCGTCAATGACGACAGCCAAACGACAATCGAGGTTCAGCGGCTCGCATTTGCGGTTGAATTTCTCAAGTAGATAGAAGAGTATTAAGCTTCGATTTAGCTTATTTGAGGTGCCACCAATGGCTCGCGTCCCCCGCATTCCCTTCCACTTCCGGGCCCAAGCCCACGCATTTAGCGGTGAAATTCATCACCCCTTTTGGTATCCCATCAAAGCGAAGGCCGCCACTTCCTTGCCCACTATCGGCGGTCTTGCCACGGCTCGTCATGAGAACTTCTCTTGCCACGAGTTCGTGTCATTCAAAAGGGCCCACACCCACGTTTCGGGAAGGGAGGTGGCCAAGAACGTTTATGTGACCCATGCCACGACGATGGTGGAAAATTTGGACATTGAGGGGGTTCTCACCGCCGATCGCATCGTTTGCCGTCTCAATTCCACTTACGACTCCAAACATCCGGAGGGTCTAATCCTGGCCGATGGGAGCAGGTTTGAAAACTTGCGGATAGCAGGACACAAAGTAGACGTCATACTCCGGCACGGAGTCCTCGAAGAATGCAACAATTTTGAGAAGCTGCGGAACAAGATAGCGGCAGAAAAGAAATCCGGCAAAGTCGTAGGTGTCGGCGACGGAGTCGTGGTTTTCACGCTTGTGGAAAAAATCGTTACGGATCTGCCATACGTGCCAAAAGACGGGGGCTACATCTTCGAAGTACCAAACTTCGGCAAAGTCACCGTCGCAGAGATATTCGCAGAACCGGCTGCCCGAACTCTCACCATGCTTCATCTGGAGCTAGGGTCACCACAGACCGCGAATCTGACGGTTGCAGAGGGCGGCACCAACGGAAAACCACCGCCACCATGATGTTGGCTATGAGTACGGACTGTTTTGAAGTATTTTGCTTAACCGAACTGGTATGGACCTGCTGGCGTGGTCGTGTTGCTCATCCACGCCCTGACAATCAGGTTCTCAAACTGAAAAGAACTCGGCCGGCGAGCACCACTTTTTGGGAATATGGCAAGAACGCAATGGGCTTCCGTCGTTCACCTTACGAGTGTCATTCTTCTCTCTACATTGGTGATCGAGTCGTGGGCGTCTGGTTGCCGGAAGGCAGACACCCCCAATGAGCTCTACGAGCAGATCGTTCGCACCGTCGACCATGGCGACCTGAACGCTTCGCTCGCTAATGTAGAGAAGGCCCTGAACCAGAACGTGGGCAATTCCATAGAATGGCATTGGCGCTTTCTTGTACTGAAAGCACGGATTCTCATTTCCCGCTCTTCCTTCCAGGACGCCCTCAATCTTCTTCATGACGAATTGCCCGCCCAATTAGCGGCGTCGGATGTTGCCGTTCGTAAAAAGCTGATGGAAGGCATCGCACACCGGTACGGCCAGGAGTTTGAGAAATCAGCGCGGGACCTCGAAGATGCGCTTGCTTTGGCTCGATCCTCCCAACCGCGCTTGGTGTGCGAAGCTGTAAAAGCGATTGGCGAACTGCAGGTCGACGAAAAGAAATATTCGGAAGCCGATGCCTCATTTCGAGAAGCGTTGCAACTTGCCCGGAAGGAGAATAGGCAAGATCAGATCGCGGGAGCGTTAGTCGACTTGGCCCGGCTCGCCACCAGCGAGGAACACTTCGGCGATGCCATCGACCGGAACCAGCGTGCCCTGGATCTTTCTCGCTCCTTGGACATGCAAGGGCTCGTTGCCACAATTCTTGGCAACACGGCCTGGAGCTATTACGAACTAGGCGACTTCGAGAAGGCGCTTGCCTCCTTCAAGGAGGCTGCGAGAGTCTCGGAGCATATTGGCCAGACTGGCTACAGTTTTTACTGGCTTACCGGTGTAGCAAATTCCTACCTTGCGCTAAACGATCCCAGCTCTGCCCAGTCCATATTCACAGACACGCTTAAGCGTGCCCGTCAGCTCGGAGACGCTGCGACCATCACAATATGTTTAGACTCACTGGCCGAAATCTCTTTGAAGGTAGGCCGGCTTAACGAAGCTGCGGATTACAATCGGGAAGCGCTTAAGGTTGAGGAGGCGGGCCTGGATCATTTTGGGACGCTCCAGTCGTGGCTCGTAGCCGGCCGCATAGAGACAAGCAGGCAGCATTTCGCGCAAGGCGAGAAACTGTTCCAACGCGTCCTTCAGGACCGCCAGGCAGATACACCCTCTCGCTGGGAGGCACAGGCCAGGCTTGCGAAACTACACGATGCTCAAGGCTTAACGCAGAAGGCCGAAAAGGAATATCACGAATCCATTGACACAATCGAGGTGGCACGCTCGCTGATCACCCAGGAAGAGTTGCGAGTGAGCTTCCTCTCACGTGGAATAGAGTTTTATGACGACTACATAGGATTCCTGATCGCCCACGGCAGGCAAACTGATGCGCTGGAAGTTGGCGAACTCAGCCGCGCGCGCACGTTGGAGGATGGTCTGCGGGGCTCCGTCAGACACACTAAATCTTCATCCAAGAATACTCAGCCTCAGCTGAGCGCCAGGCGTCTGGGCGCGACGCTGCTGTTTTACTGGCTAGGGGAGAAGCACTCGTATCTCTGGGTCATCACTCCGGTGAAGACAACTTGCCTCACTTTGCCCGCGGCTTCGGAAATTAACTCGGACGCAAAGTCATATCAAAATGAAGTCGCGGCATCGGATGATGTCGCCGAAACGCACCGGCTCGCTGGAGAAAAACTCTACGCGACGCTCGTGGCACCGGCGCAAAAGCTAATCCCGCCGAATTCGCGCGTGATTCTGCTGCCTGATGCCAGCCTGTATTCGTTAAACTTTGAGACGCTGATTGTTCCGGCCCCTAAGCCTCACTTCTGGATCGAAGATGTCACCGTGACCACGGCGAGCTCGCTGACTCTGCTAGCTTCTGCCGCGGCGCGACCCGCTCCGAAAGAGAAGAGTCTCTTCCTCGTCGGCAACACAATTTCGCCAAGCGCGGATTTTCCCGCCTTGCCGCAGGCCGCTGCAGAAATGCAGCACGTCGAACAATATTTCCCTCCGCCACACCGCGAGATACTTTCCGGCAGCGAAGCCACTCCGGCGGCCTACCTGAGCAGTGAGCCGGAGAACTTCTCTTATCTCCATTTCGTGACGCATGGCACGGCCAGCCGCGCGCGCCCGCTGGAGTCCGCAGTCATCCTCAGCAAAGGCAAAGACGAGGATACTTACAAGCTCTATGCGCGAGATATCGTCAAGCGCCGCCTCTCCGCTTATCTCGTGACCATCTCCGCGTGCAATGGAGCGGGAACGCGCGCCTATTCCGGTGAAGGGCTCGTCGGTCTTTCCTGGGCGTTCTTGCGCGCCGGGGCCCACAACGTCATCGGCGCCCTCTGGGAAGTGAGCGACGCCTCGACACCTCAACTCATGGACAAACTTTACGACGGCTTGAGCCACGGCGAGGATCCTGCCTCCGCCTTGCGAGCCGCAAAGCTTTCGCTTCTGCACTCAGACGGCGTCTTCAGGAAGCCTTACTACTGGGCGCCGTTCCAGCTGTACGCCGGTTCCTGACGGCCTCCCGCCCCGCCCCCCTGTAGCGCCGGCATCCTTGTCGGCGCTCTGCATCCCATTGCCCTTATTCCGGGACCCCCCGCAAGGTGAAACGATTTCACCGTCCCGGTCACTACTCCAAGTTCAGCTAATCTCTTGCAAGAGGTGTCCCGGTGAATCAAGCTCAATCGAATTTTAAGACAGACGAACAAATAGCCGTGGTTGCGGTGCAACGCGAGCCTGTTTCTCAATCGGGCCCAAGAATCGAACAGTGCGATTTTGAAGAGTTGCTTGAGCGCGCCATGGAAATCCTCAGCGCAAGAACTAAAGAGTGCTTCCTGCTCCCACCCCTGATCGAAAAAGACGCGAGCGGCGCAACAGGTGAGTGCCGCTCGCGATTCCTTTTCGTCTTTCGGACGCGAAGATTCTCTTGTCTCAAGCCATGAGAGCGAGAAGCAGGTTTTGTCCATCCGGACTGCCCAGTCCCGTGCAAGCGTCCCACCCAGCGCCCGCTTTGTAGTCGCCGTTATTTCCCTGCGTGATGTCTCGGAATGTGGTGTTTGCGGGTGCAGCGTACAGCAGAGGATTGATGAAGCCTACCGGCTTGTTCAAACCTTGGTTGATTCGCGCGATAAGCCCGGCCCACAGCGGTGCAACGGCGCTGGTGCCGCCAACTGGAGGAATCCCTTGCGCTGGATCCGGGAAACTCGTTCCATCGCAAAGGATGCGGTATCCCGATGCGGGTGCAGCATCGCCGGAAACATCGGGCACGCCGCGCATCACTGGACCCGCGGGATCGGCTGCTGGAGGCACTCCAGCATTTTGTTGATAACTGGGCGACGCAAAAAATCGGCTCACCCCGCCTCCTGTTCCGTCATTTGCACCATCATGCCAAACCACTTCTTTGGAAATGGCTCCGCCAGAGGCTGCGAGTTGTGTGCCGCCGCAGGCTAGCGCGAAGGGACTCGAAGCAGGGAAGTCCACATGCGCATTGTTATCCCAGTTGGGATCATCGGACGCGAAGTCGGCCGAGCCACTGTCGCCCGATGCGACACAAACCGTAACGCCAAGATGCGCTGCAGTCTGTAACAACTCGTCGAACGCGTCCCTGAACTGTGCAGTGGCGCTGTCTTCGGGTCCGCCCCAACTTATCGAAACAATGTTCGGCTTGTTGATGGTATCGCCGAGGATGGCGTTCATCACGCTGAGAAAGCTTTGGTCGGAAGCATCCGGACCAAAGTACACCACAATCTTTGCTCCCGGCGCGACAGAGCCACACACTTCGATATCCAGCATCACTTCGACGTCGGGGTTGCTGGGATCGAGTGCGTTCGTGCCCGGGCTGTTGATTCCACCGCTGGGATATGTGGCTGCTGTTACGCTGGGCGGCGTCGCGATACCCAGACTCTGAAAATAGCTGGTTACTTCCTGCGGATGAAATCCGCCGCCCAGTTCCAGAATTGCGATTGTTTGGCCTGCACCGTCGAGATTTTTCGGAAAATTGTAGAGTGAAGCGAGTTGGGGCGGCGTAAATCCCGTCGGGACCGAAGCTGCTGCCGCCGTGCTGTGGGCGGCCGCGCTGGCGCCCGCTGCGTGCGCCGAGCCACGCAGGATGCGGTAGTGCGGCTTAGCGAAAGGGCGGTTGTCGAGCCCCGTCACGCTGGTCACTATGCCTTGCAAATTTTCAGGAATAAGAATGTCGCCCTCTCTGCCGCGATAGGCCACGTCCCCGGACTTATACATCTTGAGTTCGACGCCGAACGCCTTGCTGTAAGCGTCCGCGGTGCCGGAAAGCGTGACGGTGCGTTGGCCGGCATTCGAGTTCGTCACGCGCAATCCATTTTCCCGTGCGAACTCTTCGACTTTCGCAATATCGGCTGGATCGGCACCGTGTTTTTCCGCGTGTTCCTGGCGTGTCATGTAGGTGCGCTCGCCCGGCTTCAGATTGCATTGCTCTTCGATGGAGGGAAGTTCATTCTGCCGCCGCACGGTCACCGTCACACCGAATTCCACGCTCGGCACTTCTCCCACGACTTCTGCATTCGGCATGCTATTTTTTGAGCTGCCTGCGAGCCGGCTGCGCTTTTGACCTGCATTCATGATGGAAATCTCCTTTCAGTTTCTCGATTCCCTGGAACCCCTGACCTGAACTTCTTGTTTGCGACTACCTGCCGGAAGCCTCCACTCCGCGCACGGGTGGCGGGGTTCCAACCGACTGCAAATTGATGCTACTCGCATATCTCGTGTGTCTCGCGAGAATCCGATGCACGGGGTTCCTGCCTCGCGTATTTCTCTGAAGACTGGTTCTAGGGAATCCTCTTGGCTGGTGGAATCAGCTGGGACTGGAGATTGAACCCATTTCTCCGCCTGCGCAACTACCGGGCTGCAAACCGCTTGCGATAACTTCGCTGCTTTTTCAGCCGGCGGAAGAACTCGACATCGCTCGCACTTCTGCTTCCGAATAACCAAGCTCCTGCAAAATTGTGGTCGTATGTTCACCCAGCATCGGCGGCGGGAGCCGGTAACTCACCGGCGTCTCCGAAAACTTAATCGGGTTTCCGATGCTGCGCGCCACCCCCAGCGCGGGATGCTCGATTTGCACAATCATGCTGCGCGCCTGCGTTTGCGCGTCGTTTACCGCCTCTTCCACTGTATTGATCGGCGCCGCAGGAATCTCCGCGGCTGCCAATCGTTCCAGCCACGCGCTCGCCGCCTGCTCATCAAACTTCTTCTGCAATATCGGCATCAGCGCACCGCGATTGTTCGTCCGCAGAGCATTTGACTGGAATCGCTCGTCCTGTCCAACGCTGCTCTCCATCCCCGTCATTCGCACAAATTTCTTCCACAAGGCTTCTGTACCTACTCCCAGCACAAAGCAACGTCCATCTCTTCCTCGAAACACCTCGTAGGGCACGATGCTGGGATGCGCATTACCCCAGCGCTTCGGCGCAACCTTCGCATTCAAGTAACTGCTTCCGATATTCGCCAGCCACGTCAATTGCGAATCGAACAGCGCCATATCCAAAAATTGTCCGCGCCCTGTTTTTTCGCGTGCATAGAGCGCCGCCAAAATTCCCATCGCCGAGTACATCCCGCACGTCATGTCGGCAATCGCTATGGGGTAGCGCATTGGCCCGCCGTCCGGCTCGCCCGTAAAGCTCATCACGCCGGCCTCAGCCTGCGCCAGGATATCGTAGCCGGGCCGGCCCGCTTTCGGCCCTGTAAAGCCGTATCCCGTGATGCTGCAGTAGATAAGCCGGGCATTTTTTTCTCGCAGTGTTTCAGCATCGATCCCGCGCCTCTTCAAGGAAGCCAGCGAAGGCTGATTGGTGATGAAAATATCCGCCGCCGCAACCAGCTTCCTCAGCGCTTCCGCTCCCCGTGGATGATCGTAGTTCAGCGCAACCGATCGCTTGTTCCGGTTCGCTCCCAGAAAGTATGCAGACTCGCCGCTCACAAACGGGGGTCCCCATCCTCGAGACTGGTCCCCCACGCCGGGCCTCTCGATCTTGATTACGTCGGCCCCAAAATCTCCCAGCAGCATCGCGCAGTAAGGCCCTGCAAGCGCTTCGCTCAACTCCACGACGCGCACTCCATCCAAAACGTTTTTCGCGCTCACGGTGCGTGATTATAGCCGACATCCCCCGATTCTGGTTTCCACTTCGCCCCATCGCGGCACGGCATCATGCTGCTTCGGAAGCTCTTTTTCCGCCGGTTCCATCCTAAAAATGTTAAATGCATGGCAGAAATTAAAATCTCTTCATAAGTTATCCACCACGTACATTTTTTAACTTTACTTTTGCCTTGACACTTCTCTCAACCGGACGCTAGCCTAATCGCACTGGTGCAACAGGGGGAGCATTCTGGAGAGTATTAAAATTTGTTCATGTTCGCGGTTGGATGGAAAGATTATTTCCACAGTTTGTGCCACGATCCCGCACCTGCCTTCCCGCATGTTCACGCGTTCTCGTCCGGCACATCACTTGGAGCGAATACCTGGGAGTGCAGCTTTTCCTCGCGCTTGTACGCGAGTCATCCATCTTCTGAGTGGGTTGGGCAACGCAATCGTCGTAATAAGGGGTTCTCGAAAGGGGTGTAATTCATGAGGTCCGGAATTCTTACTCTTCTGTTGGGCTCTATTCTCGCTCTTTGCGTTTCTCCGGCTGTCTACGGACAGGCTACCGGCAGTTTTTCCGGCACGGTCTTGGACAAATCCGGCTCATCCATTGCGGGCGCCACTGTCACTGCCACATCCCAAGGCACCGGCGTCTCCCGCCAGACAAAAACCGACGATGCTGGTCACTACCTCATTCCTTTGCTGCCGGTATCAATCTACACGCTGCGTGTCGAATTTCAGGGTTTTCAAACTGCCGAGAGCAAAGACCTTCGGCTGCAAGTCGATGAAGCACGCGAACTGAATTTTACGCTTGCGCCGTCAACCGTCGCGTCAACAGTGGAAGTCTCGGGCTCGGCCGTCGCGGTCGAGACCACTAATCCTTCCCTTGGCCAGGTCATCACCGCCCAGGAAGTGTCCCAGCTTCCTCTCAATGGCCGCAACTTCGTCCAGCTCGCCACGCTCACGCCGGGCACCACGCAGGAAACTAACAACAACAGCTTTTTCAACGGCGCCCCCAGCAGCGAAGTCTCCGCGCGCGGCTCCTTCTCTCTTTCCGTCGGCGGCTCCCGCCCCAACAGCACCGACTGGCTCCTCGACGGCAACGACAACAACGAATTGACTGCCGGCGGTATCGCTATTCTTTCCTCGATCGATTCCATCCAGGAATTCAAAGTTCTCACTTACAACTATTCCGCTGAATACGGCACGCGCGCGGGACCAACCGTTCTTGTCACCACAAAATCCGGCAACAACGATTTCCATGGCTCTCTCTTTGAATTCTTCCGCAACACCTCTCTCGACGCCAAAAGCTTCTTCGCCACCTCCGCCGAAAAGTTCAATTTGAATCAATTCGGCGGCTCCATCGGCGGCCCCATTCGCAAGAACAAAACCTTCTTCTTCATCGATGGAGAACAAAAGTATCAGCGCCACGGCGTCGTCTTTACCGGTCTTGTCCCCACCGATGCCATGCGCGCTGGCGATTTTTCCCACGATGCCTTCGGAGCGCCTAGCCCCGTCGGCGCGGTCTTCAATCCCAATGTGACCGGCAGTCCCAACGGCACCAATTTTCAGTGCGACGCTCTTGGCAATCCGCTGCCGCTCAATGGTGCCACTCCCGCCAATCCCGCGGGCAATGGCAGCCAGGCAGTCGGCGTATCCTGCAACAAGATCCCCGCAGGCCTCTTCAACAACATCGGCAAGCAGCTCATCGCCCTCTATCCCCATGCAAACGCCAATAACCCCGGAAGCGACTTCAACTTCCTCAACGAGCCTGTTCGCTCTTTGGACGAAACCAGGTTCGACGTCAGACTCGATAACACCTTCTCCTCCTCTGATACCGCGTTCGCGCGCTTCAGCTATGATCAGGCCACTTCCTACGTCCCTGGCGGCGGCGGCATCGGCAATTTGACCGAGTCCTTCTTCTTCGCCAGCAACCAGGGCATCATCAATCACGGCCGCAACATCGCCTTGGGCGAGACGCACGTCTTTTCCCCGAATACCATCAATCAGATCAGCGGTGGCTACAATCGCATCTTCAACTACATCACTTCCGAAGGAACGGGAACCTGCACTGCCGCTAAGCTCGGCATTCCCGGCGCGAATCTCGACTGTTCTTCCGGCAACACTTGCGCTCCTTCCGGCGTCAGTTGCGGGCTGACCATCTCTGAAGTTCTCGGCAACTACTTCTCGGTTGGTGATCGCGGCTTCTCTCCCTTCCAGGGTGGGACCAATGTTTTCTCCATCGGCGATTCTCTCGAGATGATTCGCGGCAAGCACGACATCAAGGTCGGCATGTCCGTTCGCGCCATGCAGATGAACACAAAGACAGAGGGCTTCCAGGATGGCTTCTGGGAAATGACCGGTGGATGGACCGCTAATCCCGAAGCCGATCTCCTCATGGGCTTGACCAGCCTGGCTATTCACGACCAGACCTTCAAGGGGCCCACCACGGGTCGCCGCTGGAAGATTTTCCGCCCCTATGTCCAGGACGACTGGCGTTTGACCAACAACATCACTCTCAACCTAGGCTTGGCTTGGGATTTCACCACCCCGATCTCCGAGGTCGAGAACCGCCAGGCGAATTTCGACCCTGCCACCGGCACGTTTCTCGTCGCCGGCCAAGGCGCTAACAAATACGCAGGCATACAGTGGGACAAGACTGCGCTCGAGCCGCGCATTGGCGTGGCCTGGAAGCCCCGCGGTAGCGACAAAACTGCCGTTCGCGGCGGCTATGCCATTTATCACGATTCTTCTTGGAATCAGGGAGCTCAAGGCCTGTGGCAAAACCCTCCCTACTACGCCGAATCGGATCTCTTCTCCTTTGGTGGCGGCTGCACCTTTGCGACCGCTGCGTGCGCCACGACCTTTGGTCAAAAACCAAGTGCACTTAACATTTCTGACGGCTTCCAGATTTTCACCGCACCGCCGACTGCCGCCACCTTCACGGGAACGATTCAGGCCCAGAATGTCGACTTTAAGTTCGGCCGCGTCCAGCAGTTCAACATTAATGTCGAGCACCAGCTCCCCGGCGATATCGTCCTCACCGTCGGTTACGCCGGTTCACGCAGCTCTCACATTCTGGTCTTCGGGAACAACATAAACATCGGCTCGCCCGGAGCCTGCGCAGGCGGCCCCAATGCGGTTGCCGGTTACACACGCGGTTGCGGCCCCGGCGGCGCATCCTTCACATCGCCTTACGCCGCTAACTTCCCCTTCAACACGATTCTAGAGACTACTGACCAGGGCAAAGCCCACTACAACGGTCTGCAAATCAAAGCGGAAACCAAGAGCGCGCGCCACGGCCTCTACGCTCTCGTCGGTTACACGTATTCCCGCACTTATGACACTGGCTTTGCCGATGGCCTTGGCTCCAATTACGGGGCTACCTATTTCCCGCTGCCCAACTGGCAAACTCTCGATTGGGCGCTCTCCGGCTTGAACCTCAACAACAACTTCACCGCCAGCGTCATCTACGACCTGCCCTTCGGCAAGGGCAAACAGTGGGGGTCTCAGTGGAGCGGTCCCGTCGACAACCTCCTCGGCAACTGGCAAGTCACTGTCATTGAGAAAATCACTTCTGGCTTTCCGGTTTTTATCGTGACCAGCAACAACAATTCAGGCGTCGGCTTCTTCAACAACAACGCGAACAGCCTGGCACGTCCGGATTTGATCGCCGGCTGCAATCCCAATGCCGGTCCCCATACCGTCAACGAGTGGTTTAATACCGCCTGCTTTGCTCAGCCGGCGCCCGGCCAGCTTGGTAATGCCTCTCGCACACCAGTCACAGGACCGGATTTTGTAAACACAGACTTCTCCGTCATCAAGCAGTTCCAGCTCCCATGGGAGAACATGGGCCTGAACTTCCGTGCCGAGTTCTTCAACCTCTTCAACCATGCGCAATTCGCTACACCAAACAGCACCGGTAGCCTCGGCATCCCTGATTTCGCTGCCTCTGGCTTCGGCTCCATCGCCGCCACCGTCAACAATCCGCGCCTCGTGCAATTTGGTCTCAAGCTTACTTTCTAAACCGTGTCCAATACACAGCACTCTCAGTTCGTTCCCGGCCGGCCCACCGCAGTCTCGGTGGGCCCGTCGTTTTCGGCGAACTCTAATTTTCTTCCCTCTGGAAGTTTTCCACAGGTCATTCGAATGACCTTAACTTTAATATAGACAATCGGTAACTATCGTGCTACCATTTGCTGTGATCCTCGCCTCTCAGTCTCGAACCAAGCGTCTGCACTCCTCCTTCTGCACGCTACGTGTCGAAATGCACTTCCCGGCTGGACTTGAGCCTGTCCTCTTCCCCCCACAGATCAGGTTCGCAGGCCAATACCAACCCAACACCGCCGTGCAGCTAAACCTTTTAGAATCAACATCTCCAAAACCTTCCGCAAGTGTTGATTCTAAATGGCTTACAAGAATCCTAAACTTCTTAGAATCAACACTTACAAATAAACCGGGGAGGGGGGAAGATTATTGTTAACCAGAATTCAGTCCCCAGTGAATTTCTCAAGAGGACCGTCTATGATCCACTCAATTCAGAGTCTCGCGAAGGATTTTGGCTCGCGTCCTGTCGTTCGCGGCGTTGCGAAAGCCCTGCTCTGCACGGCGCTCTTTGCGCTGTCTCTCTCCGCGCAATCCAAACGAAAAGTCATCATTGACCAAGACGCCTCCGGTCCGGGCGGCACGGACATGCAGGCCATTCTTGCGCTCATCAATTCTCCGGACGCGGACGTCCTTGGCATCACGGTCCTCACTGGGGACGCCTGGCGCGACGAGGAAGTGCAGCACACGCTCCGCCTGCTAGAAATCATCGGCCGCACGGACATCCCCGTTCTTCCCGGCGCTGCGTTTCCGCTGGTAAATTCCAAGGAATACATCGCCAAATGGGAAACGCTGTACGGCAAAGTCATTTATCAGGGTGCTTGGAACTTCGCAAGGGGCTACGCCGTCCATGGCCCCTACGACAATCCGCGTATGCCCGAAGGCGCTCCCACGACCAAACCCTCGGCCGAATACGCTGCCAATTTCATGGTCCGCATGGTCCATCAGTACCCGCATGAAGTCACCATTTACGCTGCCGGACCGATGACCGATCTCGCCGTGGCCATTGCCTTGGATCCGCACCTCCCCGAGCTCACGAAGGAGTTGATCGTCATGGGAGGTAGCATGAATCCTCAAGCCGACGACCCTGAATTCAACCTCAGCCCGCGCCGCGAATTTAATTTCTGGATGGATCCGGAAGCCTCTCACGCCGTGCTCCACGCCCACTGGCCGCGCATCGTCCTCACCACCGTGGACATTTCCGTCAAGACTCGCATGGAGCAGCGCCTCATCGCGCAGGTCGCCAAAAGCCCCACTCCCGCGGCGCAGTACGTCGCGAAATATGCGGAAGCCAACTACCTCTGGGACGAACTCGAGGCCGTCGCATGGCTCGACCCAAGCGTCATCACCAAGTGGCAAAAGCTCTACGTCGATGTGGAAGTGGACCACGGCGCTTCCTACGGCGACACGCTGGCGTGGGCACCCGGCCATCAACCCGGAATGGGCGAGGTTCTCGTCGAAGTCCAAAAAGACCTCGACAAAGAAAAGTTTTACAGGGAGTACGTCGATTTGCTCACTCGCCCAACACCATCGGCTCGCCCCGCGGCGGGGAAAGAGACGCTAGGGAATGGGATTTGACGAAAGGAAAGCTGGGAGAAGCTAGACTGATGGTCCAGGCGGGACAAACATTGCTCCCCGTCTTCCCCATATCTCAAGGCGCGAAGCCTTTTGTGTGAAGTGAGATGCACATGGCAACTAACCACTTCTACTTGCTTGATTGAGCGTGGCGTTTCCCCGACAATTGAGGGTCAATCGTTGCCCATTTTTCCCGCATGGCTGCGCTTCCGCCGCCTAACGGAGAAACGAGAGAGATGTCCACGCACGCGAATTCAGTCAAACGGTTTGTCGCCTACTTTTCCATGGAGATTGCGCTCGAGAACGCCATGCCCAGTTACAGCGGCGGGCTCGGCGTTCTTGCCGGTGACACCATCCGTGCCGCCGCGGACCTTCGTCTTCCCATGGTGGCCGTATCTCTCCTCTACCGGAGGGGATACTTCTCTCAGCATCTCTCTGAGGACGGCTCCCAAACGGAAGAGCCGGTGGTCTGGAACGTCGAGG
>Ga0070705_100000415_pt1 | contig 24569 bp, 24 predicted proteins | sample KBSK5253metaG_FD_65455 | JGI IMG/M metagenome (GOLD analysis project Ga0070705, IMG submission 65455) | Corn, switchgrass and miscanthus rhizosphere microbial communities from Kellogg Biological Station, Michigan, USA - KBS K5-25-3 metaG | ecosystem: Host-associated > Plants > Roots >... | reverse complement strand
TAGGAGGCCAGGATCGCCGCCGCCTCTTTCACCCTCGACTCGGCCGGGATTACGAACTTGAGGTGCACGGGACCCCGGCTGGCACGATGACCTGTGACCCGGACCGTCAGGGACCGCTCGGATGTGCGGATGAGAAGGTGTTCGATGTCGCGTGGGCCGATGACGACGTGCCGGATGCAGGTTTGGTCGGCCAACACGAAGCGCGCCGGCGTCCCTGAAGGGGCACGCCTCGCCACCGCTTCGAGCACTGCCGTCCCCGGATCGGTGACCCAGTGGATGGGACCCTCCGGCGCGGTCAGGGCCGGATCGACAAAAGGGATGGAGGCCCCAGCGCTCGCAGCCGGAGGGCAGCTTTGCGATGCGCCAGATGGACTGGCCGGTTGGCAAACGGCGAGAATTCGTCTGACCGGCAGCGTTCAGCTGATAGTGGCGCTGGTAAACCTGGGTTGCGGCGGAGGCCCTCCCACGCAATCTCCCCGTCGTTGAGTGTCAAGACGTAGTCGTAGGCCCCGCGGGGCGGTGGCCATGTTTTGAGTGAGAAGGGAAACTCCCGCTGCCATGACACGTCAGATGCACTCGGTCCCAGCCCGCCGGCCGGTAGTTCGGACGCGTTCGGATGCATCCGCTGCCTCCACGCTGGCGGCACGGTTGAAGCGGGGCGCGCATATGCCTTACTTGGATGAAGGTCTTGAACGCGTCGGGATCGTTGGCGATGGCGCGCATCCGGAAGACCGTCTCGACAAGCGCGCGCAGGGGCGCGCGGGCCGGCGCGATCAAGCCGCGGCGCAACAGGAGGAAGGCAGCCTGGTAGTGCGGTCGCGTCTGGAGGGGCTGGGGTGCGCCTGCTTCCGCAATGCACCGGATGATCTAACTCTCTACGAGTTGAATGCGGTCATCGAGGGAATCGCCGTCACGAAGGGAAAGTTCGGCGACGCCATCTTTCGGACGCTGGCAGACGGATTGCAGTGCGGACTCAATCAACCCGACGGCCGGATTTCAATGGCGTGCGAGGAGATCTTGCTGTCCGAAGGCCGATGGCGCGAGGCTTATGATCGATACGCGTTTGAAGCGAACCGCCAAACCGCCTACCTGGCCACGTTCCAGGCAATGACAAGCAAGTATCCGCAGATCGAGCCGAAGGCGATCCTTGGCGACCTGGTCGACCGAACCTGCGGCGATGAGGGCAAATGGTTTGTCGCGGCGAAATCAGCAGGGCTTCTCGACGAAGCGGCTGAGCTTGCGAACACGAGTCCCTGCGATCCAAAGACGCTGACGCGCTCCGCGCGAGACTTCGCAGCGAGAAAACCGGAATTTGCCCGCGCGAACTTCGGGCTGTGCGACAAGGTTCGAGAAGGTAGGATGGGGGGCCACCTTGCCGCCGCTGACGAACAGGAAGCGCTCGCAGGTCTCGCGCAGGATGTCGAGCTGGAAGGCCGCGGTCGGGTGCAGGCAGACCAACACCAGCCGGCCCTCGTCCCGCAGCCTGCGAAAGAAATCCAGCATGAAGCCGATGTAGCCGTCCTGGGTGTTGAACTGCGGCTCATCGAACAGGTGGACGAGCGGATAGGGGCTCTGCGAGCGCTCGAGCAGAAAGGCGGGCGTGGTCTTGCGGAAGCGCCGCACCTGATAGGACTGGTGGTAGTGGATGGCGAGGCGGTAGCGCTGGCGGTAGCGCACGCGCTGGATATCCTGCCCCGCCACCACCACGCGGCCCCCCGAGGGCGCGTTAGAACCCGCGATCATCTCGAACAGGGGGGTTTTGCCGGCGCCGTTGGGTCCCATGACGCCGACGATTTCGGGATGCTCGAACTTGTGATCGACGTCGAGCTCGAAGGCGGGCGTGCGGTCGAAAACGCCGCGGTGATAGGCCTTGCGCACGTTCTCCAGAGCGAGCAGGGGACGGCTCATTGCACGCCTCCCAGGAGCTGGCGCTTGAGGGCGGGGTCGGCGCTGAGCGCCGCAGCGCGGCCGGACCAGGCCACCTGGCCGTGCGACAGCACGACGACGCTGTCGGCGACGCCGAGCGCGATGTCGGCGTTCTGCTCCACGACGATCGCGGAGATCTCCTCCCGCTTCAACCGGCGAATGACACCCAGCACATCGTCAATGATCTTGGGCGCGAGGCCCTGGCTCGGCTCGTCGAACAACATGAGGCCGGGCCCACCCAGCAGCGCGCGGGCGATCGCGACCATTTGCATCTCGCCGCCCGAAAGGGTCTCTGCCTCGCGCGCCATGAGATACTTGAGCGGTGTGAAGATGTCGGTGTCCTCCGCCATGGTCCACGGCCGGAACGCCGTGCGCTTCTCACCGAGCTGGAGGTTCTTGGCGACCGTCAGCGTCGGGCACAGCCGGCGATCGTCCGGCACCCAGCCGATGCCCGATTGCGCGATCTGGTACGTCGGCGTCGCCACGATCGGCCGGCCCTGGAAGCGGATGTCGCCGCGCCGTGGCCTGGTCAGCCCCAAGATGGAGCGCAGCACCGTGGTCTTACCCGCGCCGTTGGCGCCGAGCAGCGCCAGCACTTCGCCGGTTCCGACGGCAAGGGAGACGCCGAACAGCGCCTGTGTCTCGCCGTAGAAGGTGTCGATGGCGGAGATGTCGAGCATCAGTTGAGCCGCCCCAGGTTGGGGGATTGCACCCAAGGGTTCTGCTTCAGCTCTGTGGGTGTGCCGCGCGCGATCACCTGGCCTCAGGGGATCACCGAGATCTCATCGGCGATCGAGAACAGGAACTGCATGTCGTGCTCGATGATGACGAGCGTGACGTTGCCCTTGAGGCTGCGCACGAGGTCGGCGAGGCGCGCGCGCCCGTCGCTGCCGAGGCCCGCTGTCGGCTCGTCGAGGAACAGCAGCTTGGGCCGGCATGCGAGTGCAACGCCGATCTCGAGCGCGCGGCGCTGGCCGTAGGAGAGGGACTTCGCGGGCTGATTGGCTTGGGGCTCGAGCCCGACCTTGTCGAGGACGTCGTGGGTCTCAGCCACCAGGGTTGGATCGGCGTAAGCTTGTCCCAGCAGGTCGCCTCCGCGCGCACGGGTCGCCGGCAGCGCCACGGCCACGTTCTCGAAGACGGTGAACTCGTCGAACAAGCTCATCACCTGGAATGAGCGTGCCACGCCTAGCCCGACAATCTCCTGCGGCCGCCGCCCGGTGATGTCGCGGCCATCGAGCAGCACCTGACCGCGGTCGGGCCTGTAGTCGTTAGGAAGCGGGCGGCGCTTCGGTGCGGGCCGAAGCATTGGCGATCGCAATCGTGGCATCGACCTCCGCGCAAGTCGCGAGACAAATGCGAGACAAGGAGGCCGACCGTGATCACATGCGTCATCCGCTACCACATCGACCCCGCCAAGAAGGCCGAGTTCGAGCAGTATGCGCGCAACTGGGGCCAGGCGATCCCGCGCTGCGGCGCCGATCTCCTCGGCTATTTCGCGCCGCACGAAGGATCGGCCACGCTCGCCTATGGCATCTACGCCGTCGAGAGCCTGGCCGCCTACGAGCAATACCGGCTGCGTCTGGCCGCGGACCCGCTGGCGCGCGAGAATTTTGCGTTCGCGAAGCGGGAGCGCTTGGTGACACGCGAGGACCGAACATTCCTGAAGCTCGCGTCGGCACCGCACAGCCCGTTGGTGAAGCCGTGATGGCCGATGGCGAGGACTTCCGGCCGCGGTAGCTGGGCCCGCTTCGGCCCAAAGGCCCCACCCGCTCCCCGACACGACTCGGCCGCAGGCTGGCCGAGCGGCGGGGCGCTCCGCCCGCTCTGCGCTCGGAGGCCTGAGCCTCCGAGCGCCACCAGGGGAGGAGGCCTTGCGGGCGCGCCATCTGCTGCACCAAGGCGCACCCGCAAAGCCATCGGGAAGTCGCGCGGCACCCGGCAACCGCGGGAGTGCGTACTCGGGCCACGACGCTGCCCACACCCGGACCAAATGGGAGCGCGCCGCTTGTACGCAACCCAGGAGATTACCTACGTTATGGTAGATAAATTGTCAAACGAAAAGTTGTAAATATGTGCAATAGAAGCAAATTAATCGCAATACCCTTGCCGGCACCTTGCGCCCACTCGGGTTGCAACGCGTCGCACATTGGGCCAAGGCGCGGCATGCGCGCCCGGATATTATCATACATTATAGAGGATTACGCCGCTGGCTTACGACTCGACCGCAAACACCCGGGCGAAGATGTCGTCCACGTGCCGGGTATGGTAGGCGAGATCGAACAGCGCCTGCAGCTCGGCCGCCGACAGGGCCTTGGAGACCTCGGGATCGGCCTTCAGCAGGGCGAGGAAATCGCCGCCCTCCTGCCAGACGCGCATGGCGTTGCGCTGGACTAGGCGATAGGCGTCCTCGCGCGAGACCCCCTTGTCCACCAGCGCCAGCAGCACCCGCTGCGAGTGCACCAGGCCGCCGAGGCGGTCGAGGTTGCGCTGCATGCTTTCAGGGTAGACCACCAGCTTCTCGATCACCCCCGCCATGCGGGCGAGCGCGAAGTCGAGCGTGACGGTGGCGTCGGGGCCGATCATGCGTTCCACGGAGGAGTGCGAGATATCGCGCTCGTGCCAGAGCGCCACGTTTTCCAGGGCCGGCAGGGCGTAGGAGCGCACCATGCGGGCGAGGCCGGTGATGTTCTCGGTGAGCACCGGGTTGCGCTTGTGCGGCATGGCCGAGGAGCCCTTCTGGCCCTCCGAGAAGAACTCCTCGGCCTCCAGCACCTCGGTGCGCTGCAGGTGGCGGACCTCGATGGCGAGCCGCTCCAGCGACGAGGCGATCACCGCCAGCGTGGCGAAGTACATGGCGTGCCGGTCGCGCGGGATCACCTGGGTGGAGACGGGCTCCGGCTCGAGGCCCAGCTTCTGCGCCACGTAGGCTTCCACGCGCGGATCGACGTTGGCGAAGGTGCCGACCGCGCCGGAGATGGCGCAGGTGGCGACCTCGGCGCGGGCGTGCGCCAGCCGCGCCTTGGCGCGCTGGAACTCCCCGTAGGCGTAGGCCAGCTTCAGCCCGAAGGTGGTGGGCTCGGCGTGGATGCCGTGGCTGCGGCCGATGGTGGGCGTCAGCCTGTGCTCGAAGGCGCGGCGCTTGAGGGCGGCGAGCAGCGCGTCGAGGTCGGCGGCCAGCAGATCGGCGGCGCGGACGAGCTGGATATTGAAGGCGGTGTCGAGGATGTCGGAGGAGGTGAGCCCCATGTGGACGAAGCGTGCCTCGGGCCCCACGTGCTCGGCGAGGTGGGTGAGGAAGGCGATGACATCGTGCTTCACCTCCCGCTCGATGGCGTCGATGCGGGCCACATCGAAGACGGCTTCGGAGCCCTTCTCCCAGATGGTGCGCGCGGCCTCCTTCGGGATCAGCCCCAGCTCGGCCATGGCGGAGGCGGCGTGGGCCTCGATCTCGAACCAGATGCTGAAGCGCGTCTCCGGCGCCCAGATGCGGGCCATGTCGGGACGGGTGTAGCGCGGGATCATGGGAGCACCTCGCTCAAGGCGACGCCCCGCCCTAGCATGCGTCGCGCCCGGCGCCTACCCTTCTGGCGCGTGCGGGCTCGACAGCCGCCCCGCGCCAACTCCTGCCGGCCTCTCCCCAGCCTTGGCCAGCCTTGACGCCCAGGGACGGCCTACCTATGTCTGAGAGCCCTGATTCCTGGGGCAACACGCCCGGAGACCTTCCAGGAGACCGATGTCATGAGCGACGCCACCCCCTTCGTTTCGGACGCCGACTTCGAGAAGGTCGTGCTGGGCTCCTCCGAGCCCGTGGTGGTCGATTTCTTCGCCGAGTGGTGCGGCCCGTGCAAGGCCATGGCGCCGGCGCTGGAGCAGATCGCCGCCGAGCTGAAGGGCAAGGTGAAGGTCGTCAAGCTTGACGTCGACCAGAACCCCGATACGACGCAGAAATACCGCATCCAGGCGATGCCCACCCTCATGGTGTTCAAAGACGGCAACGTCGTGAACCAGAAGATCGGCGCGCTGGTGCAGAAGAAGCAGCTGGCCGACTGGATCAACGGATCTCTGACGGCGTAGGAATCCGCGAATCGCAGCGGATTCGCCGCAGCCCGCCCCAGCGCCTCGGCCAGAGCGCGCCTCCGTCCGCTCTACCCATCCATTGCAACGGTGTCAGATCGGGAGGCCTGACACCGGCGCCGTTCTCCAGCAGCAGCGTGACGCACTGGAGCCGGGCGGCCCGGCCGGATAAACCTGTCCCGTAAAAGCCATGACCAAACGGGACACGACCCCATGCCCAGCTATCGAATCGCCGCCATTCCGGGCGACGGCATCGGCACAGAGGTGATCGCCGCCGGCATGGAGGTGCTGGAGGCGTGTGCCAGGCGCGACGGCTTCGACCTCGCCTTCGACCGATTCGACTGGGGCACTGAGCGCTACAAGCAGACCGGCGCCTTCATGCCGGGGGACGGCCTCGACCAGATCCGCGGCCACGACGCCATCCTGTTCGGGTCCGCCGGCGCGCCGGACGTGCCGGACCACATCACGCTGTGGGGCCTCCGCCTCGCCATCTGCCAGCCCTTCGACCAATACGCCAACGTGCGGCCTACGCGCATCCTGCCGGGCATCAGGAGCCCGCTCAGGGGCGTTTCGGGGCCGGAGCTCGACTGGGTGATCGTGCGGGAGAACTCGGAAGGCGAGTACGCCGGCGTCGGCGGCCGGGTGCACCGCGGCCTGCCCGAGGAGGCCGCCACCGACGTGGCGATGTTCACCCGCGCCGGGGTGGCCCGGGTGATGCGGTTTGCCTTCGGGGTGGCGCGCTCGCGGCCGCGCAAGCTCCTGACCGTCGTCACCAAGTCCAACGCCCAGCGCCACGGCATGGTGCTGTGGGACGAGATCGCCGCCGAGGTGGCGCGCGAGTTCCCCGACGTGGCCTGGGACAAGATGCTGGTCGATGCCATGACGGCGCGGATGACGCTCAAGCCCGCCACCCTCGACACCATCGTCGCCACCAACCTGCACGCCGACATCCTGTCCGACCTGGCGGCGGCGTTGGCCGGGTCCCTGGGCGTGGCGCCGACGGCGAACCTGAACCCGGAGCGGAAATTCCCCTCCATGTTCGAGCCGATCCACGGCTCGGCGTTCGACATCGTGGGGAAGGGGATCGCCAACCCGATCGGCACCTTCTGGTCGAGCGTGATGCTGCTGGAGCACCTGGGCGAGACGGCCGCCGCGGCCCGGCTGATGCGGGCCATCGAGCGGGTCACCGCCGATCCGGCGCTGCATACCCCAGACCTCGGCGGCACCGCCACCACGGCCGAGGTCACCCGGGCCGTGTGCGACGCGCTGGCGGGGGATAACGCGTAGCCCGCGCGGCCGGGCCGCGCCGCGCGGCATTCCTGTCCGCACACCTGCCATGCCGCCCGGTCGGCCGGCGCTGACAAGATGTGCTCAGGCCTGTAAGCAGCAGAAGGTCAAGGGCAGCCACGGAGAGAGCCGCGTGCAACAGAAGGTGTCGGACGGCGACAGGCTGCATCACGAGGACCTCGCCGTCGGCAAGCCGTACCTGTTCGGGCACAAGGTGGTGACCATGGAGGAGATCATCGCCTTCGGTCGCGCCTTCGACCCCCAGCCCATGCACACCGACGAGGAGGCCGCCAAGGCCTCGCCCGTGGGCGGGCTGTGCGCTTCGGGCTGGCACACCTGCGCGATGATGATGCGGATGCTGGTCGATGGCCTCGTCGGCCAGCTGGCCTCCTTGGGCTCGCCGGGCGTGGACGAGGTGCGCTGGAAGCGGCCGGTCCGGCCCGGCGACGTGCTGAGCGCGCGCTACACGGTGCAGGAGAAGCGCGTGCTGGCCTCGCGGCCCGATGTCGGCATCTCCAAGGTGCTGGTGGAGGCGGTGGACGCCCACGGCGAGGTGCCGGCGACCTGGCTCACCAACCAGCTCACGCGCGTGCGCCATCCCGAGCCGGCGACACCCGCCGCGTCGCCCGCCGCCAGGCGCGAGAAGGCGCCGATGCCCGACCTGTGGGATGCACCCGCGGAGGGCGGTATCGACGACGGCTTCTTCGAGGACCGGATGATCGGCGAGACCGGCGACCTCGGCAGCCACACCTTCACGCGGGAGGAGATGGTGGCCTTCGCCCGCGCGTACGACCCGCAACCCTTCCACCTCGACGAGGCAGCGGCTAGGGACTCGCTGTTCGGTGGTCTGTGCGCGTCGGGCTGGCACACGGCGGCGCACCTGATCCGCGGCATCATCGTCACCCGGGTCCAGGCGAACGGAATCGCGCCGGCCGCGGTCATGGCCACGGAGGGGCGGCGCGCCGCCTACGGCCCGTCGCCGGGCTTCCGCGACCTCAGGTGGCTGAAGCCGGTCTACGTGGGCGACACCATCTCGTACCGGGGGCGGCTGATCGAGAAGATCGACCTGAGGACGCGCCCCAACCGCGGCCTGTTGGCCAGCGCCATGCAGGGCCGCAACCAGCGGGGCGAGATCGTGTTCTCCGTCACGTCCCTGGTCCTGGCCGACCGCCGCGAGCCGCTCCGCGGCTGACGCCGAACGAGCGGCGTAGGGTGCAATGCTGCGGAGCGGCATTGCACCGATGCACCCTCTCCGTGGGATTTGGAGGGCTGCGGCGAGGTCGGCTCGGTGCAATACGCGCTAACGCGCTATTGCACCCTACGCTTCCAGCCTTCACTCCCCTGGGCCGGCGAGGGGCAGGGCGCCGTTGGCGGCCGCGACGCGGCGCGCCTTGGCCGGCCTGCGGACGCCGTTGACGGCGGTCGCGGCAATGGCGGCGCTGGACAGCAGACGGTCGAAGTAGAGGATGGTGTCGAGCAGCCCCTCGCGCAAGGCGACGCCGGGCTGCCAGCCGAGGCGATCCTTCGCCAGCGCGATGTCGGGCCGGCGCTGCCTGGGATCGTCCTGCGGCAGCGGCAGGTAGGCGAGCTTCGACTTGGAGCCCGTCAGCTCCAGCACCAGCTCGGCCAGCTCCCTAATGGTGAACTCGCCGGGGTTGCCGAGGTTGACCGGGCCGATCAGCTCCGCCGGGCTCTCCATCAGCCGCACGAAGCCCTCGATCAGGTCGTCCACGTAGCAGAACGAGCGGGTCTGGGCGCCGTCGCCGTAGATCGTGATCGGCTGACCTTTGAGCGCGTGGACGATGAAGTTCGAGACCACGCGGCCGTCGTCGGGGGCCATGCGCGGCCCGTAGGTGTTGAAGATGCGGGCGACCTTGACCTCGATGCCGTGCTGGCGGTGGTAGTCGAAGAACAGGGTCTCGGCGCAGCGCTTGCCCTCGTCGTAGCAGGCGCGCGGGCCGATCGGATTGACGTTGCCCCAGTAGCCCTCCGGCTGGGGGTGCTGCGACGGATCGCCGTACACCTCCGAGGTGGAGGCCTGGAAGATGCGGCACTTGAGGCGCTTGGCCAGCCCCAGCATGTTGAGGGCGCCGAGCACGCTGGTCTTGGTGGTCTGGATCGGATCGTGGCCGTAGTGCACCGGCGAAGCCGGGCACGCCAGGTTGTAGACCTCGTCCACCTCCAGATAGAGCGGCAGCGTCACGTCGTGACGCATCAGCTCGAAGCGCGGGTGGCCGATCAGGTGCTCGACGTTCTGCTTCCGCCCGGTGAAGAAATTGTCCACGCAGATGACGTCGTGGCCGTCCTCCAGCAGCCGATCGCACAGGTGCGAGCCCAGGAACCCGGCTCCGCCGGTGACGAGAATCAGCTTGCGATCGATCATGATGCCCCCAGCGCAAAACGGCCCGGCAAAAAACGGATTGAGCGAGGCGGTGGGAGCTCAATCATGCGACCAACAGCCCCGGCAGCTCGCAACCCGCACCGCGGATTTGGAGACGCCCCCCAGCATCAGAATGCGGCCCGGTTCTGCGCCACCCAGTTGATGAGCTGCGCGACCCCGGTCTCTGCGTCGATCTCCGGTTTCCAGCCCAGCACCGTCTCGAGCCTGCGGATGTCGCTCACGTAGACGCGCTGATCGCCCGGTCGCCAGTCGTCCCAGCGCAGGGGAATGCGCCGCTTTAAGCGCTCCTCCAGCATCTGGATGAGATCGAGGAGGGAGAGGATCGAGTGCGGCCCGCCGCCGATGTTGAAGGCCTGGGCCGCCACCTTGTCGGGTGACCGGATAGCCGCCTCGTAGGCGCGCACCAGGTCCTCCACGTGCAGCACGTCGCGCACCTGCCGGCCGTCGCCGAAGATGGTGATGTCGCGGCCGAGCAGCGCGGCGATCGCGAACCACGCCACCCAGCCCTGGTCCTCGACGCCGAACTGGCGCGGCCCGTAGATGCAGGACTGGCGGAAGGAGGTGGCTGGGATCTGGTAGATGCGGGCGAAATCCAGCGCGTACTGGTCGGCGGCGCCCTTCGAGCAGCCGTAGGGCGACAGGAAGTCGAGCGGCTCGCCCTCGCCGATGCCGAACGGCCGGTTGGTGTAGGCGTAGCGGCCGTCGTGCAGGTCGTACTCGGCGCTCGCGATCTTGCCGTAGACCTTGTTGGTCGAGGCGTTGATGAAGACGGCCTCGGGGCAGAAGCGCCGGACGGCGTCGAGCACATGGAAGGTGCCCATCGCGTTGATCGCGAAATCGGTGCCGGGGTCGGTGACGGAGGTGGTGACGGCCACCTGCGCCGCCAGATGCAGCACCGCGTCATACCTCTGCTCCGAAAGGACGCGGTCAACGTTCTCGCGGTCGCGGATGTCGACCCGCTCGAAGTCGAAGCTGGTATTGTCGCGCAGCCACTCGAGGTTCTTCTCGGTGCCCTGCCGCGACAGGTTATCGAGCACCGTGACGCCCCAGTTGCGGACGCGGAAGAAGCGCGCGGCGTTGCAGCCGACGAATCCGGCGCCGCCGGTGATCAGTATCCGTTTCGTCGACATTGACTCATCGTCTCACGGCTGCTCGATCACTGCTGCTGCCATCGTGGAAAGGATGTTGGAGGGGCCATGAACCGGTGATGAACGTATGGTTAAGGCCGTCCCCGTCGCCGAGCGTGCAGACGTGCTCGTCGTTTTTGCCGCGGACCGGCGATCTCGAATCGAGTGAGTATTGCGCCCCCCTCCCCTGCCGGTCGCGTGGGCTGCGCTCCACGCAGGCAATACACGGATTGATAGCATCCGGGGGGGGCGCCTTGGCAAGGCGTCGGCCCGCTCCGTGCGGCTCTGACCTGCTTCCGGCGTGGCCGTGCAGACACGCAAGGCGCTGCCTCCGACTGTTCATGGAGCATTCAGCGGTGACCGACGATGCCTGCTCATCGCATGGACAGCCTCTGCCGCCTGTGGCAGGGAGCGCCGGCACCCCTTTTCCGCGCTCTTTCTCGCGGGCCGGGGACATCGCTATCACCCCGCAGGGGAGGGGAGCTGGGCATGAGGGTCTTGGTCACCGGCGGAGCGGGGTTCATCGGCACGCACCTCTGCCGCCGGCTGCTCGCGGACGGGCACGCCGTCTCGGTCGTGGACAACGAGTTCAACGGCAACCGGGACAACCTGCCGGCGGAGGTGCAGTTCACGCTGGGCGACGTGGCCAGGCCCGAGGAGATGGAGCCCGCGTTTGCCGGTGGATTTGACGCCGTCTGCCACATTGCCGGGCAGGTCTCGATCATCCGCTCCTTCACCAACCCGGTGCTCGACCTGCGGACCAACGTCGAGGGCACGCTCAACGTGCTGCAGCTGTGCCTCAAGTACAAAGTGCCGCGGCTGATCTATGCCAGCTCGATGACGATCTACGGGAACGGCGGGATGGTGCCGACGCCCGAGACCGATCGGTGCTGGCCCGACTCGTACTACGGGATCACCAAGCTTGCCGGCGAGCGTTTCGTGCACGCGACGGCGGAGCGGCCGGATATCGGCTTCGACTTCAAGGTTACCTCGCTCCGCATGTACAGCGTCTACGGCCCCGGCCAGGCGCTGGACAATCCCTACCAGGGGGTGCTCGGCATCTTCCTCGGCAACATCATGCGCGGGGAGCCGATCACGATCTTCGGCGACGGCGAGCAGACGCGCGACTTCGTCTATATCGGCGATATCGTCGAGGGCTGGGTGCGGGCGCTGAGCTCTCCGGCCACCGCCGGCCAGGCGATCAATCTCGGCAGCGGGCGCTCGCTGACTATCAACCAGCTTGCCGAGGCCGCCATCCGCGCCTGCGGCGGCGACGGCAGGATCATCCGCGCGCCGGCCCGGCCCGGCGAGCAGCGCTCGGTGCAGGCCGACGTGAGCAAGGCCAGGGCTCTCATGGGTTGGGAGCCACGCACGCCGTTCGAGACGGGTCTTAAAGAGACACTGCGTTGGGCGAAGCAGGAGGTCGCCGCCACCCCGGCGGCGCGAGGCTGGCGGAGCGCCGCGCGATGAGAATTCTGCTGGTCACCTATGTGGACCCGTGGGTGCGGAGCGTCGCGACGGTCCACAAGTGGGTGGCCGCCGGCCGGGCGCTCGGGCACGATGTCGCGGTCTATGGCGACCCCAATCCCGAGCTGCCGGGTATCAAGTTCACCACCGATCTCGCGGGCGTGGACCTTGCCCTGTTCGTCATCCAGGTCGTATCGGATTTCCCGGAGATGCCGCGGCTGGTGCGGGTGCTCGACGGCATCCCGCGCGAGCGGCGCGTGGTGGTGGATCTGTGGGGCCACTTCAACGACACCATCCGCCTGGAGCACGATTTCAACCACCTGGAGAAGCTCGACGGCCACCTGGGCTGGGAGTGGGAGGAGGCCATCGCCGCCGTCTCCGACACCATCCTGCAGCCGACGCTGGCGCCGCAGCGGCCGGGCGTGGGCTCGTTCCTGTTCCATGGCTACGACCCGGGCGCGGTCACCAAGCCCTACGAGACGGCGGCAGACGCCGCGGCCGCCTGGCGCGACTCCCGGAGGTCCTACGGCGTCATGTACGTGGGCAACAACTGGCAGCGCTGGGCGCAGGTTCGCCGGTTCATGGAGCAGTACGGGCCCGCGCGAAGCGAGATCGGCAAGACCTGTCTCGTCGGCTGGGACTGGGGCGCGCGCCCCGAATGGGCCGTGAAGCAGGGCATCGCCGGCATCGATACGGACCCGGCCCTGCTCGCGGAGCTGGGCGTGGAGGTGCGTCCCGCCGTCCGCTTCGACGAGGTGAAGGCCCTCCTCGGGGAGGCCCGCTTCGCTCCGGTCTTCCACCGCCCGTTGTTCCGGCACATGGGCTACGTGACGATCCGCACCTTCGAGACCTTCGAGGCCGACGCGCTGCCCGTGCTCATGCTGCCGCGCGATTTCGTGTCGGCGATCTACGGGCCGGCGGCGCTCGCCCTGGTGCCGGGTGACGACGTGGCGGCGCACATGAAGGATGCCCTGCGCCGGCCGGAGCCCTACTGGCAGGCGGTGCTCCAGACCCGCGCCCACCTCGCGCGCCACCATTCGTTCGCGCGGCGGTTCGAGGAGATCGCGGCGCTGGTCAAGGACCGGGGGCGCGGCGGGCGATGAACATCCTGTTCGCCATCGAGTACCGCGGCAATGCGGGCAACACCCACGCCATCTCCAACTACATCAAGGTCGGTGCGGAGCTCGGCCACAACATAGCTTTCTACGGCCCGTCTCAGCCCCAGGTCGTCGACGGCTGGTATCTGCCGCCGGAGATGCAGACCGCGCGCTTCTCCACCGACCTCAAGGCCTTCGACCGCATCATCTATTTGTTCGAGTCGAAGCTGCACCACCTAAAGCGGCTCAACGAGGTGGGCATGCTCGGCACCTTCCCGCGCGCGCGGCGCTGCATCCTGGATGCCGATGGCCGCTTCAACCCGTACATCGTGGTGGACGGCTATGACCGCAGCCATCGCGACGAGGCCGAGCTCGCCGAGTGGGTGGACTACTACGAGGCACTGGCCGACCGCGTCATCAAGCCCACCATCGCGCCCGCCGACGACCCGAGGGTGACGGCCATCCCCTTCTTCGGTTTCAACCCCGACGAGGTGCTCGATCCGGCCAAGGCCCCGCCCAAGAAGTACGACATCCTGCACGTCGGCCATAACTGGTACCGCTGGAAGGACGTGTCCGGCGAGCTCCTGCCGGCCTTCGAGCAGATCCGCGACCAGGTCGGCGAGATCGCCTTCCTCGGGCTCTGGTGGGACGGCGTGCCGGACTGGGCACACGCCATGGGGCTGGAGCCCGCCTACCGCGTCGACACCGAGGCGTTCCGCCGGCTGCGCATCCGCGTCGAGCCGCCCGTGCCCTACACCGACGTGATCTGGGCGATGAGCCAGGCCCGCATCAACATCTTCACCCAGCGCCCGTTCCTAGCGCACGTGCAGCACCTGACGCTGCGCTACTTCGAGGAGTTCTGTGCCGACACCATCCCGCTCCTGATGCTCAAGGACGACCTGGCGGAGGCGGTCTACGGCCCGGCCGGGCGCGAGCTGACCCTTCCGGGGCGGGCGGCGGAGAAGATCCTGGATGCGCTGAAACGGCCCGACCACTACCGGCAGGTCGTGGAGGACGCGCGCCGCTACATGCTGACGCACCACTCCTTCCGCCACCGCGTCGAGGAGCTGGTGACGGCGCTGTCGGACTGATTGAACGGGGTCAGACCCCTCGCCTCCGCCGTAGAGGTTCAGCACCAGCGCTGAGGCGAGGGGTCTGACCCCGAGGACAACAGGCATGAAACTCGTCTTCGTCTACTACGCCTACGAGAACCAGGGCAGCTCGCTCGACCTCCAGGGGTATGCGCGCGCCGCCAAGGAGATGGGGCACGAGGTCGCCCTCTACGGCGTGCCCAACCCCAAGATCCCCCTCAATTACTCCATCGATCTCTCCGGCGCCGACGCCGTGGTGTTCGTGTTCGAGTGGACGACGGATCTGCTCTACGGCGACCGTTTGGACTGGTTGCGCCTCGTTTCCTCGGTGCCGAGGAGCCGGCGCGTGGTGATTGACTGCGACGGCCGCTACAACGACCTCATCAACGTGCACGGCGATTTCAACCACCGCACCGAGGCCGAGAGCACCGCCTACATGGGTTTCTGCGACGCGGTGGCGGACAAGATCTACCAGCCGAGCCCCACGCCCCTGCGCCCTAACGTCGGCACGTTCCTGTTCCACATCTACGATCCGGCCTGGGAGGCACCTCTGGATTTCTCGGCCAAGGATTTCAGCATCGTCTACGTCGGCCATTCCAAGTTCCGCTGGCACGGCATGGCGCAGGTGCTGCGGGCGGTGGAGCCGGTGCGGAGCAAGGTGGGCCGGATCGGCCTGTTCGGCTACGGCTGGGACCGGCAGCCGGACTGGGCCCAGTCCATGCAGATGGAGGACGTTTACCAGGTCGATTACGACTACATGAAACGGTTGCAGGTGGAAGCCCATCCTCCTATTCCCTTCGCCCAGGTCATCTCCACCATGAGCCGGGGCAGCATCAATCCGGTGGTCTACCGCCCGCTTTTCGAGCACCTGGGCTTCGTGACCTGCCGCACCTTCGAGAACATTGCGGCGGGCACCATCCCGCTGTTCCTGCTCAATAGCGGCTATGTCCGCAGCGCGTTCGGTGACGAGGCGGCCGACAGCCTGGTGCTGGCGGGCGATGCGCCGCAGGACAAGATCGCCGATGTCCTTCTCCGTCCCGGCCATTACGCAAAGATCGTGGCGGGCATCCGCGCCGACTTCCGTCGGCGCCACACCCCCGAGGCGCGCCTGCGCCGGCTGATCGAGATTGTCCAAGAATGAGCCGTTGGCGGGGGAACAGCGAGCCGATACCGACAGGGGCGACTGCGCCTGCCTCCGCGCGTGCGGGGACGCAGCGCATGCGCCTGCGCTACGGCTTCAACGAGGTGGACGGCTGGTGGGACATCGGCCTCGGCCCCCACCGCGAGCGCCTGCGCCACCACCACCGCCTGATGGGCACCGAGGTCGTCCGCGTTTTCGCGTTCGACAAGTCCGTGCCCGACCCGGTGTCGCAGTGGGACCTGTTCACGGCCTACGTCCAGGCGGTCCTCGACATGGGCGCGGTGCCCATGATCACCTTCGCCAAATACCACCCGCCCCACGACGAGGCGCGCAACCTGCGCACCTACCTGGCGCGCTGCGCCGACGTCGTATGGGGCTGCCTGGAGCAGTGGGGCGGGGACAAGGTGCGCGACTGGTACTGGTGCGTCTGGAACGAGCCCAACAACTACCACGTCGGCGGCGCCCTGAGCTTCCCGCAGTACAAGCGCATCTACGAGGAGGTGGCCCATATCGTGCTCCGCCTGCTGGAGCCCTGCCTCGGCGGGCGGCGGGCGCGCATCGGTGGGCCGGCGCTGTGCGGGTTCCAGACCTACTGGCTCGACTGGGTGTCCGGGCTCGTCAACGACGTGGACCCGTCGCTGGTCAGCTTCATCTCCTGGCACCACTATGGCGACTGGCGCCCCGCCGTGCCCAGCGCCAGCGTGGGGTTCGACCTCAAGGGCGAGCCCGAGGCGCCGCAGGGGCCGGCCTACCACGCCCTGCTGATGGCCCAGGCGCCCCAATACGAGACGCGCGCCCGGGCCGTGGCCCGCATCATCGGCGGGCGCGACATCGAGAACGTGTGCGGCGAGCTGAACACCGTGGTCCACCACAACCACGCCTTCGTCGACGGGCTCAACCAGAACGCGTTCGGGGCGGCCTACTACGCCTCCGCCCTCATCCATCTCATGCGCGGCGGCGCCGACCTGGAGATGCGCTGGACCGCCACCGCCCACAACGACGCCTATGGCGTCATGACCCGCGAGGGGGAGCCGACGGCGGCGTGCCTCGCCAAGGAGCTGTTCGCCCAGCACGTCCGGCACGGCGATTGGGTGGGCTTCCCCGACCGGCGCCCCGACAACCCGGACCTCGACGCCGTGGTGTCCTGGAGCGACGAGGGCCGCCTCAACGGCGTGTTCGTCAACACCGGGGCGCGGCCGCAGGTCGTGGCCGCCGCAGACTGGGACCAGGAGCTGAAGGATTGCCGAGAGGTGCTGCGGCTCGACGCCGGCACCGGCAGCCGGATCGTGCGTGGGCCGTTCGACGGCACGGTGCGCCTCGACGGCTACGGCATCGCCGTCGTCTCGTCGGCGCCGAGCGAGGCGATTGCGTCGACCCGGGTAGGTCTGGGGGTGGGTCCGGGTCCTTGAGCGGAATCGCTGGGCGGGTCCTCGTGGCTGAAAATCGCCGCCACGCCATCCCCGTTCACGCGCGATACATCGAGGCCGGTGCTATCCTCGCCGGCGATGGCTGCCGTCGTCTGCGACTGGCGCGGATGCCGGGGCCGCCCGCCGCGGTCGGTTCCGGTCCGGCGTGAGGCGGTCCGGCCGGCGTCCAGGCCCGGGACCCATGGGGGTGGCGTGTGGAACATGTTTTCGGCTGGATCGGGCAGATCTTTCAGACCCTGCTCAGGTTCTTCCCCTGGCTGGTGATCGTGCCGGCCACCAGCGCCGGGGTGGCGTTCGTGCGCGGCCGCCGCATCAAGGCATGGCAGCCGGGGCTGCACTGGTACTGGCCGCTGGTGACGACCTACAAGATCATGATGACGGTGCGACAGACCCAGCGCATCCAGTCCAAGGTGATCATGACCAAGGATCTCAAGACCGTTACCGTCGGTGCGCTCGTCACCTACGTCGTCGACGACATCGTCTCTGCCCTCGTCAAGATCGCCGACCTGCCCTCCGACATCATCGAGCGCTCGCAGGGGGCCATCCTGGCCGAGGTCGGGGAGCGGACGCTGGAGGAGATCCAGCGCGACCGTGTCGCCTTCAGCCTGGCCCTGACCGCCCGGGTGGGCGAGGCGCTGAACGGCTATGGCGTGCAGATCCTGCAGGCCCAGCTGTCGGAGTTCGCGCCCTGCCGGGCCATCGCGATCAACGGCCACGCGGCGATCGGGAACTACTCGCTCTGGACCGGGTTCTGACGGCTGCACCCACCTACGTGCCCTCCAGCGGTATGCCCCGCAGGAAGGCGGCGCGCTGCGTCGCCGCGTTGAGGATCAGGCTGTGGTCGTTGGCGCCGAGCACCAGGCGCGCGCCCAGACCGATGTAGCGGCGCGCCAGCGCCTCGTCGTAGATGCCGCCCATGCCGAGCACCTTGTTGTGGCGGCGGCATGCGGTGCCGACCGTCTCGTAGGCCTGCCGTATACTGTCGTGGCCAAGCTGGCCCGGAATGCCCATCTCCAGCGCCAGGTCGTTGCTGCCGATCAGCAGGGCGTCGATGCCGGGAGTGGCGGCGATGCCATCGGCGTTCTCGACGGCCCGCGGCGTCTCGATCATAGGGACGATGAGAAGCTCGCTGTTCAGGAGTGCCGATGCCTCTGCCGGGGGCGGCGGACGATAGCCGAAGGCGGCGTTGGAGCCGCCGGTGCTGCGGTGCCCCATGGGCGCGAACCGGAACGCCTCGACCAGCCGCCGCGCCTCCTCAGGCGTATCGACGTGCGGCACCACCAGGCCGAGCGCACCGTTGTCGAGCGCGCGGGTGCCTTCGTCCATCGCCCCGGCGCAGATGCGCACGATCGGCACCACGCCCATTCCCAGGGCGGCGATGGCGATCTGCGAGATCTCCGGCGTCGAGATCGCGCCGTGCTCGGCATCGATGAACAGGAAATCGAACCCCGCTGCCTTGGCCAGCAGCGGCACCGCCGCTCCGCGCAGATGGTGCACGCCAAGGCCGAGCGTCAGCTGGCCGGAGCGGATTTTCTGCAGCGCATCGCTTGCAAGCAGAGGCATGGGCTTCCTCCATTCTCGGGCCGGCTCGAGCGGGGCGATTGCATCTTTACTCCGCTCCGCTCGATCCTACATCTGTTACGTCTACTTCCAATCTTTCCCAGAGGGGTGGTCGCCATCCTGGGGAGAACAAACGTCGGGAGGGAAGCGTGCTGGTGATTGAGCGCAACGGCCGGACGACCGTCATCACGGGCTGGCGCGCCTGGCTGCTCGCCGCCGCACTGTTCGTGGGCCTGACGCTCCTCATGGCAGTGATCGCCTTCATGGTGCTTGGGCTTGCAATCACGCTGGGTGCGATCCTGCTGATCGTGCTGCCAGTGGCGATCGGCGTGGCGATCCTGGCTTCGCTGCTGCAGTCGAGGCCGCGGTAGCCAAGTCGAGCAAACAACCGGCGCGGGGTGGTCCATCGAAAGTATCGGCGGACAATACTGGCCGAGGTACGGGCGTTCCCTCGGCCTCAGTCGCGGTCGACACAACTGCCGTTCTCATCGCTTCGGCAGGCGCTCGAACGTCGGCAGGCCGTGGGGGATGTGGTGGAAAGCCTGCTTGTCGGCGGCGTGGATCGCCATCTGCGGCACGCCGAACAGGCTCGGGTCGTCGAGCGTCCCGACCTTTACCACCACGGCCGGCAAGCCCGCCGGCCGCGTGACGATGTGCGTTCCGCACTCGGCGCAGAACTCCCGTGTCACCGGGCGGGCCAGATCGGTGCGTGCGAATGTCTTGGGCGCCCCCTGGCTGTACCGGAAGCCGGCGACCGGCATGAGCAGGAACATGTTCGGCGCGCCGCCGGAGATGTACTGGCACTCGCGGCAGTGGCACTGCCCTTTCATGATGGGCTCGCCCTCCGCCACGTAGCGCACCTTCCCGCAATAGCATCCGCCTTCGAGCTTCATGGGGTCCTCCCGAGGTTCTCCCGCCTTGCGGAGGCATTATTACGCGGCTACCAGCCCAGGTCACGTGCGCAGCGTGCTGCGTGGCTGCACACACTTGTACCGCATAACGTTGTGCGTTATATGAGACAATGATCGCGGGCTTTCGCGACAGGGAGACAGAGACGATCTGGGAGGGGCGCCGCAGTCGGCGTCTGCCCGGAGACATCCAGGCCGTGGCGTTGCGCAAGCTGCGTCTGCTCAACAATGCCCGGCGCCTGGACGATCTGCGCATTCCGCCTGCCAATCGCCTGGAGGCATTGAAGGGAAATCGCAGCGGACAGCATTCGATCCGTATCAACGACCAGTGGCGGATCTGCTTCGTTTGGAGAGAGGGCCATGCCCACGACGTCGAGATCGTCGACTATCACTGATCTGCTTCCGAACCCGCATCCGGGCGAGATCCTGCTGGAGGAGTTCCTGAAGCCGATGGGTCTGTCACAGACGGCGCTTGCCAATGCCGTCAAGGTTCCGCCGCGCCGCATCAACGAGATCGTGCTGGGCAAGCGCGCCATTACGGCCGACACGGATCTGCGCCTCGCCCGCTACTTCGGCCTGTCGGAGGGCTTCTTCCTCGGCCTGCAGACCGACTACGAGCTCATGGCCCGCCGCCGCCAGATCGCCGACCAGCTCAACGCGATCCGGCCACGGGCGGCGTAACGGCGTAGGTCGGGTCAAGCGAAGCGCAGACCCAACCATTCGGTGAGTGGTAGGTTGTGTCATCGCTGCGCTCACACAACCTACGCCGCTGAGAGTCACGCTTTACTGAGCATTGCGCTTGATGCCACTTCGAACGTCTCTAGGAGCCATACCCTGAGGAAACATCGATGACCGCCAATCGGTACTCGTTTGATATGTTGTTTCGCCACAGCAACCAAGCCGCGACATCGACGCGCCAAATTCTGAGGCATCCGCTCACCCTCGCCGCAACGACATGTAGACCCAGATGGGCTGGTCCCGCATCAGGGCGCGAAGGGTCTGGCCTCGTCAGAACTGATACCGCCTCAGGCCCCCATCCACCGGAATGACCGTGCCGGTGATGTAGCCGGCCAGCGGGGAGGCCAGGAAGCACACCAGACTGGCGATGTCCTCGGGCTCGCCGTAGCGGCCGACGGGGATCTCGTGATCGGCCTGCCATTGGCGGTACTCGGGCGCGTAGTTGCGCAGGATTTGCTCGGAGTGGATGCGGCCGGGCGGGATGCAGTTGACCGTGATCCCGTGCTTGCCCACCTCGCGCGAGAGGCCCTTGGCCCAGGAGTGGACTGCCGCCTTGGCGCAGAACGCGCCGTTGATACCCTCGGGCTCCGACTTGCCGGTGATGTTGACGATGCGGCCAAACTTGCGGGCGATCATGCGGTCGAGGAGCCGGTGCGCCAGCTGGCGCTGGCGGGTGAAGTTGAGGGTGAGCGCCTCCTCCCACTGCGCCTCGCCGGCGTCCATCTTGAACGGCCGGCTGCCACCGGCGTTGTTGACGAGGATGTCCACCGAGCCCAGTCCGGCGAGGGCCGCCGCAGCGATCCGCTCGGGCGCACCTTCCTGCATCAGGTCCTCGACGATGAGGAGGGGGCGCTCGCCGCCGACGGTCACGATCTCGCCAGCCAGCATCTCCAGCAGGTCGCCGCGTCGCGCCATCACGGCAAGGCGTACGCCCTCGCGCGCCAGCGCCAGCGCGATGCCGCGGCCGATACCGACGCTGGCCCCTGTGACGAGCGCCGTCCTGCCGGCAAGCTGCAAATCCATTGCCTACCTCCCCATAAGTTTTCTACCCGTCATCCCGGTCGGAGCGATGCGAGCGGCACGCGAGCAGCGCTCCGAACCGGGATCTCGTGAGAGTGTGTTGCGACTCGCTTCACAAGGTCCCGGATAGCCTCGCCTTCGGCTCGGCTTCCGGGATGACGGGTTGTGGATGATAGATCAACCGAGCGGCTCGAACAGCCGTCGGTAGCCCATCACGGCCGGGTCGAACAGGATGTCGGAAGGGCGCAGCGCGCGGGCCAGCGCCAGGCCCTCCAGCGTGCGGCAGCGCGACAGCGCCACGTAGGCCTGGCCGTGGGCGAAGGTGCCGCGGCCCAGATCGATGTAGACCTTGTCGAGGGTGAGGCCCTGGCTCTTGTGGATGGTGAGCGCCCAGGCGAGCCTGAGCGGGAACTGCTTGAAGGTGCCGGCCACGGTCTCGACGATCGTCTCGGCGGCGTTGTCGAAGGCGTAGCGGCGGTTCTCCCACGACACGCGCTCGACCTCGTGCTCCTCGCCGTCCACCTCCACCCATACCTTGTCGGACTCCAGCCTGGAGATGCGGGCGATGGTGCCGTTGACCCAGCGCCTGTCGGGGTCGTTGCGCAGCATCATCACCTTGGCGCCCGGCTTGAGGACCAGGGTGGCGTCGGTGGGTTGCGCACTCTCGTTGAACTCGCCCGTCACCCCGGCCTGGTAGGTCTCGGGCCGCCCGGTCAGTGCCTCCAGATAGGCGGCGTTAATGCGCCTGGCGGCGGCGTTGGTGGGCACCAGGATCACGTAGGGCTCGCCTTCCGACAGCGTGCGGATCGGGTGCACGCGCTCGTTCAGGACCGCCAGATCGTCCTCGCCGGCGTCGCCGTCGCGCACCTTGTTGAGGACGCCGATCAGCGCCTCGTCCTTCTGGCGGAACACCTGGTTGAGCTCGATCAGCGCGGTGCCGTGGCCCTCGCGCAGCGCGCCCACGTCGAAGAAGAACGGGCCGCCGTGCTCGGTCTCCAGGTGCGCCGCCACCTCGCCCTCGTCGATCACGGGGGGCAGCTGGTGCAGGTCGCCGAACATGGCGAGCCGCACCCCGCCGAACGGCTCGCGCGCCCGCCCGCGGTTCAAGCGCAGCGACTGGTCGATGGCCCACATGATGTCGGAGCGCACCATCGACACCTCGTCGATGACGAGGAGCTTGAGGCCGCGCATGATGCGGGCGTTGCGGCTCTTGCGGATGTCGTCCTTGCGGATGAGGCGGGGCGGCAGGCCGAAGAAGGAGTGGATGGTCTGGCCGCCGACGTTGACGGCCGCGAGCCCGGTGGGCGCCACCACCACCATCTTGTCCTCCAGGAGGTCCCGCACGCACTTGAGCAGGGTGGACTTGCCGGTGCCGGCGCGGCCGGTGACGAACAGGTGGCCCTTGCCCTCGCGCAGGTGGTCGTAGGCGGCGCGGAACTCGTCCGTGGGCGCGATGCCGTTGGGCCAGCCTGCCTTGGGGGCGGATTGGGGCGGCGACTTCGAAGGCGGCGAGTTGGGCGCTGCCACAGGTCCTGCAGGCATGCGGGGTTCGCCTCTCGTGCTCACGATTCGAAGCGAGGGTAGCAGCAACCGGCGGGACGGTCACGCCAGGGCGTCGCGGGAACTGGGGTCAGACCCCTGGCCGAGGCGTATCAGTGCTGCTCCAACTGTAGTGGCCAGGGGTCTGGCCCCGCACGCGGATAAAGCCTTGCGCGTGCGCCCGATAGAGCGGAACTTGCGCCTGAGGGGAGTAGACGATGGCGTTTCTGGTTGCCTGCAGCTCGCGTGCCGACCGGTTCGCGGCCGAGATCCATGCGCTCGATCCGGGCCTGGACTTGCGTATCGCGCCGCACATCGGCCGGGCGGAGGACATTGACACCGCGCTGGTGTGGCAGCCGCCTGCTGGACTGCTGGCGACGCTGCCGGGCCTGAGGCTGATCGTCTCCGTAGGCGCCGGCGTCGATGCGCTGATGCAGGATCCGACGCTGCCCCGCGAGGTTCCGCTGGTGCGCTTCGTCGATCCGGACCTCACAGGACGCATGGCCGAGTACATCGCGCTCCACGTGCTCTACCACCACCGCCGGATGAGCGAGTTTCGCGAGCTGCAGGCGCGGGCGATCTGGAACTACCTGCCCGAGCCGGCGGCGCACGAGGTTCGCGTGGGCCTGATGGGCCTCGGCGTGCTCGGCCGCGCCGCGGCCAGCGTGCTCAAGCCGTTCGGCTACCGGTTGAGAGGCTGGAGCCGCACGCCCAGGCCGCTCGACGGGATGGCCTGCTTCAGCGGGGCGGCGGAGCTCGATGCGTTCCTGGAGGAGACCGATATCCTCGCCGTGCTGCTGCCGCTGACGCCCGAGACGCGCGGCATCCTGAGCCGCGGGCTGTTCGCCAGGCTGTCACGGACGGGCCGCAGCCCGTTCCTGCCCGGCCCGGTGCTGATCAACGCCGGCCGCGGCGGGCTGCAGATCGATGCCGATATCGTGGCGGCGCTGCAGGCGGGGGAGCTGTATGCGGCTTCGCTCGACGTGTTCGAGACCGAGCCGCTGCCCCCGGCGAGCCCGCTGTGGCGGCACCCGCGCGTCGTTGTCACCCCGCACAACGCCGCCGAGAGCGCGCCCCCGGCCATCGCGCGCTATGCGCTGCGCCAGATGCAGGCCCACAAGCGCGGCGATCCGTTGGAGAACCTGGTGGACCACAGCCGCGGGTATTGAAGCTTGGCACAGGCCGTTGACGGGGTCAGACCCCATCGCTTGAGCCAACCGGCGGCCCCTAGTCCGCCACCGCGTGGGCTGGGGCGGCGGGCAGCCCGCCCTTCTGCACGCGCACCAGGGCGATCAGGGGGAAGGCCAGCATGATCAGGACCATCATCAGCTTGAAGTTGTTGTTGTAGGCGATGATGGCGGCCTGCTGGCTCATGAGCTGCTCCATGAGCGCGAGGCCCGTGTCGGTCTTGAGGTCGAGCAGGGCGGCGGCGGGGTCGGCCAGCGCCTGGTTGAAGGGCGTGACACTCTCCGCCAGGCGGGCGTGCATGACGATGGTCTTGTTGGTGAGGCTGGCGATGACGATGGACACGCCGATCGAGCCGCCCAGGTTTCGGATCAAGGTCCACATGGCGGTGCCCTGGGTGCGCAGCTCCGGAGGCAGCCCGCCGAGCGCCAGCGTGTTGAGGGGCACGAAGATGGCGCCGAGGCCGATGCCCTGCAGGATGCTGGTCCAGACGATGGTGAAGGCGGGGGTCTCGGGCGAGAAGCCGATGGTGTAGTAGAGCGACACCACGCAGAAGGTGAGGCCCAGCCCCAACGGCA
>Ga0070705_100000412_pt1 | contig 24620 bp, 40 predicted proteins | sample KBSK5253metaG_FD_65455 | JGI IMG/M metagenome (GOLD analysis project Ga0070705, IMG submission 65455) | Corn, switchgrass and miscanthus rhizosphere microbial communities from Kellogg Biological Station, Michigan, USA - KBS K5-25-3 metaG | ecosystem: Host-associated > Plants > Roots >... | reverse complement strand
AGATGCAGGTCTTTCGACTCGTCCACGTACCACGCCCCGCCGATCCGGTCGGTCAAGCGGTCGAGCGCATCGGTGAGGTCTTCATTGGTCAGCGTGAATTCCTCGAGCGACGGCAAGCCGGCCGCGACGTTCGCCACGGTGAAGTCCGGCGCGTAACTCGCGATGAGGCTCGTCGCGATCGTCGTCGCCGACTGCGACATAAAGCGCGCGTTGACCTTGTGCCGATTGAGCCGCCACTCGTACGAGATGCACGTCAAGTCGTAGGCGACGTTCTCGACGTTGTCCGCTTCGTAGATGCGCGACGTCTTGAGGATGTGTCCGGCGAAGATCGAATGCGCCGCATCGAGCGCCCCGAGCCCGAGCCGGACGGCCTGCCCTTCTTGCGGGTCGAACCCCGACACGCGCATCGTCGCGGTATTCGGGATGCCGCCTTCGGTGTCCCGCACCGTCAGGTGATCGATCCGCAACCGCCTCGCCACGCCATCGACCGACAGGAACACATACGGCCGGTAATCCCCGAGCCGCGTGGCCCCGAGCCGCGCGATGCCGAGCCGGGCTTCGCGCAGCATCAGCGGCCCCCTCGGCTGGCGGACTGCGTCCCGAGCGCGGTGACCACTTTCTCCGCCAACCGCTGCATCCCGGCTGGCGTGTCGAACATCGATTCCCGCGCGTCGACGAAGATGTTATGGCCGCCGCTGGGCGACGTCCGGCCAGGCAGGTTCACGCCCGGGATGTAGCCGTATGGGTTGCCGTAGTCGTCGTACCGAATGGACGATCCCGCGGTGCCAGGGGCCACGCTCTGAAAAGAGCCGCCCAGCGTGCCCTGTCCCGCGCGCACCGCCGCCATCGCGTCATTCCACGACATGGCCGTCTTCTGTGCCGCCTCCTGGGCGGACTGGCCGATGATGACGAAGTTCTCTTTCATCGCCCGCGCGAGTTCGTCGGATTCGCGCGCGAGCCGCGCTTCGTCGGATTCCATCTGGGTCGTGGCCACCGTGTGCGTCTGCTGGGCGGCGAGGACGGCCAGGCGCCATTCGTTCATCTTGGTCGCCAGATCGGTCGCCGCGCCGCCCTGTTCGACCAACCGGCCGAAGCCTTCTGTCAGGACCGTGTTCAACTCGGCGAGCGCGTCGGTGTTCAGGCCGGTGACGTTCTTCACATCGATCAGCGTGGCCATGTAATCTTTGGCCTTCGCGATTGCGTCGCCGCCGAACAAGCGGGCTTCAATGTCGCTGAGCTTCTTGGCGTAGGCTTCCGTCGCCGCGCGCTCTTTCTCCAGCGCCGCCGCCTGTTCGTCCGCAGCTTTCTTCTGCGCCTTCGCACTCTCGCCGAGCGTCTCGATGCGCTTCTTCTCCGCCTCGATGTTGAACTGGACCGCTTCGGTATAGGTGATGGTCGAGTCCGCCCCGTTTTTGATCGCCCGATTGATCACGTCCTGCTTCGCGCCTGCTTCCTGTTGGGCGACCGCGAGATCAAACGTGCGGTCGATCCAGCGCGACACCGCCTCGTCCAACCCGGTGAACTGGTTGATCAGTTTCCCGATCTCGAAGCCCCCGAGCGCCGCCGCGGCCGTGAGGCTGGCCGTGCCGATCAGGCCGATCTGGCTGGCCGTCTTGCCGGCGGCCTGCGACATTTCCTCGAGCGCGTGAATCTCCGGGCCGATGTGAACGCCGAAGGCCGCGAGCGTCTTGTCCGCCGCGGCGAGGCCGGTCGAGAGCGAGCCGAAGGCGTTGGTCGCGGTCGCGGTGCCATGGGTGAACTGCGTGACCGCGGCATCATGTGTCGTCGTCGCGGACGTGAACTTGCGCAGTTTCGCATCCGCCTGGTCGACGGCGGCGTTGTACTGCGAGAAGTCCGCGAGGAAGATGCCCTGGATTGCCATCTACAGTTCGCCTGTGAGAATCAACTCCACCGCCACGTCATGCACGTCCGCATCGAGCGCCCTCACCCACTCGTAGCGCCAACCAAAGCGGGCCGCAAGTCGGAGGTCGGCTCGGACGCGCTCGCGCCATTCCGGCGTTTTTTTTCCTGGGCTTGCGCCTCGAGGTGCGCTTTCAGGGCGTCCTGGATCTCGTCGAAGCTGTCCGGGTCGAGCCCGTTGATGATGTCGAGCCGTTCCCGCTCGGACATCGCCAGCGTGTAGGGCGTCGCGGAGGACCACCCAACCACGTAGGCGACGAGCTCCGCGCTGCGCAGATTGCCGGACTCCCGGGCGAGCTTGAACATCGCGTCACGCTCGCCGTGGGAGAGGCGTTTTTTCACCTGAATAGCATCCCCGTCGCTCAGGGGCAACGTGATCGTCTCCGGCACGACAAACCGAATCCCCATCGACTCGTCTCCTCATTGCTCGGGCGGCCCGAGCGTGGCAACCAGTGTCGTGTCTCCCACCTGCACAGCCCCCACAATCGGCCAGCAGGACTGCCCGTAGTGCCGCGGCGCGGTGAAGATCAGCGTCGGCTGGGTCTGCCGCAGCATGAACCGATCGATCGCGCCTTCACACGTCGCCCGCAGCACCCAGCCCGTCGCTTCCTTGGAAATCGACCACGACGAGAGCGCCGCCGCCGTGCGATAGCCCCAGACAATCGAGGCTCGCGCCCCGCGCAGCGTGAGCCGGTCAAACATGCCTTACGCAGGCAACGTCCAACTGCCGGCCGCTCGGAACGTCGCCGAGACTTTCGGCGCGTTCGCCACGGCCGCGTTGATCTCCGCGTCGAGATAGGCCAGCCCGGAGAAGGTCTGCGCCGCGGCGGGACTGCCGAGCGTGTCGGTCGTGTTATAGGCGAGCTCGAGCATCCCCGGCGTGGCGGCATGGGACGCGGCGACGAGCGTCGTGTCCGTGCCGTCGTAGTGCCCGGCGAGCGTGCCCTGAATGTCCTGCATCCCGGGAACGTAGACCTTGTTCGTGTCGCCGAACTGTGTGACTTCTTCGTAGTCCTGCTTCAGGCTCAGCGTCCACGCATTAAGGCCGATGATGGCGACGAGCGCCGGTGGCGACACCGCGCCCGCCGCGTTGTACCGCACGCGCCCGTAGCGACCCGTTTTGATTGACATGTGCTCTTCTCCTTCGTCAGCCCGATTAGGTCAGCGTCATCTGCACGCGATACTGGCCGCCGCGGTGATACCAGCGAATCGTGGGATCGGCGTCGTCCACTTCCGTGATCCGAATCCGCGACTCGCGCGAGACTTCAAACGTCGTATAGCCGCTCACGGTGAGCGTCGTGTCCTCGAGCAGCGCATCGATCCTGGCCGCGGCGCTGCGGACGTTCGACGCGGCGTTGATGGCGGTCGTGCGCGCCACCGCCTTAATCAGATAGTGCCCGTCCTCAAATTTGCGCCCGCCGAAAATCGCGTCGTCCGCCTCGTCGACCAGGCTGATGATCACAAACTGTGTCGAGTTCGGCGGCGCTTCATCGAAGTAGACGCCGTTCGGAACATAGGACAGCAGCGTCGCATCGCTACTGAGTTTTGTCAGCAGCGCCGTGTCGATATCCTGGCTGTCAGGCATCGCCAAATACCCGCGTGAACCCGAAGCGCACCAGCAGATCCTTCAGGAGCAGAAACATCGTGCGCCGCCGTTGCAGCACAATCGGAATGAAGACATGCCCAGACGGCATCGAGCCACGGTTCGCGCCGATGCGCGTGTGCCGGGCCTGCGTCCCGTACTCGAAGATGGCTGCGTGCTTCGCGGTGTTCTTCACGACGTAGGACACGACGCCAGCGCGATTGACCCGCCGCTGCACGACGACCTTGCTGCGGAGGTTTCCTGTGCGGGCCGGATAGCGCGAGCGAATCGCGAAGGCCGCCGCATTGGCTTCGCCCTGGATGATCTTCTCCGCCTCGCGCGGGGCATCCACGGGCAGACTGCGCAGCCACTCGCGAAACTCGTCAATCCCGGTCCATGTCACGCTCGTGCTCATAGCGATCGGCCCTGCAGCAACCGCACCACGATCAGGATGAGGATGACGACGAGAATCAGATGCACGAGCGACGTGCCGACCGGGAAGATGACGCCCCCGAACAGCCACGCGACCAGCAGGATGACGATCAGGATTTCGAGCAGGCTCATGGCGACACCACCTCGTTACACAGCAGGACCAGCGTGATGTTCCGCTCTTCAGGATTCTTGACGTCGTTGACGTAGAGCGTGCGCGTCCCAAAGACGATCTGCGTCGCGGTGGTGATATCTGCCCGCCAGTCGCCCTCGACGATGTGCGTCGCGACCGTGAGCGCGGTCCCAGACGTTACCCGCTCGAGATCGCGCTGCGAGGCCGGACGAATCGAGCAGTACCAGGTGGGCGGGGTGAATGCCGTCGGCGTCTGCGTATACCCGCCCTGTCCATCGGGCACCGTCGTCGTCGGCCCCTGCAACGTCACGAGGTGGCGATAGTCGCTGCGTCCCATCAGGCCACCGCCGGATCACGCATCCGGGCAAGCAGACGCCCGACGGCATTCCAGAGGTTCTCGTCGGCGGCCATGTCCTCGCCGCGGTGATCCCAGAGATGCGTGAGGACCAGCAGGATCGCCGCCTTCACCGGCGTCGGCACCGTCACGTCCGTCCAGGTGAAATTCGCAAACAGCCGTCCGCCAGTCGCAGGACTCGCGGGCGAGCCGCTGATCGGGACGGTGAAGGTCGTCGTGCTCGTCACCGTCGAGACGAACGAGCCGCTGTATTCCGGCTCCGCCGTCCCGATGACCCGCACGACATCGTTGGTCGTCAGACCGTGCGGATAAGGCGTGGTCACCGTCGCAATGCCCCCACTGCTCGTGATGGAGGTGAGCGGAATCGGCCGGCCCTTCAGGTAATCGAGCACGATGTCGGACGCCTGCAGCCGCTTGGCGTCGAGGTCGGTCTGCCGCGGATCCACCGGTGACGTGTTCAGGACGAACGACAATCGCAGGTGCGTATACGCTTCGGTGAGGGTGACGAGCGCGGCCATTATTTCGGAGCCACCTTGATCCGCAGTTCGCCGGACAGCACCACGATTTTCCGGTCAGGCCAAATCTGCTGCAGTTGCGCCTTGATGTGCGCAACAGTTTCTGACGACAACTTGCCATCGCATTCCACGACTATCACGTCATCGGCGCTGGCTGGCACCGCGGAGATGCGAGCCACTTCCGGCAGCGCGACGAGCGCCGCGATGGCTTCGCGCCGATTCATGCGGCCCTCCGCTGCGCGAGCTGCTGACGCATCGCGTCGACCACCTGCGCCACCGTGATCCGCCGCATCGCCTCATGACAATGCACGCAGGGCAACCACCGCCCGCAGGGCGACCCCTCGCCGGTATCGGCGATCACGGTCTGCTGCGGGTAGTAGCCCATGACGTCCGGATCCATGCAGCCGCCGAAGAGCGTCACCTGCGGGATCCCGAGCGCGGCCGCCGCGTGACAGAGGCCGCTTTCCGATCGCACGTAGAGGTCGCAGCCGGTCAGCAGCCCGCACGCCTCTCGGAACGTTGCGGGTTCCTGATGCGCGCCCATCACCGGAATCGACTCTCGGTGCGTGTGCTGCACAAACGTCAGGTCCGGGCACGCCTTCACCAGCGCATCCCAGCGGTCGATCGGCCAGCGGAAGTTCTGATGCTTGGTGTAGGGCTCGATGAGCACATGCGACCCGTAGCGCGCGCGCGCCTGCTCGCCGCGCTGTCGTTCCGGATCGGTGAGGTACAGCTTCGCGATGTGGTCCCGGCATTTGAAGTCTTTATTGAACGTCCAGCCGGTCCGTTCATCGAACGGATACACGATGTACGGCCGGCAGCCCGGTCCACTCTCCAGGAATTGGCCGTGGACAAACGGCTCCTCTGGGCGCGCGATGATGGGATTGCCCTCCCAGATCGGGTGCCACCGAGGTGTGCCGTCGAGGCCGCAGATCTGAACTCTCGACCCGTACGTGTCGTGAATCCGCTGCGCCTGTCCCGCCGCGACTATTTCGTCACCGTAGCCCGTACCGCCTCCTGTTCGATCCGTCGGGCGACCGCGTGCCACTGGTCACACCAGAAGTGTTCCGGTTCCTCGTACTCCCGCAGGTCCGGCGTGCCCAAGGTGAAATGCACCAAGGCCGGCAGCCGATTCGGCGGGGAGACGCCCAGTAGGTAATTCCACCGGTCGGGCAAGCTGGCGATGAGCCGGTCGTCGGGGAGCCAACTGAACGCGTGCAGATCGCGCCCCGGCCAGGTGTTGAGTACATCGATCGTCAATGCCAGATTGGCCGGATGGCCGCAGTGCCAGAGCACCACGCTCGACCAGTTCTTCCGGGGATACACCTGCTGGACATGCCCGGCTTTCTTCGCCCCTTCCACGAGCAACGGCGGGTGCTGCACTACTTTCACGGCGTAGCGCGGATCGGCCATCTGAAACAGCCGCCGGAGATCCTCCCGGAACAGCACGTCCCCATCGACGAACACGGCCCAGCCCTGATACCCGCACAGATACGGGACAAAGAATCGGGCGATGGCGTGATCGGTCGACATCGGCGCGTCGGAGATGTCGTCGAACAACTGCCCGTTCGGCATGGTGGTCGTCGGGCGGTGATAGAGCGCGCCGAGCATCTGGCGATTGAGGTGCGTCACCTCGACATCGTGCGGATTGGTGTACTGGGCCATCGACGCCAGCGCCACGGCAACCGCGCGGTCTTCGTGGGCATCCGCGCCGATGAAGAGCCGATAGGGGGGATCAAGCAGCAAGTGGCACCTCCGCCGTCAACGATCGCCACGCCATCCCGCGATAGATTTCCGAGAGCGTCCACTGGTGCGCCGCGAGGTTCCAGAGGAACGGCTCGCGGCCGTCGGGATAGATCGGCGACTCGATGGACTGCACATCCGCGAGGCCCATGCGGTAGGCGGCCGCGAAGGGCGCGGTGACGAAGACCGGGACACCGGCGATGAGCGCGTCGAGCGCCGCGGCGCTGCTGTAGACCACGACCGCCCAGGCGTCTTTCAGGTCTTCGATGATGCGGACGCGGTTGCCGCGCTTCCACCGGACACGCACCGGGCGGTCCGTCACGGTGCGCAGCGTCGCGATGACCTGCTTCAGCCAGAGATCGCCGTCCTCCCCGTGCAGGGCGAAATGGATGTTGCTGTTCGGGCAGACGAGGACATGTCCGCCCGATGCGCGCCACGGCTGCACCTCGCGGCCGAAGGCGGCGAACCGTTCCGGGCCGACGTCGCCCGTCCCATCATGCTGATAGGCGTTCCGGGTGATCCGGTAGAACGTTTTGCGTCCGAAGTACGCGTGATCGCCGTAGTACCAGTCGCGTCCGACCGCTTGCGCTTTCCGCAACACCGGCCACTGCGAGGGCGAGCCGAAGAAGGCCACCGGGGCCGCGCCTAACCGACGGCCATCGATCCGAAGATGCTCCGGTAACACGTCGGCGGTCGTCATGCTGCCGTGGCAGCCCTTGGCGAAGGCGTAGGCAAACTTCGGCGAGGTGAGTTCGTCCGGCGCGTAGTAGGACACCGGGATCATCTCCACCGCCACGAGAAATTGGACGACGAGCCGCGCCACCACCATACGGTGAGCGGTCCTATCCAGATCGACCATCCCGCCTCATCGGAGACGCGACCGATGCCCGTGGACATGCGCGGCGCAAACCGCATGTCGACGTGTCGGAAGGACACATTCACGGCAACACCTCTTCAAGCGGGATGCGGGGAAACGCGCGGAGCAGCGTCGTGCGCGAGCAGTTGATCACCTCAACCCCGGCCGCCGTGAGCGGGTCCACGATCGTGGAGAACAACTGCAGGAAGATCGGATACGGCGAATCGAGATGCGGCCGATGTTTCGGAAACCAGTTTTGCCGTCCATCGGGCGCCGGCCAGCAGTCGTATCCCAGCAACAACACGCGGGTCGCGCCCAAGTGGACGGCAAGGTTGATCGCCTGATAGCCGGAGTTCTGCCCCGTGCGCAGCCCGGAAGGATCCAGTTCAAGACCTTCCATCCCGGTATTCCGGAGCTGCACGACGCCGGGATACGGCGCCTCCAGCGTGTACTTCAAGCCGCGGAACGTCGGCGCCCCGTTGAAGTAGCGCCACCAGGAGACGTCGCACGCGTAGAGCACATCGGCCCACGGTGCGAGCAGATACGCGTCCTTGATGGCGATCACCCGCGTCAGATGCGGGCGCTCGCCGACGTAGCGGACGTCCTCTTCGGTCAGGCTCGGCCCGCCGCCGAGGATCGTGATCGTGGATCCCGGCCAGCGCTGCTCGACAACGGCGGGCGGCGGCGTGACAGCGGCGGCGGTATTCATCGGCCTACCTTCACCACCGGCAGGCTCGGCGCATCCTGCCCATCCTTCCCGTCCCGACCGCGCTTGACCGTCAGCGTCCACGCCTTCGATCCTTCGCCGGGCTTGGTCGTCGTCGGCTCGTTGCAGTGCCAGAGCGAGCCGCCCCACGTCGTGGTGTCCCCGACGTCGTAGGTCTTCCCGTCGGTATAGACCCCGCGATAGATGACCGCCGGGATGGTGACGTGGAATTCCTTGATCCGATCGCCCTTGATGAACCGAAACGTCACCCCGCGCGCGCCGTCGTGGAGCACGGCGAGATCATCGAAGCCGAGCCCGTCGGCCCCGTTCACGCCGTCCGCGCCTTTCTCGCCGGCGTTCCCCGGCAGGCCCGGCAAGCCGTCGCGTCCATCTCGTCCAGGTGGTCCCGGTGGTCCTTCCGGTCCGCGCGCGCCGTCTTTGCCGTCGAGGCCCTTCTCTTTCACCTCGAGTGCGGCAATCCGGAGCGCGAAGTCCCGCAGGACTGGCGCAAAGCCCTTGGCGAGCACCGCGAGGTCTTTCACCGTCACGACAGCACCTCGAGGACGTCTGCCTCGTCATCCGCCGGCCGAGACCGCTGAAGGGCGGTCCATTCGCGATCGAGCGCATCCGGAATCGGCGCGACGACGGTGCCCGTGCCGGTGGCGCCGGCGCGCAGCCGTACGTCGGCCGTCCCATTGAGGGCACGCGCCGGATGCACCGCCGGACGCGAGACGATCCGCCGGTTGAGCACCGCGCCGGTCCCGGTCGCCTGGCTGGCCGCTTTGGTCTGGGCTGTGCCGACAATGGCCTGTCCCCCGTCGCCGGTGACGTCAGGCGTGGCGACGGCGACATCGGCCGTGCCGACAATGCCCAGCGTGCCGGTCGCCTCCAGGCGGGGCGCAGAGACGCGCAGGGAGGCGGTTCCGCGGAGGGCGGGCGGGACAGGTGCCGGCTGGACGTGGCGCCCGACCGGCCACCCGAACACGCTGACGTGTTCTTCTTCCGGTGCACCGAGGCCGCTGGCCCAGATGGCAGGAGCACCGAACGCGATCGCGGCTGTCCCATCCACCGCAGGTGGTTCGCCACCCGCCAAGCCGGACACGCCGAAAGCCACCGCCGCAGGCCCCGTGAACGTCTCCGCGCCGCTGCCATCGAGCAGCGCGACGACGAAGGACTCCGCCCCCGAGGCATCGAACGCTTCCGCGCCGGTCGCGGCCAGTCCGGCCACCGCGAAGGCCTCGGCCCCGGCCGCGATGAACTGTTCCGATCCGCTGGCGGCCAACGCGGCCACGGCAAATGTGTCAGCCCCGGTTCCCGTGAACGTTTCCGATCCCGTGGCGGCGAGGGAGGCGGCCGCGAAGGTTTCGCCGGCCGTCCCGGTGAATGTTTCGAGGGCGGTCGCGCTCAGGCCAGAGACCGCAAACGTCACCCCGCCACTACCGCTGATTGCCGCGCCGCCGCCAGCCGCCAGGAGGAGACTCATCGCTAATAGACCGCGACTTCAGCCCATGAGACGGACGCGGCGAAATGCCACGTCATCGTCGCCGGCATGGCCGGACCGATGCGGACCACCACGCCTTCGTTCTGCACCAGCAGAATCGGATGGTCGGAGGACGAGTCGATGTTGAGGAGTTCGCTGAGTCCGACAATCGGCAGGCTCACGCTCGTCGTAATCGCGCCCGTGCCGATGCCCGTCGCGATGGCGCCGTGATCCTGTGCATCGAACGTCTTCGTGCCGGCCGTCAGCGCCGCCGTGCTCGAGACGCGCATGGCACCCATCAACGAACTGCCCATTGACTTGCGGAGCTTCTGGTTGTCGCCGGTCAGCGTGACCGTCGTGCCGCCCGAGCCGTCCGCGCTCCAGCCACGTACGACAGCCAAGCGGAAGGCGGCCAGACCCGCCGCCGTCGCCGCGACGTTCATGCCGGCGCTGATCGCCACGCGCGTGAACATCGCCAGCCGCGTCGCGTCCGTCCAGCGCGCTTGGTAAATCTCGGCGTTTGCCGCCAAGCCGGCGGCCATCGTGCCGGACACCAGCCCGACGCGGTAGAACCCGAGCGAGCCGTAATCGATCGGGCGTGGCGTGATCCGCAGCGCGCGGAAGGTCGTGCCATCGACGTCCGCGACCGTGCCGCCGCTGCCTTGAATCTGGATCGCCATTACCGTCTCACGGAGTCGAGCAGCAGGTGGGCCAGCGTCACGGCATCAGCCGCGTCCATGCGCAGATCCACTTTCGCTGACGACCCAAAGACCACACGGGCGCGTTCCGCTTCCTGTATCAGCGCCGCAGCCACGGCACGAGCATCGAATGTCGCGAGGAACGGCCCGTCCGGCACCAGCGGCAATGCTCCGCGCTTGGTCGAGTCGATGATGCGCGACCGATCGCGGTCCGTTAATTCCACACCCATGCGACCGTCCAGAGTCCATACGCCCGTGCGTCACCAAGCCCGTCATAGCGCCCAAAGATCGTGAAGCCCACACCCGCCACAATGCTGTCCGCCAGGACGACCAGCGGCTCGACGCGGTGCTCATCGACCGAATGGTCGGCCGTCGCCTGGGGCAGGAGCCACGTTTCCACGAGCGATCCCGACACGATGCCCGACTGTCCGGTGATCGCCACCGAGGCATCGGACGCGCCTGGGAAGGCGCCGAAATCGAGCGTGGCTGTGCCGGTCGTCGCCATCTACGTCTCCGACTGCGTGTAGGTGAACGCGCTCACGCTCACCGCCGCCCCTGCTGAAATCGCCACCGAGTTCAGGTTCAGGTTCGCCCCCGACGTCCCGACCGAGCCATCGAAGACCACCGTCGTCCCGTCGCTCTTGAGCGCGCGAAACCACGTCGCGGTCCCTGTCGCATCCGCGCTCGAATCCGACGTAATCGCGTTCGCCGTCGCGATCCCGGCTGCCGCGGCGCCAAACGCCGTCGCCCCGAACCGCAATTCCGCCAGCTTCACCTGGGCGCCGACGGCCGTGTTCGCGTTGGCCGCCTGCGTCCCGTCGTAGATCCGCAGGTAGCCGTTATTGAGCAGCGCCGTGACGGCATCGGTCGCCGCATTCGCGGCCGTATCCGACAGTTTGGGGTTCAGCGCCATGTCCGTCTCCCGCTGACAGACGCCAGGGCGCCGCTCCCCGGATCATCTCCACGGGCGACGTGCATCCTCTGGCGTGAGCACCACTCACGCAACGGTGTGCGACAAATCCCGGCAGCGTTGATGGCGCTGTCGGCGTCGCCCCTCCGTCCTTACTCGTGCGCCTCCACGACGGCGTCGATCTGCCCGTCCGCATTCCGTTCGATCCGCTTGACCGTGCGGGTGGGCAGCAGCGCCGTGAGTTCCTTCTGTAGTAACCCGGTGAAACTCGCCGCGAGTGCGTCTGGTTCGTCCTCGACAACCGGCGCGGGGATCGCGGCGACCTTCGTTTCCAGTTCCTTCACGCGCGTCTGCATCGGCGCGAGCGCGCCCTTGACGATCGTCACGACATCGGCGGCGAGCCGCTCCGGATCAAGCGGCATAGAGTTCCTCGCTCGCCTTGCGGAAGAGCGCCGCGGAGAAGCTCGCGGTCATGTCCTCCGTGTCCGCAGCGTCATCCGGTGGCTCGTCATTCGGTGGCGTGACAGTCGGCGCCGCCGGGATCCCCGGTGTCTGCCGCTCGGCGAGCTGATCGATCGGCCAGTACTGCTGCTGGAGGATCGGCACTTCCCCGCCCTTGACCGGGCCGAGGCCGTAGTACTTCTTCCGCGCTTCGTTCGGGGACATTGCCCCGCCGACACCATCGCGCGCCGCGGCGCTCTTGGTCTGCGTGTCGAGCCAGATCAGGTCATCGGGATCGAATTCGGTCCCGTAGCGGTTCCCGAACTGCGGCCCGAGCGCGAGCCCTTCATCGAGCGTGGATTCCAGGGCGGTAATGAGCGATTGCAAGCACTGCGCGTAGTACTGCTTCACCAGCGGTTCGACGTTCGCGTACGGTGGCGGCGGCCCGACGCCGATCATGTAGGGCGGGACGTGGAAGCAGGAGCACACCGTATCGGCCGTCCACTTCAACTGCTCGATGAGTTGCGCGTCGATCGCTTTCATCGTCAGTTGTTCGTACTTGAGGCCATCACCCGCGACCGCGACCTTCCCGATGTTGTCGCCCGCGAAATTCGTTTCGAAGTACGCCTTGAGCCGGGCGGCGGTCTCGTCGCTGATTGATCCGGGCGCGGTGAGGATGCCGCTCGGCGCGGAGCCCACGCCGAAAAACTTGGTGGAGTTGTTCTGAATCGCGAGTCCCTGCGCGGCGGCCATCCCGGCGGCGTAGATCGGCGTCACGCCGATGAGCGGATGGTAGAGCGCGCACATGATGTCGTGGATGATTTCGCTCGCCGGCACCGTGACTGATTCCTGCGGCAGGCCGTTGAGGTCATCGCGCTGGATCTGGTAGTAGACGCCACCGTCGGTCGTGACGAGCGGCGTGACGCGCAGCGGGGCGAGGATGTAGAGCGCCGTCACGACGCCGCGGTTGTCGCGCTGCTTCAGGACGTAGGTATTGCCGGCGATCAACTTGCTGACGATCCACTGCTCGATGAACTTCTGGATCGTCTGGTAGCGATTGGGCTTCCGGAGGACCGGCGAGTACGCCGAGTTCTCCGTTTCCGTCCAGATCCCGTTCTCGTCCTTCTGCACCAAGCGCAGACAGAGCTTGGCGATGTCCCCGGCGATGAGCGAGACGCAGGCGTAGACCGCGAAGTACGCGAGGGCCGTCGAGGCCGCGACTTCGTCGTTGCGCTGCCAGGCACCGGTATAGGGTTCGCGGACGACGGGCCACCAGCCGGATCCGCCGCTGCTCAAGGGCTTGAGCGGCGGGAGCGCTTTCTCTTGCAACACGAGCCCGAGGTGCGTCCCGGTGAGCGGATTCATCGCTGGGCCGTCGGGGGCGGCGTGTCCCTAATCGAGAAGCGCAGCGTGAGGATGTTTTCTACTTCGTCCTCGTGGGCGAGGTACACGTCGCCCTCGTCGATCGAGCGACCGTGATAGGTGTGCGGCCGCAGCGCGCGCAACCAGACCGAGGGCGCGCCGCGACCAGGGGATCCATAGTCGGCGTCAGACGGATCCCCTGGTGTCATCGGCCTAGACGTAGCTCGCCGTGGTGTAGACGACTGCCGTCGTGCGGGCGCGCTTCCAGTTGATGAAGCGTTCGGCGCGCAGGCCAATCAGGTTCTGCTGCCAGAGGTTCACAAGGATCGTCGACGCCGTCGCGGGCGAGGTGGGCACCGTGTTCATCTCAATGCTCGCCTCCTGGCTCACATCGATCGTTACGCCACCATCGTCGGCAAAGAGAATCGAGGGGGCGTGGACGAAGGCGATCACCTGGCCGGCCGCCTGTGATGTGACGACCGGGACACCGAGAATCGTGCCTCCCTGCGCCGTGAGGTCAGGGAACGGCCGGACGCCCAACGTGGTGATCGCGCCAGCCAGCGCAAACGCATTCGCTTCCGACATGATGATCACGACATCACCGATGTTGTAGAGCGACTGCGTGAGGAGCGTGATGCCCTTCTTGATGTCGGTGCGGGCGTTGTCCGACGAGGTGCCCGCCGTGCCGTAGCCGTTCGCGCCGTTCGTGATCGAGGCGGGGTTGAGATTGGCGACGGCCGCCACCGTCGGATCGATGAACTGCGTGTCGAGGTACTGCGCCATGCCGGCGATCATGTCGTTGCGCACGACCGATTCGGCCGAGGGATTGCTGATCTTGGCGAGTTCCGCCGAGATGACGATGATGCCGGCGGCCTTCGCGATCCCGAGCGTGGCGCTCGCGAGTTGCAACTGGCCGACGGGCTTCGGCGCGCCTTCCCCGACCCACCCGTAGGTGCCACCGCCGGTTTGCACCGGTACGGAGATGTTGAACGGCACCTTCCGCAGGTTCGGAATCCGCCCGATGATCGTGCGCGGGCGCAGGAGTTCGAGGAAGTCATCGATTGGTCGCTGGACAGCAAGCGGCGCCGCCCAGGCTGGCTCCGCGATGGTGCCTGGATTGGTCACGGCCTTGGTGTTGATGCTCAGATTGGCCTTGAGCATGTCCACCACGACCGGGGTCTGCTCCATCCAGTCGGCGCGGCTTTCCGCATACCGGATCGCGTCGGAGGTCGAGTTCTTCCCGATGATCTTCGCCATGACGTAGCGCGTGTACGCCGTGCCTTGCGGCAGGTTGTCCTTCACCTGCACGACGGGCGCGCCGCCGCGGAGCTCGCTTCCCGACTTGGTATCGACGACCTTCGTGATCGGCGTCGCCGTGGCGATGTTGGTCTTCTCGAGCAGGCGCAGGCGCGGCAGATGATCGTCAATCGCTTTCACTTCGGCCGCGAGGCCGTCATACTTCTCGGTCTGTTCCGCGTCGAGCGTCGAGCCGCCACCGGCCGCAGCGCTCATGATGGTGTTCATCTCCGCGACCTTGGCGGCGCGCGAGTTTTCGAAGGCGGTGATCTGTTCCTGTACGGTCATCTTCCCCTTCGCTTTCACGACGGGAAGTCCCGAATCGCCGGGAAGGTGACGGCCTGACGCGGCCAGATCGAGTTGTTTGATGGAGGTGATGGTCGCCTGCGCATTCGCGGGGACCGTCACGAGTGAGAGTTCGACCACTTCCGATTCCAGGAAGTGCATCCCGCCGTTGTCCATGAACGCGCTTTCAATCGGCCGAAAGCCGATGGACACGCCGGAGATGAGTCCCGCCTTCACGCTCTGCCACGCTTCGTCGACACGGTCCTTGAGCGCGCCGGGTTCCTCAATCTGAGGAATGCGCGCTTCGAAGTCGATCCCGTCCTTGGTTGGCTTGCTGAACTTCGTCAGACCGACGGGCCGTTTCGTGTCGTGGAAGAGCAGCAGCGGGAGGGGATTGTTGAACGAGATCCCGAGGGGCTCGATGATGTCGCCCATCCGGTCTGGTTCCGGGGTGGTGGCGACGCCGGAGATGACGCGCTTCTCCGAGTCGAGCGCCTTGACGTGCAGGAGCGAATACGCGCGATGCACTGCGCGCAGGATGCGACGCGCGCGGCGCGCTGTCGATTTTCGGAGACGAAATTACCGGTCGAGTTCGCGCTCGACGGCGCGGCGGATGATGTCGCGAACGGTCGTCCGCTGCTCGGTGGCGGCGGTGCAGGCTTTGTCGAAGAGTTTGGACGGGACGCGAATGTGAACGGAGGTCGTGGTATCGCCGGGGGCGAGTGGCGGGCGGCCGGGCCGCTTCGGGTCGCTCACTTGTTCATTGTGCGCTGCCCTAAGCGCTTTGTACCACGGAAGATGCCGGATTCTCTGTAGTCGCAGACGTATTCGTCCACCGCTTCCCTGATGACTTCGCTGACGAGCGTGCCGTTCTCCCGCGCGACGCGGCGCAGTTCCAACCGTTGCGCCGGCGTCACGCGGACGCGGATGACTTCGCTCACCGAGTCGTCGCGCCGGGGGCGACCGCGGGGCTTGTCAGCCATTGGATGTCGCGAGAATCACCGCAGCCACCCACACGATGATTCCGAACGCGATGAGGAACGCCATCGCGGCGGCCTCCCAGCCCGCGGCTGCGCTGGCGGCGACGAAGAACAACAGCACGAGCATCGTCAGGCCAACGGCTCGCTTCACCGTCCCCCTCCCAACACCAACATCTGATAGCTCGCCGGCTTCTCCGGTACCGCTGGCGGTACCGTCGCCAACTTCCGCGCCATGAGCGTCGCGATCACCGGATCAATTCTCCCGCGGCTCTTTTTCTTCACCGGGTAGATGTTGTCCTTCCCGTCCCGGTCGACCACGACGTTACTGACGCACCACGCCATGAGGGGATTGCCGCCGGCGTCGACCAACCCATCGAGCACGTCCGCCTCGAAGTCTTTGGACGGGCCGGACATCTGGGACAGATTCTGCGGGATTTCGATGACGTCGAACCCTTCTTTTTCGAGGTCCGTCGCCAGGTTCCCGGCGTTCCACGGGTCCAACCCGACTTCCTGCACATCGAACATCCCGGCCCAGCCTTTGAGGATATCGAGGACGGCATCCTGGTCGATCCGGTTGCCTGGGTTCGTGAAGAGATACCCTTGCTCTTTCCAGAGCAGGTACGGCGCGCGGTCGCGCTGCGCGCGTTCGATGAGCGTGTCCTCCGGCGTCAGGCAGGCAATCAGCACCCGCCACTTCTTCCGCTCGCCTCGAGGCGGAAAGACGGCGGCCGCGGCGCACAGGTCGATCTTCGAGCTCAGGTCCGCCGCCAGCCAGCACGGCTGCCCGCGCATGTCCTCAGCCGACCACGTGCTCTGCCCCTTCCGCCAGCCCTCGAGCGACAGCCACGGCGCGGCCGTGTTCACCCAGACGTTCAGCCGCTTCTGTTGATACGCCGCCGCGGCCGCCGGCATGTTCTTCGCCTTCAGCGCCAGCGATTTCAGGTCATCCGGTTTCACCGACACGCCGTAGTTCGGGTTCGCCTTCCGGGCCGTCCCTTCCGACAGCCACCGGTCGCCCTCGAGGTCTTCCGGATCGGCATGCGCGATGAACGCGAAGTACGCCTCGTCCTCAAGCACCCGCTCGAGCACCTGGCAGGCGTAGGCGTGCTCGTCGCCGCACGGGCTGACCGGGTCATCCCCGGCGGTCGTGATCCGCATGTCGTGCGGCTGTTCTCGAGCCCCGGTCGCCGTCTCCAGCACGTCCGTCATCCGCCGGTCCCGGTAGGCGTGGAATTCGTCCTGGATGATGAGGTGCGGGTTCAACCCATCGGTCGAGTCAGAATCGCTCCCGAGCGCGAGCAGCTTGCTCTGCGACGCCTCATCGAACAGCGAATGGGCGAACGCCTGAATCCCAACCTTCAGAATTGACGATTTCACGAGCTGCGCGGCGTCTCCCCAGACGATCTTCGCCTGGTCCTTTTTCGTCGCGGCGCAGTAACCTTCCGCCCCGCCTTCCCCATCGAAAAACGTCAGGTAGAGCGCGATCGTCGCCGCCTCGAGCGACTTCCCGTTCTTGCGCGGAATCTCGTGATACGACCGTCGGAACCGTCGTAATCCGGTATCGACCTGCACCCACCCCAGCATCGACCCCAGGCGGAACACCTGATGCGGCTGCAAGACGATAGGTTGACCGGCCCATTGCCCCTTGTAGTGCTTCAGCTGCTTCACGAAGGCGAGAAACCGGGCGACCCTGTCCAAGTCGAGTCGGTAGGGGAACTCGGACGTTGCCTGTCGACGGACGTCTCTCAGGTGCCGCTCGCACGCCAGCCGGTGACACCGTCCCGCCGGCGCCAAGCCGTCGGTCACGCTCCGCGCGTAGTCGTCCAGCGGGTTCCACCCGGGCTTCGCCCTGGCCGTTTCCAGGGTCTTCAGGAACCGCGTCCATTTCGCCTGGAGTTTTTTCGGGTCGTCTTTCGGAATTGGCCGCGCCAAATGCCGCGCGACATTCACCGTGCCGGCCAGCGCGAGCTCGGCCAGCGATTTTTTATTGTGCCCGCCGCTGCGTCCCGGTTTTCCAGCCATCAGCCCTCAAGATTTGCTGCATTCAACCGCAGGAGACTGCCAAGCGGTTTCGCTCCCGTCACTTACGGCAAAGAGTAACCTACGCCCCCTGCTTGCGGAACTCTGCCACCGTCGCGGCTGGCGTAGCGGAATTTGATTCTTTGGACTCGTCGGAGTTTGGGCCTTCCAGAAGTTCGGGTATGTGAGGTGTCTGCCCAATGAGTTTGTAGAACTCAAGCTCCACCTTCACGCTGTTGATGATCTTCCCGATAGCGTTCGATGTGGCTTGCACATCAGCGGCTTTGATCTGACCTTCTCGTAAGGCTTGCACTTGTTCGAACAGAACCGCACGAATTTCCCGAAACGATGGTTGCTTCATGACTCTGGCTGTTCCTGACATATGTGAACGCCTCCTGGTTGAGATTTCGAAGCACTCGCGCGGTTTCGAGTAATTCCCTCTCGGTTGTCGTCATCGCCTCTCGACTCGGCCACGATGCGAGATAGGGGTAGCAACCATCCTCGATCCTCTTCTTACATGGTCTGCAGAATCGCCACCTTCCCGTATGCCGCTCTTGCTTTCCACAGAGCAGACAGTTCAATAGGACTTTATCCTTACGGTCGGCGCGCGGACCTTCATGAGGGCGGTAACGTTTGCCCCTTAGCACCTGAGACTGGAGCTGATTGCGACATATTCTTCCACAAGTCTTTTGATTGCATGTTCGAGAGCGACGCGCGAATACACCGCTGCAGACGCAGCAGAATGAGATGTAAATTGATGGGAACGGGGGCACCCGCGGCGGTTGGTGCTGCGGCCTTTGATTCGCTCGATACTGCTCGTTACATGGTCGGCCGCAGAACACCTGTGGCCTTCCACCGTTCTTATTGTAAACAGGAACGGTTCGCCCGCATGTAGGACAGGCCTTTGCTGGGCGTGCGGCCACATCAGCGGCGCGCTTCTTCGCCCATTCTGCCCGGCAAATCGCCCGGCAACCGGTACAACGACTGCGGCCATAGGAAAAAGCTCCGCATTGCCGACAAAGGCCGTGCTTCTTCCAATACGCTCGCCCGTGCTTCACTTACTGCCCTCTACCTGTCTTTCGTGCGTGGCACGTATGACATAACCCGGCCAAATTTCTTCGATCCCAGAAGAGCGCTTCGTTCCCACGGTGCGGCGTGATGTGGTCAATGTCCAGCGACAGCTCGACGTGGCCGCATTCCGCACAGGTGTAGTGCTGCTCCACCATCACCTGGTGACGCAAGTCCTTCCATTGCTGCGTGTAATACCACTTTCGGCTGTCGCGATTGTAGCGGGTGCGTTCTTTCTGGCGTTCGTGGTCCGGACACATCCCTGACCGGACGCGATGCGGACACGTCGGACTGCCAGGACAGGGGCGAAGTGGAGCGATGGACATCCTGGCAGTCCGATGATTCCCTTCAGCGCTTCGGCTGCGTCGGGATGTTCGTACCCGTCTGGGGCTGCGGATTTCCCTGCGGCTGAGGCGTGGACGGTGGTCGTGGTGTCTGTGGGTTGGTCGGATTCGGATCAGCCATGTCGTTCTCCCTTCAACTAGGGGATATGCAAGATACACGGGCAGAGGACAAACGGCCGAGCAGGATGCGGCCCAACTATTCTTCCTTCTGCGACGCTGGTGGAGGGGAGGGAAGAGGATGCCAATGGGTTGGCGGCGGGTCGATAATCGCTTCGCCCTGCTCAACGTCAATCCACTCGCCGTCCTGCAACATGGCCTTGCCGACGTAACCCTCATCGTGAACGAGCACGACAATTCCGTGCGGCGCACTCTCAATTGGTTGCCATCCCTGCTCGGGGTGGGCGAGAGAAGAAGAAGACTGGTCGCGTGTTCCATCATTCACAGTACGGGGTGCTCCTGAACCCGCGCAGTCCGCGCCAGTGGTGTGTCCATCGTCCGATGTCGTGTGCATCGCGAGAACCGAGCCGCATTCGGCGCAGATCGTCATATTGCCCGTGCGAAAGGCCGGAACCACTTCGTTGCTCGCTGCGGTAGCTAAGGGCTTACTTGGGTACTGTGAATGGTCCACGCGCGTAAGTCTTCCTCTTCCTTCATGTCTACTCCTCTGCGGTCGCTTTCGCATGCACTGGACACTGCGGATTGATCGCGAGATGCCCACCGGTGACGGCGTGGCACAGACACACGTCGATCTGAAGTGGGACGGTCGCTGGCGCTGAACGGGGAGAGGCCAACATGTAAACTAGCCAATCGAACATCGGGCCGTTCACCTTGCGCAGAATCCGAACCGCAGCGGCGATCTCGGCTTCGCTGTGATGCTGGAGATCGAACGCCTTCGCTCCGATGTCGGAGACTAATTCGACGGCTGTCCTGAGCCTGCGACTCACGCGGCCTCCCATCTCAACTTGTTCTGCGTCGGGTGCTTGTCCACGCGCGGCCGACTCTCGCAGCTCCAGCTGCGCCCAGTCACTTCCCCCACGAGCCGATACCCGCTCGCCCGGAGGCTTGCGCCGTTCTCTGACGCGAGCGTGTAGGTCACGAGCCGCTTGTAACCGAGCGCGAACGCCGCGCGTCTAGCGGCGCCGTAGAGCGCCGAGCAGGCGTCCTTGCTGCCGTCCGTGGCGACCCTAGTAATTTCCAGCGTCAGCCCATCGTCGAGTCCGCGCGCTACCGGACGGCCGATGATGGCGACGCCGCGAATCTCCCGAGTCACATCCGCCACGCCGAGCGAGAACCGATGGCCTACGACGCGCCCATGATGCCGATGGTGCTGCTGCACGAAGGCGTTGGCTTCGGCCAGCGGCAACGGCACGACTTCGTATTTCACCGCTCGTTCCTGTGCTCGTGGCAACCAGCGCACATGTGGCGGTGCGCCCACCATTCAGAAACGACCTTCTCCATCACGCACCCGCAGTCCTTCGTCCTGGTCGGACCCAGCTTGTTCTCCGATGCGGTAGCGAAGGGCTGTTGGTACTGTGAATCGTCCACGCGCGTATCTCCTTGCTCTTTCTGTACTTGCGGTGCCTCGGCGATCAGGGCGGAGAGGAGGGCTAATGCAGCTGCTATCTGATCGAACAACGGTTGCACCCGCGGCGTCATTCCGTAGGTCTGCCATAACTCGCTACCAGCCGCATCCAGTGCCGCCTTGATCCGTTCGATCTCGGCCTTCACGGCTCACGCTCCTGCGCATGAACGAGTTCGCCGCGATGGTTGTGATATTTCCACCACAACCGCTCCAGCCAGTCCCAATCCTCGTGTCGCCATCCAAGCCTGCGACACTCAGCCAGCCAGTAGCCGCATGCTTTAATGGCCTCTCTCGTGCGTTGCGGTTCTTTAATCTCGGCCTTCACGGAGCGATCCTGAGAGGTCATTGGGTAGCCCACAACAACCACGCGTGAAGCATGACGGACACGCTCGACAGCACCAGGGCGGCGATGAGCGCGACCAGAATCCACCGTCCATAGGTCATTTGGTTTTGTCCTTCTCTTGGCGTTCCTGCGTCATCGGATCGATCCTGGAAGTCATAGAAAAGCAAAGACGATACGCGCGTGGACAGGCGGAGCTACTTCGGAACATGGGGATGTCGCCGTGCCCATTCACACGCCAGACACTGCCTGCGACCTCGATACACCCGAATGTTCGCCCCTGCTAATTCGTGGCCGCGAATACAGTGAGTCTTCTTGGCGTTAAGTGCCGTCGGACTCGCGCCACGGAGAATGTTCTCCTTGTTGCTCACGAGCGCGAGGTGCGCCGGGTTCACGCAACTTGGCTGACGGCAGATGTGATCAACGGTCACATCGTCGGGTATCGCGCCGCGTTCGATCACCCACGCCACTCGGTGCGCCTTCAGGTTTCTTCCCTTGACCTTGAAATGGCCATACCCGAAGTCGTCAACGCGCCCTGTCCATAACCAACACCCGCGCTTGGCGCCGCGCACGACTCGTGACCAAAACCGATGCTGATGCTCCGCCGGAACCGCGATCGCGTGACGATGATTTCGTGGCATTTCATTAGATTATACCACGTAGATCCCCTGTCCGTAAGTCGAATCACCACAGGCTGACCACGCGCGCATAACCTCTTTACAGACAATCCCCACTCGCCGACGTCGCGATCGTAAAACTGGACATCGGCTGCAATTGACTCGCCCTCGCTTGAAACTTCGCCCGGTCAGACATTAGAGAAACAGTTCTCCATTGCGCTTCGCGCGTCGTCGCGTCTGCGCCGCGTTCCGTCGCCGGTGTGGTCCGTCATACCGGTTGTGACAGCGCTGACACAGCGCCCGCAGGTTGTCGTTCTCGCAGTGCTCGGGTTGATGGTCGAGATGCGCCACGGTCAGCACGACGACGGCGCCGGTGATGGGATGCCGCTCGCCTTGTTTCGCCTCGCACGGCGGTTGCCCTGGAACGCTCTCGCAGCGCCAGCTCGCGCGTTCCTTGACGCGGTCGCTGATCGCTTTCCAGTCCGTCGGGTAGCGAGCGGCGTTCTCAGGACTGATGGGCATCAGATTCACCGCTGCGCCGTCGGCACCTCTTCGTTCAATGTGACCGTGTAGCAGCACGTCGATTTCCCGCACGGGTTGCAGTGCGTCTCTGACCAGTCCGTCATGGCGTTGGCGAACGCGCCGTTGCGCGGCACGGCGAAGTAGTGGTAATGCCCGGCGTCGAAGAACCGATAGACCCGAACGCCATCGATTTCCAAGAGCACCGCTGCCGTGCTCGTCGCTTCCTCACGATTGGCGGCGTCCGGCTTCTGGGCACGACACGCAGCGAGCAGCACGGCGATGAGCAGCAGCGACTGTCTCGCCATCTACGCATCCGCCAGCGTTTCGCCGTCGATCTCTTCTGTCCCTTCGTCCTCCGGTGCCGAGTCCGGCGCGTCGGCATCGACATCGTCCGGCAGCTCGTCGACTTTCTTCACGCGCACCTTGATCGTCTCTTCCCCTGGCTCGATCTCGATCAGGATGCCGTTGTGCTGATACTTGGTCTTCCCGTACTTCTTCATCAGCTTCATCGTGCGCGCTTTCAGATCGACTTCCTGCCTGGTGAGTTCCATCCGCTGATCCCGGATGTCGGCGTAGTCGGCCGCGAGGTGATCGAGCGGACGGATCGCGTGGTCTTCCATGCCGGGGAGCGAGCCGCTACGCGGTTGCTTCTTCGCGGCCTTCGGCTTCGCGGTTTTCTTGCTGCGTTTCGCCATCGGTGAGCCTCTTCATCTCGACAATGCGCGGCGCTCTTGATCGGGCGGGCCACGCGATCACCCATTGCCGCGTCCACGGCGGAAACGTGTACTGCGCAAACTTCCGGCGCGCCTCGGGGAAATGCCCGGTCCGGCAGGTGTCGCCGCCTTTGACCTGCACAAAGATCACCGACCGCGCGGAAACGGCCAGGAGATCCGCGCCGAACTGATCGCGCTTCACCGGCATCGGTGGCTGCCCCTGCCTGAACAGGAACCGCATCGTTTCGAGGTGCGCAACTTGATAGCCGCGCGCCTCGAGCCAGCGTTTCGTCCTTGCCTTGTAATACGATCCGCGCTGGGCGTTACTCGTCATACTTCACGGGCCTGATGAGAGTCCTCCTCCGCCGTCTCCCCTGAGTCGGCCGGACCTGACACCGCCTGCTCATGGCCGTCCTGTTCTCCCACCAGGCCCAACTCGTCACGACGCGAGGTCATCGAGCGACGTGATGATCGGCTTGCCGATCGACACGGCGTACTCCCGTTCCTTGAGCGCACCGGCACTCGTCTCCCAGCGCGGCAACATCAGGACGTGGGTGCAGCGATCGATCACCGCGAGGTCGTAGTCGAGCCAGCGATCCCACGGCACATCCGACCACGCGGACGGAAAGGCACCCGACAGATGCGGGCAGAACACCGGGATCCCGCGCTTCAGCGCATCGAGAAATACACGCAGACCAGCGGCGACGTTCTCTTCGACGGTGAAGCCATGCTTCGCCGTCATCGGCCCGGAGATGTAGACGAATACGTCTCGCCTCACGTGCCCACCTTCTCCGGTGGCTGCGCGTACTTCGCATTTGCCTCGCGGCGTCGCCGCAGCGTTGGGTTCCACGATCGACAGGCACAGGGTTCGACCCATTCGTGCGCCGCGTGCTCGACGTCTCGGCCGCACGGCTCGACCGGACACGCCCGCGGGTGCCAGCCGCTGTCCCCGCACGTCGCACAGTCGAACCGCCAGAGCCTGGTAATCGGGATCCGGATGTCGATCCCGCTCGCTGGATTAGTCAGGACGAGCTCGCGTCCGCCGCCGACCAGGTCTTCGACGTGCGGCTCGGGCAGCGGCAGCGGCAGCGTGTTGACGGCGTCGCAATCGGCGCGCAACTCCGCCGGCGTCGGAAACCACTGCCGGGTCCGGATGGCGTGGTTCACGGCTCGGGAAAACAGATCGTCCGGCACGTCTTGGAGCGCCGCGAAATACTCGACCACGTCACCAGGGACGCCGCGCAGCACGCGCAACCGGTCGATCTGCTGGTCGCAATGGGCCGCCGTCACGGCTTGGCCTTCCCCGCGCGGGCGGCTTCCAACTGCTGCCACTCGGCCAGCCGCGACGGCCACGGAGCCTTGCGCGCGGGCGCCGCCGCCGCTGGTAATTCCTGTCGCCAGCGTTCCTCTTCGAACCAGACGTCCATGCCCGGAATCATGCGGGGATTGGCCCACTGCTCAGACGCGAGGTGATTCTCCAGCGCCGCCATCAAAGCGGCGAACCCTCCCGCTAAGTCGAGCGCGCGCAAGAAGTTCTGCTCGACCAGCGGACCGCCTTTGCGCCGCGACCGCGGGTATGCGTCCCGAAATTCCGCAAACGCGACGTCGTTCTCTTTTTCTTTGAAAGAGCTTTGCAGTCTGCTATCTGCACTCTCCATTACGCGCGGGTTAAGCGGTGGGCTACCAGTGGCTTCGATCTGGCTTAGGGGTTGGGTTAGCCGGCC
>Ga0070705_100000405_pt1 | contig 24782 bp, 29 predicted proteins | sample KBSK5253metaG_FD_65455 | JGI IMG/M metagenome (GOLD analysis project Ga0070705, IMG submission 65455) | Corn, switchgrass and miscanthus rhizosphere microbial communities from Kellogg Biological Station, Michigan, USA - KBS K5-25-3 metaG | ecosystem: Host-associated > Plants > Roots >... | reverse complement strand
CAGGCCGTGATCGACGAACACGCATGTGAGCTGATCGCCGATCGCGCGGTGCACGAGCAGCGCCGCGACGGACGAGTCGACGCCGCCAGAGAGGCCGCAGATGACGCGGCCGTCGCCGACCTGGGCGCGGATGCGCGCGATCTGGTCTTCGATCACCGAGCCCGCGCTCCACGTGCGCTCGCAGCCGCAGATGTCCTCGAGGAAGCGCGTGAGGATGTCCTGTCCATAGGGCGTGTGGACGACCTCCGGGTGGAACTGGATCCCGTAGATGCCGCGCTCGACCGACTCCAACGCGGCAACCGGCGACTCGCTTGAAGACGCCAACGCCGTGAAGCCGGGCGGCGGCGCGAAGACGGTGTCGCGATGCGACATCCAGCACGTCTGCTCGGTCGGCAGCCCGGCAAGCAGCCGACCCGGCTCCGTCACCGTCAGCTGCGAGCGGCCGAACTCGCCCACCTCTGCCCCCTGCACCTCGCCGCCAAGCTCGCGCGTAAGCAGCTGCATGCCGTAGCAGATGCCGAGCACGGGGATCCCAAGCTCGAGCAGCGCCGGGTCGAGTCTCGGCGCGTCCGGCGCGTAGACGGACGCTGGGCCGCCCGAGAGGATCAGCCCGCGCGGTCTGCGCCGCGCCACCTCGGCGGCGCCGACGTGGTGCGGCAGCAGCTCGGAGAAGACGCCGCACTCGCGCACGCGCCGCGCGATCAGCTGCGAGTACTGGCCGCCGTAATCCAACACGACGACCTCCTCAGCGGCTTGGATCGGCGCCGCCGGGTCGGCGGTCGCCGCATTCGTGCGCGTGAGGTCGTCGTTAATCGTTGACAAGGGCTACGGCGCGTCCGTTGGAGCCCATCCCGACCTGCTGGTCGCGCTGGAGGTGCTTGCCCTCCGTCTGCAGCGCCGGCGCGACCATCAGCTCGGCGCGGTTGAACTCGGCGATGTCGCGGTAGCCACCCGTCGCCATCGAGGTCTTCAGCGCGCCCATCAGGTTGAACATGCCGTCGTTCTCGCGCGCGGGGCCATGGATGATCTCCTCGAGCGAGGCGTTCTGGACCGTCCGCACCCGCGTGCCGCGCGGCAGCGTCGGATGGAACGTCGCCATCCCCCAGTTGTAGCCGCGGCCCGGCGCCTCGTACGAGCGCGCGAGCGCGGAGCCGAGCATGACGGCGTCGGCGCCGCAGGCGATCGCCTTCGCGATGTCGCCCCCGTTCTTCATGCCGCCGTCGGCGATCACACGCACGTAGTCGCCGGTCTCGAGCATGTGCTGCGAGCGGGCGGCCGCGACGTCGGCGATCGCCGTCGCCTGCGGGACGCCGATCCCGAGCACGCCGCGCGTTGTGCAGATCGCGCCCGGGCCGACGCCGACAAGCACGCCGGCCGCGCCGGTCCGCATCAGGTGCAGGCCCGTGTGGTACGAGGCGCAGCCGCCGACGATCACCGGCACCGGGATCTCGCGGATGAACTCCTTCAGGTTGAGTGGCTCCGCAACGGTCGAGACGTGCTCGGCGGAGACGACGGTGCCTTGGATCACAAGGATGTCCAGCCCCGCCTCGAGCGCAGTCTCGTAGTGCTCGCGCACGCGCTGAGGCGTGAGCGACGCTGCGACTACGACGCCGTGCTCCTTGATCTCGCGGATGCGCTGCGCGATCAGCTCGGGCTTGACCGGCTCGCGGTAGATCTCCTGCATCTCGCGCGTCGCCTCGTCGCGCTCGAGCGATGCGATCCGCTCGAGCTGGGCGTCGACGTCCTCGTAGCGACAGAAGATGCCTTCGAGGTTCAGCACGGCGAGTCCGCCAAGTCTGCCGATGATGCCCGCTGTCTCCGGCGAGACGACGCCGTCGAGCGCGGCGGCGAGCAGCGGCAGCTCGAAACGGTACGGGCCGACCGTCCAGGAGATGTCGACGTCTTCGGGGTCACGTGTGCGCCGCGAGGGCACGATCGCAACGTCGTCGAAGCCGTAGGCGCGACGGGCCTTCTTACCGCGGCCGATCTCTATCTCCATTGCTGCACCGTATGGGTCGAGGGAAGGTGACGCCGTCGGCGGGGGCGGCGACCACCGGGCATTCGATGCTACCAGCGCGCCCGGCGCATCCGGCCTCAGGAGACCTCGGCCGGCAGCGCCAGCGGTACCGCCTCGACCGTCGGCAGCAGCCGTTCGACCGCCTGCGGGTCGATCACTCCCGCGCCGAAGTGCTGCGTCGACTCGGCGCCGCAGGCGACGCCGAAGCGCAGGCACTCCTCCGGCGTCCCGCCGTCGTAGCGCGCCGCGACATAGCCGGCGAGGAATGCATCGCCGGAGCCGACCGCCGCGCGCGCCTCCTGCTCGGCGACGCGCACGCGGTAGAGCTGGGGACCGGTATCACCGAGCACATGCGCGTAGCAGCCGTCCGGCACCGTCATGATCGCCTCGCGCGCGCCAAGCTCGACGACCTCTGAAATTCCCAGCGCGCGCTCGTCGTCGTCGTTGAACTCGTGGCCCACGAGCTCCTCCGCCTCGCCGACGTTCGGCGAGACGACGTCCGGCTCGGCCCGCACGGCCTGCCGCAACGGCTCGCCGTCGGTGTCGACGATCGTCGTGACGCCGAGCTTCTTGAGCTCCCTGATCAGCCCGCCGTACACGTCAGGCTCGACGTCGCGCGGGAGACTGCCGGCGAAGACGCACAGCTTCGCGCCCTTCGCGAGGTAGAGCAGCTTGTCGCGGAACAGCTCCATCTCGCGTTCGGTGATCGCCGGGCCGCGCTCGTTGATCTCCGTCTGTACGCCGGTCGTCGGGTCGAGCACCGCGGTGTTGGTGCGCGATTCCTCGCCGATGCGGACGAAGTCGGTCAGCACCGACTCGGCGGTCAGCGCGTCGACGATGCGCGTTCCGGTCGAGCCGCCGGCGAAGCCGGTCGCGATCACCGGACGGCCGAGCAGCTTGATCGCGCGTGCCACGTTGACGCCCTTGCCACCCGGCATCGTCGCCTGCGCGACCGAGCGGTGGCGGCGGCCGATGCGGAAGTTCGGCACCTCGAGCGTCTTGTCGATCGCCGTATTGAGGGTGACGGTGATGATCATGCTGTCTCCATGTCTGCCCGCCGGCGCTCGCGGCGACGTGCCCTGCGCGCCCGCAGGAGCAGGGCGCCCGCGCCTCCGAGCAGCACCGCGACGGCTATCAGGCTACCGGGGCCGTCGAGTGCCCGTCCTGCCTGCTCCAGCAGCCCCACCTCCGGCACGCGCTCGCGTGTGACGAGCGGGACGCGCGCGATCGCGCGGCCGTTCGCGCGCACCGTCACGCTGCCCACCACCGCGCGCGGGGGCAACGGCCCCTCAAGCTCTCTTGGCGCGTCGACCGCCAGCCGGACGCGCGCGTCGCGCCGCAGCAGCTCACGCGCGTCGCGCACTGCGACGACGGCGATGTGCTCATCCGGCCGGTGCTGAACGGCCGGGCGCGCGTAGACGGCGCCGCGTCGCACCGGCGTGGCGACGCGGAAGCTCGCGAACGCCCACTTCAACAGCGCAAGCGCGTCAGCATCGCGCGCAGCTTCGGACGGGTCCCCGAGCACCGACGCGACGAACGTCGTGCCGTGCTGTGTGCCCGAGGCGACGAGGATAGAGCCGGCCCTGTTCGTGTGGCCCGTCTTCACGCCGTTCACCCACGGCACGCGCTGCACGAGCGTGTTGCGGTTGACGACCGTACGGCGGTGGTCACCGCTGCGCAGGACGGCGCTGCGCATGTCCATCGTCTGGCGCAGGAACGGCTCCTCGCGCACAGCGATCGCGAGCCGCACGAGATCCGCGGCGGTCGAGTAGTTGCCGGCGGCGTCGAGGCCGATCGGCGTCGAGAAGTGCGTGTGCGCCAAGCCGATCCGGCGGGCGCGCGCGTTCATCCGCGCGACGAACGCCGCGCGCGAACCCGCCACGCAGACCGCAAGCGTCGCGGCCGCGTCGTTCGCGCTCGGCAGCAGCACGGCGCGCAGCAGGTCGCGGACGCGCATGCGCTCGCCGGCGCGCAGGCCGATCTGCGTCTCGAGCGGCCCGGCGACGTACGGCGGCGCGATGCACACACGGTCGAGTCTGGTTGTGGTCGCCGTCAGCAGCGCGGTCATCATCTTGGTCGTGCTGGCGATCAGCCGCCGCTGCCCAGCGGCACGGCCGAACACCGGTCGCCCGGTCGAGCTCTCGAAGACGGCAGCGGACGGTGCTGCGAGCGACGGAGGCGCCGGAACCGCTGCCGTCGCACGGGGGGCGGCAGCGGCTGCGTGGATGCACAGGACGCCGGCGGCGAGCGTCAACAGCAGGAGGCGGCGCGGCGCACGCACGCGAAGCGGGGTCACGGAGACAGCTTGAGGCGCTGGCCGGTCTGCAGCGAGTTCGGATCGACGTCCGGGTTGAGCTGCTGGATCTCGTCGAGGGAGACGCCCGTCTTGTCGGCGATCACCGTCAGCGTGTCGCCGGCCTTCACGACGTACGCCCGGGGGGCATTCCGTCTGGCGTGTCTGGCCGGCTGCGTGACCGTTGTGCGCGTCGCCGACGACGTGCTGCCGGGCGAGCTGGACCTCGACGCCTGGACTACCACCGCGACGGCGACGGCGGCCGCGAGCAGCGCGAGCGGCGCCGCCAGGCGTGCGGGGTTCCGGTCTGCCATCCCGCGCCGATGTTATCCACGCGCTCGGCGCCCCACGACAGGTCCCGTCACCGCAGGCGGCGGCGACGGGACCGGCCCGCGTGCTAGCCCTTGACGGCCTTCTTGAGGCCCGACCCCGGCGTGAAGCGAGGCACGCGCGAAGCGGCGATCTGGATCTTCTCGCCCGTGCTCGGGTTGCGGCCCTCGCGTGCGCTGCGCTCGGCGACGTGGAACTTTCCGAAGCCGGAGAACGTCACCTCGCTGCCACGCTTCAACGCGTCCTCGATCGTCTGGAGGACCGCGTCGACGGCATCGCCTGCATCCTTCTTGCTGAGCCCGCTGTTCGCGGAGACCTGGTCGACGAACTCGGATTTCGTCACGTCTTTCCTCCTTCGAGGTGTTCGGGGGATGGCCGAAGCTAACAACCCTCGCGGACGGGAACAAACCCGAATTGCCCGCCATGACGGGAAATCTCACGTTTCCGACCCCTGGTCGGAGGTCGTCGCGAGCGCTGCCGCGGCCGCCACGAGGTCATGCTCAAGCAGCGGTATTGACGACAAATCCCCTGCAAGCACGCCAATTACGCCGCCGTCGGGAGCACGGACGGCGAGCAGCGTTCCGCCCCCCTCGGCGCGCGGCTTGCCGCCTGCGGCCACCAATTCCCGCACGGACGCCGCAATCTGCGGGTCGCCGGCTGTTGGGCGACCATCCGGATCGAGCACGACTGCCGCGCGGACGTCCACCGACAGCTCTCGCAGGTAGGCGAGCGCGAGCGCGGGCGTCAGCGGAGCCGTCATGCCGGCAGGCGAGAATACGCGAGTGCCGCTTCCACGCCTCGCCTGGTTGGTGACCGTCGGCGCCTGCCTGATCGGCGTCGTGCTGCTGCTTGCAAGCGGGTACGTCGGCTACGCCGGCGTCGTGTTCGCAGTCGCCTGCTCGGCGGCGATCAACCTCCGCTGAGGCGCTCGTCGGTGCGCGCCCACTCCGTCCCCGGGCGCACGCGGTCGGCCGGCTCGAGGTGGATCAGCACGTCGGCGCCGTTCAGGCGTGCGGCGATCGCGTCCTGGATCGCGTGTGCGATCGCATGCGCCTGTTCGAGCGACGTGCCGGCCTCGAACTGCAGGTGCAGGTCGATGTAGCGCCGTGCCCCGGCGCGGCGCGTGCGCAGCTGGTGATACCCGACGACACCGCGGTCGCCGAACGCGACGACCTCGGCATGGATCGCAGCACGTTCATCCTCCGGGAGCGCCTCGTCGACGAGCACGCGCGAGGAGCCCAGCAGCAGCCGCACGCCCGCGGTCACGATCGCACCCGCGACGAGCAACGCGACAACCGGGTCGAGCCAGTCGGCGCCTGTCAGCTCGACGAGCCCCAGCCCGGCGAGCACCGCCAGCGAGGTGTAGGCGTCGGTGCGCAGGTGCGCGGCATCGCCCGCCAACGCCGGCGAAGCGGTCGCGCGCGCTGTGCGGGCGATCGAGCTGGAGACGACCAGGTTCGCAACGGCCGAGCAGCCCACGACCGCGATGCCGAAGCCGAGGTGGTCGACCGTCCCGCCGCCGATCAGGCGCCGCAGCGACTCGAACACGATGATCCCGGAGCCGACGAGGATCAGCATCCCCTCGATCGCGGCGGCGAGGTTCTCGATCTTCTCGTGCCCGTAGCGGTGCGACTCATCGGCCGGCTCCCCCGCTTTCCGCACCGAGAAGTAGGCGACGACCGACGCGATCAGGTCGACGCTGGAGTGGACTGCCTCGGTGATGATCGCGACGGAGCCCGTCACCACGCCGGCGACCAGCTTGAGCAGGATCAGCGCGACGTTCGAGGCGATCGACAGCGCCGCCGCGCGGCGCTTGCGCGGCGTGTCCCGCTCGTGGGCCCTGGCGCCGGCAGTCATCTCCGCTCAGCCCGGCAGCCAGGCGAGCAGCGCGCGCACTGCGCGGCCGCGGTGGCTGATCGCGTCCTTCTCGGCGTCGCTCAGCTCGGCCATCGTGCGGTCAGGTACCCCATCGTCCGGCAGGAACGCGGGGTCGTAGCCGAAGCCCCGCTCGCCGCGCGGCACCGCCGCGAGCGTGCCCGTGCAGCGCTCCTCGAAGATGCGTTCCTCACCGCTCGCGGGATCGACGTACGCGAGCGCGCAGACGTACGCGAGTGGACTGCCCGCGGGCGCCTCGCGTCGCAGCTTGTCGAGGTTCTGCTGGTCGGTCGCGTGCTCGCCGGCGTAGCGTGCCGAGCTGATCCCCGGCCGGCCGCCGAGTGCGGCCGCTTCGATCCCCGAGTCGTCGGCGATCGCCACTCGCCCGGTCGCGGTCGCCGCCGCGCGTGCCTTGCCGAGCGCGTTCTCGGCGAACGTCGCGCCGTCCTCCGGCGGCAGCTCGACAGCGTCGGGCAGCGGATCGATCGTCACCGATCGCGCCCACCCTTCCGCGAGCCGCGCAAACTCCCGCAGCTTGTGGGCGTTGCGCGTCGCCAGCAGCAGTCGCACCGCGTCAGCCGGCGGCGACCGCCGCGTCCTGGAACGCGCGCAGGCGCTCAATCCCGTCGGCCGCGAGCGCCAGCAGCTCGTCGAGATGCGTACGCGAGAGCGGTGTGCGCTCAGCCGTCGCCTGCACCTCGACGAGTCCGCCGTCGGCCGTCATCACGACGTTCGCGTCGACCTCCGCGGTCGAGTCCTCGGGGTAGTCGAGGTCGAGCAGCGGCGTGCCGCCGACGATCCCGACGGACACCGCCGCGACGCTGCCGGTGAGCGGCACGCGCTCCAGCTTGCCGTCAGCGACAAGCCGCTCGCACGCAAGCCGCAGCGCGACCATCCCGCCGGTGATCGAGGCGCAGCGGGTGCCGCCATCGGCCTGCAGCACATCGCAGTCGACGTAGATCGTGCGCTCGCCGAGCGCCGCAAAGTCGACGATGCCGCGCAGCGAGCGGCCGATCAGCCGCTGGATCTCAACCGTGCGCCCGTCGGCGCGTCCCTTGCTCACGTCACGGGCTTTCCGCTGCCCCGTCGACGCCGGCAGCATCCCGTACTCGGCTGTCACCCAGCCTCTGCCGCTGCCGACCATCCAGCGCGGCACGCTCTCCTCGACCGAGGCGGTGCAGATCACGCGCGTCTCGCCGGCCGAGATCAGCGCGGAGCCGGTCGCGCTGCGCACGAAGCCGGGCTCGATCTCGACCGGCCGCATCTCCCCTGGCGCACGGCCGTAGCTGCGTTCGACGCCTGTCACACCACTCGTCACGCCGGCACCTCCACCGGGATCAAGGTCACCCGCTCGACCTCGCCGAGCGGCATCTGCAGGAAGCGCGTGCCGAGCGTGCGGAACGCCTCAACGTCGCCGGTCGTGTGAAAGCGGTACTCGCCTTCGACCGGCCGGTCACTCAGCAGGCCGCGCGGCTCCAGCGTCCGCTCGACGGCGCGCACGACGCCGGCCCCCGAGCTGACGAGGCGCACGCCGCGCCCGAGCATCCGCTGCAGCATCGGCGCCACGAGCGGGTAGTGCGTCGAGCCGAGGATCACCGTGTCGACCTCCGCTGCCCGCAGCGGCGCGGTGTAGCGGCGCACCGTCTCGACCACGCGCTCGTCGAACGGGAAGCCGCTCTGGATGATCGGCGCCAGATCGGGGCACGCGACGCTCTCGACGTGCGCACGCGGATCGCCAGCGGCGATCGCACGCGCGAACGCGCCGCTCGCGACGGTCGCCGGCGTCGCCAGCACGCCGATGCGGCCGCTGCGCGTCGCCTCCACGGACAGCTCCGCGGCCGGCTCGATCACGCCGAGCACGTCGACGCCGGTGTCAGCGAGGCGCCCACGCAGCAGCGGCAATGCCGCCGCGCTCGCCGAGCCGCATGCGACGACGAGCAGCTTGGCGTCGAGCGCGAGCAGGTGCTCGGCGATCTCGAGCCCGAACGTGCGCAGCTGCTCGTGCGTCTTGTCGCCGTAGGGGAAGCGGGCGGTGTCGCCGAGATAGAGGAAGTCCTCGCCGGGAAGCGCGACGAGCAGCTCGTGCAGCACCGTGAGCCCGCCGACGCCCGAGTCGAAGACGGCGATCGGGCGCTCGCTGGGGGTCGCCGACATGCGCGACATGGTGGCATGGGTGTCCGCCGGACCGGTGGTGGCAGGCTCGGCCTGGGTCTCGGCGTGGTTGGCGGGCGGGTCCTGTCAGCTCCGGGTGCGCGCACCCCGGGCTTCCGCCCGGGGCACGTGCATCCTCACTGCCACCCGCCCGATCGGCGTCCGTGGTGGACGCCCGGCTCCTGGCCGCGTGGCTATTTCAGGTTCTCCAAGGCCGACTTGATCTGGGCGACGATCGCTTGGGCGATGCCGCCGGTGCCGAACTTCGTGCCTCTCGTGGCGGCGACGACGCCGGCCAGCATTGCGGCCACGAGCAGGATCAGGGCGACGTACTCGACCGTCCCTTGCCCTCGCTCGCTGCTCCAGGTACGCACCATGCGTGTGTGGAACCAACCCATCAGTCGGTATGCCATCCGATCCTCCTTGTCGTTGGACATCGGAGGCGAGTCTTCGGGTGGGGCCTGCGTAGATGCCAGACACGATCTGCGCAAAAAGACGCACACAAGTACGCTGGCGCAGCCGATGCGTGCGCTCGTCGTGACGAACATGTGGCCGACGCCCGCACGCCCTGCGCTCGGGCGCTTCGTGCGGGACCAGGTGGAGGCGCTGCGGCGCTTCGATGGCGTGGACGTCGAGCTGTTCGCGTTTCCTCCTGGCCTGTGCTCGTATCCGCGCGCGGCGCGCGAGCTGCGCCGTCGATATCGCGGCGAGCGCTTCGACGTGATCCACGCGCACTTCGGCCTGACCGCTTGGCCGGCGCTGGCGCTGCGCGGGGCGCCGCACGTCGTGACGTTTCACGGGACCGACCTCGCGCATCCGCGCAGCGGTCGGCTGAGCCGGGCGGCATTGCGCTTTGTCGATCTCGCGGCGACCGTCTCCGCCTCGCTCGCGCGCGAGCAACTCCCGGCCGCTGGCGGGCGCCGGCGCGTTGCGGTGCTGCCATGCGGCGTCGACCTGGAGCGCTTCCGTCCGCTGCCGCGTGCGCAGGCGCGGGCGCGGCTCGGACTCGACGCAGCCGGGCCGTATCTGTTGTTCCCGGCCGATCCTCAGCGCGCTGAGAAGCGCTTCGACCGCGCTTGCGCCGTCGCGGGCGACGTCCCGCTGCTGACGCTCGGCGATGTCCATCCGGACGAGGTCCCACTGTGGGTCAACGCGGCGAACGCGGTGCTCGTGCCGTCCGAGCGCGAGGGCTTCGGGCTCGCCGTGCTGGAGGCGCTTGCGTGTGACGTGCCGGTACTTGCAACGCCTGTGGGCGCGGCTCCGCTCGCGCTGGAAGGGATCGCCGGCACGCACTGCGGCGCGTTCGACGAGGGCGAGTGGCGCAGCGCGCTTGCGCCGCACCTCGCCGCCGCCGATCCGCGCGTTGCGGGTCGTGCACGCGCCGCGCTGTTCTCAGCCGAGCGGATGGCTGAACGCGTGCTCGTTGCCTGGCGGACGGTCGCGTCGGAAAGCGGAGGGACGAGTCGGAGCCGGGGGTATACTCGCCGCCGAGGCGCTGTCCGTGCAGGGAATTCGGCGTCCCCCCTTCGATGAGCGGCAAGTTCGAACGCATCGCGCGCCGGCAGGCGGATCGTCCCGCCGAGGACGACGATCAGGCGACCGCCGATCTGCCGGCGGACGACCGCCCGACCGAGCGGATGGAGGCCGTGACGGCGCCGCCGGGCGACGCGACGAGCGACCAGCCGGTCGCGCCGCCGCCCGCCACGCCCCCGCCGCCGACGATCGACCTCTCCGCGCGCCTGCAGGCCGACGAGGTCGCCGCCGAGCAGTCGGCGGCCGCCGCGTCGTCGCCGCCGACGCCTTCGGTCGCCGTGCCAGCGGCGGTTCCCGCTGCGACGCAACCGTCCGCGACGGCGCCCGCGCAGGCGGATGCGGGCGCCGCGGCACAGCCGGCCGCCGCGGCCGAGCCGGCGCCACGCCGCCCCGGCTTCCGCGCGCGCGGACGCATGCGGCGGCGGTTGCGCTACCTGCGCAAGCTGCGCGAGCTGCAGGTGCGCGACCTCGGCGGGCTCGTGTTCGACCTGCGCCGCTTCGAACGCAAGCGCGACGACCTCGTCGCCCAGAAGATCGACCAGATCCGTGCATCCGACGACGAGCTGCACGCGCTCGAACGCGCACTCGACGAGCGGCGTGAGCTGCGTGACGTGCGCGAGCCGGGGATCGGCGGCACCTGCCCGCGCTGCTTCGCGATCTATGGCAGCGCCGACAAGTTCTGCGCGAACTGCGGAGCGGCGTTTGGCGGCGCGGTGCAAGGTCCGGCGGCGCAGATTCCGCTCGCGCCGCCGACGACGCCGACGCCGGCGAACACGCCCGAGGCGAGCGGCTCGGGCCCACAGGCGTGACGGCCGTCGGCGGGCCGCCAGCCTCACACAGCGCGGGGACGCTGCTCTGCCCGCGCTGCGGCACAGCGCTGCGCGAGGACCAGAGCTGGTGCGTCGACTGCGGGCTGGCCGCGCGCACGCGCGTGCACCCGCCGCCGAGCTGGCGGATGCCGATCGCGCTGACGGCCGTGCTGCTGGCGCTGCTTGCCGCAGGGATCGCGATCGCGCTTGTGACGCTGCTCGACACGCCGGAGTCGGCGCCGCCGGCAACGACCGTCACGGTACCGAGCGCCGCCACCCCGACGACGAGCACGCCCACGACAAGCGTCCCGACCGCCACCACGCCGGGCGCGACCGTTTCGCCCGTCCCGACGACGCCTGCTCCCGCGGCGACGACGCCGGGCACGACGACGCCGTCCACCGGCACGACGACGAGAACGTTCACGCTTCCCGGCACGAGAATCCGCCTGCCGGCGAACGCGACGCCCTAGGTCGGAGGCGCGGCCTCCAGTCAGACGCCGGCCAGCACGGGCCAGTGCTCGGCAAGCCGCGCCGCGGCGGCGCGTGCCTCCGGCGTCGACGGCACGTCGCGCGCAGCCGGCGGCTCGGGCGCGGTCAACACGCGCAGCGTCGCGACCGTCGAAGCGGCGAGCGCGCGCAGTTCGTAGCCGCCCTCCAGTACCGCTCCGACCGGCACCTCCAGCTCGGCCGCGAGCCGGCGGACCGTGCCGGCGAGCCCCGCGAAGCCGTCCGTGGTGAGCTCGAGGCTGGCAAGCGGGTCGTCGCGATGCGCATCGAAGCCGGCCGAGATCAGCACGAGCTGCGGCTGATACGCGCGCGCAAGCGGTGCGATCACGAGCTCAAGCAGCGAGGCGTAGACGGCATCACCGGCGCCGGCGGCCACCGGGATGTTGACCGTGAAGCCGGTCCCAGCGCCACTGCCGATATCGCTCGCCGGGCCGGTCCCGGGATACAGCGGCCACTCGTGCAGCGAGACGAACAGCACGTTGGGCGATGCGTGGAAGGCCGCGTTCGTGCCGTTGCCGTGGTGGACGTCCCAGTCGAGTACGAGCACGCGCTCCAGCCCATGCGCGTCGAGCGCGTGCTGCGCCGCGACCGCAATGTTGTTGAACAGGCAGAAGCCCATCGCACGGGCCGGCTCGGCATGGTGGCCGGGTGGACGCAGCGCGCTCAAGCCGCTTGGCGCGGCACCGCTCATCAGCAGGTCGACGAGCCGCACCGCACCGCCGGCGGCGCGCAGTGCCGCCTCGTAGGAGGCCTCGACGACGAACGTGTCGGCGTCGATGGCACCGCCGCCGGAAAGGCACAGCTCCTCGATCCCGCGCACGTAGCGAGCAGGATGGATCGCGGTCAGCGTCTCGACGTCCACCCGCGGCGCCTCGACCCGCTCCAGCCCGAGCCAGTCGTGGCGCGCGAGCTCCTGCTCGATCGCGACGATGCGTGCCGCACGCTCCGGGTGGACGCCCGTGTCGTGCTCCAGCGACGCGGGATGGGAGAGGTAAACCGGGCGACCCATGTGAGTACCGTACTTGCCGACATGGCGGCGCCTACAACGATCGAAGCCGACGTCGCCGTCGTCGGTGCCGGCGCCGCTGGGCTCTACGCGGCGCTCACCGCCGCCTCCGCCGGCGGCCGCGTCGCGCTCGTGAGCGCCACCCCGCTCGCGCAGTCGGCGAGCTACTGGGCACAGGGCGGCCTGGCGGCCGTGCTGGCGATCGACGACGCGCGCGAGCGGCACCTCGAGGACACGCTGCGCGCGGGCCGCGGCACGGTTCGGCGCAGCGCCGCCGAGATCCTCACGAGCGAGGCGCCGGCCGCGGTGCGAGCGCTCGAACGGCTCGGCGTGCGCTTCGACGCGGACCGTCACGGGCGCCTCTCGCTCGGGCTCGAGGGCGGCCATTCGGTCCGTCGAATCGTGCATGCCGGGGGCGCGGCGACCGGCCGTCGCATCACGCGTCAGCTGTCGGCGCTCGTCGCCGAGCATGAGCGGATCGCGGTGCTGGAGGACTGCCGCGCCGTCGCGCTGCCGACGATCGCCGGCCGCTGCGTCGGCGTGCGGCTGCACGACGAGCGGATCGTCTCGGCGCGCGCTGTCGTGCTCGCAACGGGCGGCATGGCCGCGCTGTGGTCGCGCACGACGAATCCGGCGGGAGCGGTCGGCGCCGGGATGGTGCTCGCCCACGCCGCCGGCGCGGCGCTCGCGGACCTGGAGATGATGCAGTTCCATCCGACGGCCGTCGTGGCGACGAATGGCGCCGACGGCTTCCTCGTGACGGAGGCGGTGCGCGGCGAGGGCGCGCTGCTGCTCGACGCGGGCGGCGAGCGCTTCGTCGACGAGCTCGCCCCGCGCGACGAGGTGGCGCTCGCGGTCGCGCGGCGTATGCGCGACACCGACACGCCGTCGGTCGGGCTCGACATGCGCGCGGTCGACCCAGCGCTGTTCCCGAACGTCGTCTCGGCGCTGCGCCGCAGCGGGATAGATCCGACGCGCGAGCTCGTGCCGGTCGCGCCCGCGGCGCATTACACGATGGGCGGGATCGCGACGGACCTCGAGGGCCGCGCGACCATCCCGGGTCTCTACGCCGTCGGCGAGTGTGCCTGCACCGGCCTGCACGGTGCCAACCGGCTCGCGTCGAACAGCTTGAGCGAGTGCTTCGTGTTCGGTCGCCGTGCCGCGCTCGCGGCGCTCTCGGAGCCGCGGCCCTCCGTATCGCCCGGCCCGGTGCCCGCACTCCCGCGCCCGCAGCTGGGGCAGGCGAGCCGCGACGGACTGTGGCGGTATGCCGGCATCGAGCGCGACGCGGACGGCTTGCGCACGCTGCGCGACGACCCGCATCCGCTCGTGCGGCTGGTCGGCGCCTGTGCTCTGGCGCGCGAGGAGAGCCGCGGGGCGCACCTGCGCAAGGACTTCCCGCAGCGCGATTCGGGGCTCGACGAGCACCACACGATCGTCCGCGCCGCAGACGCCCCGGCACTCGAGCACTGGGCGTAATCGCCTACCGCGCTTGCAGAAGAACGCGTTCGTTTGTCAGCTGTCTGACAAACGAACGCAGACGTTTCAACTTAACACGGGGTTAATAGTCCCGAGTCCTGAGCTTCACACCCCGGTGAGATGCTGCGCCCCGCCACAGGGGAGTCCGGCACGGGGAAAGAGAAGGAGAGGGCAAAGCCGTCATGTATCGCTTCAGTCGCGCGATCTATCGCGAGCTTGCGAATGAGATCGTCGAAGACAGCCCGGGCAGCGTCACGGGCGTCACAAACCACGAGCGCGTGCTGCGCGCGTGCGAGGCCGCGATCGAGCGCCTCGCCACCGACAGGCACTACTTCGCGCGTCCGGCGCGCACGCTCTTCAACGACATCCGGCCCTATTTCCCCATGTCCTCCCAGGCCCGGATATATCGCGTGATCGAGCGCTACATCACGCTCGCCGACGACTTCCTCGCGCGCCAGCCGATGACCGGCTACGACCTCGCGGGGAATCCGCTCCAGTGCCGCGCGACGACGCGCAAGGGCACACCGTGCCAGCGCATGCCACTCCCCCACAACGGCTACTGCCCGTCGCACCAGCACCTCGCGGAGACCGAGGAACTGCTCGAAGAGCGCGAGCTCGCGGTCGCCTGATCAGCGGCCCTGATCAGCCGCCGCGTAGAGTGGCGGCGTGCTGCTGGGAGTCGACGTTGGCGGGACGTTCACGGACGCCGTCGTGCTCGGCGACGGCGTGCTCGTCACGGCCAAGGCGCCGACGACGCCGGAGGACCAGTCGCTTGGTGTGATTGCCGCCGTTGAGGCAGCGCTTGCGCGCGCTGGGCGTTCGGCGCGCGACGTGACCGCCTTCGCGCACGGGATGACGGTGGCGACGAACGCGCTGCTGGAGGGCCGCCACGCGCGTACTGCGCTTGTCGCGACTGACGGCTTCGCGGACATTGTCGAGCTCGGCCGCCAGGCGCGCGCGGAGCTGTACCGCCTGTGCGCCACCCGTCCGGCGCCGCTTGCGCCGCCGGAGCTGCGCTTCGGCGCCCCAGAGCGCATGACACCGGATGGGCCGCTGCGCGAGCTGACCGACGCTGGCGCCGCGACGCTCGCGCACGCCGTTGCCGCGGCGGAGCCGGAGGCGGTCGCGGTCGTGCTGCTGCACGCGTACCGCCACCCACAGCACGAGCAGCGCATTCGCGACGCGCTCGCGGCCGCGCTGCCGGACGTGCACGTCTCGCTCTCGCACGAGGTCGTGGGGACGTTCCGCGAGTTCGAGCGCGCCGCCACGACGGAGGTCGACGCGGCGCTCTCCCCCCTGCTCGGCCGCTACCTGCGCCGGCTCGCCGATCGCGCGCAGAACGCGGGCCTGCCCGAGCCGGCGATCATGCAGAGCAACGGCGGCCTCGCCGACCTGGCGAGCGCCGCCGGGCACGCCGCCTGGACGGTACTTTCGGGCCCGGCCGGCGGTGCCGCCGGAGCGGCGTACGCTGCCCGCGCAGCCGGCGTCGAGCGCGCGCTGTGCCTCGACATGGGCGGCACCTCCGCCGACGTGTGCGTCGTCCACGACGGCGCTGTTGCCGAGACCGGCGCGAGCGAGATCGCAGGCCGGCCGATCGCGCTGCCGACGCTCGACGTCCACACTGTCGGCGCCGGCGGTGGCTCGATCGCCTGGCGTGACGCCGGCGGGGCGCTGCGCGTCGGGCCGCGCTCGGCGGGCGCGGTGCCCGGCCCGGCCTGCTACGGGCGCGGCGGCGAGGAGCCGGCGGTCACCGACGCGAATCTGCTGCTCGGCCACCTGTCCGACGACGTCCCGCTCGCCGGCGGCGTGACGCTCGACCGGGCCGCGGCCGAGCGCGCGATCGGCGCGCTCGCCGAGCAGCTCGGGCTCGACCTGCTCGCGTGTGCGGCAGGGATCGTGCGCGTCGCGAACGCCGAGATGATCCGCGCGCTGCGCGTCGTGACGGTCGAGCGCGGAATCGATCCGCGTGACCACGCGCTCGTTGCGTTCGGCGGCGCCGGCCCGATGCACGCGGTCGCGATCGCCGAGGAGCTGGGGATCGGGCGCGTGCTCGCGCCGCGCGCCTCGGGTGTGCTCGCGGCGCTCGGACTCGTCGTCGTGCCACGCCGACGCGATGCACAGCGCAGCGTGCTCCGCAGCGGCGAGGACCTCACCGCCGAGGCGATCGCGGCCGACGTGGCAACGCTGGCGGAGACCGCGCGCGGTGCGCTCGGCGAGCCGGCAGCGGAGATCGCCGTCACGTATGAGCTGCGCTACCGCGGACAGGCGTTCGAGCTGGCGATCCCCACGCCGGGCGACACGCCAGCCATGTCGCCTACCGCGCTGCGCGAGGCGTTTGAGGCCGCCCACGCGGAGCGCTACGGCTACCGCGACCCCGAGGCACAGGTCGAGCTGGTGACCGTACGCGTGAGCGCGACGACAGCCGCGCCCGAGCCGCCCGCGACCGCAGCGGCGGACTGCCGTCCTGCGCCGGGGACGACGATCGCCGGCCCGGCGGTCGTGCCGCTGCCCGAGTCGACGCTCGTGATCCCTCGCAATTGGGACGGCACGGTGCTCCCGGATGGAACGATCGACGTACGACGCCACGACGGGAAGGACACGACGTGACCGTCGACCCGGTCGAGCTGCAGGTGATCCTCGGAGGGCTGCGAGCGGCCTGCGAGGAGATGGGGGCCGTGCTGATCCGCTCGGCACACTCGGCCAACATCAAGGAGCGTCGCGACGCGTCGACTGCGCTGTTCGATGCCGCCGGCGAGATGGCGATGCAGGCCGAGCACATCCCTGTGCACCTCGGGGCGATGCCGGCCGCGGTCGCCGCCGTACGCGACGAGGCGCACGTGCCCGACCGCGCCTGGGTCCTCAACGATCCCTACAAGGGCGGCACCCACCTGCCCGACATCACGGTCATCACCCCCGTGTTCGCCGACGGCGAGCTGCTCGGCTTCGCCGCCTGCCGCGCCCACCATGCCGACGTCGGCGGACCGACGCCGGGCTCGATGCCGGCCGACAGCCGCACGCTCGCGGACGAGGGCGTCGTGATCGAGCCGCAGCCGCTCGACGAGGCGGCGATCGCGCGGCTCGCTGCCCAGATGCGCCAGCCGGCACAGCGCCGCGCCGACCTGCGCGCGCAGCTGGCGGCGAATCGTGCGGGCGTACAGCGATTGCAGCAGCTCGCGGAGCGCGTCGGGCTCGACATGCTGCGCGCGGCGATGACGGAGGTGCTCGACTACGCCGAGCGCCGCACGCGCGCGTGCATCGCCGCGCTGCCCGACGGCGTCCGCAGTGCGTGCGACGTGCTCGAGGGAGGAGACGGCGACCTCGAGCTGCGGCTGACCGCGACCGTCGACGGCGAGCGCCTGACGCTCGACTTCTCCGACAGCGCGCCGCAGCACGAGGGCAACCTCAACTGCCCACTCGCCGTCACCCGCTCGGCCTGCTACTTCGCCGTACGCGTCCTCACCGATCCGGACATCCCGCCGAGCGCTGGCACGTATCGGCCGATCGAGGTGATCGCCCCGGAGGGGTCGCTGCTGAACGCGCGTGCACCGGCGGCGGTCGTAGCCGGCAACGTCGAGACGTCCTCGCGCGTGGCCGACCTTGTGATGGCAGCGTTCGGTCGCGCGCTGGGCCAGGGCACGATGAACAACCTCACCCTTGGCGACGACTCGTTCACCTACTACGAGACGCTCGGCGGCGGACAGGGCGCGTGCCCGGACGCCGACGGCCCGAGCGCCGTGCACGTCGCGATGAGCAACACGCTCAACACGCCGATCGAGGCACTTGAGCTCGAGTTCCCCTTGCGGGTGACGGAGTACGCGCTGCGCCGTGGCACGGGCGGCGGCGGCCGCTTCCGCGGCGGTGACGGCGTGGTGCGCGAGCTCGAGGCACTCGCGCCGATGGCGTACTCGCTGCTGACCGAGCGACGGCGGCACGCGCCGCCCGGCGCGGATGGCGGCCGCCCCGGAGCGCTCGGCCGCAACCTGCTCGACGGGCGTGAGCTGGCGCCAAAGGCGCGTGGATCACTGCAGCCGGGGCAGCGCCTGCGGATCGAGACGCCCGGAGGCGGCGGGCAAGGCTAGCGAAAAGAGGTGTGCAGTTTGTGACAAAACCGTCGCAAATTGCAGGGAAATTTTGGAAATACCAGGGCTTCCCGTAGAATGACGTTCCCGTGCGCGGTCGCAGTATCTCCGCGGTTTTGCACGGTTAATACGCACCTTCTCCCCTCCGGAACCCAATGCCGATTGCTTTCAAAGAATGGGCCGTCACCGTACGTGCGCTCGCCGAAGGCGAGCAGCTGATCACGCTGCGCAAGGGCGGCATTCGCGAGCCTGACAAGCACTTCGCGCTCGAGCACGAGCGCTTCTTCCTCTACCCGACCTTCGACCACCAGCGCGAGGACCTCGTGCGCGAGTCGCATCAGCCAGAGCTGCTGCGCGCGCTCGAGGAGGGCGTCTGGCCGGAGGGCGACCCACCGCTGCATGCGCTCACGCGCGACGGCGACATCCCGCAGCCGGATCGTGTCCGTATCCGCGCGTGGGCCGAGGTCGCCGACCACTGGACGATCACCGACCCGCGCGTCGTCGACGCGCTTTCGCCGTTCTACGTGTGGACGCCCGACTACGCCGAGAAGCGGCTGGCGTGGAAGCGCCGCCACCCGCTGCACGTCGTGCTGCTGCGCACGTACCGCATCCCGCGTCCTGTCACCGTCAAGGTGCGGGACGAGTTCGGCGGCTGTCGCTCGTGGCTTGAGATCACGCGTGACCTGCCGTTCGAGGGCACGCCGGTGCTGTCCGACGATGAGTTCGAGCGCGCCTCCGAGGAAATCGCCGGGATCGTCGCCGGCGACCGCACGCCGGTCCTCGTCTGATCCGCCGCCCGCGGCGGCGCGCCTGAGGGCGTCGTCGCGGGTGTCGTCATTGCCATGGCCTGGGTCGAGACCGTCACCCCGTCGTTTCGCGCCCGCCACGAGTCCGCCGACGCGGACGACGTCGCGCGTGCGCTCGACTCCCTTGAGGCGACGCGCGCCCGTCTGGAAATCGTGTTTGCGAGAACGGCCGCCGACGTGACGGTCATCTTCCACCGCTCGGGTCCGCTGCTCGACCTTGCGCATCCGTTCGTCCCGCTCGAGCGGCTGCTGACCGCCCCCGCCGCGCGGCGCTACGTCGTCGGCTCGACCGGCGGCGCACAGACGATCCACGTGCTCGCGCCGCAGGCGCTGCGCAGACGCGCGTCCGCCGTCCCCGGCTCGCGCGCGATGCTCGAACGGGCGCCCGACGTGCTGTACGCGCGGCTCGTCGTCGGGCTCAACAACCGCCGTCTGCCGCCGCCCGGCACGCCGCCGCGCGTGCTGCGGCGGATGCGCTGGGCGTGGGTCGTGGAGGGCACGGCGCGCTACTTCGCCGGCCAGGTCGAGCATGCACGGCCAGCGATCGCGCGGCGGCTGCGCGAGGGCGAGCGCCCGGCGTTCCCGCCGAGGCTGCGCGATGCTGCGCTGCTCGGCCCGACGCTGATCGACCTGCTCGCACGCGAGCAGGGGCCCGAGGCTGCGATGCGGCTCGCGTGCTACCTCGATCCGCGCGGGCCTGAAGCAGCGTTGCGCGACGCATTCCGCGGACGCTCGCTCGACCACACCGAGGGCGCTTGGCGCTCACACCTCGCGCGGATCGCCGGCGCTGCCTGAGCGGTTCGGCTCGAGCACGTCGCGCGCCGCCTCGGCGCCGGAGCGCGGCACGAGCACGTCGCGCGGCCCAGCAGCGAGGAAGTCGGGGACGTCGAAGCCGGCGCTGCGGCGCGTTGTACTCGGGATCCCCGCTTCCAGCAGCAGATTCTGGATCAGCTCGGCCTCCGCCTGGTGGTGCGCGCGGGCGACGTGCACCAGCTCGCCCTCGGCGTACTGCGGCTTGATCTTGCGGACCCGCTCCTGCAGCCGGCTTGGGCCCCCGTCCGGCTCGCCGGCCTCCACCGGCACGAGCGGCACGCCGCAGCGCGGACAGAAGCGCTCTTCGTCGCCGAAGACCTCGCCGCAGGTCGGGCAGGCGAGCACGCGCATCGGCGGTTCGGGGTGGGCAGGCGGGCTCAAATCACGACCAGCTCCACCTGCGTGACGCGCTCGCCTTCGATCGACCACGTGCGCACGTCCGGCTCGCCGTCGGCCAATCCGACGATCAGCCACAGCGCCCCGGGCCAAGCCTCCGCGTAGTTCACGTCCGTCTGCGAGGGCACAGGGGGCGTGCGCGTATGCGAGTGGTAGATCGCGCTGAGCTCGAGATCGTCCTCGTCCATCGCATCGATGATGCGAATGAGGTCCGGCCCGTCGATCTCGAAGCGCAGTGGACTCGCGTGCTTGTTGAGGGCTGGGAAGACGCGCTGCACGTCGCCGTCGCCGTTCACGGCGACGACGCCGCAGCACTCGTTCGGCGCCTCGGCGCGAGCGTGCGCGACGATCTCGTCGTACAGCTCGCGCGCGATCCGCATCGCTGGGGTCAGGCAGTCTCGCGCTCGCGCGCGGCGGTGAGATCCTGCTTGGGCTCGTCCTCGTCCTTGGTGATGCCGGCGATCGAGTCCTTGAACTCGCGCATGCCCTTGCCGATCGAGCGGCCGGCCTCGGGAAGACGCTTGGGACCGAGGACCAAGAGGGCGATCACGAGGACGAGGACAATCTCCATCGGTCCGATTTGCGAGAACATCGAAAGCTCCGTTCCTGGCTGGGAGGGTGGGTCAGGCGATGGTAGCGCTCGGCCTTACCACCAGACAGTCGAGTCGAGGTTCTCGACCTCGTCGACCGGCAGCGTGTAGATCCCGGACGACAGGTACTTCCAGCCGTCGTCGGCGACGATGAAGACGACGTTGCCCTCCTCGAGCTCGTTCGCGATGCGCACCGCCACGCGCGCGATCGCGCCCGTCGAGACGCCCGCGAACAGGCCCTCCTCGTCGAGCAGCTTGCGCGTCCAGAGGATCGCGTCGCGATTCGTCACGAAGATCTTGCGGTCGAGCAGCGACAGGTCGATGATCGGCGGGATGAAGCCGTCGTCGAGCGAGCGCAGGCCCTGCACCGGCTCGCCCTGCATCGGCTCGGCCGCGACGACCTTCACACTCTCGCCGAGCTCTTCCTTGAAGCGTCTGCCGTTGCCCATCAGCGTGCCGCCGGTGCCGAGGCCGGCGACGAAGGCGGAGATCTCGTCGAGCTCCTCGAGGATCTCGAGCGCCGTGCCGTTGTAGTGCGCCAGCGGGTTGGCGAGGTTCCCGTACTGGTAGGGCATGTAGTACGAGGAGTCGGCGGCGGCCATCTCAAGCGCCAGCTCGACAGCGCCGTTGGAGCCCTTCGAGCCGGGGGAGTAGACGATCTCGGCGCCGTACATCTGCAGCAGCTGCGTGCGCTCTTGCGTGACGTTGTCCGGCATCACGACCTTGACCGGGTAGCCCTTGCGCTTGCAGATCATCGCGAGCGAGATGCCGGTGTTGCCGGACGTCGGCTCGAGGATCGTCTGGCCCGGCCGGATCGCGCCCTTCTCCTCGGCGTCCTCGATCAGCGAGCGCGCAACACGGTCCTTCACCGATCCGGTCGGGTTGGCCGACTCGAGCTTGGCCCAGATGCGTACGCCGGGCTTCGGCGAGAGGCGCTTGAGCTCGACGAGCGGCGTGTTGCCGATCGCCTGCACGATGTCGCCGTAGCGACCACCGCAGGGTCTGTTGCGCAGGCGCTCCCCGTCCATACTTCAGTAAGTGTAGCGAGGGCGGCGAGGCCGGCGGAGCCTAAGCTCCACCTGCCATCGCAGGCAAGATGACCAGGGTGTCCCCCTCGCCGACGGTCGTCTGCAGACCGTCGAGCACGCGCACGTCCTCGTCGTTGAGGTAGACGTTCACGTAGCGATTCAGCTCGCCCTCGGCCGAGAACAGCTGCGCCTGCGTCTGCGGGTGCGCGGCGGCGAGCGCGTTCAGCACCTCGCCGACGGACGCGCCCTCTGCGGAGACTTCCTTCTCCCCGCCGACAGATGCCCGCAGGACGGGCGGAATCTTCACGGTAGCCATGTCGGAGCGGAACCCTAGCCGGCCGCGGCGCAGAACGCCTCGTAGTCGGGGAAGACGCCCATCTCGTCGTCGGAGATCGACTCGGGGTCGCGCGAGCAGATCGGGCAGTCGGGGTCGCGGCGCACCTTCAGCTCGGTGAACGTCGCGCCGAGCGCCTCGTACAGCAGCAGCCGCCCGATCAGCGGCTCGCCCTCGCCGAGAATCAGCTTCACGACCTCGGTCGCCTGCAGCAGGCCCATCGTCCCCGGCAGCACGCCGAGCACGCCGTTCGCGCCACAGGAGGGCGCGAGCTCCGCCGGCGGCGGCGTCGGGTAGAGGCAGCGGTAGCACGGGCCGTCATACGGCTTGAAGACCGACAGCTGACCGTCGAAGCCAAGGATCGAGGCCGACACGACCGGAATCTGCAGCCGCACGGACGCGTCGTTGAGCAGATAGCGCGTCGGGAAGTTGTCGAGCCCGTCGACGATCACGTCGTAGCCCTCGACAATCTCCATGATGTTCGAGGCGTCGATGCGGACGGGGTACTTGACGACCTGCACGTCCGGTTTGAGTTCCGCGATCGTGGTCTCCGCGGAATCGACCTTCGGGACGCCGACGCGGTTGGTCGTGTGAATGACCTGACGCTGCAGGTTCGACAGGTCGACCACGTCGTTGTCGACGATCCCAAGCGTGCCAACCCCGGCCGCCGCGAGATAGAGCGCGGTCGGCGAGCCGAGCCCGCCCGCGCCGAGCAACAGCACTCTCGACTCGAGCAGCTTGATCTGACCCGCGACGCCGACCTCCTCCATCAGCAGGTGGCGCGAGTAGCGGTCGCGTTGCTCGGCCGTGAGCGACTTCGGCGTCTCGACCGCGTAGCCGCGGTCCTTCCACAGCGCGATGCCGCCGGTCATCGAGGCGACTCTGCTGTAGCCGAGGTCCTCGGTCAGCGTGCGCGCGCCCCAGGCAGAGCGGTTGCCGGAGGCGCAGTAGAGGACGACCCACGCGTCCTTGTCGGGCGCCGCCGCCTCGATGCGCGTCTCGAGGTAGGACTTCGGCACGTGCTTCGCGCCGGGGATGTGCGCGACGCCGAACTCGTCCGTCTCGCGCACGTCCACGAGCACGATGCCGTTGCCCAGATGCTCGGCGACGACCGCAGGGTCGACCTCTTCGATCTGGCTCTTGACTTGGCGGAGCAGCTCCGCGCCGGACGGACTCATGCGAGAAAACTCCTCAAAGGGGGTCGGCTTTCGTGACTTCAGAAAGGATAGCGTGTCCGCGGGCCGCTGCGCACGCTCGCGAAACGCCATGCGCACGCCGATATAGGGCGTAGACCCGATGCGTTTGTACCCGCCGCGAACCGATCGTGTCAGTGGGACCAGATTCGCCACGATGACCCCGCCTTCGCCGCTTGTACGCATCCTGTTGCGCCCCCAGCTCTCCGAGCTCGAGCGCGAACGTGCGTCCGTCGACCAACTGCGCACACGGATAGCGGCAGAGCGGCGCGCCGCCGGTGCGGCCGCGATCCGCGCCCAAGAGCAGGAGCGCCAACGGCTTGCGCAGGATCTGCACGACGAGGTCAACCAGGCGCTGACGGCGATCTTGCTGCGGCTCGAGGCGACGATCCAGGAAGCGCCGCCCCAGCTGCAGGAGGAGCTGCGCGACACGAAGCGGCTCGCTGGGCAGGCGATGGAGGAGCTGCTGCGGCTCGCGCGCCGCCTGCGCCCTGCCGTGCTCGACGACCACGGCCTGATGCCGGCACTGCACACGCAGGTGCGTGACTTCACGGAGCAGACCGGGATCCGCGCGACCTTCCACCCGCAGGGCTCGCCCTCGCGCCTGTCGCCGGAGCAGCAGCTCGCGATCTACCGCGTCACGCAGGAGGGCCTCTCCAACATCGCCCAGCACGCCTCCGCGCAGCGCGTGAGAGTCGAGCTGTCGTTCGTCGGCAGAACGGTCCTGCGCATCTCCGACGACGGCAACGGCTTCGCGCGCCGTCGCAGCGACAGACTCGGGATGGAGGGAATGCGCGAGCGGGCGCTGATGGCGGGCGGACATCTGTCCATCTGGTCCGAGGAGGGCGTCGGCACGCGCGTCGAGCTGACGATCTGACGCGTATCGGACCGATCGCACCCCCTATGACGATGCGCACGCTGATCGCCGATGACCACGGGATCGTGCGCAGCGGCCTGCGCCTGCTGCTCGAGCGCCAGCCCGACATCGAGGTCGTCGCCGAGGCGGCCGACGGCGTCGAGGCGTTCGAGCTGGCGCTCGCCACGCGGCCGGACCTGTGCGTGCTCGACGTCGGCATGCCGCGCATGACGGGCTTGCAGGCGACGCGCGAGATTCGCGCCCACCTGCCCGACACCCACATCCTGATCGTCTCGATGCACGACGACGAGCGCTACCTGTTCGAGGCCCTGAAGGCGGGCGCGGCCGGCTATGTGCTCAAGCGCGAGGCCGACCAGGCGCTCGTCAGCGCGCTGCATGCGATCGCGCGCGGCGAGCCGTTCCTCACCAACGCCGCCGAGCGCACGCTGATTCGAGGCTGGATGGAGGAGGGGGCGCGCGGGCCGGAGGAGCCGCTGACGGCCCGTGAGCAGCAGATCGTCAAGCTGATCGCCGAGGCGCACACGAACATGCAGATCGCCGCAACGCTCCACGTGTCGGAGAAGACGGTCGAGTCGCACCGCGCGAACGTGCTGCGCAAGCTCGGCATGCGCGACCGCGTGGAGCTCGTGCGCTACGCGATCCGGCGCGGGCTCGTCGAGGCCTGAG
>Ga0070705_100000404_pt1 | contig 24892 bp, 24 predicted proteins | sample KBSK5253metaG_FD_65455 | JGI IMG/M metagenome (GOLD analysis project Ga0070705, IMG submission 65455) | Corn, switchgrass and miscanthus rhizosphere microbial communities from Kellogg Biological Station, Michigan, USA - KBS K5-25-3 metaG | ecosystem: Host-associated > Plants > Roots >... | reverse complement strand
CGGCAGTGACCGACGCAGCAGTCCCCCTGGATCTCGGGCCATCTCGCCCTCCTTCCAGGCGCCGGTCGTCTGCACGTGAACGTCGGATGGCGCCATCCACGTCCCGTCGCTGCAAACGACCGCCTCAGGGTAACGCCGCACGCACCCCCTGGGGATAAGCCACGGACCAGGCGATCCAGATAACGCGAAAAAGCGCCAGGGGCGCGGCAGGGAAGTGCATCATTCCCGCTTTGCGCAGGCTGTCCCTGCGTCTAGCTTGGGCCGCCGTAGCTTGGGGCAACGAAGCTTGGGGGACGTCATGCCGCAGCGCCAATACCGCTACTTCGAATTCGTGATGGTGGCGTTCGTCGTCGTCCTGGTGTGCTCCAACCTGATCGGGCCCGCGAAGATTGCCGAAGTGAACATCCCGCTCTGGGGACCCTATATCTTCGGGGCGGGCGTCATCTTCTTCCCCATCTCCTACATCTTCGGCGACATCCTTACCGAGGTCTACGGCTACAGCCGGGCACGCAAGGTGATTTGGGCGGGCTTTGGCGCGCTCATCTTCGCGGCCATCATGGCGGCGATCGTCGTGGCCCTTCCGCCCGCCTCCTTCTGGGAGCATCAGAAGGCCTACGAGGTCGCTTTCGGCAATGCCTGGCGCGTTGTTGCGGCCTCGATGATCGCCTACTTCTGCGGCGAGTTCGTCAACTCCTTCGTCCTGGCCAAGATGAAGATCTGGACCGACGGCCGCGCGCTGTGGGCGCGCACCATCGGCTCCACCGTGTTCGGCGAGGCGGTGGACAGCGCGATCTTCTATCCGCTCGCGTTCTACAATACCGGCATCGTTCCCAACGATGCGCTGCTTAAGGTCGTCATTGCGCAGTTCGTCACCAAGACCCTGGTGGAAGTGGTCTTCACGCCGGTGACTTATGCCGTGGTCGGGTTCCTCAAGCGTGCCGAGAACGAGGACTATTACGACCACAATACGGATTTCAATCCGTTCAAGCTGGAAGCATAGGCGGGTGTCGGACAGGTGCCAGCCGAGCACCGGCTGCGCCGACCCTCGAAGACGAAACGGAGCGCGCCGCAGCGTTCCCTCCCCCCTTGTGGGGGAGGGACAGGGTGGGGGGAAATCCCAAACCTCGAATACCCCGGGATTCCCCCCACCCCTTTCCCCCCCACAAGGGGGACGGGAATCCGCTCGTCTCGTTTCAGACCCAGAGGGTCTGACACCTACGCCGCCCGGAACAGCCGCACCGCCTCGTCGCATTCGAAGAGGTAGAGCAGCAGCCTCAAAGCCTCCCCGCGCGGCGAGTTCAATTCCGGATCCTGGCTCAGGATCAGGCGGGCGTCGTCGCGGGCGGCCGCGAGCAGCTCGCCGAAGCTCGGCACCTCGGCGACGCGGAACTCGGGCATGCCGCTCTGGCGCGCGCCCAGCACCTCGCCGCCGCCGCGCAGCTCCAGGTCCTTCTCGGCGATCTGGAAGCCGTCCTCGGTGCGCTCCATTATCTCCAGGCGCTGGCGCGCGGTCTCGCCCAGCGGCGCCTTGTAGAGCAGCATGCAGAAGCTCTCGCGGCTGCCGCGCCCCACCCGGCCGCGCAGCTGGTGCAACTGGGCCAGGCCGAAGCGCTCGGCGTGCTCGATCACCATGATGTTGGCGTTGGGCACGTTGACGCCCACCTCGATCACGGTGGTCGCCACCAGCACCTTGAGATGGCCGCCCGCGAACGCCGCCATGGTCTGATCCTTAGCGGCATTCGGCATCGCCCCGTGCAGCAGCCCCACCTTGCCCTCGCCAAGCCGCTGCGCGAGATGCGCCGCGCGCGCCTCGGCGGCGGCCAACTCCGACTTGTCGGAGCTCTCGATCAGCGGGCAGACCCAGTAGACCTGCGCGCCCTCGCCGAGCTGCACCTTGAGGCGCTCGATCAGGCGCTCGATGGCATCCACCGCGACCATCTTCGTGACGATCGGCTTGCGCCCGGCGGGCTTCTCGGTGAGGCGGGACACGTCGAGGTCGCCGTAGTGGGTCATCAGCAGCGTGCGCGGGATCGGCGTGGCCGTCATCACCAGCAGGTTGGCCCCCTGCTTGCCGCCCTTGGTCTGCAGGGCGAGCCGCTGGTGCACGCCGAAACGGTGCTGCTCGTCGATGACGGCGAAGGCCAGGTCGTTGAACTCCACGTCGGATTGGAAGAGGGCGTGGGTGCCGATGAGGATGTCGATCTCGCCGCCCTTGAGCCGCTCCAGCAGTGTGTCGCGCGCCTTGCCCTTCTCGCGCCCTGTCAGCAGGCCGATGCGGAGCCCGGCGTGGTCGGCGAGCGGGGCGACGGTCTCGGCATGCTGGCGTGCCAGCACCTCGGTGGGCGCCATCAGGGCGGCCTGGGCGCCGGCCTCCACGGCGATGGCCATGGCCATCAGGGCCACCACGGTCTTGCCGGAGCCCACGTCCCCCTGCAGCAGCCGGAGCATGCGGAACGGTGCGGAGATGTCCTGGGCGATCTCCGTGAGCGCGCGGCGCTGCGACTCGGTGAGGCTGAAGGGGAGCGCATCGGCGATCCTGGCGCGAATGTGTCCGTCGCCCACGACGCTGCGGCCGGCCTGCTTCTTGAAGCTCTGCCGCACCAAAGCGAGCGCCAATTGCCCGGCCAGCAGCTCGTCATAGGCGAGCCGCTGCCAGGGGGCCGACCCCGCCGAGACGTCCTCGGGCTCGATTGGATGGTGCAGCCGCGTGAGCGCACCCTTGAGGTCCGGCCAGCCGCGCTCCTTGAGCCACGCCGGCTCCTGCCATTCGTGCAGCTCGGGCACTAGCTCCAGCGCGCCGCGCACGGCCTTGAGCAGCACCTTGCCGGAGAGGCCGGCGGTCAGCGAATAGACCGGCTCCAGCATCGGCAGGTCGGCACGGGCCTCCGGCGGCACGATGTAGTCCGGATGCGACATCTGCTTGCGGTCGTTGAAGATGTCGACGCGTCCGCTGACGTAGCGCAGGCTGCCCTCGGGCAGCTGGCGCTGGATGAACCTGGGGTCGGCGTGGAAGAACACCAGGTCGAGGCGGCCGGTCTCGTCCTCGCAGCCCACCTTGTAGGGCGCGCGGCTGTTGCCGGGCGGCGACGGGCGGTGCCTCAGCACGCGCACGCGCAGGGTGGCGATGGTACCGGGCACGGCGGCGGCGATGGTGGGCGTGGCGCGGCGGTCGACCACACCCGTCGGTGTGTGCCAGAGCAGGTCGATGACGCGCGGCTCGGTGACGAGCGGAGGCAGCCGCAGCGCCTTTTTCAACAGCAGCTGCATGCGCGGGCCGATGCCGGGGAGGCTGGTCGCCGACGCAAACAGCGGGATGAGGAGGGGCGGCCGCATGGGTTACAACGCGCGAATGGCGAATGGGGAGTGGCGAATGGGGAGTGGCGAACGGTTATTTGGCCATTCGCCATTCGCCCATCCACACCAGCGCTTTTCTCAAGGAACCAAGCGGACTATATGACGGTCCCGAGGGCGCGAGGTTGGCGGCGCGAATGCGGCCCGTCAAGCGGCGCGGCCCGGTATCAACGCTGATCGTACCATGACCGACGACGTCGAAGGCCGCCGGCGGCGCGCCGCTTTTCGCGCCACGCACCGCGGCAACAAGGAAATGGACTGGCTGATCGGCCGCTTCGCGCAGGCGCGGCTGGCCGCGATGTCGGCTGAGGCGTTGATGGCGTTCGAGCGGCTCTTGTTCGTCCCCGATCCTCACCTGTACGACATGATCATGCACCCGCAAGTCGCCCCGGCCGGTGAGCACGAGCCGCTGGTGGCCGAGCTGCGCGCCTTCCACGGACTGGAATGATGGCCGAGGCTCAGACAGCACAGCCAGCCGCCGCAGCGGCCCCGCGCGGTCGCGAGACGCTCTCCGGCGTGCCGGACGGCCTAGTGCCGCTGGTGCTGGCGCGTCTCACCGAGGAGGCCACCGCGGCGGCGAAGGGTGGCGCGCCGGCGCTGCTGCACGTGGCGCGCGACGACCGGCGGCTGGAGGCCATTGCTGAGGGCCTCGCCTTCTTCGCGCCCAAGGTGCGGGTGATCCAGCTGCCCGCCTGGGACACGGTGCCTTACGACCGCATCGGCCCCAACAGCGAGATCGTCGCCCGCCGCATCGCCGCGCTGGCCCGGCTCGCCGCCACCAGCCGCAAGGACCCGACGCTGGTGCTCACCACCGTCAACGCCATCCTGCAGCGCCTGCCGCCGCGCGAGTTCATCCGCCGCTCCATCAAGACCATCGCGCCGGGCCAGCGCCTCGACATGGGCCAGCTGATCCAGCGCCTCAACCTGGCGGGATTTACGCGTAGCGGCGCCGTCATGGAGCCCGGCGAGTACGCCGTGCGCGGCGGCATCCTGGATCTGTTCCCGCCCGGCCGCAGCACACCGGTCCGCCTCGACTTCTTCGGTGACACGCTGGAGCACATCAAGGCGTTCGACCCCGACACGCAGCGCACCTCCAGGATCGTGCAGCGCGTGAGCCTGCTGCCTATCAGCGAGGTGGCCTTCGGCGAGGCCCCGGAGAAGCTGTTCCGCCGCCGCTACGTGGAGGCGTTCGGGCCAGTCAAGACCGACGATCCGCTCTACGAGGCGGTCAGCGCCGGCCAGCGCTACCCCGGCATGGAGCACTGGCTGCCGCTGTTCCACGAGCAGCTGGAGACGCTGTTCGACTATCTGCCGGACGCGCCCGTCAGCTTCGACCATCTGGCCGATGAGGCCGTGGCCCAGCGGCTCGATCTGGTCCGCGACCACTATCAGGCGCGGACGGAGGGCCTGGAAACGCAGACCTTCGGTGCGGCGCCCTACAAGCCGGTGGCGCCCGAGGCGATGTTCCTGACCGACGGCGAATGGAGCCGCCGGCTCGACGAGCGCCTGGTGCGCCATCTGACGCCGTTCGAGCGACCCGACGTGAGGGGCACGGTGCGTTCCATGGACGGCCGCACGGGGCGCGTCTTCGCCGCGGAGCGTGCAAGCGAAGGCGGCAACGTGTTCGAGGCCACCGTCGGCCATGTGCGCCGTCTGCAAGGGCAGGGCAAGCGGGTGATCCTGGCCGCCTTCACCGCGGGCGCGCGGGAGCGGCTGGCGGCGCTGCTGGCCGAGCACGATTTCAGCGACGCCCGCAAGGTCGAGAGCTACGCGGAGGCGGTGGCGCTTCCCGCGCGCACGGCGGCCTACGCGGTGCTGGGCCTGGAGCAGGGCTTCGAGACGCCCGATCTCGCCGTCATCGCCGAGCAGGATATCCTGGGCGATCGGCTCATCCGTCCGCGCCGCAAGGCGCGCCGCGCGGCCGATCTCATCACCGAGGCGACGAGCCTCTCCGTCGGCGACCTCGTGGTGCATGCGGACCACGGCATCGGCCGCTTCGACGGGCTCACCACCATCACCGCGCTCGGCCATCCCCACGATTGCCTGGAGATCGGCTACGCCGGCGGCGACAAGCTCTACCTGCCGGTGGAGAACATCGAGCTCTTGTCGCGCTACGGTTCGGGCGAGGGCGGCGAGGCGCAGCTCGACAGGCTGGGCGGCGCCGGCTGGCAGAGCCGCAAGGCGCGCCTCAAGCAGCGCATCCGCGAGATTGCCTCGGAGCTGATCAAGGTGGCGGCGCTGCGGCTGCTGCGCGAGGCGCCGGCCCTGCAGCCGCCGCAGGGCGAGCTCGACGAGTTCGTGGCCCGCTTCCCCTACGAGGAGACCGAGGACCAGGCCGCCAGCATCCAGGCGGTGCTGGACGATCTGGGCTCCGGCAAGCCCATGGACCGGCTGGTGTGCGGCGACGTGGGCTTCGGCAAGACCGAGGTCGCTTTGCGCGCGGCCTTCGTGGCGGCCATGGCGGGGCTGCAGGTGGCGGTGGTGGTGCCGACGACGCTGCTGGCGCGCCAGCACTTCGCCACCTTCTGCGAGCGCTTCAAGGGGCTGCCGCTGAGGGTGGCGCATGCCTCGCGCATGGTCAACGCCAAGGACCTGGCTGCCGTCAAGGCCGGGCTCAAGGATGGCAGCATCGACATCGTGGTGGGCACCCACGCTCTGCTCGGCAAGGCCATCGACTTCGCCCGGCTCGGCCTCATCGTGGTGGACGAGGAGCAGCACTTCGGCGTCGGCCACAAGGAGCGCCTCAAGCAGCTGCGCGAGGAGGTGCACGTCCTCACCCTCACCGCCACGCCCATCCCGCGCACGCTGCAGCTCGCCCTTACGGGCGTGCGCGAGCTGTCGTTGATCGCCACGCCGCCGGTGGACCGGCTGGCGGTGCGCACCTACATCTCGCCGTTCGATCCGGTGATCGTGCGCGAGGCGCTGAGACGCGAGCGCTACCGCGGCGGGCAGACGTTCTATGTGGCACCGCGCATCGCCGACCTGGAGGATGTGCGGGAGTTCCTGACCGAGCAGACGCCGGAGCTGAAAGTCGCCACCGCGCACGGACAGATGACGCCTTCCATGCTGGAGGACGTGATGACGGCCTTCTACGACGGCAATTACGACGTGCTGCTGTCCACCGCCATCGTCGAATCCGGCCTTGATATCCCCAACGCCAACACGCTGATCGTGCATCGCGCCGACATGTTCGGGCTGGCCCAGCTCTACCAGTTGAGGGGACGGGTCGGTCGCTCCAAGGCGCGCGCCTACGCCTATTTCACCACGCCCGACCGCAAGCGTCTGACCGAGGGCGCCGAGAAGCGGCTCAAGGTGCTGCAGTCGCTCGACACGCTGGGCGCCGGCTTCTCCCTGGCCAGCCACGACCTCGACATCCGCGGCGCCGGCAACCTGCTGGGCGAGGAGCAGTCCGGCCACATCCGCGAGGTGGGCTTCGAGCTGTACCAGTCGATGCTGGAGGAGGCCGTTGCGAGCCTCAAGGGCGGCGACATGGGCGAGGTGCAGGACCAGTGGAGCCCGCAGATCTCGCTCGGCACGCCGGTGCTGATCCCCGACACCTACGTCGCCGACCTGCAGCTGCGCCTCGGCCTCTACCGCCGCCTGTCGAAGCTGGAGACCCGGCCCGACATCGACCGCTTCGGCGCGGAGCTGGTGGACCGCTTCGGCGAGCTGCCCGAGGAGGTGAAGCACCTCCTCGACGTGGTGGAGATTAAGGCCTTCGCCAAGCAGGGCGGCCTGCAGGCGGTGGATGTCGGCCCCAAGGGCGCGGTGATCGCGTTCCGCAAGAACCAGTTCGCCAACCCCGGGGGGCTGGTCGCCTTTATTGGCCGCTGGCGAAGCGCAGCCCGGATGCAGCCGGACCACAAGCTGGTCTACAAGGCTGATTGGGCCACGCCGGCTGCGCGGCTCGCGGGCGTGCGCGGGCTGGTGCGCGAGCTGGCCGAGATCGCCGCCACGCGCAAGGCGGCGTAGGCCGGGACGCAGGTCAGCGAGCTTCGCTGCCGCTCGGCCCAACCGATACCGCTCCAGGGTTTCAACCCATCCGGCAACCGGTCTCCTCCCGATTGCTTCCGCGGGCGCGCTCCCTAGCCTTGAGGGCTCGATTTGCAAGCGAAGGAGAAGACTGATGAAGACGCTTCTCGCGATCGTCGCCCTCGCCGGTGCGTTTGCCCTCGCCGATGCAGCCGCGGGGCAGTGGATGGGCAGCAATCGCGCCATCGCCCAGTCGCGCAGCAACGCGTGCTTCGAGAACTGCGCGTACGTGCGCCGCTGGCCTGCGGCGCAGTGCCGGCGGTACTGCAAGGGCAGGAACAAGCAGTTCCTGTAAGCGCGCTGGCTGGGTATCGGAGCGGCCCACCTGCCCCGTGCTGTCCACGGCTTCCAAGTTCCCGTTCGGCCCAGGGTTTTTACCCGCCCAGCAACCGGTCTTCTCCCGATTGTCCAGAAGGGCGTGCGACCTAGCCTTGGGGCCTGACCGGGTTCGAATTCAAAGGAGGCATTGCATGAAAACGCTTCTCGCGATCGTCGCGCTCGCCGGCGCCATTGCGCTGGCCGATACGGCTGCGGAGCAGTGGGCGGGCAGCAATCTCGCCGTCGCCCAGGGGCGCAGCAGCGCGTGCTTCCAGAACTGCGCGAACGTGCGCCGCTGGCCGGCGGCGCAGTGCCGGCAATACTGCCGGAGCAAGGCCAAGAAGGGGATGTAGCGCATCGCCCCTGCGGATTTTCGGAAGGCAGCCGGCTCGGATCGCAGCACCTGTTTCGGGAGGCGGGGCCAAATGCTGGGGCTCTATGCGCGGGCCGGCTGCCGCACCCTCTACGCTGGCTTGCTGGTGGGCTCCATGGGGGCGTGCATGTGCCTGGGTACCCAGTGCGCAACCGCCGCGGAGCCGGGGCAGGTCGACGTTGCCTATCTGCCGCCCAAGGACCCGGCGCATCGGCCGCTCTACGAGCTGCTGATGAGCAGGCACGTCCTTGAGAAGATCCAGGCGCTGCTCGTCCCGTTTCGCCTGCCGGCCCGCGTGCTCATCAAGGTCGAAGGCTGCGACGGCACCGCCAACGCCTATTCCGGCGATGGCGCCGTGACGGTCTGCTACGAATACCTGGACGAGATCTGGCGCAACGTGCCGGCCGAGACGACGCCGGAGGGCGTGGCTCCGATCGATGCGCTGGCGGGGCCGATGGTGGACGTGTTCTTCCACGAGTTTGGCCACGTCGTCTTTCGCCTGCTGCAGGTGCCGATCTTCGGGCGCGAGGAGGACGCGGCCGATCAGTTCTCAGCCTATCTGATGCTCAACTTCGGTCCGGACGAGGCGCGACGCCTGATCGCGGGCACCGCCTATCAGTTCAGGAACGACCTGCAGAAGCCGGAGGTCACCCTGTCGGTGAAGGACTTCTCCGACTCGCACGGCGCGCCGGCCCAGCGCTTCTACAACCTGCTGTGCATCGCCTTCGGGGCCAACGCCGATTTGTTCGCGGACATCGTGAGCAAGGGCTATCTGCCGGTCGAGCGCGCCATCGGCTGCGAGGACGAGTATCATCAGCTCGCCCACGCCTTCAAGACACTGCTCGGCCCGCATATCGACGAAACTCTGGCCCGGCAGGTGATGGCGAGGATGTGGCTGCCCGACGGCAGCACGAGGCCGCCACGCCGGCCCGAGCCGGACCCGCGGTGACCTGAATGGGGTCAGACCCTGCGGGTCTGACCCCAGGGCACCACCTCGATGCGGAGGCTCCGATGTTGTGTCAGGTTGAAGGATGGCGGCGGCGGTAACATCGGTCGAGTGCTATCATGGCGTCGCGCCATGGGGTCAGACCCGCAGGGTCTGACCCCGACTTACTTTCCGCTCACCTTGGCCCAGGTGTCGCGCAGACCGACGGTGCGATTGAAGACCGGCTGGCCGGGGTTGGAGTCGAGATCGCGGCAGAAGTAGCCCTGGCGCTCGAACTGGACCGGCTCGGGCGAGTTATCCGCGGCGAGCGCGGGTTCCAGCTTGCAGCCGGTGAGGACCTCCAGCGAGCGGGGGTTCAGGTCGGCGGCGAAGTCGGTGGCGTCGGGGTCCGGCTTGGCGAACAGCTGGTCGTAGAGGCGCACCTCGGCGTCGACGGCGTCGGCGGCCGAGACCCAGTGCAACGTAGCCCGCACCTTGCGGCCGTCGGGCGGGGCGTTGCCGCCGCGGGTGGCAGGGTCGTAAGTGCAGACGAGCTCCACCACCTCGCCGGCGGCGTTCTTGACGGCCTCCCGGCAGGTGACGAAGTAGGCGTAGCGCAGGCGCACCTCCTTGCCTGGCGAGAGGCGGAAGAACGCCTTGGGCGGATTCTCCATGAAATCGTCGCGCTCGACCCACAGCTCGCGGGAGAAGCGGATCTTGCGGGTTCCCGCGCCCTCGTCCTCGGGGTTGTTGACGGCCTCCAGCTCCTCGACCTGGCCTTCCGGGTAGTTCTCGATCACCACCTTCAGTGGGCGCAGGACGCCCATGCGCCGCTGCGCCGTCTTGTTTAGCGCTTCGCGCACGCTGAACTCGAACATGCCGTAGTCCACGGTGCTGTTGGCCTTGGCCACGCCCACGCGCCTGACGAAGTCGCGGATGGCAGCCGGTGGCACGCCGCGCCGGCGCAGTCCGGCGATGGTCGGCATGCGCGGATCGTCCCAGCCCGACACGTGACCGTCCCGCACCAGCTGGGTCAGCACGCGCTTCGACAGCACCGTGTAGGTGATGTTCAGCCGCGCGAACTCGTACTGGCGCGGGCGCGAGGGAACGGGGAGGTTCTCGATGAACCAGTCGTAGAGCGGCCGGTGATCCTCGAACTCCAGCGTGCAGATGGAGTGCGTGATGTGCTCGATGGCGTCTGACTGGCCGTGCGCGAAGTCGTAGCTCGGGTAGATGCACCACTTGTCGCCGGTGCGCGGGTGGGTGGCGTGCAGGATGCGGTAGAGGACCGGATCGCGCAGGTTGATGTTGCCCGAGGCCATATCGATCTTGGCGCGCAGCACGCGGGCGCCGTTGCGGAACTCGCCGGCCCGCATGCGGCGGAACAGGCCGAGGTTCTCCTCGACGGAGCGGTCGCGGAAGCGGCTGTTCCTGCCGGGCTCGGTGAGGGTGCCCCGGCTTGCCCGCATCTCCTCCTGGTTCTGGTCGTCAACGTAGGCCTTGCCGGCCCTGATCAGGTGCTCGGCCCACTCATAGAGCGTCTCGAAGTAGTCGGAGGCGTGGTAGAGATGCTTGCCCCAGTCGAAGCCCAGCCAGCGCACGTCGGCCTCGATGGCGTCGATGTATTCCTGCTCCTCCTTGGTGGGGTTGGTATCGTCGAAGCGCAGGTGGCAGCGTCCGCCGAACTCCTGGGCGATGCCGAAGTTGAGGCAGATGGACTTGGCGTGGCCGATGTGCAGGTAGCCGTTGGGCTCCGGCGGGAAGCGCGTCACTACCGTCTTGTGCTTGCCCGATGCCAGGTCTTCCTTGACGATGTCGCGGATGAAGTCCTGCCCCGGCTCGCGGGTGGCTGGCTCAGCTGCCCCCATGGGTCTCGATCTCCGAATTCGGCGCGCGTGGTGCGCGATTTGCGGCGGGCCTAGCAAATCCCTGCGGCACCGCCAAGGGATGCCATAGCTCAGTTAAAGCTATAGATGGTGGGGTTACCGGCGTACGGTCGGGCGCTCAGACCGGCGAGCGGCAGGCCGCTTGTGTAAAAGCGGCGCCGCTCAGCGTTGTTGTCGAGCTTGGGCAGAACGGTCGCGGCCGTAGCCCCAGAGCCGCAGGTAGTGCTTCGTGCGAGCGCTGAGGTCCGCCGGCAGATCGCTGTCGGCCGAGCCGATCAGGTCAGCGATGTCGGCCAGCTGGGGCGGAAGGCTGTTGCGCCCGGGCTTCGAGACTGCGCCCGCGGTTGCGTCCGCCAGCATCTCTGGAGGGCGAGCCGTGACTGTGCGCGTGGGTGCCGTGGTCCGTCGCATAGGGGGAGCATGTAGTACAGCGCCGGTCTCGGCGCAACACACCCGTGCGGTGGACTGCGGTGCTTCAACGCCGACCACCGGAGCCAGGTTCTGCCCCCAACGCAACTATGTCACCATTCTGAACCCCACTGCGGCAAAGTGATGGTCGAACGTGTGGGCAATACGAATGCCGGCACGCTTCATGATGACGAAGCTGGTCGCGTCGACAGCGGAAAGCTTGTGCAGGTCGGGACGCCGAAAGTAGTCCCAGGACCGCTCCAAATCGCCGACTTCACAAGGGAGCATCCTCACCACGCCAGGCCGATAGATCGACTCCTTCCACGCCAACGCCACGTCGCGGTTGGCGTTGCGGTCGAGGAACGTGTAGGTCTCGATGACGACCGGGATGGAGGTGTGGAGCTTCGCGCCCGCCACCTGCAACCGGTCCCATTGCTCGCGCGCTCGGGGATGGAGCGGATCGCGCGACAAGGCCAGCGCGATCCATGCTCCGCTGTCGACGAAGACCGCCTGACCATGCCGCATCACGGCTCGTCGTAGATGCTGTCGTGGTCGATCGAGGTGCGCTTTGGCTGGCCATCCCAAATAGCGACCGGACCGGAACTCCGCGGTTTGAGCACGACCTGTCGGATGGCGTCGCGAATGATGTCCGCAACGCTCCGCCCCGACCGCGCGGCGGCCTCGCGCAGCGCGTCAAGCTCCTCCTTGGGCAGGTATACTTGGGTCTTCTTCATGTGTGTCAACTTAGGGGTGCGAGTGACACACGTCAATTTCTCGATGACGCAATTGGCGGTCCCGGCAGGGCTTGAACCCGCAACCTCCGCGTTCGAAGCGCGGCACTCTATCCAGTTGAGCTACGGGACCGGTTCGGCTGCCAGCCTTGACGGGGGGAGCGGCAAAAATCAAGTCTTGCGTGCCGATTGTGGAGAGAGGGAGCCAGGCTGCGAGCCAGCGTCGGGGCCTGCCTATCCCACCAACGGCAGGTCCAGCTCAACGCGGTCATGTGTAATCTTTGGCGCAATGCGGCCCCGCTCACCGCGCTCCAACCGAACGAGGCCGTATCCCTCCATGGTCTTGAGCGTCCGCGACAGGTTGGACTTGGCCCGCCCGGTGAGCGCGGCCAGCTCGTTCAGCGACTCCGGCGCCTTTTCCGCGATGACGCGCAGCAGCTCGCGGTTGCCGGCCGAGAGGACCTTGGCGAAGGACTCCGTGGACGTGAACCAGACCATGGGCTCGCCGGGCGCGGCGCGGCGGTCGCCCCGCGCAATCGCCATGGTGCGGGCCCTCATCTCCTCGTAGGTGGCAATGCCCACCTTCAACGTCGTCACTGGATCACTCCTCTCTCCCGCAGCACCGCATCGACGGCTGCCCAGAAGTCTGCCAGCAGAGTTGCGGCGTCGCGATACTCGTATGGTCGCGTCCGGCGCAGTTGGTGCTCATGGTCTTGTGGCTCACCTCGCTTGCCCTTCCCTACCGGATGGGCGTTGTCGAGGCCGACCATCCTCTCGCCGTTTGGCCCATGCAGAGTCAGGGAGTAGTCAAGCCCATGCGGCTTCCCCGGGGTCGCCGGCACGCGCGTGACCGTGAACCTGACCCAATGGCGGCCTTCCGGGTCCACGACGAGCACTTGGCCGTCGAGATCGAGCAGCGCTTCGAGGGTAGGGTCGCTCTCGTGGTTCGACATATGGTTATCAGATTAAGATAATACGAGCAACTGTAGCCTGCATCGCTGCCCGCAGCTCTGTTGACCCTCTATTCGATATGCTAGAGGGCGATATGCTAGAGGGCGCCACATTGCGAGCAGCACCGGAACTCTATGCGCCATGACCCAGAGCGTCGTCACCCGTTTCGCGCCGTCGCCCACCGGGTACCTGCACATCGGCGGGGCGCGGACAGCGCTGTTCAACTGGCTCTATGCGCGCCATACCGGCGGCAGGTTCCTGCTGCGCATCGAGGATACCGACCGGGAGCGGTCTACGGAGGCGGCAGTCAAGGCGATCCTCGACGGGCTGGCCTGGCTGGGGCTCGACTGGGACGGGGAGCCGCTTTACCAGTTCCCCCGCGCGCCGCGCCATCGCGAGGTGGCAGAGCGGATGCTCGCCACGGGCAACGCCTATCGCTGCTATCTCTCGCCCGACGAGCTGAAGGGCATGCACGATGCCATCGCCGCGGAGCGGGCACTGGCGCGGGAAGAGAAGCGGCCTCCGCGCGGTCCGCAGACGATCCAGAGCCCCTGGCGCGACCGCAACCCGAACGAGGCGCCGGCCGGCCTCGCGCCCGTCCTGCGGCTCAGGGCGCCGCGCGAGGGCGAGACGGTCGTGGACGACAAGGTGCAGGGCCGGGTCGTGGTGCCCAACACCCAGCTCGACGACATGATCATCCTGCGCAGCGACGGCACGCCCACCTACAACTTCGCCGTCGTCGTGGACGACCACGACATGGGTGTCACGCATGTGATCCGGGGCGTCGACCACCTCACCAACGCGGCCCGGCAGGTGCAGATCCACAGGGCCATGGGGTGGGAGGTGCCGGTCATGGCCCATATCCCCCTGATCCACGGCTCCGACGGGGCCAAGCTCTCCAAGCGCCACGGGGCGCTGGGCGTCGAGGCCTACCGGGCCATGGGCTTCCTTCCCGAGGGCCTGCGCAACTACCTGGCGCGGCTCGGCTGGAGCCATGGCGACGACGAGATCTTCTCCACCGGGCAGATGATCGAGTGGTTCGACATCGCCGATATCAACAGGGCGGCGGCCCGGCTGGACTTCAGGAAGATGGCCGATGTCAACGCCCACTACATCCGGCAGGCCGGCGACGCGGAACTGCTGCGCCGCATCGAGGACGTTCTGCCCGAGCTAGACCAGGGCCTCCTCATGAAGGCCGAGATGGAGGCCGCCCCCGGAAAGGACCCGAAGGCCGCGCCTGCGCCGGTCTCCCGCGGCAATATCCCGGAGCGGCTCGATGCAGCCTCGCGCGAGAAGCTGAGGCTGGCGCTGCCGAGCCTCAAAGGGCGCGCCAAGACCCTGCTCGACCTGCTGGACGGCGCCCGGTTCCTGTTCGATGAGCGCCCGCTGGCGCTGGAGGACAAGGCCGGCGAGGCGCTGGATGCCGGCGCCCGCGCCCTCCTGGCCAGGCTGCTGCCGCGGCTGGAGACGGCGCCAGACTGGCGGGTTGCGGCTTTGGAAGACCTGATCCGCGCCTTCAGCGAGGCGGAGGGAGCCAAGCTCGGAGCCGTCGCCCAGCCGCTCAGGGCGGCGCTGACGGGCCGGGCCGTCTCCCCGCCGGTGTTCGACGTCATGGCCGCCCTGGGGCGCGAGGAGGCCTTGGCGCGCATTCGGGACCAGGCGTCCTAGCTAGCCCCCGAAGCGATAGGGCGGCGCGGGCGGACCGGTGGCGGCGGCTCTGCCTGGTCCGTGGGCAGAGCCGACGGCGCGAGTTGACGGCCCAACTTCGCCGTTGGCATAACTTGCCGCACTGCAAAATGTAGAATAGGCAATTGACCTGCCCAACCCTTCCCCAGGTCTGCCCAACGGAACGCCAGCGCGCCAAGGCGGACACAGAGCGGACCCGGACAGAGGTGCAGACAGAGGACGAGCCCCTATGACTTCCAAGGACGACGCCGGCAAGAACGCAACGCTGTCGCTCGGCAGCAATCGGCAGGCGCACCTGCCGGTCCGGTCCGGGACCGTCGGCCCGGATGTGATCGATGTCGGACGTCTCTACCGCGATACCGGATGCTTCACCTACGATCCGGGCTTCACGTCCACCGCCAACTGCTCGTCGAAGATCACCTACATCGACGGCGACCAGGGCATCCTGCTCTACCGGGGCTACCCGATCGAGCAGCTGGCCCAGAGCTCGAACTTCATCGAGGTGTGCCATCTCCTGCTGAACGGCGAGCTGCCGAACAAGGCGGCGTACGAGACGTTTCGCAGCACCATCACGCGCCACACCATGGTGCACGAGCAGATGACGCGCTTCTTCACCGGCTTCCGCCGCGACGCGCATCCGATGGCTGTGATGTGCGGGTCGGTGGGTGCGCTCTCCGCCTTCTATCACGACTCCACCGACATCGGCGATCCCTACCAGCGCATGGTGGCAAGCCACCGCCTGGTGGCGAAGATGCCGACGCTGGCGGCCATGGCCTACAAGTATTCCATCGGCCAGCCGTTCATCTATCCGCGCAACGACCTCGACTATCCCTCGAACTTCCTGCAGATGTGCTTCGCCGTGCCGTGCGAGCCCTACGTGGTGAACCCGATCGTCTCGCGCGCGCTCGACCGCATTCTCACGCTGCACGCCGACCACGAGCAGAACGCCTCCACGTCCACGGTGCGGCTCGCCGGCTCGTCGGGCGCCAACCCGTTCGCCTGCATCGCGGCGGGCATCGCCTGCCTCTGGGGGCCGGCGCACGGCGGCGCCAACGAGGCGGCGCTGAAGATGCTGGAGGAGATCGGCACGGTCGCCAAGGTGCCCCAGTACGTGGACAAGGCCAAGGACCCGAACTCCGAGTTTCGCCTGATGGGCTTCGGCCACCGCGTCTACAAGAACTACGACCCGCGCGCCAAGGTGATGCAGCAGACCTGCCATGAGGTGCTCGATGCCCTGGGCGTCAAGGACCAGCGCATCATGGAGGTGGCGATGCGGCTGGAGGAGATCGCGCTGAAGGACGACTACTTCATCGAGAAGAAGCTCTATCCCAACATCGATTTCTACTCGGGCATCACGCTGAGGGCGATGGGCTTCCCGACGTCGATGTTCACGGTGCTGTTCGCCGTGGCCCGGACGGTCGGCTGGATCTCGCAGTGGAAGGAGATGATCGAGGACCCGGAGCAGAAAATCGGCCGCCCGCGCCAGCTCTACATCGGCCCCACCGAGCGGCCGTACGTGCCCATGGAGCAGCGCGGGTGAACGGGTGAGGTCCGAGGACCTGTTCAAGGTGCGGGGCCTCGGCGCCGTCGTGACGGGCGCGGCGAGCGGCATCGGCCTTGCGTGCGCCCGCGTGCTGACGGCCAACGGCGCCAACGTGGCCCTGATCGACCGCGATGCGGCGCGCCTCGGTGAGGCTGTGGGGGCCGTGCAGGCCGCGGACGGCGCGCGGGTGCTGGGCGAGGTGGCGGATGTCACGGACCGCGCCACGCTGGAGCGGGCGTTCGATGTGGCGGCCGCCGCGTTCGGCAGGATCGACGTGGTGTTCGCCAATGCCGGCATCAGCGGCGGGCCGGGCTTCCTCACCGCGGACGGCCGGCGGCCGGAAGAGACGGCGATCGAGGCCATCGCGCCGGAGCGCTGGGGCGCCATTCTCGACACCAACCTGACGGGCGTGCTGCGCACGATTCAGGCCGCGGTGCCGCATATGAAGCGAGGCGGCGGCGGGCGCATCGTCGTCACCACCTCGATCGCCGCGCTGAAGACCGAGACCGTGATCGGCACGCCCTACCCTGTCGCCAAGGCCGGGGCGGCGCATCTCGTGCGCCAGGCGGCGCTGGAGCTGGCGCGATACAACATCAAGGTCAACGCCATGGCGCCCGGCCCCTTCCTCACCAACATCGCCGGCGGGCGGCTGCAGCAGGACCCGGCGCTGCGCGAGCACCACGCCGGCTCGGTGCCGCTCAAGCGCATCGCCGGCACCGACGAGATCATGGGCCTCGCCCTGTTCCTGGCGTCGCCGGCCTCCGACTACATGACGGGCGCGCAGGTCGTGATCGACGGCGGTGCCACGCTGGGCTTTGCCGACTGAAGGCAGTAGGGCAATAGGGCAGTAGGGCACAAGAGGTGCTTACTGCCTTACTGCCCTACTGCCTTGTCTATTTCGGAATGAAGGTGGCGACTACCTGGTCCATGGGGCGGTCGCTGCCTGCAAGGCCCGTGGCTACGCCCATCCGGTCGTCGAGGCTGCGGTTCTGGCTCATCTTGCGCTTGCCGTCGATGTGGGCGATCGGCATGCGCAGGCCGACGATGCCACGCAGCTGCGCCCGGATGAAATCCTCCGGCGCGTCCGTCACGGCCCAGGGCTCGGCGAAGGTGCCCTCGTGGAGATCGGTCAGGCGGGTGACGACGTCGCGCAGGCGGTCCGCGTCATCGAAGAACTCGACCGGGCCGTAGGCGTGCACGGCCACGTAGTTCCAGGTCGGCACCACCTTGGCCGTCGCCTGCTTGGTGGCGTACCACGACGGCGTCACGTAGGCGTCCGGCCCCATGAAGATGGCCATCGCCGCGCCGACCGGCGCGCTCCTCCACTGCGGATTGGCGCGCGCGACATGGCCGTAGAGCACGCCGTGCTCGCCCTCGGCATCGTCGAGCAGCAGGGGCAGCGGAGTGGCGATGAGGCCTTCGGCGGTGGCGGTGACAAAGCTGCAAATCCGCGCCGCGCGGATGGTGGCGTGGAGACTCATGCGGTCGTCGTCGCGGAACGCGGGCGGGATGTACATTTGGGTGTGCTTCTCGTCGGCAATGGGGTCAGACCCGGGTCTGACCCCGTCCGCCGTCAAATCTTCTGATTGTACTCCCCCACCTCGGGGAACTTGGTCAACCGCGCGTCGATGTCGGCGAAGATGGCGCGCATGTTGGTTTCCGACGTGGGGCTCTCCACCACGACCACCAGCTCGGGCTTGTTGGAGGAGGCGCGGACCAGGCCCCAGGTGCCGTCCGCAAGCGTGACGCGCACGCCGTTGACAGTGACGAGGTCGCGGATCTTCTGGCCGGCAACCGCGGCGCCCTTGGCTGCCGCCTCCTGGTACTGCCCCGTGATGCGGTCGACAACGCCGTACTTGGCCTCGTCGTCGCAGTGGGGGGACATGGTGGGCGAGCCCCAGGTCTTGGGCAGCGCGTTCTTGAGGTCGGCGAGGGATTGGCCGGGGTTATGGTCGAGCAGGTCGCAGACGGCGATGGCCGTGACGAGGCCGTCGTCGTAGCCGCGGCCGAGCGGTGGCTGGAAGAAGAAGTGGCCGGACTTCTCGAAGCCCACCAGCGCCTTCTGCTCGTGGGTGTAGCGCTTCATGTAGGAGTGGCCGGTCTTCCAGTAGAGCGCCTTGGCGCCGTTCCTCTGCAGCACCGGGTCGGTGAGGAACAGGCCGGTCGATTTCACGTCGGCCACGAATACGGCGTTCGGGTGCCGGGCGGAGAGGTCGCGGGCCAGCATCACGCCCACCTTGTCGGCGAAGATCTCGTGGCCCTCGTTGTCCACCACGCCGCAGCGGTCGCCGTCGCCGTCGAAGCCGAGGCCCATGTCGGCCGTGTTGGCCAGCACCGCCTCGGAGATGGCCCTGAGCATCTTCATGTCTTCGGGGTTGGGGTTGTAGCGCGGGAACGAGTGGTCCAGCTCGCAGTCGAGCGGGATCACCTCGCAGCCGATGGCCTCCAGCACCTTGGGGGCGAAGGCACCGGCAGTGCCGTTGCCGCAGGCGCACACCACCCGCAGCCTGCGCTTCAGCTTCGGCCGCGCCGCAAGCGCCTTGACGTAGCGCTCGGCCAGATCCGGCACGAAAACGTAGCGGCCCCCCGCTTTTGCGCTGCGAGCGCCGCCAAGCACGATCCTCTTGAGCGCGCTCATCTCGTCCGGGCCGAAGGTGAGGGGGCGGTTGAGGCCCATCTTGATGCCGGTCCAGCCGTTGTCGTTGTGGCTGGCGGTGACCATGGCCACGCCTTCCACGTTGAGCTCGAACTGGGCGAAATAGGCCATGGGCGACAGGGCGAGACCGATGTCATACACCTCGGCCCCGCCGGCCAGCAGGCCGGTGATCAGTGCCTGCTTCACGGCTGCCGAGTACCAGCGGAAGTCATGGCCGACCACGAACCGCCTGGGCCGGCCGAGCTCGTCTGCGAGCTGCGCCAGCCCTGCGCCGATGGCGTTGAGACCCATCAGGTTGATGTCGTCGGGGAACAGCCAGCGCGCGTCGTACTCGCGGAAGCCGGTGGGCTTGACCAGCGGCAGGCGCTCGAAATCGAGCGTGTTGGGCTTCAAATCGGCGCGCGGTTTGGGAAACATGCGTCCTCTTACTGCTAAAGGGGGGAGACCCCCTGCCTCCAATGATAACGTCAATCGAAGACCGGGGATGCAAGGGGTCGACCCGGGGGCCGACCCGGGGGCCGACCCCGCCGCCAGCTGTCTGGCAAACGCCCCCGCCCAGGTCAACCGGCCCCCGGCAGCGCAGCGACGCGACGCTCGGGCTTGGCCGCGCCAGGGCCGGCCTGGCGTCACAGCTTGCGCAAGGTGAGGTACTCGCCGGAGAACTCGTAGGAGTTGAGGCGGTTCAAGAAGCTCATGCCGAGCAGGTTCTCGCGCAGCGCGCCGCGCTTGGCCACCAGTGCCTCGACGTTGTTCATCCTGATCTTGCCGACGCTCAGGGTCTTCAGGTGGATGCTGGCGGCGTAGGTGGTGCCGTTGGCGGTCTGCACCGGCACCACGTAGCGCAGCTGATCCACCTCGAAGCCCAGGAGCCGGCCGTCCTCCGGCCGCAGCACCACGGTGGAGGCCCCGGTATCCACCAGCATCTGCATCAGAACCCCGTTCGCCTCGGTGTGCACCATGAAGTGGCCATCCGGCCGCTTCCTGATGCGAACCGACCGCTCCTGATCGACCTGGTTGTCGGACCGCAGCAGGCTGTCGGCCGGCAGCAGGTCGCCGAGCACCTGGTGGCCGAAGCTGACGATCCTCTCGCGGTAGCTGTAGCCGGCGAAAAGGGCAGCGCCCAGCAGGCTCCACGCCAGCATATCGCGCATCGCCTGGCCCGCCCTGCCGCGGTAGCTGCCGGCCACCGAGGCGGCGATGAAGATCAGCAGGGCGAAGCCCGAGACGACGAGGGCGAAATCCGATGGGTCGTAGCCGGCGATGGACCCCACGTCGGCGCGCATCAGCAGGGCCACGCCGGCGATCACCAGCAGCAACAGGGCAACCCACGCCGCCATGCTCACCTCCCCGCCGCGGGCCTATCCCGCCCGCACCTGTCGGGCAGGCTCGCCAGGATGCGTTGCCGCTCTTCGTCGGTCAGCTGCGACCAGCGCGCGATCTCGTCGAGGGTGCGGCCGCAGCCGGCGCACAGACCCGTGGCCTCATCGATGGTGCAGACTCGGTTGCAGGGCGACTGGATCGGCTGCGGCATGTTTGGCGATGGCACCGGGACGCGCGCGAGCGTGAGCCTCATGATGTAGGGGGCGTCCGGGCGCATGGCAATCCACATCGGCGAGCGTTTCAACAACCTGAGGTCGCTTGCTGCGCGGCTCGACCAGGGCGGGGCCGCCACCAAGCCTCCGCCTCCGGGCAGTTCTGGGCGCCCTGGCTCCCCGGAGGCGCCTCGTCCTCGCCGAGCCGGCGCGCCACGGGCGCCGTCCGGGCGCTCAGCAGGCGGGTGGGCGGCAGCCAGACGATGGCCTCGGTGCCCTTGCGCAGCGCCGAGCGCAGCCGGAAGGTGCCGCCGTGCAGCCGCACCAGGTTCTGCACGATGGGCAGGCCGAGTCCCGTGCCGCCCTCGGCCGTCTGCTGCGCCAGGGAGCCCTGGCCGAAGACCTGCATCACGCGCGGCATCTCCTCCTTGGGAATGCCAGGCCCGTTGTCCTTCACGGCCAGCATCTGGCCGCCTTCGGGGGTGGTGCCGACGGTGACGGTGATCTCGCCGCCGCCCGGGGTGAATTTGAGCGCGTTGGAGAGCAGGTTGAGGCAGATCTGGCGGATGGCCCTCTCGTCCGCCCACAGCGGCTCCAGCTCCCGGTCGGCCAGCAGGGCCACGCGCAGCCCCTTGCTCTCCGCCCGCAGGTGGAGAAGGCGGAGGCACTCCTCGGCGACACCGGCGAGGCGTACCGGCCCTTCCTGCAGCTCGTAGCGGCCGGCCTCGATGCGGGAGAGATCCAGCACCTCGTTGATCAGCTGCAGCAGGTGCCGGCCGCTGTCATGGATGTTGGCGGCGTACTCCTTGTAGCTGCCGTTGCGAATGGGCCCCAAGAGCTCGCCCTTCATCACCTCCGAGAAGCCGAGGATGGCGTTGAGCGGGGTGCGCAGCTCGTGGCTCATGGTGGCCAGGAAGCGCGACTTGGCCACGCTGGCGGCCTCGGCGCGGCGGCGGGCCTCGTCGGAGATCGCCTTCTCGCCCTCGATCTCGGCGATGAGCGCGTCCTTCTCGGCCCGGAACTCCAGCATGGCCAGCGCCGTGGCGTTGAGCCCCCTGGCCAGGACGATGAAGTAGACATGCAAGCCGACGGCGATGGCGGCCATGGCGAAGTAGAAATGGTCGTCGCCCTGGGCCAGGAGGCGAGCCACTACGGCCAGCGTGATGGGGATGGTGCCGGCGCAGAGCACCGTCATCACTGCCGAGGCAAAGGTCATGCGGATGGCCAACAGGACGATCAGGCAGGCCAGCGTGAACACGTGGCCGGTGGCGTCGGCGGTGCCGAGGCCCACCGCGGCGATGCCGGCCCAGGCGATGCCGTTTGCCAGCTCCAGCCAGACGAGCCGGCGGCGCCAGAGGGATGCATCGACATCCAGCCGCGGCCGGGTCAGCAGCCTGCGGCAGGCGGCCACGACGATGAGCTTCATGGCGATGACGGCCGCCAACCAGAGGGCGGCATGCAGCACCGGCGCCCAGAATGTCGAGGCAAGCGAGAAGATGGTGGCCAGCAGCGGCAGGCCCACGCGCGCGGACAGCTCCTTGCGCGCGAACATGCACAGCAGGTCGTACTCGAAGTCGGGCTTGCGGCTGGGACCGTGCGCCAGCCGGTTGCGGATCTCGCGCACCTTCTGGCGGGCGTTGCCGCGCCGGTCCGTGGCGTGGCCACGCGCAAAAGCGCCGTCCGCGGCGGCATCGCTCACGCACGCGGGCTCGGGACGCTCGGACATCTTACAGGAGATCGCCATACTGGAGGACGTGGCGCGATGTATCTGCCCGGCAAACTCTTAAGGCCGGGTTTATGACGGGGCACCCCCCGTTCGCACTGAGCCTGATCCCTGTTAGGGTGTGGCACGGTGTGGCACAGATTGTGTGCCGCGGCCCGCGTACCAAGGTTGCAAAGCAGGGGCCTTTTCATGAAGATCCTGGAGACCCGTACGGCGCCCAATCCGCGGCGCGTGCGTATCTTTCTCGCCGAGAAGGGCATCGAGGTGCCCCGCGAGGAGATGGACCTCATGAAGGGCGCACTGAAGACGCCTGAGTTCACCGAGAAGAACTGGTTCCAGCGCGTGCCGGTGCTCCTCCTGGATGACGGCACCGCCATCTCCGAGACCATCGCCATCTGCCGCTACTTCGAGGAGACGAGCCCGGAGCCGGCGCTGTTCGGGACGGGGGCGCTGGGCCGGGCCAAAGTGGAGATGTGGAACCGGCGCATGGAGCTGGGGCTCTTCTTCAGCGTGGCGCAGGCCTTCCGGCATCTGCACCCGGCCATGGCGCACCTGGAGGTGCCGCAGGTATCGGCCTGGGGCGAGGCCAACAAGCCGAGGGCGCTGGACATCCTCGGATTCATGGATCGGGAGCTGGCGGGGCGGCGGCACATTGCCGGAGACGCCTTCTCGATTGCCGACATCACAGCCCTGGTGGCGGTGGACTTCATGAAGCCCGCCCGCATCCAGCGTCCGGCAGAGCTCAAGAACCTCGAGCGCTGGTACGCGGAGGTGTCGTCCCGTCCCAGCGTCAAGGCGTGAGAGGCACCATGCGCAGGATCTCCCTCTCCCCGACCGGCCTCTCGGCGTGCCCTGGAGGCGTGTCATGAGGCTCACGGTCGTCGGGTGCGGCGATGCTTTCGGGTCGGGGGGGCGGCTGCAGACGTGCTATCTCGTCGAGGCGGCGGACACGCGGTTTCTGATCGACTGCGGGGCGAGTGCGCTCATCGGGTTCAACCGGCTCAAGCTCGATCCGAATACCGTCCCGACCGTCTTCATCTCGCACCTGCACGGCGACCACTACGCCGGACTCGTCTGGTGGCTGCTGCACGCCAAGCACATCGGCAAGCGCACCGTCCCGCTGACCGTCGTCGGGCCGCCGGGCGTCGAGGCGCGGCTGAGAGCGGCGGCGGAGGCGCTGTTCCCCGGCTCGCTGCAGGTGAACCTCCGCCACGAGCTCCACTTCGTCGAGCTCGTCCGCGAGAAGCGCGCTCACGTGGGGCCGGTCGCCGTGACGCCGTTCGAGGTAAGCCACCCTTCCGGGGCGCCCTCCTATGCCTTGCGGTTCGAGGCCGAGGGCAAGGTGCTGGCCTTTACCGGCGACAGCGAGTGGGTGGAGAGCCTGGTGCTGGCGGGACGCGACGCCGACCTCTACCTCATGGAGTGCTACCAGTTCGAGGGCGAGCCGCGCTACCACATGAGCTGGAGCACCATCCGCCCCCACCTCGACCGCATCGGCGCGAAGCGGGTGCTGCTGACGCACATGGCCCAGCCGATGCTGGCCCGGCGCGGCGAGGTGGCCGACCCGCGGGTGGTTCTGGCCGAGGACGGGCTGGTCCTCGACGTATGAGCGGGCGGACGCGGGATCTGGCGCGGCTGGTGCGCGAGATCGGCGCCTGCCGTATCTGCCGCGACACGCCCCGGGGGCCGCCGCTGCCGCACCAGCCGCGCCCTGTTCTGCGCCCCAGCGCGACAGCGCGCCTCGCCATCTGCAGCCAGGCGCCGGGGGTGCGGGTGCATGGCTCGGGGGTGCCGTTCACCGACCCGTCGGGCGACCGGCTCAGGGCCTGGCTGGCGCTGACTCCCGAGGAGTTCTACGACCAGCGCCGCCTGGCCATCGTGCCCATGGGCTTCTGCTTCCCCGGCCACGACGCCGCCGGCGGCGACCTGCCGCCGCGGCGTGAGTGCGCCGCCCAGTGGCACCGCCGGCTGTTCGCCGCCATGCCTCAGCTCGAGCTTGTCCTGCTGGTCGGCAGCTACGCCCAGCGCTGGCATCTGGGCCTGCCGAACGGCGCCGGCATGACCGAGACCGTAAGAGCGTGGCAGACGCGCCTCACCTCGCCCGACCGGCCGCGGCGTATTGCCCTGCCGCATCCATCGTGGCGCAACAACACCTGGCTGACGGCAAATCCGTGGTTCGAGCGGGATATGCTCCCCGCCGTGCGGCGCGAGGTGCGGCGGCTGCTCGCTTGACCCCATGCCGTCTGGCCCGCTCTTCTGGGCAGTCCGCCCGCGGATGTTGCCCGGGATGTTGCATGTGCCGCTTTGCGGCGTCCGTTGTGATAACCCCAATGGGTCTGCTAGCTTGCCTCGCGTCTTTATGAGAGGGCCTCTCGCCGGTGGAATACTTCCTTCAGCAGCTCATCAACGGACTGACCCTCGGTTCCATCTACGGCCTGATCGCCATCGGCTATACCATGGTGTTCGGCATCATCGGCATGGTGAACTTCGCCCACGGCGACGTTTTCATGCTCTCCACCTTCATCGCCCTCATCCTCCTGATGGCGCTCACCCAGGTGGCCGGCCTCGGCTCCCTCGCCATCGCCCTGTTCCTGGTTCTGATCGCGGCGATGCTGCTCACATCCCTGTGGGCCTGGGCAATCGAGCGGCTGGCCTACCGGCCGCTGCGCGGGTCGTTCCGGCTGGCGCCGCTGATCTCGGCGATCGGCATGTCGATCTTCCTGTCCAACCTGGTGCAGGTGACGCAGGGGCCGCGCTACAAGCCTGCCCCGCAGATG
>Ga0070705_100000403_pt1 | contig 24899 bp, 23 predicted proteins | sample KBSK5253metaG_FD_65455 | JGI IMG/M metagenome (GOLD analysis project Ga0070705, IMG submission 65455) | Corn, switchgrass and miscanthus rhizosphere microbial communities from Kellogg Biological Station, Michigan, USA - KBS K5-25-3 metaG | ecosystem: Host-associated > Plants > Roots >... | reverse complement strand
CTCATAGTTCTCCTCAAACTGGTTAAAAGGAACTTCCGAGGCTTTGCGGGAAAGAGGATGAGATAGCAGGATCAAACGCTCTCCAAACAGTCAGCGGGAGGCTCCTAGAAAACAAAATCCAAACAGCAGCATTCGATCTGCTGAACCAACGCGAAGCATAGTAGCAGATAAGCCTTCATAAGTCGATGCTTAATTGAAGCTCGTCGGATGTGATGCCATCGGCCGGCCATTGAACTCCATGCGAAGTACTTTCGGTTTCGTTGCCTGGTCACTCACTCGGCCCTATACTCTATTTTTTAGTAAGCGGCTGACGACCAAAGAAAGAGAAGAATGGCTTCTGACCTTTTCGAAGCGAACGCAGCAGACCAACCCCACGTGATTCTTTCAAAACGCCGCCGCCGCGTTGTAACCGCGGGTGTGATGCTCGGCATGTTCCTCGCCGCGCTCGAGGCCACAGTCGTCGGTACGGCTATGCCGACCGTTATTGCATCGCTTGGAGGGCTCGATCGTTATAGCTGGGTGTTTTCGGCCTATCTGTTGACATCCACGGTAACCGTTCCGGTTTGGGGGCGGCTCTCGGATCTCTACGGCCGCCGGCTATTCTATTTAATAGGCGTAGCCTTTTTTCTCGTTGGCTCGGCGCTCTCAGGAGCTTCCCAATCGATAACACAATTGATCGCCTTTCGCGCCATACAGGGGCTGGGCGCGGGCGCGTTGATACCGTTGAGCATGACAATAAACGGGGACATCTACACGCTGCGCGAGCGAACCAGGATGCAGGGGCTCTTCAGCGGCGTGTGGGGACTTGCGTCGATATTGGGGCCGCTGGCTGGCGGATTCATCACCGACAGTATTTCGTGGCGCTGGGTTTTCTACATCAACATTCCGTTCGGGCTCGCGGCCGCGGTGGTTGTCGGGTTCGCGCTTGTTGAACCGAAGCGAACCGAACGGCCGGTAATCGATTACGCGGGCGCGATCTGGCTCACCGTCGCAATCACATTGCTGCTGCTGGTGCTCGTCGAAAGCGGGGACCCTGCAATCTGGGGCAATCCTCTCACGCTGGTTGCGGTTGGCGGTATCCTGATCTCCAGTGCGCTGTTTTTCCGAACTGAGAAACGCGCCGCCGAACCAATCGTTCCTCTCTCGTTGTTCAGAAACCGGATAATCGCCGTCGGATCGATCACCGCCTTCATGGTGGGAGCGGCGATGTTCGGAGCGTTGTCCTTCGTTCCGCTTTTCGTGCAGGGCACAATGGGCGGGACGGCAACCGAAGCGGGCGCGTTGTTGACTCCATTCCTGCTTGGATGGGTAATTATGTCAGTGGTCGGCGGACGCTTGATGTTTCGTGTTGGATATCGCCCAACTATCCTGGCGGGATTGTTCGTCCTGCTGATGAGCTTCGTTGTGTTCACGACATTCGGGGCTACGACCCCGCGCTCGTGGCTGCTTGCAGACGTGCTGGCGATGGGAATAGGAATGGGCCTGGTGATGTTTGCGTTATTGATCACCGTGCAGAATTCCGTGGGCCGAAGCCAGCTCGGAATCGCAACATCGCTCAATCAATTCTCGCGCTCGATCGGGCAAACGGTCGGCGTGGCGGTGATGGGAACGGTGATGACCATCAGCCTCGCATCGCACGTTGCAGAGATTCAACAGGAAAGCGGGCTGCCCGAAGAGGACGTCGCACGAGTCGTACACAACCCTAGCGCGCTGGTCGATCCGATTGCACGCGCCGGGCAAAAACCTGAACTCATTCGCGCAATGTCCGGTGCGCTCGGCGGTGCGCTGCACAACGTATTTCTGACCGGCGCGGCCCTCGCCTTTCTCGCCTTCCTGTCGGGATTTTGGCTGCCGGCCAGTCAGGTTAATGCCGGAACGGAGACTGCGCGAGAGGAACACCACCTTCCGCAATCTCCCGCCGAGTGCGAGCGGATGTTGATGGCCGAGATGACCACGCTCGATGCCGAACAAGAACCTGCGATGGAGAATCGCCAGCGGTAACATTAGGCTCTCTCATCGTGACAACCAGCAATCCAATCACCGCTTTGCTTCTCGACATCGAAGGGACCACAACGCCGATCGACTTCGTCTACAAGGTTCTGTTCCCTTACGCGCGGGAACACGTCCGCGACTACCTGGCGAACAACGCCGCATCTCCGATTGTTGAGGGAGACATCGCGGCGCTTATCGAATTGAACAAGGACGGCGTCAGGCGCGGTCTCGAACCTCCCCGAGTGGACGGCTCGGTCGAAGAGATTTCGCTCGAAAAATTAGTGGCTTACGTTCACTGGTTGATGGACCGCGACAGCAAAGCGACTCCGCTGAAATCGATTCAAGGCAGGATATGGGAAGCGGGCTACAACAGCGGAGAGTTGAGGAGTCAGGTCTTCGAAGACGTCCCGCGCGCATTCGGGCGATTGCACAAGCAACGCCGAAAAATATTCATCTACTCATCGGGCAGCGCGCTCGCGCAGAAGCTGCTTTTCTCCGCGACTCAGTTCGGCGATCTTACTTCGTACATATCCGATTACTTTGACACCAACATTGGCGCCAAGAAGGAAAGCGAAAGCTACGCGCGAATTTCAAAAGCGATCGCGGTTCCGGCCCCCAACATTCTCTTTGTGTCTGATGTCATCGATGAGCTCGACGCGGCTCGGTCAGCAGGACTCGAAACAAGTTTGTGCATTAGGCCCGGCAATCATCCCCAGTCCTCGCAGTCAAACCACGAAACGATTCGCAGCTTTGATGAAATCGCATGACCGCAAGTGGCTATGACGCGGCCGGCGTGCTAGATTTCACGATGAGTAACTGAAATGAGCGCGGCACAACAAACAAGTCCTAACGGAACCAACGACCTCGACGCTCTTCTTCCGAGGATCGATCCGGCAGTCGCTCGCGTATTGGAACAAGCGCTCGCGGGAAAGGAACTTGGCTTCGACGAAGGCCTGCTGCTCGCACGCACTCAAGGCCACGAACTCGAAGCGCTGATCCTGGCAGCCGATCGAGTTCGGCGTGATCGAGTCGGCGATGTGATCACCTACGTGGTCAATCGCAATATCAACTTCACAAACGTCTGCTTCGTCGGCTGCCGTTTCTGCGCATTCAGCCGCGCGCCTCGCGAGAAGGACGCTTACTTTCACTCTTTCGAAGAGATTCAGCGGCGCTCGCTTGAAGCGTGGGAGTTGGGCGCACGCGAAGTGTGCGTGCAAGGCGGCCTTCCTCGCGACCTCGATCCTTATTACTATCGCGACCTGCTTCGAGCGATCAAACAGGCGACTCCAGAGATGCACATCCACGCGTTCTCGCCGATGGAAGTTGTATATGGAGTCGAGCTGACGGGCATGCCGCTCGCTGATTATCTGTCGATGTTGAAAGACGCGGGACTTGGGACGCTGCCGGGCACCGCGGCTGAAATTCTCGACGACGACGTTCGCCATCAGATCGAGCGAATTAAATTGAAAGTATCGCAATGGGTTGATGTCGTGAAGACCGCGCACCGGCTTGGCATTCGCACGACTTCGACGATGATGTACGGACACCTTGAAAGGGAAGAGCATTGGGTTAGGCATTTGATGCTGCTCCGCGACATTCAAAAAGAGACGGGAGGCTTCACAGAATTTGTGCCGCTTGGATTCGTTCATGAATTCACTCAGCTCTATCGTTCAGGCGATGCGCGGCCGGGCGCGTCTCGCGATGAGCACTTGAAAGTGCACGCGCTGTCGCGGCTGATGCTGCAAGGTCGGATCGACAACATTCAAGTCTCGTGGGTGAAGATGTCTCGCGAGATGGCGCAGGAATGTTTTCGCGCGGGGGCTAATGATTACGGTGGAACGTTGATGGATGAGAACATTTCGCGATTGGCAGGCGCTACATCGGGTGAGTATCTGTCGCCCGAAGAATTTCAGCTCCGCATTCGCGAACTCGGAAGGGTTCCGGCCGAGCGAACTACACTTTACAAAATCGTGCATCAGTTTGATTGAGCAATTCACAACCGGACGGCCAGAGTCCCGCCACTCATCGGGCACGCCTCTGAGGCTTTTGCCAATGGACGAGCACAAGTTCCCATTCGACTTGGACGCCGACTTACGAAGAGAGGTCAAGTTGGAAGTCGAGCGAGCAATCGTCGAGCGAGAATTGGGTGAGATCAAAAAGCGTATGTTCCCACTGGTTCGGTGGCTTCTGATCATCCTGTTCCTGCACGGCCTCGCCGCTGCCTTCTTTGGGATTTCTCGAACGGCTATGAGCTTCGCGACGAGTTCAGTTCTTGTGCTCTTGGTTTCGTTGTTCGTCAATTCAAAAAGAGGGCAGGGAATCTTTTGGGTGTGGAGTGAGATGGCTCACGCCAAGAAGAAAATCAGAAGCTGGGATGACCTAGCAAGCGATTACGACCGGCTAATCCGTCATAAGCCTGGTAAAGACAATCGCGATCATTCTTCTATGCAGGGTCCCACAAATCTCTTATGATAGCCGACAGCGCGCATACACTCGTGAGGTAAGACATGAGTACAAAAGTCAGAGCTACTATCGAGGATCTCTATGATGTGCCGGAGAACGGCAAGGCAGAGCTCATCGACGGAGAACTGGTGCGATCTATGCCCACAGGAATGAAACCCAGTAGAGCTAGTCTGAAGATCGCGTCGAGCTTAATGCAGCACGAGGAACCGCATGGTGGCGGCGTTGCGATTGGAGATAGCGCGGGCTTTCTCGTTGATCTGCCCAATCGTGAATCGTTCAGTCCCGACGCAGCATGGTACACAGGTCCGGAAACGGGAATGAGATTTCTTGACGGAGCGCCGGTCTTCGCCGCGGAGGTTCGGAGCGAGAATGACTACAGCGAAGTAGCTGAGCGAGAAATGACCGCTAAGCGCAGGGATTATTTCGACGCAGGTACGCTTGTAGTCTGGGATGTGGATTTGTTGAGCGATGATGTGATACGTGCTTTTCGTTCAACTGATCCCCGGCACCCAACTATCTTTCATCGAGGCGAAATTGCCGATGGCGAGCCGGCCGTCCCTGGCTGGCGAATTCTGGTCGATGATTTATTCAGATAACGGTTCCTAGCCGCCAGGCTATATGCTCTCGCAATGCGACGACTTGGACTCTACCTTGGCCGCCTTCCCGGATTCGACAAATCAGGATTCAACAAACCCGAACTCATCGAATGCGTTCGCGCCGCTGACACGTGCGGCTACGATTCGTTCTGGCTCCCCGAAGCGTGGGAACGCGATGGTTTCACGATTCTCACGGAACTCGCGTTGCGAACCGAGCGCATTCATCTCGGAACAGGCATTATCAACGTCTTTTCTAGAAGCCCTGCGTTGATCGCAATGAGCGCGGCGACGCTTGATGAAATATCCGGCGGACGATTTCGATTGGGCCTCGGCACGAGCGGCGCCCGCGTCATCGAAGACTTTCACGGCATCTCGTATCAAAGGCCGCTCACTCGGCTGAAGGAAACGATTCAGATTGTTAGAGCGCTGCTCTCGGGCGACTCGCTTGATTTCAACGGCGAATGCTTCACGCTCAGCCGCTTCAAGCTCGGATTCAAACCAATTCGCAGCGACATCCCGATTTATGTCGCCGGGCTGAGCCCGAGAAGCTTGCGTCAGATTGGCGAGGTAGCCGACGGCTGGCTTCCCACCCATTGGCCTCGCACGAAATTATCAGAAGGCATCGCTGAGATTCGCAAGGGTGCCGAAGGCGTGGGCCGCGACGCGAATCGAATCGAAGTTGCGCCGTTTGTGAACGTCGTTGTTTCAGATGACATCGCGAAAGCCCGCAACTCGGCGCGGTTGCCGCTTGCATATTATGTCGGCGGGATGGGTGACTACTATCATGCCGCGCTGAGCCGTTTGGGATTTGGCGTTGAGGCCGATCGGGTTCGCGAGCTTTGGCAAGAAGGCCGCCCGAAAGACGCAATCAGAGCGGTCACCGATGAGATGATTGATACGATAGCGATCTGCGGCCCGCTTGACCTGTGCCAACGCCAGCTCGAGCAGACCATCGAGTCAGGCGCAACACTGGTGCTCGTTCCAATTCCACAAGAAGGAACCATCGCGGAAAAATGCCGGTTGATTGAGTCGCTTATCGCGTGAGGCTGGAACTCTTTGTTATAACCCATTCGAGCCTCATTCAAAGCCGAATCGGAGAAATCAATGAAGGTGATCTCAGTCAACGTTGGTCTGCCACGCAAGGTGATGTGGAAAGGCAAGACCGTCACCACCGGCATATTCAAGGAACCGGTTGCGGGCCGCGTCGCGCTCGATGCTCTGAATCTCGCCGGTGACAGGCAGGCAGACCTCAGGGTACACGGCGGTCCGGACAAAGCCGTGTACGTTTATCCCGTCGAGCACTACGACTACTGGCGCGTCGAGTTGCCGGGTGTCGAGTTGCCCTTTGGTTTGTTCGGCGAGAATCTCACGGTCGAAGGGCTGCTCGAGGATGAAATCAATATCGGCGATCGGTTTCGAATCGGCACAACCGAACTTGTAGTGAGGCAACCTCGGCTTCCGTGCTACAAGCTCGCGGTGAAGTTTCAGCGCGATGACATAATCAAGCGTTTTCTCGACAGCCGGCGCACTGGTTTCTATTTTGCGGTAACCGGCGAAGGCGAGCTTGGCGCCGGTGATCAGATTGAGATCTTGAGCCGTGACCAAAACGGGGTGACGGTCCCGGACATAGTTCGTTTGTATCTAAACGGCGTCGAAGACCCCGATGGTCTCGCGAGAACCGCAAACGTCGAAGCGCTGCCCGATAATTGGAAGACTCACTTCGCGGATCAACTCGCGAGGCTGCGAGCCTGAGCTTGTGCGCGGAGGTCTTGGTTTCATGAACTCGGAGGTTAACCATGATGATGATTAAGAGAGTCTCGATGCTCGTCGTCGTGTTGATGCTTGCGATCGTCGCGGTCGCTCAACAAGTCGCCGACCCTGATTTCGACACTCACGTTGCGAAGCCGGCCTACACAAAGAAACACCCGAAGGTTTTGTTCGACGAGGCTCACAATAACTTTCATACATCGACGGGCCGCTATAAACCCTTCGCCGATCTCATCACCAGCGACGGCTATTTAGTCACTCCAAACAAAAAGAAACTGAGCAAGGAAACGCTGGCGGGTTTTGATGTCCTGGTCACCTCGAACGCTTTGGGTGCGCCGGCAATGAACAGCCCCGAAGCCGGTAATTCGGCGTTCACTGACGACGAATGCGATGCGATTCGCGATTGGGTGCGCGCGGGTGGGAGCCTGTTATTGATCGCTGATCACGCGCCGATGGGCGCTGCCGCCGAGCGATTATCGCTTCGATTCGGAGTAGAGATGAGCAAGGGCTTCACCGCCGATCCATCAAACTACGACGTCGAATCCGACAACGAGGGTTTCATCAAATACAACCGCGAAAACAACGGGCTCGGCAAGCATCCGATTCTCGAAGGCCGCAACGCGAGCGAACGAATATCGCGGATCACCGCGTTCACCGGCCAGTCGTTGAAGGGACCCAAAGACAGCGTGGCTTTCATGAAGCTCGCCGATACCGCGATCGATGCGATTATTCAGATTGACGGAACGGTAGTGTCCAGGAGTTCAGCGGCGGGCCGCGCGCAAGGAATTGCGTTGAAGTTTGGAAGAGGCCGCGGCGTCGTATTGGCCGAGGCCGCGATGATGTCGGCTCAACTGGCCGGGCCTCAAAAGGTGAAGTTTGGAATGAACAAGCCCGGCACCGACAATCGACAACTCGCGTTGAACATAGTGCACTGGTTGTCGCGCTTGATCGGCTCTTAGCGTCTTTGGGAATCTTTGCGTCTTTGCGCGAACAACAACCTCTCAAGAACGAATTTCGCGCAAAGCCGCAAAGATTCGCAGAGACGCTAACTAAATTTTCAGCTTCAATATCTTCGCGGCGTTGTCGTGCAGGATCTTTTGCCGCACCTCAGGTGAGAATCCTTCCAGAGAATCAAAGTCGGCTAACCAACGCTGCGGCATGATGAACGGATAATCGCTGCCAAAGAGTATTCGGTCCTGCAAACGCGTGCGAGCCTCATCGATAATCGCTTTAGGGACGTATTTCGGAGACCAGCCCGACAGATCCATAAACACATTCGATTTGTGCCCGATGATCGCGAGCATCTCTTCGTGCCACGGCCAGGCGGGATGCGCGCCGATGATTGTCAATTCGGGAAAGTCGGCGGCCACGTGATCCAAATAGATCGGCCGCGAGTAATCGAGCTTGACGCCCATCCCGCCGGGCGTGCCGGCGCCGAGCCCGTTCGTTCCGGTGTGAAACAACGCGGGCACTCCAAGCTCGGTGATCTTTTCGTAGAGTGGATAGAACTGCTTGTCGTTTGGATAGAACGCCTGAATCCCGGGATGAAACTTGGCGCCGATCAACCCGAGTTCGGTTATCGCGCGGTTCATTTCGTCGATCGCCCGTTTGCCTTTCCACGGATCGACACACGCGAAGCCAACAAACTGCCGAGGATACTTCTTGACGACGGCGGCGACCTCATCGTTAGTCAGCGGAGGCAGTCCGGTCGCCGTCTCAGCGTCCCACGCGAGCAACACGGCGATGATATCGAGTTCTTCGTACACTCGAGCGACTTCATCCATCTCACGAATCGGAACTTTGCTGCGAAAGAACGCTTCGGCGGGCTCTCTGAAGGGCTTGACCGCGCCGTCAAGAAAGCTCGCGGTCGGAAGGTGCACATGCATGTCTATAGCTTTTGCCATTGATTACCTCATGACAGAGCGTGATCGTATCAAACCGAGCGCCTCGTCGAAAGGCGTGATGCCTGTCGCGATTGCGTATGCTACGCTTTCGAACAGTCATCCGCTGGACGCATTTTTTATGAACACCCGCGCAAGCCGGCGGCTTGCGTTACATCGAGGTGGGTTATGCCCATTGCTTCCATCAATCCCGCGACTGGCGAAACGCTAAAGACATTTGACGAGCTTTCCGAATCCGAAGTAGATGACAAGATTGAACGCGCAGAAAGAACTTTTCGCGAACATCGCCTGACCAGCTTCGCTGAGCGCGCCGAGAAGATGATGCGCGCGGCCGGAATTCTTGAGCATCACAAGAAACAGTTTGCCGAGACGATGACGACCGAGATGGGAAAGCCTATCAAAGCAGCGGGCGCCGAAGCTGAGAAGTGCGCATGGGTGTGCCGATTCTACGCCGAAAACGCCGAGCGGTTCCTTGCCGATGAGCAAATCGAAACAAACGCTACGCGCAGCTTCGTCAGGTACCAGCCAATCGGGGCCGTGCTCGCCGTTATGCCGTGGAACTTTCCTTTTTGGCAAGTCTTCAGGTTCGCCGCGCCCGCGTTGATGGCCGGCAACGTCGGGCTTCTCAAGCACGCTTCGAATGTCCCGGCGTGCGCTCTTGCAATTGAAGCGATCTTTCGCGAAGCCGGTTTCCCGGACGGGGTGTTTCAGACCTTGCTTATAGGCTCAGACAAAGTCGCGCGAGTCATCGAAGACGAACGTGTTCGCGCAGTCACGCTGACGGGCAGCGAAGACGCCGGAAGCAGAGTCGCAAGCCTCGCTGGCAAGCTCATCAAAAAGACCGTGCTCGAACTCGGCGGCAGCGATCCGTTCATCGTTATGCCAAGCGCCGATCTCGACGAAGCGGTCAAGACAGCCGTCACTGCCCGCACAATCAACAACGGCCAATCGTGCATCGCCGCGAAGCGATTCATCATCGCCGAAGAAATCGCCGATGACTTCGAACAAAGATTCGTCCAAGCAATGGAGGCCCTCAACATCGGCAACCCTCTGGATGACACTGTTGACGTCGGGCCGCTCGCGACCGCTCAGATTCGCGAAGACCTGGAAGCGCAGGTGCAAAAGACAATCGAGCTCGGCGCGCGGGTTTTGACCGGAGGAAAGCGTCTCGAAGGGCCGGGCTTCTATTATCCGCCCACTGTGTTGACCGACATATCCGAGGACTCGCCCGCGTATCGCAATGAATTATTCGGCCCGGTTGCAGCATTGTTTCGCGCTTCGAGTCTTGACGACGCTATTCGAACTGCTAACGCGACGTCGTTCGGACTCGGAGCGAGCGCGTGGACAAACGACATAGAAGAGACGGAGCGCTTTATCGAAGACCTTGAAGCGGGATGCGTGTTCATCAATGGAATGGTGGCGAGCGACCCCCGGCTTCCATTCGGTGGAATCAAGCGCTCGGGCTACGGCCGCGAGCTCGGAGTCTTCGGCATCCGCGAGTTCGTCAACATCAAGACTGTGTGGGTGAAGTGAGTCGCGACGAGAAGATCGCCATTATCCGAGACTCGCTTTTCGGAATCGTGTGCGTCGTGATCAAGCACTCCGCGGGCCCTTGTTGCTCCAGCTTCGCTGCCAAGTCCGGCGCACAGTAGAGCATCAATCGCTGTCGACTGCTCATTCGCTCTAATACAGATTGAAAAACTGTTTCCGCTTTTTCGAGCGCTCGGCTGGTGAGCAACTGATATCCGGTCCAATCAAATTCTTCGAGCCTCGCTGTTGCGATCCGCAGGTTTGCCAAATGAAGTTCATCCTTCGCTTCCTTCAGGAACAGCGACTTCTTTTGATTAGCTTCGAGCGCGGTCACTTCAATGTCAGGTCTTACTATGGCGAGCGGAATCGCCGGAAACCCCGCGCCGCTGCCAATGTCCAAAACCGTCCGCTCGCTCTCGATAAACTGCGCGCCAAAAATCGACTCGGCATAGTGAAACCTCGCGGCTTCAAGAGGCTCAGTGATTCTTGTGAGATTGACGCGCGGGTTCCATCGGCAAAGCAACGCGTAATGCGAGGCGCATTGTTCGATTTGGCGCTCGGTCAATGCATCAAGCGCGAAGCTCGAAACAACTTCTTCGAGAGCCTGCTTGAATGCGTTTGTAGATTGCTTGCTCATGCGTCAGCGTTGTTAGTCGCGCCGGACATTAATTAGAATGTTCGCGGCGTCATAATACACCGCGAGGGAATGAATTGGGCATCAAGGCAATCAGTTTCGACTTTTGGCATACGCTGTTCACCGAGAAACCCGGGCTGTTCACGCTCTATCAAAAGAGGCGCCGGAGCTTGCTCGCCGAAGCCGTGCTGACTCAACGCGATGTTCCGCATTCTGAACTCGAGCGGGCTTGCCGTGTCGAGGCAGAGTGTCATCACAAAATCTGGCAAGACGAACATCGCACGCTCGATGCAATCGAACGTGTCACCACGATTTTGAATCAACTCGACGTGGCGCTTCCGGACGTCGCGCTTGCCGGGCTTGTCGCGGGATTCGAAGAAGGTATACTCGAACACCCGCCGGTGATGGTACCTGGCGCGAGCGAGGTTTTGCACGAGTTGTCGAGCCGATACAGGTTGGGAGTTATCTCGGACGTGGGCTTCTCGCCGGGGCGTGTGCTGAAACAGGTGCTCGCAACCAACGGGCTGATCGACGTGTTTGACTCGCTGGTTTTTTCCGATGAGGCGGGCCGCGCTAAGCCTCACATCGAGGTCTTCGAGGCGACTGCGCGATCACTCGCGGTTTCGCCAGGCGAGATCGTGCACATCGGCGATCTCGAACGCACGGACATAATCGGCGCAAAGCTCGCCGGATTTCACGCGATCAGATTTACCGGAATCACTCCAATGGAAGAAGACGAGACGACGGTTGCCGATTTCGTGACCGATGACCTTGCTGATATTCCACGGTTGGTTGAAATGATTGATTAGTCATTGGTCAATGGTCATTAGTCAGTAGTCAGTAGTCCGTAGTCAATGCGAACAGGTTCGGGGAGAGGCGCATAACAACAATGAAGATTTTCAATCTGCGGGAAGCCGAAGCATCACGAGACATCGACATCAAGATGATGGCCACACGTTCGTCGCGCTATCGAGTGTTTGGAACTTCGGAACGTATCCAGGTCGATGAGATGGCGGTTATTGATCTTCGTGATGGAGTTGAACCGCCGGACTTCGCGACTCAATTCACGGTGCTCGATCGCCACCCGATGAAAAATGTTTGCCTCGTCCGCAAACTGACCCCGTGACCTCTGACTCCAGACTCCGCACTCCGCACTCCGCACACCGCACTGTTCCCGACTTCCGACTCCGCACTCCAAACTCCGCACTCCGCACTCCTTTTCATTCCCATTCAATCGTCGAAGGCGGTTTAGAGCTGATGTCATACACGACGCGATTGATCCCGCGAACCTCGCTCACGATTCGAGAAGAGATCCGCTGAAGCACTTCATACGGCACGCGAGCCCAATCCGCAGTCATCCCATCAAGCGACTCGACTATCCGCAGCGCGACTGCATTATCATAAGTGCGCATATCGCCCATCACTCCAACCGTCGAGACCGGCAACAAAACGGCGAATGATTGCCAGACCTTGTCGTAAAGATCCGCGCGGCGCATCTCTTCGATGACAATAAAATCGGCCTCCTGCAGAAGCGTGACTCGATCGGGAGTCACTTCGCCGAGGATGCGAACCGCGAGTCCGGGACCCGGAAACGGCTGGCGTCCGATGATTTCCTCGGGCAAACCGAGCTCGCGGCCAACGCGCCGCACTTCGTCTTTGAACAACTCGCGCAGCGGCTCGATCAGTTTCAGATTCATCTTCTCAGGCAAGCCGCCGACATTATGGTGAGACTTGATCACCGCCGATGGACCTTTGACCGAAACCGATTCGATGACGTCGGGATAGAGCGTACCTTGCACGAGAAAGTCTTCGTGGCCGAGCTTGCGCGCTTCTTCCTGGAAGATCTCGATGAACTCGTTGCCGATGATTTTGCGTTTGCGTTCGGGATCGGTTACGCCGGCGAGCTTTGTCAGGAAGCGCTCTTCCGCCGCGACGCCGACGACGTTCAAGTCCATTTCGCGATAAGCCTCGAGCACTTCCTCGAATTCGTTTTTTCGAAGCAGGCCTGTGTCCACGAAGATGCAAGTCTGGCGATCGCCGATCGCTCGGGCTACAAGCGCGGCCGCGACCGATGAATCAACACCGCCCGACAGTCCACACACGGCGTTGCCATCGCCGACTCGACGCCGGACGTCTTCAATCGTAGTCTCGATGAACGACGACATCGTCCAGTCGCATCGCAAGTGGCAAACGTTGACCAGGAAGTTGCGCAGGACTTCTTTGCCTTGCGGAGTGTGCGCGACCTCGGGATGAAACTGCACGCCGTAGAGTTTTCGTTGTGGGTCTTCGACGGCGCCGATCGCGGCTTCGGTTGCGGCGGTTATGGTGAAACCGTCGGGCGGCCGGCTGACATAATCGCCGTGGCTCATCCAGACTTTCACAGTCGAGGGCAGTCCGGCGAGCAACTGACTGTCGGATTTCACTTCGATGTCGGCGTGTCCGTACTCGCGGCGATTCGAAGGCTTAACTTCGCCTCCGAGAAAGTGCGCCATCAACTGCACGCCGTAACAAATTCCGAGCACGGGCACACCCATCTGAATGACCGCCGGATCAGGATGCGGCGCGTTCTCTTCATAGACCGAGGATGGACCTCCGGAGAGAATGATGCCTCGCGGGTCTTTAGCCCGCAGGTCTTCAACGGTTATGTTGAACGGTACAATTTCGGAGTAGACGCCAAGCTCGCGAACTCTTCGAGCGATGAGTTGTGTGTATTGCCCGCCGAAGTCGAGAATGAGAACCGTTTCGTGATCGGAGGCCATGATTTGAGCGAGGATCATAAAGATCTTTTCGCGACAGTGTAAAGCGTCGCCCCAACTTTGGTAAACAAGAGGAAGATCAGTGAAACGATCTGGTCGGCTACTGGAGCAACCGCAGTGTGACCGCGCTCGCCAAGCGATGCAGCCTAACCTCGACTGCATGCCTTGTTCTATCTTAACGTATTAAGGCTTACTTGGGCTTCCTCAGTACCTTGTAATATATTTGCACAAATTCTAAACGTTTTTGGAATTCCTGGTTCTTCGGATCAAGGCGGATCGCCTCTCTGATTTGTTTCTCAGCTTCCGCCAGATTTGGATCAACCAAATTCCTAGCATCAAGCGGCTCAAACAATGGACGGGCGTTTCTGAGTAACACATCTGCCAAGAAGATGTGATACCAAGGCTCTTTTGGATTGAGTCTTATTGCTTCCCGGTATGCTGCTTCAGCCTCTTGCAATTTTGGTTTTTTGTAAACAGATGATCCACTTCTTGTACCGGCATTCTCATATATTAAGCTCTGACCAAGCGTGACGTAGTACTTGTCATTGCTTGGCTCCAGTTCGACTGCCTTCTTAAGTGCGGCCTCAGCCTCTTCCCACTTTTGTTGTCTCTGGCGGCTAACGCCCAAATAAAAATGAGCTAAAGCATTATTAGGTTCCAATTCCGTTGCATGCCGGTATTCGGACTCAGCTTGTCCCCATTTCCCCTCAACTCCGAAGCGATCTCCCCGAGTAAGATATTCGCCGATTGCAGGTTTGAGCTTAGACGTATGCACTGCAACAGATGTTGATGTCAGGTTGATCACAGTCAGCACGAGTTCGTCTGCTTTGTATCCTTCTATGACTGCAAATGGACGTTGTTTCTTTCCCAGTCCAAGATCAATCAGCACACGTTTCGGCACCTCCTCTTGCAAATACTTTATGAGCCCGGCAAGCGTTACTGCTCCCTTTTCGTCCGCTGCGGCTCCGTTCAGACCTTCAACCAACGCCCATGTAAAGTACCCTTGTTTTCTTTCTTTATACTCGTAGGCTACATCCCCAATCTCAGTCGCATATAAAGTTGCAAAGGCGGTAATTTCGCGATTACGTATATCGAAGCTAAATCCCCGTGTATATGCCTCTGTAAGTGGATTGTTCTCCTCACCACGCGCAGAGCTTGGGTTATTGCGGCATGCATCTAGAATCACGAGAACCTGACCGACGCCACTTTGCCGTATCCAGTTCCGAATCAATTCGGCGTTAATAGCAGTTTGTTCAAGTAAATCTAAGTCGCCGCTCACTTGAGCATCTGTTGGCAGTAAGTAAGCCTGGCCATTGCGTTCTATTCCGTGTCCTGCAAAGGAGACCAAAAGCAATCCATCTTTCGGAACTAGGGCTCGAAGGTTGGACAGGCGACGTAGAATGTTGCCTCTGGTAGGTCTGCGTTCTGCCTGCTGATCTGAAGTGAGAAGCATTACTTGTTGCTTGGGAAATCCTCCAGATTTGATGATTACATTTGCAAGTGTCTTTGCATCATTCGAAGCTCCCTCCAATCTGTTTATTTGCGTATCATCATATAAATCAACTCCGATTATTAAGGCAAAGCGCTTCGCACTGCTGGGTAATATACTTACAGATCCTTTCTGAACTACTAATTCACGTTGAGGCCAGAATTGAGCCTCAGCAGGATATCTCATCCCAGCATAAATCAGAGTTAATAGGAGCGAAGAAGCCGCAAGCCGTAAGAGATGCCTTTTCATTCATCAATCTCCGTAATCTGTCCTTACTCTTTCATATCCTCTTTAGATGGAGAACGGGAAGTCAGCGTACAGTAACCCGCGGAATGCTACCGCCGTCCGAACACCTAATCAAGTTGACTTGAAGGTTTTAGATCAAGCGCATTAACCCGGAGCGGAGCTTTACGCTGAGATAGGTTAACACGCCCAGTGAGTTCACCTATCCAAGGTGGAAAACCTTAACCGTGCCGCTGACCACCACCGAATTCGGCACGATTCGCATTGGCCATTCACGCGCGACTCTGGATTCTGTAGTCCATCACTATATGTTGGGAGCAAGCGCTGACCAGATAGTCGAAAGTTTTCCTTCTCTCAAGCTGGGGGATATATGCACCGTCATCCCCTACTATCTCGCGAATCGCGAATCCGTCGAAGAGTATCTGAATCGGCAGGAAGCCGAAGCCGACGCCCCCGCAGCAAGAGAACGAGTCAGACCCAACACAGCGGAAGGCAACACATCAACTACGCGAGCGCATTCGTGCTCGTTGGGCAACTCGGCAGTCAACGAACGACTCCGCGACTGATTGATTCAACGCTTGTGAATTCTGATGACAATCGAGCCGCTTGATGCGCCCTCAAGCCAAAAATCAACTTTGTCGCCGGGTGCGATATCATCAAGTAGCGATTTATCTTTGACCTGATACGGCATATCCATCGCCGGCATGAAATCCTTCATCGCTTCGTGATCGATTTGCACCGATGCGTTTTCTCGATCGACCGATTGAATGACGCCGACGCCTCGATGAATATTCGGATTCGAAGACGTTTCGTCAGCACCGGCAAGATAACGCAACTCGGCGACGATCTCTTCGGGTTTCCATTCGTTTCCACGATAGAGCTTTGCCAGTTTCCCGTCGGCGTCGATGATGGCCGTTCGCAATGAATGAACGATCTGATCCGCGTCCGGCCAGTACTGCAAACCAAACCAGCTCCCGATCGCTTTCACTTCATCTTTGGCGCCCCCGGCGAAATCCCACTGATGCAAATCGGCTGAATGCGCATTCGCGTAATCCCTCAACACCTTCGGCGTGTCGTACTCGGGATCGACGGTGATACTCAGAAGCTGGGTCTTCGCGTAAAGCTCAGGCTCAGACTTAAGCGCGTTCTGAATCTGCATGAAGTTCTCGGTCATCAACGGACAATAATCCGGCAACGGGCAGCGAGTGTAGATGAAGGTCAACACGACCGCACGTCCTCGGTACTTCTTGAAGCCCGCGCGTTTCCCATCCTGATTAACGAACGCGAAGTCGGGAACTTCGTCGCCGATTGCCGGCTCGATCGCCGACGTTGCTTTTCCGATATTCGACGGATCAACCGCTTCGCGAGTGACGATGATGTCTTCAAGCCGCGCTCGAAGACCGCCGACTGCGAGCGTCGCCTGTATTCGATCGCCCTCCGCCATCTCGTTCAGCAGCCGCTGGTCGTCAAGCATGAAAGTCATCGTCATCGCTTCCATGTAACCGGGAATCGCCTGGTGTGCGATGGTCACCGTCGAGCCTCGCTTGTCTACGCTCACGACTTTTCCTTTGAGTTCGTATCGCTGCACGTTCCCGGATTTTCTGCATGCGGCCGATGCGCTGATAAGAAGAGACGCGATGAGAGTGAGGCAGGCTCTCGAAACGATTTGGTGATTGGGTCGCATCGCGAGTGATTCTCCGACATCGAGACTGGAACGACAACCCGTGAGGTTGACAGGCTGTGGGTCACAGAGCGTTAGCTCGTGACGAAATTGCTGATCCTCCGCGCCCTCAGCGTCCTCTGCGGTTTTGTTTTGGATCAGGTCCGGAAATCAACCGCAGAGGGCGCCGAGGTACGCTGAGGTTTGCTCTATGGGCAAGACACTAAAGCACCCCGTTGACACGTGACGCGTTCGGGTCTTTACTACAGGCTTTACCAAACGGGGAGAACATATGAATCGCACAGAGATTGAGATAAAACTGAATCGAGACAGGGCGTGGTTGCTGGAAAACTTCGCGGCGATGCCGGAGGAAGACTTCACTCGCGGGATCACTAAGAGCCGCCACGATTCCGAAGCGTTCTGGAGCGCCAGGGATCACCTCTCGCATCTGATCGGCATCGAAGTGGCTTTCAATCGGATCATCAAGCGTCACATTGAAGGGGATGCAAACCCGATCGGGATCGGCGTCAATGCTGATGGAACGCCGCGCTCGCGGGAAGAGATGATGACGCTTGTTCACGAGATGAACGAGCAGTGGGTGAACCGGCACAAGCAGGCGAGCTTCAGTGAAATCGTCGCACTTGGTCAGAAGGTTCGCGCGGAAACGCTCGCGCTTATGGCGAGTCTCAGCGATGAGCAACTGGCTGAAAAGATCCCGGATGCGCCGTGGGGCGACGCGACGATCGGCGGTGTGATCGCAATCAACGGAGATCACGCGCATCAACATTACGGATGGGTTTCAGACGGATTAGCCGGGAAGAAATTGTGATATAGTCACGCCGTACGAAGCCCCGAATTCAAAAGGTTGAGCATGATCAAAACTACACTTGCGTGCGCGGTGCTCATCAGCGCGATCGCTGTCACCACGATCCCTTCGGCGAGAACCGACGCTATCGCGACGCCGACTTTTTCAAGAGACGTCGCTCCGATTCTCTTCAACAACTGCGCGAGTTGTCATCGCCCGAATGACATCGCGCCGATGTCGCTGCTGACCTACGAAGACGCGCGCCCGTGGGCCAAGTCGATTCGGCAGCAGGTGGCTACGGGCAATATGCCTCCGTGGCACGCGTCGCAACCGCACGGCACGTTTTCAAACGATCGAAGGTTGAGCGAGAAAGACAAAGACACGTTGATTCGATGGGTGGACGGCGGCGCGCCAAAGGGCGATGCGAAGGATTTGCCGCCCGCGCCGAAACTCGCCGAGGGCTGGGAGATCGGCACGCCCGACGCGATCGTCAGCATGCCTAAAGAGTTTGAAGTCGCCGAGTCGGGCACGATCAATTATCAATTTTTCGAAGCGCCGACCAACTTCAAGGAAGACAAATGGGTTCAGGCGATCGAGGTTCGGCCGGGTGCGCGAGCCGTCGTGCATCACGTGCTGGTCTTCTGTCGCGAGCCCGGCACTCGCAGACCGCCGGGCTTCGCTCAAGTGATCCCAAAACTCGGAAGTGCCGGCGATCATCGCGAACTGCCCGGCTCATTGATCGCGACGACGGCTCCCGGCACGAATGCGATGATTCTCAAGCCCGGTTCTGCATTGCGAATAAAAGCCGGCGCGGTTTTCTATTTTCAAGTCCATTACACCTCAAACGGGACGGCCGCCAAGGATCGAACAAGCGTCGGGATGATTTTCGCAACGCATCCGCCGCAACAAGAAATGCGAAACAGCGCGTTCGTGAATCCGCTGTTCCTGATTCCGCCGGGCGCCGAAGACAAGGTTGTCGAGTCGGCCATCGAGTTCAGCGAAGATTCGCACATATGGGCTTTGTTTCCGCACACGCATCTGCGCGGCAAGAGTTGGGAGTATCGGCTGGTCTATCCTGACGGAAAGTCTGAAGTCGTGCTCTCGGTTCCCCGATACGATTTCAATTGGCAGACGTATTACTTTTTCGCGAAGCCGCTGGCGGTAACGAAAGGCACTCGCCTTGAGGCGACTGCCCACTACGACAATTCGACTGCGAACAAGTGGAATCCTGACCCGAAGGCGACGGTGCGATGGGGCCCGCAGACCTGGGAAGAAATGCAGTACTCGGGGATCACCTATTCGGTTGATGACTCCCGGCGAGAAGCCAACACCGGGGCCGCTCGAAACGATCGGAAATGAAGCCGGTCGAAAAATGCCGCAAAACAAACGAGGAGGTGGATGACGCAATCCACCTCCTCTCGATTTGTTGATGAACAGTTTGGCTACTACTTGCTGCCCGCTGTCGCTTCTTTCACTCGCTTGCAGTGCCGCAGGTTTTCATTCTGTTCGTAGACCAGTTCGACCACTTCGCCCTTCTCATCCTTGACGAAGGTCACCTGTGATTCAACCTCAGGGATGAAGAACTTGTTCTCGGACGCGGGGAACAATTCGCGCTTCGGATTGTTCGGCGCCTGGCCAAAGTAGCGGCTCCCCTCTCTGGTCACCGTGTACGGCCGCTTGTCGGGGAATTCATACTTGCCGACGTACGTGTCGAATACAGCGGCATCGACCTTCGCCAGATTCTGTGGCTTCTCGGCGGTGTAATCCATGAAGCCCATCATCATCTCGTCGTAGGTTGGCTCACCCTGGCGCACGGCCTTGGCCGGATCGGGATTGAATTTGTTCTTTGTCGAGTTGTCGAAGTAGCCGGTAACCTGAATCGTGCTGCCTGCGGGAATGCGTATCGGCGATTGCGGCCGATAAGCCATCTGCCAGTTGAAACTGTAAGCCGGCACGTTCAGCAGCATTTCTGATTTTCCGTCCGGATAGGTGACCTTGTATTCCATCGCCGCTCCGCGATAGTGCATATGCGGCATCAGCGAGTACAGGTTGATGTCGAGGCTCGGTTTCCAGTAAGCAGTCACCTTATGATGATCGGCGTTTGGGGGGATCTCAAAGAAGATGTTCGACACGGCGCGCGTCTTCATCAGTTTTTCCGGCGGTTCTTTCGCGAAGATCATGCCGACCATTGAACGATCGGTCTGGACGCTGCCGGCGATCTTGGAATAGTGAATTTGAAATCGAATGGTCGCACCCGCGGGAATCTTCTTCGCGGTTCCCGGCTGCCACTCACCGTAATCGCTGCCCGGCGCGTAGGCGGTCAGGAAATCGTCGACGTTATTGAAGCCTTTCAGATTCGCGGGCACTTCGCTTCCATCGTTGTAGACCGGCTGGTCCTTTTTCATTCGAATCAACAAACCATCGCGATAGAACGGAGTGTTCTTCAACGATCCTTCGAGAGCGGCCGAGCGCTGCTCTTTTGGAACCATGTTGAGACTCGGCTGGCCGGGAGGAACGACAAAAGCAATGACGTGATGCACGACCTTGCGATTGCCCGGCCGCGCCTCGGCCATCTGCACGTACTTATCTTCTTTGAAGTTGGTCGGCGCATCGAAGTACTGATACTCGTCGGGGCCGCTGGCTTCGACGGTGTACTCCTCGGGCATCTGGATGATCACATCGGGTTTGCCGATACCCCAGCCTTCGACGAATTGCGGCGCCGCGGGCAAGTCTTTCGCGTCGCCTTCCTTTGCGCCGCCATCGACCCACGATGTTATGGTGTCGATTTGAGCTTGCGTCAAACGCGGATCATTAGCCCATCGGCCCACGTGCGGGTCGGCGTGCCAGGGAGGCATCTGCCGGCTGATAACTTTTTCTTTGATTGACTTCGCCCAGGGCCGGACGTCCTTATAGTTGAGCACCGAGAACGGCGCGGCTTCGCCGGGTCGATGGCACTCGGCGCAGCTCTTGTAGAGGATGGGCGCGACTTCTTTGTTAAAGGTGACGTTCTTGGCTGCCGGACCGCTGGCCTGCGCGCCGGGCAGCGCATACAGGGCCGCCGCGACAAGCGCGATGAGTGCAATAGTGAAAATGCGAAACTTGGTCATGATTTTCTCCCGCAATAAGAACATCGGATTACCTGGAGTTATGAGCGAAGTAAACTCAGCTTTGTAGATCTTCGGCTGCGTTGCTCGAATAGGGGTTACGCCCTTGTCCCAACTAATGTTCCTGGGACTTCACACACTATACGCAGGGCTGACTTGAGCGGGTGCAAAGATGCAACGATAGATGTCCCGCGCAAGACGTGTGCAATCCGAATGACGGTGGTGATGCCCGCCCGGCGTCCTTATCTCCAGCGCCGGTAACCGTACCCGCCGCCAAAAAGGAGGATCAGCACGATGATAACGATGATTAGTGTCGTAGTGCTCATGACTTTTACCGTAACACAGTTTCGGTCGGATCAAACAGCCCATGTCGTGGGCAGTGTATAAGCGATGTGGGCTTCCGAGCTACGCGGGCTACCCAGAAGTCGCCAGCTAACCAAGAGCACTTCTGGAGCCGCCAGTGAATCAGCGACGGCCCCACCTTCACAGACTCTTCTCGCAAGCTCGCGAAGACCCAACTTGCTCGCCTATTTGAAACTATGAATAATGGAGTATTCAACCATTCGTCGCGCGCCAGACATGAGCACACGGCGCGCGGTCTTCAGTGCTCGTATGATCTTGGTGACAGTCAATTATCTCATCGCCGCCGTTCTTCTCGCTGGATCCGCGGTTCCCCCTCAATCGTCGAACGCCTCGCGACAGAATTATCCCGCAGTCATCAAAGACTCGGTCGATCGGCGGTCGAAAGCTGAACGCGAGTGGCGGCGAATGCTTGACGCTTATGGAATCGCGCAGACGCCGCCCGACTTTTATCCTATTACCAACACTCCTCGTTCGCTGCTCGGCGTTGCGGACGCCATCCAGATTCTCAATTACAAGCCGGACCCTGGCGACGAGGCGCTCGCGCTTCGCGAGGCGGTCAAGGGATTCATGGACCGTTGGCGTGACCTGCTTGGTCTCGACCCCGCAACCATATCCCTGGTTAACGCCGACGAATCGAGTGACACAAAGCGGCTGACGTTTCGACAGTCGAACTACGCGTATCCAATCGGCGGCAACTTCGGCGAGATGATAATTGTGCTCAGCAAGAGTGGAGCGTTGATGCAGCTCGACGACCGCTTTGTCCCGCTGGTCGACGTGCCGTCGAAGCCGGCCGTCGAACGAGAGATCGCGGGCAAAAAAGTTGTCGGCAAAATATTCACCTACTCAGACATCGCAGGGCGCGAACAACGAACACAGATCAACTCGCCTGCCGAGGTGAACGTCAAGCGTCTGGTGATATTGCCGATCGTAAAGAGCGATGCGGTCGAGATACATCTCGCTTGGGAAGTGATCGCCGGAACGTCGCTGTCGTGGACGGTCTTTGTGGACGCGATAACCGGTGACGAATTGAGAACGGTTCAGAATTTCAACACCTGAGGAATAGGGGTTGGGGGTTGGGGGTTAGGGGCTGGGGGGTTGGTCATCGGCCCGGTCCCCAACCCCTAACCCCCGGCCCCCAACGCCCATCTATGGAAACAGTAATAACACGTGACACCGATGTGCTTCGCGAATACGTCGCGGCGCTGGACGCAAACGAGCGAGGGTTGTCGCCGTTCGCAAGGCTCGCTGCGACCGTGAAGCTCTCGCGCCTGCGACGCGAGCTGAACAGCTTGCAACTGGAAGCCACCGAAGACGACATCGTTCAACTGCGCCGCGAGATCAGCGACAGACTGAATCGCTCGATGCTTCGCCGAATTCAAGCGCGGCCCTGGGGCGCTCGCATTTCGATCTTTCTGATGATCGTTATTGGACAGCAGCTCTTGCTTGCGGCTGTTTGGTTGTTGACGATGTTGTTTGTTAGATTCGCGCGCGTCCCGAAGCTCTGGAATCCTGTGTTGCCGCACGAACAACCTGCGTTCCTGTTTGCGTTTATCTTCTTCTTCTTTTTCGCGACACCGATGCTCGCGTTGCTGGCGGTGTTCGGAGGCCGATACTTTCGCGCGTGGCGCGTAACCCTGACCGCTACGATTCTCATCCTGCTGATGTCGGCATTGGCGAGCTATCTGGTTGTCCGAAACAAAGAAGCTCAAAACCCGGTGCGTCACACAAGCTCGCTCAGCCAGTTTATGAAAGATCGTGAAGTCAACGCCGCCGGTTATGACGAATGGCTCGCTTCAAACTGGTTGATGAAAGACGCACGATTCAGACGCGATTACGAACGCTACCTGAGGAACGGTCCCGGCCGCTGGATTACATCGCGGTTCGATTCCGGAAATGATGCGGCATGGTCAGGGGCGCTTGCGATAATCGGTGAGTATCTCGACACCGGCCAGGATCCCGCGGGATTTCGCGAATGGTTGAAGTATTACTACGACCGCAATCGAATTTCATCCGAGGACCGCATCGATCAGGAAGTATCAGAGCTGACCAGTGCGGCCGGCGAGCGCTACCTCGGCGTTTGGCAAGTCGAGCCTTATTTGAAGGAGCGCGATCAGCGCTTATATCTCGCTTATCTGGGCTCGATTGACGACTCGATGAAGACATGGGGGCTCGTGTGGCTGGTAATTTTGATGCTCGTTTTTTCAGCGGGGTACATCACAACATCATTTTCGACATTCTTCAGGCGGAGGTTGTGGGGCGCGAGTGTAGCGGAGCAGGCGCGAATTTCGTTTCCCGAGCAGAGCAACATCACCACGCCTTCATTCTACGACTCAACAATGGATGCTTTGTCGCGGGTCCATCGAAGCTTTTTGCGGCTCGCGGTGTTTAGTTCTGTGTTCGTCTTTCTTTTCTGGGTCGCCATCTATGCGTGGGAGCTTTCGGGCGAACGCGCGAATCCCCGCACGCAAGTCGGACTGATGCGAAGCAATCTGCTCTTCGGCGGCTCGCCCAATCGTTCAGCGAACCCTGATATGAACGGGCCCAGGCGAAGTGGAATCGCAGCGACGGGCGAATCCCGAGAAGCTCGATTGGCAACTCGTGTCGTCGACCTCCAGGAACAGCTCGACGAAGATGATTATCAGAGCAACAGAAAATTCAAGGAGCAATACAAGGTCATCGCGAGTCAGCGAAACGAGTTGAGCATGCTTCGAAGCCAGACCGGCCAGCTCGAACAGACGTTGCCTGGTCAGCTCTCGGATATGGGCTCGCGTGTGGGCGTAGCCGAAGCGCGCGCGGGCGAGGTGATGGGCCAGGCCGAAGCCGCGCGACAGACAGCCGAGGGCTTGCAGAAGCAACTTGGAGCGAAGCTCACTGAAGTGGAGACGCGGGCGTCTCGCGCAGCCGATCAGATTGGAAAGGTCGAAGAGCAGGCTTCGGTGCTTGCGACTCGCACCGAGACGCTCGAACGCGAACTCGATCGCCGCGCCCGGCAGATCGAAGCTCGCACGGAAGAACTCGGCGAGCGTACCGCCGGGCTCAAGGAGCGCGAGGAGCGAGTCGATCGGCTTCAGCGAGTCGCGTTCACCGCGATCTTCGGCGAGATCAAATCGGACATCGACAATCTCGACCGGCGCATTGACTCGGCCTTCTATCGTTCATTCAGCAAGGGCGAAGCGCGCCGCGAAGCCGATTCGATCAGGCAGCGGATAGCATCGCTCACGGCCGAGCTGCGCGAGATCAACAACGATCAATCGAAGAAGTTCATCGAGCAACTCGATGGCCTGACGAAGCACCTGGATCAAATCGCCGAACGGATAAAGTAAGAGACGCGGCGAGTGGGAGACGCGGCGAGTGGGAGACGCGGCGAGTGGGAGACGCGGAGACGCGGCGAGAGGGAGAAGGGGAGACGCGGAGAGAGGGAGAGTGGGCGAACCAGATTTAGATCGGCTTTCATTCGAACAAACCATCTTAGACGAAGCTCGCTCCCTCTCCCCCTCGCCCCTTCTTCCCGTCGCCCCTTCTCCCCGTCGCCCCGTCTCCCCCCCCCCCCCCCCCCCCCCCCCCCCCCCCCCCCCCCCCCCCCCCCCCCCCCCCCC
>Ga0070705_100000400_pt1 | contig 25016 bp, 23 predicted proteins | sample KBSK5253metaG_FD_65455 | JGI IMG/M metagenome (GOLD analysis project Ga0070705, IMG submission 65455) | Corn, switchgrass and miscanthus rhizosphere microbial communities from Kellogg Biological Station, Michigan, USA - KBS K5-25-3 metaG | ecosystem: Host-associated > Plants > Roots >... | reverse complement strand
CGGGCGGCTCGCCGCCCTGCTGCCCGGCGGGCCCGTCGCGGACAGGCGTGGGCGCGCGACCGTTCCCGGCCGCCGCGCCCCGGCCGCCACTCCCAGCCGGGCCACCTCCGTCGGGATCGTCGTCCCCGTCCCCCTCGTTGCCGTCGTGGGGGCGGTCGGCGCCAGCACCGGGATCTGCGTCAGACAGCGCCCGCTCCAGCTCGCCGTCATCCGGCAACGACCCGTCGAGCGGATCGCGGCGACGGCGGTGGGCGAGCGCGAGCGCCGCGGCGCGCTGCACATGCGCCTCGCCGACTTCGTCGGCGCCCTCCAGCGCGGCCAAAGCACAGGCCGCGCGGGCGGAGACGATGTCGCCGCGGACGCCGTCCACGTTCAGTGCCGCGCACGCACCGGCGATCCGCAACAGCTCGCGCTCGGGCAGGCGCACGGCGGGCAGCAGCTCCCGTGCGGCGGCGATGCGCGCGGCGAGCGCGGCGTCGGCCTCGCGCCATTGCGCGGCGAACGCGACCGGGTCGCGCTCGAACGCCAGCCGCCGCCGCACGATCTCAGCCCGCGTGGCCGGCTCGCGCGGCGCGCGCACCTCGACGCCAAGGCCGAAGCGGTCGAGCAGCTGCGGACGCAGCTCGCCCTCCTCGACGTTCATCGTCCCCACCAGCACGAAGCGCGCCGCATGCTCGACCGACACCGCCTCGCGCTCGACGCGCGCGACGCCGCTTGCCGCGGCATCCAACAATGCGTCCACGAGGTGGTCGGGCAGCAGGTTGACCTCGTCGACGTAGAGGATCCCTCGATGTGCGCGGGCAAGGAGGCCGGGCTCGAACGCTGCCTCGCCGGCCAGCGCGCGCCCGAGGTCGAGTGCACCGACGAGCCGGTCGAGCGTCGCGCCGAGCGGCAGCTCGACCAACGCCGCGGCGCGGTCGTGCACCGGTGCGTCAGCCGGCACGCGCCCACGGGGCGCCAGCTCACCGGGCGCGAACGCATACGGCTGACCCTCGGCCGCGGCAACGTGCGGGAGGAGCGGCGCCAATCCGCGCACCGCCGTCGACTTCGCCGTCCCCCGCTCTCCCCGCACCAGCACGCCGCCGACGTCCGGCGCGACCGCGTTCACGAGCAGCGCCTCCACCAGCGCCTCCTGCCCGACGATCGCGGCGAGGGGGTACGCGACGCTCACGCCCCCGCCTCCTCCAGCTCGCCCTCCAGCGCCAGATAGCGCTCGCGGATCGCGTCGAGCGTGCCGTCCTCGGGCGAGGACCACATCCCCCGATCGGCCGCCTCCAGCAGCCGCTCGGCGATCACGCGCGCAGCCCACGGGTTCGATCTGCCCATGAACTCCGCCACGTCCTCGTCCAACAGATACCGCTCCGCCACCTGCTCGTACATCCAGTCCTCCGCCACACCCGCTGTCGCGTCGTAGCCGAACAGGTAGTCGACCGTCGCGCTCAGCTCGGCGGCTCCCTTGTACCCATGGCGGATCATCGACGCGATCCAGCGCGGGTTCGCGACGCGTGCGCGGAACACGCGCCGCGTCTCCTCGCTCAGCGTCCGCGACACCACCCGCGAAGGATCGGACGAATCGCCCAAGTACGCCGCCGGCTCGCGTCCGGTCAACGCCCGCACGGTCGCGACCATGCCGCCGTGGTACTGGTAGTAGTCGTCCGAGTCGAGGATGTCGTGCTCGCGCGAGTCGACGTTCTTGACGGCGACCTCGATCCGCTCGAAGCAGCCGCGCATCGCCTCGCGTGCGGCCGCGCCGTCGAGCCCGCGGCCGTACGCGTAGCCGCCCCACGCCTCGTACACCTGCGCGAGGTCCGCGTCGCCGCGCCAGTCGCGCGTATCGAGCAGCTGCAGCAGGCCCGCGCCGTATGTGCCGGGCTTGGAGCCGAACACGCGCGTCGTCGCACGCCGCCAGGCGCCGTCTGCCCCCAGCTCGGCTGCGAGCCGCTCGGCGTCGGCGCGGGCATGGGCCGCGACGAAGTTCTGCTCGGCCGGCTCGTCGAGCTGCGCCACCAGCGCGACCGCGTCGTCGAGCAGCCGCACGAGGTGGGGGAAGGCGTCGCGGAAGAAGCCCGAGATGCGGACCGTCACGTCGATCCGCGGCCGGCCCAGCTCCGCCAGCGGCACGACCTCGACGCCCGTCACCCGGCGCGTCTCCGGATGCCAGGTCGGGCGCACGCCGAGCAGCGCGAGGATCTCCGCCACGTCGTCGCCCTGGGTGCGCATCGCCGCAGTCCCCCACGCGACGAGGCCGACCATTCTCGGCAGCGCGCCCGTCTCGCGCTCGTGCCGCTCGAGCAGCGCGGCTGCGAGCCGCTGCCCGACCTCCCACGACAGCTCGGACGGCAGCGCGCGCGGGTCGACCGAGTAGAAGTTGCGCCCCGTCGGCAGCACGTCGATGCGTCCCCGCGTCGGCGCGCCCGAGGGGCCGGCGGGGACGTGGCGGCCGTGCAGCGCAGCAACGATGTGCGTGAGCTCGTCGTGCGTCTGCTGGATCCGCGGGACGACCTCGTCGCAGGCGAAGCGCAGCACGCGCACGACGCCGGCGTCGGCGCGGCCGAGCACGTCCTCGCAAGCCGCCTTCGCCGCCGCCGCGTCCCAGTCGCGCGCCGCGAGCGCGTCCAGCAGCGCCATCTGCGCCGCCTCCAGCCGGTCAACGAGGTCCCCGGCGCTCGCCGCTGGGCCGCGGAAGCGCGCAACCAGATCGGCGACGTCGACCGCCGGCGCTGCCGCCCCAGGCTCTGCCACCAACGCCGGCTCGTCCAGCCCGAAGGCAGCCCCGACAGCGCGCCGCAGCCCCGGCACCTCCCCGCTCCCCAGCCGCAGCATCGCGGCCGTCAGCCCGCGCAGCTGCTCGCCCTCAGGCGCCGTGCCCAGCACGTGCAGGCCGTCCTTGATCTGGATGTCCTTGACCTCGCAGAGGTAGCCGTCGATGTGCTCGACCAAGGCGCCGAGGTCGTCGGGCCGCTCGGACACGCCGATGTCGGCCTGCAGGTTCGCCGCCTCGATCGCAGTCCAGATGCGCGCCGCCAGCCCTGGCAGCTTCGACGGGTCGAGCACCTCCAGGCGCGCGTACTCGTCCAGCAGCGCCTCCAGCTCAGCCAGCTCGTCGTACGTGTCCGCGCGCATCATCGGCGGCACGAGGTGGTCGACGATCGCGGCGTGTGCGCGGCGCTTTGCCTGCACGCCCTCGCCGGGGTCGTTGACGACGAACGGGTACACGAGCGGCACGTCGCCGAGCGCCGCATCCGGCGCGCACGCGGCGCTCAACGCGAGCATCTTGCCGGGCAGCCACTCGAGCGTCCCGTGCTTGCCGAGATGGACGATCGCGTCCGCGCCCCACACCGCGTCGAGCCAGCGGTAGCACGCGAGGTAGTGGTGCGTCGGCGGCAGCTCGGGGTCGTGGTAGATCCCGACGGGATCCTCGCCGTAGCCCCGCGGCGGCTGGATCGCGACGAGCACGTTGCCGAGCTCCAGGCCCGCGATCGCGAAGTCATCGCCGTCGACGAACTGCTCGCCGGGTGGGGGACCCCACTTCTCGATGATCGACTCGCGCAATGACGCGGGCAGCGTCTCGAACCATGCCTCGTACTCCGCCACCGGCATCCGCAGCGTCGCCTCCGACAGATGCGCATCCGTCAGGAACTCTGGGTCGTGCCCGCCTGCTGCGACGAGCGCGTGCATCAGCTCGTCGCCGTGCGCGAACGGCCGCTCGACCCGCATGCCGTCCTCGTGCAGCGCGTCGAGCAGTCTCAAGGCGCTCGCGGGCGTGTCGAGCCCGACCGCCATCCCGATGCGCGCGTGCTTGGTCGGGAACGCCGTCAGCAGCACCGCGACGCGCCGCTCGGTGGCCGGCACGTGGCGCAGGCGCGCGTGGCGCACCGCGAGCCGCGCCACCCGCGCGCAGCGCTCCGCGTCGGGCACGTAGCGCGGCACGCCGACGCCGACCGGCGAGTCCTCCGCCGCGCCGCGCTCCTTGAACGAGACGACGCCGCCGAGCAGACGGCCGTCGAACTCGGGGATCGCGACCTGCGTCGCCGCGTCGAGCGGAGTCAGCCCGCTGTCCGACGCCTCCCACGCCGCGCGCGACGCGGTCGCGCAGACGGCCTGCAGCACCGGCACGTCGAGCGCGGCCAAAGCGCTCGCGTCCCAGACCTGCCAGTCGTCGCCGACGCCGTCGCTCCACGCCGCCGCGTCGCGGGCCGCGCCCGTGCCGGCCTCGCCGGAGACGCCGCTGTCCGCCGACTGGTGCGCAGCCGCATCCGCCGCGCCGGAGCCGCCGGTCGCGAGCATCGTGGTGAGCAGCGCGTCAACCCGCCCGTCCAGCAGCTCGAGCGCCGGGACGCGGCCGTCGACGTCGCGTCGCAGCGTCGTCGACCACACCGCCAGCGCGTTCGCGCCCGCGTCCTCCAGCGCGCCGCACAGCGCGTCGACGAACGCGGTGTTGCCGGTGATGCGATGCGAGCGGTAGAAGCAGATCCCGACCGTCGGGCGGTCGACGTCATGGCCGCGCACCGCCTCCTCGATCGACACGTCGCCGACCCCCGCGACATAGACGCCCAGGTCCGGCAGCTCGCGCGGCGGGGCGAAGCCGTGCCCCTCCAGCAGGAACGTGTCAGCGAGGAAGCGCAGCAGCTGCTCGACGTTCTCGACGTCGCCGTGGCGCAAGTACTCGCCCGCCTGCGCAACCGCGCCCGCCGGCGCCAACGAGGCGGCCGTCATCTCCGCATCCGGTTCGACCTCGCCGCCGAGCGCGAGCAGCGCCACACCCCGCTCCTCGCAGCGCACGCGCAGCAGGTCGAAGCCGACCGGCCAGCCGCGCCGTCCGCCCAGCACACGGCACAGCACGACGCGCGCGCCGTCGAGCACGTCCTCCACGAACGCCGCCTGGTCGAGCGCGGCGGCCGGGTTCGCGCAGCGCACGGCGGGGAAGTCGTCGGGCAGCCGCTCGACGGCGGCGGCCGTCGCGAGGATCTCCGTGTCGGCGGTGGTCACGAAGCGCAACACGGCGGCTCCTGTCGGTCGGGCGGGCATGCCCGCGGGGCGGTCGTCATGCGTGCGGGACACGGCGGCTCCTGTCGGGCCGAGCACGCCCGCGGGGCGGTCCTCGCGCGAGCGGGACGCGGCGCATGGCAGGTCGTGCTCACGCCGGCACCTCCGGGCGCAGCTCGGTCGCGAGCGTCGGCAGGTCGGTGGGCACGCCGCCCTCGATCAGCGCGGTCAGTCGCATGGTGTCGAGATGGTCGGCGATCAGGTCGCCGAGCGCGTCGAGCCGCGCCTCCCGCTGAGCCGCGAACGGGGTCGTGCCCGGCGCGAAGCTGCGCCCGCGCGCCTGCGCAACCCACGCCAGCAGCGCACGCCGGAAGGCGTCGTGCTCGAGCGCGCCGTGCCACGAGGTGCCGAGCAACGCGCCCGCTCGGCAGCCCTCCGGCTCGCCGTCGTCGGCTGTCAGCAACGGCTCGCCGCCGTCGCGCGTCACGCGCCCGTGCCGGATCTCGTAGCCGCCGGCGTCGGTCCCCAGCCACGCGCATGCGCCTGTGCGGCGGCGCAGCAGCTTGTCCGCCTCAAAGCGCGTCGAGATCGGCAGCAGCCGGAGCCCGTCGACCGCGCCGCGCCCCGACTCGACGTCGTCGTCGATCCGCGTGCCGAGCAGCTGGTAGCCGCCGCAGATGCCGAGCGTCGGCGCGCCCGCCGCCGCGCGCGCCGCGAGCGCGCGGTCGAGGCCGGCCGCGCGCAGCCGCTCGAGGTCCTCGACGGTCGCCTTCGTCCCCGGCACGACGACGAGGTCGGCGCGCTCGACGTCGGCCGGCGAGCGCGTGAAGCGCACGCGCACGCCCGGCTCGGTCGCAAGCGCGTCGGCGTCGGTGAAGTTCGACATCCAGCGCAGCTGCAGCACCGCGACGTCGAGCGTGTCGCCGCCGTCGGCGGTCGCCGTCTCCGGCCGCGGCGCCTCGAGCGCAAGCGAGTCCTCGACGTCCATCCACAGGTCCTCGGCGAACGGCAGCACGCCGTACGTCGGGCGGCCGGTGCGCTCCTTCAGCTGCGTCAGCCCCGGCGCGAGAATCCCCGCGTCGCCGCGGAACTTGTTGATGACGAAGCCGGCGATGTGCGCCTGGTCGTCCGCGTCCAGCAGCGCCAGCGTCCCGAACAAGGAGCCGAACACGCCGCCGCGATCGATGTCGGCGACGACCAGCACCGGCAGCCCGGCGGCACGTGCGAGCCCCATGTTCGTGAGGTCGCGCGCGCGCAGGTTGATCTCGGCCGGCGAGCCGGCGCCCTCGCAGACGACGACGTCGAAGCGCGCGCGCAGGTCGGCGAGCGCGTCGAGCACGACCGGCTGCAGCTCCCCCTTGAGCTGCTGGTAGGAGCGCGCGTCGGCGTCGGCGTACGGCTTCCCCATCACGATCACCTGACTGTGTCTCGCGCCGGACGGCTTGATCAGCACCGGGTTCATCGCCGCCTCCGGCGCCACGCCGCAGGCCGCCGCCTGCATCGCCTGCGCGCGGCCGATCTCGGCGCCGTCGGACGTGACGACGGAGTTGAGCGCCATGTTCTGCGCCTTGAACGGTGCCACGCGCACGCCCTGCCGGTGCAGCCAGCGGCAGATGCCCGCCGTCACGACCGACTTGCCGGCGTCGGAGTGCGTACCGCAGACGAGCAACGCGCCTCTCATCGCGCCTCTCCTGTCGAGCAGTGCACTTCTGACCACGGTATGCGTGGTCTGAGGTGCAGTGCTCCCGCGCACGCGAGCGCGGCCGCGGCGCCGACGGCGAGCGAGAGGCGGGCGGCGCGGCGGACGTCGGTCGCAGTCGGGACGCGCCCCTCGGCGCCGAGCGCGGGGCGCTCCTCAGCGCGTCCGCCGTACGCGAGCGGGCCGCCGAGCCGCACGCCGAGCGCGCCGGCGAACGCAGCCTCCATGCGGCCGGCGTTCGGCGACGGGTGCGCGGCGCCGTCGCGCCGCAGTGTCGTCCATGCTCCACGCGACGAGCCGCCGACGAGCGGTGCGCACAGTGCGGTCAGCGCCGCGCCCGCGCGGGCAGCCGGCCAACCCATCGCGTCATCAAGCCGCGCCGCCGCCCAGCCGAACTGCGCGTAGCGCTCGCTTCTGTGCCCGACCATCGCGTCGAGCGTGTTCGCCGCGCGGTACGCGACCACACCCGCCGGCCCGCCGACCCCGCCCCACAGCAGCGCTCCGACGACCGCATCGCTCGTGTTCTCGGCGAGCGACTCGATCGTCGCCCGCGCGAGCTGCGACGTGTCGAGCGCGCTCGGGTCGCGCCCGCACAGCGACGGCAGCGCCGCGCGCGCGCCGTCGATGTCTCCGCGTTCGAGCCGCTCCGCGAGCCCATTCCCCGCCCGCGCCAGCGAGCGCCCGCCGAGCGCCGCCCACGTCACGAGCAGCAGCACCGCCGCACGCCCCCCTCGTAGCCGAGCAGCGGCTGCCCGCGCCGTCAGCTCCGCAGCGAGCGCAGCGCCGCCCACCAGCGCGCCGGCGAACACGACGCCGCGCATCCGCGACGGCGCATACGCGCGCCGCTCGACCGCCAGCGCGACCCGCCCGAAGCCGGCGACGGGATGGCCGCGCCGCGGGTCGCCCACGAGCAGATCCGCCGCGAAGCCGCCGGCCAGCGCGAGGCCGCTCACGTCGCCACTGCCTCTCGCGTCGCGGCGACCGAGCCGTTCACCCGCGCGACCGTCCAGCGCCCGTCGTGCGCATGCAGCTCGGTCTGCGACAGCGGCGCGACGTCGATGCGCCAGAAGGCCGCGAGCGGCGCGCCGAGCGCGTGCACGACGGCAGCCTTCACGACGCCTCCGTGCGTGAACGCAACCGCGTGCCCGTCGCGCGCAGCCTCACCGTCGAGCCACGCACCAACGCGTGCGGCGAATGCCGACAGCGACTCGCCGCCATGCGGGCACGCGTCCGCATCCTCCATCCACGCGGCGACGTCGGTCGGCGCGGCGGCAGCCAGGTCCGCGAGCGTACGGCCCGCCCACGCACCGAAGTCGCACTCGGCCAGCGCGTCGACCACCGCCACGTCCGCCACGCCCGCGGCGTCAGCAGTCTGCAGGCAGCGCAGCGCCGGGCTCGACAGCGCCTCGAGGCGGCGCGGCAGCACGCCGGCAAGCGCCGCGGCGTCAGCGCGGCCGCGCGCGTCGAGCGACTCGTCGGCGGGGAAGCCGGCGGCTCGCGTCGCGCTCGTGGGCGCGTGGCGGACGAGCAAGAGACGCCTCACGACCGACGGTCCATCACGACACCTCCACGGGATCGAGCGTCCCGTACTCGAAGGGCTCCGCGGCAGGCGAGTTCCTGACTCCCCGGAACGTCCGGCTCCGGGTCACAGTGGCGCGACCGTCCCGGACTCGCACCGGGTTCCTCGCACCGCCACGCTGACGCGGGCCATCCTACCGGCACCGAACGCCTCGGGAGTAGACGGCGTTAGATGGCTGATTCCACGATCTCGCGGCGCGAGGGTCACGCTGGGCGGCGCTGGACGCCACGCGGCGTCTCGCCAATGCCACCAGCATTGGCTTCAACACCGCGCGTCGCCCAGCATCCACCCATCGCAACCCTCGCATCCACGATCTCGTGGAATCAACCATCTACCCTTCACCCGCGTGAGCGCGCAACGCCGCATCGTTCGTCCGCCGACGCCGAGCGGCTTCGATCCCTCGCGTGCGGCTGAGCGGGCGGCCGAGCCGGACGGCTGGCGCTACGACGACGAGGTCCGTGCCGCCGTCCATCAGGTGATCGCCGAGCGCCGCGACGTGCGCCGCTTCCGTCCCGACGAGGTGCCGGAGGACGTCCTGCGGCGCGTGCTCGAAGCCGCGCACCGCGCGCCATCGGTCGGGCTGATGCAGCCATGGCGGCTGATCGTCGTGCGCTCGCTCGCGACGCGCACCGCGATGCGGCAGCTCGCGCAGCGCGAGCGGCTGCGCCAGGCCGACCGCTTTGACGAACGCGCGCGGCACTTTCTCGACCAGAAGATCGAGGGCGTCGTGGAGGCACCGCTCGCGATCGTCGTCTGCTGCGACCACGGCGACCCCGACGTCGAGGTGCTCGGCCGGGGGACGATTCCGGAGACCGACGTCTACTCGACCGCATGTGCGGTCCAGAACCTGTGGCTCGCCGCGCGCGCCGAGGGGCTCGGGATCGGCTGGGTCAGCTTCTACCGGCCGCCCGACCTGCGCGAGTTGCTGGGGATCCCGCCGCGCGTCGACCCGATCGCCTGGCTGTGCGTCGGCTGGCCCGACGAGCGGCCGGTGCGGCCAGGGCTTGAGGCCGCCGGCTGGGCGTCGCGCATGCCGCTTGACGCCGTCGTGATGGAGGAGCGCTGGAACGAGCGCGCCGCGCCCGCGCCCACGGCCGCCGGCGCGGCGCGAGCGGCAGCCTCCGACCGCGCCGCCTCGCAGCTGCCCGACGCGCCCTCGCCGGCCGGCCCCGACCGCACCGCCGCGATCGCCGCCCGCGACCGTCTCGACCAGCTCGTCAAGCCGGCCGGCAGCCTCGGCGCGCTTGAGGCGTTGATCGAGCGCTGGGCGGGGATCACGGGCGAGCCGCCGCCCGCCCGCCTGCGCGCCGGCGTGCTCGTGTGCGCCGCCGACCACGGGCACGCGCGGCGCGGCACGAGCCTGTTCGATCCGGTCGTCTCGGCGCAGGTCGCTGCTGCCGCCGCGCGCGGCGAGACGGCGATCGGCGTGCTCGCGAAGCGCGATGGGCATGCACTGCTCGTTGTCGACGTCGGGCTCGCCGGCCCGACCCCGCCCGGCGTGCGCGACGCGAAGGTCGCATCCGGCAGCGCCGACCTGCTCGACGGCCCGGCGCTCACCGACGCGCAGCTCGACGCGGCGCTCGCGGCCGGCGCACGGCTGTGCGGCGAGCTGGCCGAGCAGGGCGTCGACTGCCTCGTGCTCGGCGAGATCGGGATCGGCAACACGGCGACGACGGCGGCGCTCGCCTCCGCGCTGACGGGCGCGCCGCCGGAGCGCACGGTCGGGCGCGGCACCGGCGTCGACGCCGCCGGCCTGGAGCGCAAGCGCACGTTCGTCGCCGACGCGCTCGCGCGCCACGGGCTGCGGGACGAGCGACCGGACGGCCGCTGCGCGCTGCGAGCCGTCGGCGGGCTTGAGCTCGCGGCGCTCACGGGCGCGGCGGTCGAGGCGGCGCGCCGGCATCTGCCGGTCGTGCTCGACGGCTACGCGACGGCCGCCGCCGCCCTCGCGGCCACGCGCGAGCAGCCGTTCGTCGGCGAGGCGCTGATCGCCAGCCACCGCTCGGCCGAGCCGGGCCACGACGTCGTGCTCGCCGAGCTCGGCCTGGAGCCGCTGCTCGATCTGCGGCTGCGGCTGGGCGAGGCGTCCGGGGCGCTGCTCGCGTTGCCGGTCATCGCGGCCGCCGGCGCGCTGCACCGCGAGATGGGCACGTTCGAGGAGTCGGGTGTTGAGCGCGAACGTTGACGCGCCGCGCGGGCCGCTTCGCACCGTCGCCTCCGACCTCGCCAACGCGCTCGCCTTCCTGACGATCGTCCCGCTGCGCGCGCCCGACCCCGGCGCCCGCGGCCTCGCCGGCGCGTCGGCGTTCTTCCCGCTCGTCGGCGCGCTGGTCGGCGCGCTTGCGGGCGCGACGCGCGCGCTGACCGCCGACGCGTTCGGCCCGCTGACGGCGAGCGTGCTCGCAGTGCTCGTGCTCGCCGTCGTCACCGGCGCGCTGCACCTCGACGGGCTTGCCGACACGGCCGACGGCCTCGGCGCGCGCGGCGGCGGCGCCGAGCGCCGCCTCGCCGTCATGCGCGATCCCAGGGTGGGGACCTTCGGCGTGCTCGCCCTGGTCGCATGGGCGCTGCTGCTGACGAGCGCGCTCGCCGAGCTGAGCGACCGCGACGCGCTGGTCGCGCTGATCGCGGCGGGCGCCGCCTCGCGCTGGGCGCTGCTGCTGCACGCCATGGCCGCCCCGCCTGCGCGCCCCGACGGCCTCGGCGCTGCCTTCCGGGTGCCGGCCGTCACGCTCGCCGCCGCGACCGCCGTCGCCGCTGGCGTCGCGCTCCTCGCGTGTGGCGCCCTGCCCGGCCTCGCGGCGCTCGGCGCGGCCGCGCTCGCCGCGCTGGCGACAACGACCGGCGCGCACAGACTGCTCGGCGGCCGAACCGGCGACACGCTCGGCGCGACTGCTGCGCTCAGCGAGGCGGCAGCCGTGCTCGCGCTGCTCGCGATCTGGCACAGCTGACGCGCGTCTCGCGACGGGCGCCGCGCGGGCGCTACCATCGCTCATACGGGAGCCCCTCGAACCGGGCTGAGAGGGCGGCACTCCGGCCGCCGACCGTCAGAACCTGATCCGGGTCATGCCGGCGCAGGGAAGGAGCACGTGCCCCACACCACCCACTTCGACGTCGCCATCGTGGGCGGCGGCATCGCCGGCCTCGCCGTCGCGTGGCGGGCGCAGCAGCGCGGGCTGCGCACGGTCGTGCTCGAGCGCGACCAGCTCGCGCACGGCGCCACACGCGTCGCCGCTGGGATGCTCGCGCCGATCAGCGAGGCGCGCGTCGGTGAGCGCGGGCTGCTCGCGCTCAGCCGCGCCTCGCTCGACCGCTACCCGGCATTCGTCAACGAGCTGGCGGAGGCGTCCGGTCGCGACTTCGGCTACAGCGCCTGCGGCACGCTGCTGGTCGCGCGCGACCGCGACGAGGCGGAAGCGCTCGAGCGCGAGCTGGTCGAGCGCGAGGCGATGGGATTGCCGGTCGAGCGGCTCTTGCCGAGCGAGGCGCGCCGACGCGAGCCCGCCCTCGCGCCGACACTGCGGCTCGCGCTCGACGTTCCCACCGACCACGCGATCGATCCGCGCGCGTTGAGCGCCGCGCTCGCGACTGCCGTGGAGCATGCAAGCGGCGTGCTGCGCGAGGGCGCAGAGGTCGAGCGGATCGTGATGAGCGATGACACCGAGCGCGTGGCCGGCGTCGAGTTGCGGGCGCCGGGCGAGCGCGGAAGCGGGGGGACCGGCGCGTCGATCGCCGGCGCTCGTGCGGCCGGTGAGCGCATCGGCGCCGACCAGGTCGTGATCGCCGCCGGCGCGTGGGCGGACCAGCTCGACGGCCTTCCCACGCACGCGCGCGTACCAGTGCGACCTGTGAAGGGACAGATCATGCGGCTGCGCGATCCCGCCGGTCCAGGCTTGCTCACGCGCACGATCCGGATGCAGCCGGGCTATCTCGTCCCGCGCGGCGACGGCCGCTACGTGCTCGGCGCGACGATGGAGGAGCAGGGCTTCGACACGGCGCCGACCGCCGGCGGCGTCTTCGAGCTGCTGCGCGACGCGATCGAGCTTGTGCCCGGCGTCAGTGAGCTGCAGATCGAGGAGGTCGCCGCCGGCCTGCGCCCAGGCACGCCCGACAACGCGCCGGTGCTCGGCCCGGGCGCGATCCCAGGTCTCCAGTGGGCGGCCGGCTGCTTCCGCCACGGGATCCTGCTCGCGCCGATCGTCGCCGACGCGCTCGCCGCGGCGCTCGCAGGCGAGCCGCTGCCCGCGGCCGCCCAGCCGTTCGGCGCCGCGCGCTTCGCCCCGACGACACCGCCCACGCGTGAGGCGGTCCCCTTGTGAACGTGCAGCTCAACGGCGAGTGGCGCGACGTCGCCGACGACGCGACCGTCGCCGACGCAGTGCAGCTGCTCGGCGTGCCGCTCGACGCGCGCGGCGTCGCCGTCGCCGTCGACCGCGAGGTCGTCCGCCGCGCTGCCTGGAGCGAGACGAAGCTGACGGCCGGCGCGCGCGTCGAGATCCTCACCGCGATCCAAGGAGGATGATGCGCCCATGAGCATCGACGCCCAGCCGACGCACGACGACCCGCTCGTCATCGCCGACCGCACCTTCGGCTCGCGCCTGCTGCTCGGCACCGGCGGCTTCCGCTCGCTCGGGGAGATGGGCGAGGCGATCCGTGTCAGCGGCAGCGAGCTCGTGACGGTGGCGCTGCGCCGCGTCGACCCGCAGCAGCGCGGCTCGATCATGGACGTGCTCACCGACGCCGGCGTCGACGTGCTGCCGAACACGGCCGGCTGCTACACCGCGCGCGACGCGATCACGACCGCGCAGCTCGCGCGCGAGGCGTTTGAGACCGACTGGGTGAAGCTCGAGGTGATCGGCGACGACCGCACGCTGCTGCCGGACGCGGTCGAGCTCGTGGCCGCCGCCGAGACGCTCGTCGCCGACGGCTTCGTCGTGCTGCCGTACACGACCGACGACCCGATCCTCGCGCGCCGCCTCGAGGACGTCGGCTGCGCGGCGGTGATGCCGCTCGGGTCGCCGATCGGCTCCGGGATGGGGATCCGCAACCCGTACAACATCGCGATCATCCGCGAGCGGACCGCGCTGCCGGTCGTGCTCGATGCCGGCGTCGGCACGGCCTCCGACGCGGCGCTCGCGATGGAGCTCGGCTGCGACGCGGTGCTGTGTGCCAGTGCGATCTCGCGCGCACACGACCCCGTCGCGATGGCGCGCGCGATCCGCGCCGGCGTCGAGGGCGGGCGGCTCGCGCACCGGGCTGGGCGCATCCCACGGCGGCTGCACGCCGAGGCCTCCACGCCCGACGCCGGGCTGCCCGACTTCGGCGTCGGTACGCCGGTCAATGAGTGACGCGCACGACCCCGCCGCGCCCGACCCGGCGACGCCGCGAGACGCGGCGCGCGAGCCGTCGGCCGCGCGCCCTGCGGTCCGCTCGGTCGACGCACTGCTCGACCGCTGGGAAGCCGCGTGGTGCGGCTATGACGCGTCCGCGTTCGCGCCGCTGTGCGATCCCGCGATCCAGTACGAGGACCCGCTCACGCGCGAGCCGCTGATCGGGGTCGATGAGCTGACCGCGCACGCCGAGCTGTTGTGGCGCGGCTTCCCCGACGCGCGCGTCGAGCGCGCCGGCGAGCGGCTCGCGGATCCCGCCGGCCGTTCCGTCGCGGCGCCGTGCAAGCTCGCGGGCACGAACCGCGGCCCGCTCGACGGGCTGCCGCCGACGAGACGCTTCGTCGTCGTGCACGGCGTCGTCTGGTGCGAGCTGCGCGGCGGGCGGCTGCTGCGCGTACGCGCCTTCTTCGATCGCTACGACGCAGCCGTCCAGCTCGGCGTCCTGCCCGCCTCCGGCACGCTCGGGGAGAAAGCGCTGCTCGCGCTGCGCGGCTTCGGCGTGCGCGCACGCCGCGGTTAGTCGAACGTCACCAGCAGCGGCGCGTGGTCGGACAGGGCGCCGCGGTCGAGCGTCTCCGTGCGCACGTGCGTGTGCGCGAGCCCGCGCGCGAAGAGGTGGTCGACATGCGACGTGCCCGCGTGCGCGAAGCCGGGCAACGCGACGCGCGAAACGTTGAAGTCGCCGCCGAGCACAAGCGGCGAGTCGTCCGCCCAGCGCAGCACTGCCGCGCACGCCTCGGCGAGATCGCGCCGTGCGCGCGGTGGATGCGTCGACGCGTGTACGTTCGCGAACCACGCGCCGTCTCCGACGTGTACCGCATGCACGACGCGCCGCTCCGGCCACACGCACAACCGCCGTCGCGCGTGCGCGGTCACGCCGCCGAGCCCGCGCACGAGGATCGCGTTGCAACCGCCGCCGTTCGCCTTCAGCAGCTCCGGCCGACGCGACGCAGCGCACCGTCGCAGCGGCAGCAGCGCGTTGCGCGACGTGAGCGCAACGCGCACCTCCGCGTCGCACGCGCGCGCAAGCAACGCAGGCCACCACGGCGGCACCTCCTGCAGCAATGCGACGTCCCACGACCACGACGACAGCCGCACCGCGAACGCGTCGAACAGGTTTTCGTTACGAGGAGGAACGGCGCGTCCGTGGAACAGGTTCCACGTGAGTACGCGCAGCGACATCTGTCGAACGTACACTTGCGCGCTTGTTGCGCCACCTGCTGACCGGAGAGGAGCTGACGCGCGAGGAGCTGCTCGCGTTGATCGAGCGCGCGCTCGAGCTGAAAGCCGAGCCGCTGTCCTCGCGTGCGCTCGCCGGCAAGCACGTCGCGCTGATCTTCCAGAAGCCCTCGACGCGTACGCGCGTCTCGTTCGAGACCGGCATCGTCGAGCTCGGTGGTCACCCGCTGATCCTGCGTCCCGACGAGATGCAGCTGAGCCGCGGCGAGGCGCCGCGCGACACAGCCCTCGTGCTGTCGCGTCACGTGCATGCGATCGGGATTCGCACCGGTCCCGACGAGCTGGTGCGCGAGTTGGCTGAGTATGCGTCCGTCCCAGTCGTGAACATGCTCACTGCAGGTCACCATCCCTGTCAGGCACTTGCCGATCTGCTCACCTTGCGCGAGACATTCGGAAGACTCGACGGACTCACACTCGCCTACGTCGGCGATGGCAACAACATCGCGCGCTCGCTCGCGATCCTCGGCGGACTTGCGGGCGTGGAGGTGCGTATCGCGTCGCCGGACGGGTACCAACTTGAACCGACTGCGAACGCATTGCTGACTGACGATCCACATGAGGCGGTCGACGGCGCGCATGCCGTCTACACCGACGTGTGGGTCAGCATGGGCGATGAGGAGACAGCTGCCGAGCGCCGCCGCGCGCTCGCCTCCTACCGCGTCGACGACGCGCTGCTCGATCGAGCGGCGCCCGACGCGATCGCCTTGCACGACCTTCCCGCCCATCCGGGCGAGGAGATCTCGGCCGAAGTCCTCTACGGTGCGCGTCAGCGCATCTGGGACCAGGCCGAGAATCGGCGCCATACCCAGAAGGCACTCTTGGAGTTCCTGCTGCGGTAGGGTCGCGCCCGACCGGTCCGTCTGTCCACTACGAGGAGCATCAATGCCTCAGCCGAAGTCCCCCACTGCGAGACGAGCGAGAAGAGCTGCTGCTCGCAGACCGGCTGCCAGACGTTCCGCAGCCGCCAGAAGAGCCACCGCCACCCGCGCCGCGAGAAGACCGGCGCGCAGAGCGGCGAGAAGAGCGGCCGCGAGAAGACCCGCTCGCAGAGCCGCGAGAAGAGTCGTCCGCAGAGCGGCGGCGAGAAGACCGGCGCGCAGAGCGGCGAGAAGAGCGGCCCGTCCGGCTGCGCGGAGAGCTGCGAGAAGAGCGACGCGCGCTGCCGGCAGAAGACCTGCCGCGAGACGTCCGGCGCGCAGAGCGGCGAGAAGAGCGGGCGCGAGAAGGGCATCCAGAAGAGCCCGCAGTACCACCGCGCCGACACGAGCGACGGGTGCCGCGGGTCGGCGTCCGGCCGATCCGATCGCCCAGCTCGTCGACGCGCTGCGGGACCAGCTGGGCGATGCGAATGCGCTCGTCGATGAGCTGCTGCGCAGGGGTCACGAGCAGAAGGACGACGTGCTCGCGAACCTCGACGAGCTGCTCGGCAAGGGCGTCGAGCAGCTGGAGCAGTTGTCGCGCAAGCTCGACGGCACGGCTGCGAAAGCGCGCCGGGCCGAGTCGGTCGACCTGCTGCTCAAGGGCGCCGAGCGCGCACGCGCCGCGGTCACCAGAGCACGCAGAAGGTGAGGTACGGAGCGGCGCCGCGTCAGCGCGGCGCCGCCTCGAGCCCGAGGTCGGCAAGCAGCGCGCCGAAGTCGAGCTCGGCGCCGGTCAGCTCGCCGAGCAGCTCCTCCGCCGAGAGCCGCTGCCCGTCGCGCCACAGCGCGCGCAGCGCGTCGCCTGCTTCGCGCTGTGCGAACCACTGCTCGCCGAAGCGCTCGCGCAGGTGTGCGCGCAGGTGCGTCTCGAGCGCCCACGCGCGCAGGTAGGCGGCGACGTAGAAGCCGGGGTCGAGGTCGGCGAGGTACGTCTCGTGCGGCCAGCGCACGCGCGCTGCGTGGCCGAGCAGCGTCGCGTAGCGCTCGCGCAGCGCCGCGTGGTCCGGCGCATCGGGACGGTGCACGTCGAGCTCGTAGGACAGCTTGGCGGCATAGCGGCGCAGGTAGATCAGGCGCGTCGCGCGCGCGTGCGCCGCGAGCGCGCCGTCGGCGTCCTGCACGCCGAGTCGCGCACGCAGCCACGCCGGGTTCTCGACGAGGTGGTCGAACAGAAACGCGAACGCCTCGGTGATCGCGTTGTCGCCGAGGTGGCGGTACTCGAACGCGAGGTCTCGGTCGACGTGCGCGTAGTGCTCAACGTGGCCGCCCTCGTGCAGCAGCGCGATGAAGTCGTCGCGCCCGCCGATCGGCGGCACGACGAGCCGCACGTCGTCCGGCACGCGCACGGCGACGCAGAACGCGCGCGGCGACTTAGCGGGGCGCGACTCGACGTCGAGGTGGACGTTGCGCTGCGTCGCGGGATCGATCCCGAGACCGTCGAGCGTCGCTTCGAAGCTTGGCAGCAGCTGCGCGCCATCGAACGCCGCGTCGGCCTCGGCGAAGCGGAACAGGCGTGGCAGGTCGGCGCGTTGCAGGTCCTCCAGCGCGGTGCCCTCCAGCGTGCGCTCGACGACCGGTCCCACGAGTGGTGCGTACGCGTCCTCCGTCGCGGCCGTGAACGCCTCGGTTGCGCGCGCGAGCCGGTCGAGGTCGAAGCCCTTCAGCTGCTCGCACAACGCGCGGTAGCTCGGCCAGCCGAGCGCGGCCGCGGCCGCGCGCGTGCGCTCGAGCATCTCGGCGTAGAGCGGGTTGAGATGCGTCTCGGTTGCATGCAGGCGCGCTGCCTCGATCGCGAGGCGGCGCTCGCGGTTCGGCTCGTTCGCCTGCACGATCGTCGCCTCGCGGAACGGGATCGCCTCGCCGGTGCCGTCGTCGGGCGAGAGCGTCAGACCGGCCTCGCGCTGTGCGAGCTCGCCCTCGAGGTCGGTCGAGATCAGGCCGACGTGGCCCTCGACCGCGAAGTCGAGCAGCAGGCGCGCGCGGCGGGCGGCGTCATCGCCTCTTGTCGCGGCAACGTCCGCCTGCTCCCGCAGCCGCGCAATCGTCTCCGCCGTGAAGAGGTCGGCGTGACGCGTGTAGATCGGCTCGACGTCGAACTCCGCTCTCAGGCCCGCGAAGTGCGCGTGGTACTCCTCGCCGAGCTCGGCCGTGAAGGTCTCCGCTTGCGCTCGGTACGCGGCGAGGTCCATGGGCCTGGCATGCTAGTCGGACATGTCCGCCACCCTGACGAGACGCCAGCGCCCCAACCGCGGCGACGAGCTGGAGCTGACGATCGACTCGCTCGCCTTCGGCGGCAACGGCGTCGCGCGCCACGACGGCTACGTGGTGTTCGTCGTCGGCGCTGTTCCGGGCGATCGTGTGCGCGCGAGAGTGACGCGGCCCAGGCGCGACTACGCCGAGGCGATAGTCGTCGAGATACTCGAGCCCTCGCCCGAGCGGATCCCAGTCACCGCCCCGCACCCGGGCGCCTCGTGGCAGGTGATGCGCTACGAGCGCCAGCTGGAGATCAAGTCGCAGCAGGTCGAGGAAGCGCTGCGGCGGATCGGCAAGCTCGACGGCTTTGCGATGGAGCCGATCGTGCCGGCGGCCGAGACCTGGCGCTACCGCAACAAGATGGAATATTCGTTCGGCAACGGCGACGACGGCGAGCTGGTCTACGGCTTCCACGCCCCCGGCCACTGGGAACGGATAATCGCGATCGACGACTGCCTGCTCGCCTCCGAGCGCTCGAACGTCGTCAGCCGGCAGGTGCTCGCGTGGTGCCGCGCGAGAGGGCTGACGGCCTACGATCGGAAGATCCACGAGGGCCTGCTGCGCAATCTCGTCGTGCGCGAGGGGCGGCGCACGGGCCAGATCCAGGTGCGGCTCGTGACGATGCCGGGGGCGATCGACATCGACGGCTTGGCGGACGCGGTCGACTGCGACGGCCTGCTGTGGACGCAGTTCGACGGCGTCGGCGAGACGACCGCACTCGGCGAGACCGAGCTGGTCGCAGGGAGCGACTACCTCGACGAGGAGGTCAACGGCCTGCGCTTCCGCATCTCCCCGCACGCGTTCTTCCAGACGAACACCGAGATGGCGGAGAAGCTGTACGCACTCGCGGGCGAGTACGCGGCGCTGAGAGGGTTTGAGCGCGTATACGACCTCTACTGCGGCATCGGCACGATCGGCCTGACGATGGCGCCGCGCGCGGCCGAGCTGTGGGGGCTGGAGCTGATCGAGCCTGCGATCGCCGACGCGATCTCGAATGCGCGCCTCAACGAGATCGACAACGCGCGGTTCTTCGCCGGCGACGTGCGCGTGGCGCTGAGAGAACTCGTGAAGGAAGCCGGCTCGCCCGACGTCGTCGTCGTCGACCCGCCGCGAGCGGGGTTGTCCACCAAGGTCGTGAGACGAATCATCGACAGCGCGCCCAAGCGGATCGTCTACGTCTCCTGCAACCCGACGACACTCGCCCCCAACGCAGCCCAGCTCGTCGAAGCCGGTTACGTCCTGCGCAGAGTCACCCCCGTCGACATGTTCCCCCAGACCCCGCACATCGAGTGCGTCGCGCTGCTGGAGCGGGGCTGAGTCAGCTAGTTGCCGCGCCGACGTAGCGGACGTCGGCGTTCAGAGCTTCATAGGTGCGCCGCGCCCGACGATCGGCGCTGAGCAACTGCAGGCGGTGGTGCGCGGCGGTGGCGGCGATCAGCGCGTCGTAGAGCGCCCCGCCGCGCAGGCCTGCCGCGACGGCGACGTCAAGCGCTCTGCGCGTCCGTGTCCCGTCGAGCGCCAGCCATCTCGCGGCGAACCCGCGTCTCAGCGCCTCCATCACGACACCTGGGGCGATCCGATATCCCTCCGGCATCCGGCTGAGCACGGCGGTCGTCTCGAACGCGACGTGCGCGATCAAGCCGGGTGTCGCGTCCCGGAGCGCCTTCCGAGCGGGCTCATGCGCTTCGTGCCACGGCGCCAACGCCGCCACGACGATGCTCGAATCGGGAGCGATCACCGGCGGACTTCGTCGAGCGCCTTGCGCACGTCGCTCGCCGTCATCGACGGGACTGGCCTGTCCGGGACGATGACCGCAAAGCCGTCGCGCATCTCCACATGTGCAGGTGTGTCCGGAACCGACAGCTCCAGATGCCCTTCGGCGGAGATGACCTCGACCTCCGTGGGACCGGTGATGCCAAGCTCTGCGCGGAGCGACTTGGGTACCACCATTCGTCCGGCAGCATCGATGGCAACTCTCATACCACAAAAATACCATTTGAAATGGCAACAATCCAACAGCTGAGGATTGCTGACAAGCCGGCGACGTGGGCGGGGCTTGGGTTCGCGGTCAAGGACGACGTGTGTCGCGTCGGTGGCGTGCCGATTCGGTTGGCAGGGCGCGATGCTCGGCCCGACCCCGGCCCCGGTTCCGGCCTCGTCGGCTGGACGCTGGACGGGATCGCGAGCGAACAGCTTGACGGGCTGCCGACGACGCTCGCCGAGGTGTCGCCGGCGGCTGCTTCCTCCGGCGACGCCTCGCCGCACCCCAACGGCATCACCGCGCTCGACCACGTCGTCGCGATTACACCGGCGCTCGACCGCACGGTTGCGGCGCTGCAGGCAGTGGGACTCGACCTGCGCCGCGTGCGCGAGGAGTCGACGCCGGCAGGCGCACCGCGGCAGGCGTTCTTCCGCCTCGGCGAAGTGATCCTGGAGGTCGTGCAGGCGCCCGATGATGCGATCGAGCGCAGCGGCGGTCCTGACGGTCCGGCCTTCTTCTGGGGCCTCGCCTTCAAGGTCGCCGACCTCGACGCGACCGTCGCTGCGCTCGGCGCGGAGCGCTGCAGCGGCCCCCGCCCCGCCGTCCAGCCCGGTCGCCGCATCGCCACCCTCCGCCGCTCCGTCGGCCTCGCGCTGCCGGTGGCGCTGATGACGGAGTGAGACTGGCTCTCGCAAGCGCAATGTGGATGCGGTTGTCGCGCGGGTGGAAGCGACCTATTCTTCGCTCGATCGCAGTCGCACTTGTTAGTCGTGGGGCGTCCGAAGACGCGAACGGGCCGGGGGCGGCTACCCCCGGCCCGTTGCGTTCCACACCGACACGGAGCCTGCCGTCGGTATGGCCCCGTAGTCCCTGCGTCAGCGTCGCCGGTCGACGAGCCGGTCTATGACCAGCAAAGCCACTAGCAGCGCGATTGCAGTTGCAGTTGCTGCCATGCCTTCCTCCTCTTCTGTGTTCCTGAGAGCGCCCCAGTTGGGTTCTGTCCAAGCGGGAACTCCCCGTGCTTCACCAGGGCGCTGAACCTAGGTCAACCTCGATGACGACGGCGCAGGTCTCCGGAATCGGCCCTTATACGGGGGGCCATAACGTCCAAACTTGAGTGAACGGATTTGTGCGCGAGCGGTTCAGGTCTACCGTGAACTGATCGCCCGTCGAGACAACCCAAAGCGAGTCACCCCAAAGCTCCCCCACTCGATGATGGCCGACATCACCCGCCTCGCCCAGGAGGAGGGAGTGAGCTTGTCGCAGTGGTTCGCAACCGCGGCTGCGTATCGGGCCGGCTACGAGATCCGCAGGCGCGACGACGCTGTCGAGGTTGACAGGCTGAGCAAGTGGAGCGTCCTAGTCGACAGACACCTCGAACGACTCGACGCGCGCGTATACCCCGCGCGTCGCCGATAGCCGTACAGCACGCGGCGCTAAGCCGCACATCGCCTGCCACAATCCGGCGCCATGGCAGCGGGATCGGAGGCGCGCGGGGCGGTCGTCGTGACGGGCGCGTCGAGTGGGATCGGGGAGGCGTGTGCGCGGCGACTCGCCGGGCTTGGCTTCCATGTCTTCGCCGGCGTGCGGAAGCAAGAGGATGGCGAGCGATTGCAGCGTGAGATCGCGGGCGTGACGCCGCTCATGATCGACGTCGCTGACGCGGAGTCGATCGCGCGGGCGGCGCAAACCGTGCGGGAGGCGACTGGCGATACGGGACTCGCGGGCCTCGTCAACAACGCCGGGGTCGCGGTCCCCGCGCCGATCGAGTACCAGCCGATCGAGGACTTCCGCCATCAGCTCGAGGTCAACCTGATCGGCCAGGTCGCCGTGACCCAGGCGTTCCTGCCGCAGCTGCGCGCCGCGCGCGGCCGCATCGTGAACATGAGCTCGATCGGCGGCAAGGTCGCCGTCCCGCTGCTCGGCGCCTACGCCGCCTCCAAGTTCGGCCTCGAGGGGTTCTCCGACTCGCTGCGGCGCGAGCTCAGACCGTGGGGCATCCGCGTCGCCGTGATCGAGCCCGGCACGATCGCCACGCCGATCTGGGACAAGGGGATCGCCTCCGGCGACGAGCTGGAGGCAAGCATGAGCGACCAAGCGAAGCGCGACTACGGCCCGCTGATCGCGACCGTCCGCACCGCCTCCGAGCAGGGCGCCAGAACCGGCCTGCCGCCCGACGCCGTCGCCAAGGAGGTCGCGCATGCGCTCACAGCGCGCAAGCCAAAGACGCGCTACCTCGTCGGCAAAGAGGCGAAGTCCCGCGCCCTGCTCGCCCGCATCGTCGGCGACCGCGCGATCGACGCGGGCGTTGCAAGAGTCATGAGATGGGGATAGCTCACGCCAACGAGCGCGGGGCGCGAGCTTGCCCTGCGGCGAGTGTTTCATCGCCAGGCAGGGCAAGTCTCGCGACCCGCGCCTGCCACCAACGCTGATCTAGACTGCGCCACCGCCATGCGCGCCGTCACGATCCGCGACAAAGAGATCCACGTCGCAGAGCACCCCGACCCGCGGCCCGGCACCAACGAGGTGCTCGTGCGCGTGCGCGCGGCCGGCCTCAACGGCGCCGACATGATGCAGCGCAGAGGGCTCTATCCGGCGCCGCCCGGCTGGCCAGCCGACATCCCCGGCCTGGAGATCGCCGGCGAGGTGCTCGAAAACGGACCAGGAGCGAGCCGCTTCAACACGGGCGACCGCGTGATGGCGATCGTCGGCGGCGGCGGTCAGGCGGAGCTGTCCGTCGTCCACGAGCGGCTGCTGATGCCGGTGCCGGAGCAGCTCGACTGGCCGCAAGCGGGCGGCTTCCCGGAGGTCTTCGCGACCGCGCACGACGCGCTGTTTACGCAGGCCGACCTGCAACCCGGCGAGCGCCTGCTCGTGCACGGCGGCGCCGGCGGGGTCGGCACCGCGGCGATCCAGCTCGGCACCAGCACGGGCGCGCGCGTCACCGCGACCGTGCGCAATCCCGACAACCGCGAGCAGGTCGCACAGCTCGGCGCCACCGTGATCGAGCCCGACGGCTTCGAGCACCACGGCCCGTTCGACGTAATCCTTGAGCTCGTGGGCGCGCCCAACCTCGGTGCGAACCTCGACGCGCTCGCCACCAACGGCTGCCTCTCTGTCATCGGCATCGCTGCCGGTGCCAAGGCCGAGCTGAACCTCGCGAAGCTGATGTATAAGCGCGGGCGCATCATGGCCTCCACGATGCGCGCCCGCCCGCTGGAGGAGAAGGCGCTGATGACGCGCGGCGTCGAGCGCCACGTGCTGCCGCTCGTGGAGGAAGGCAAGATCCACGTGCCCGTCGCCGAAACGTTCAGCCTCGACGACGCGCCTACCGCCTACGAGCGCTTCGCCGCCGGCGGCAAGCTCGGCAAGCTGGTGCTGCTCCCCTAGGCCAGCTCGTCGACGTCGTCCACGTCGAGCTCATCGACCGCGAGCAGCTCGGCCGCGTGGACCGAGCAGAGCGCCGGTCCGCCGCTCTCAAGCGCCTGCTGCTGCTCCTGCTCGGTGAGCGGCGCGCCGCACTCCTCGCAGTGGTCCCCGACCGGCTCGATCGTGCGCTCCTCGAGAGTCATGACCGGCAACCTACCCGTCCCGCGAGACGCCAGAACTCAATACGGCGGCAGGTTCGCGTACCACTCGCCGAGCACGCGGAACGCCCGCCAGAAGGCGCGCTTGGCGCTCTCTTCGTCCAACGACTCGTCGATGTTCGGCACGTACAGCGCCTCGATCGACGGCGTCAGCCGCTGCAGCGCGCCCGGCTGGGGGGCAAGCATCCGTGCGAGCGGGATCTCGAGCTCGTTCACGACGTCCAGCGCGTCCTCGCCCATCACCACCACGAGCTTCGGCTGCACGATCGCGAGCTCCTCGATCAGCCGCTCGACGCACGCGGGATCCGCCAGCGAGGGATCGGGCAGCGGGCACTTCACGCACAGCGTCCCGTACACCGCGAGCGGATCGATCTGCAGCCGCTTGAGCGATTTCATCAGCGCTCCGCCGGCGCGCCCGTAGAAGGCGACGCCCTCCTCGATCTCCGACGGCCGCGGGTGGTGCTTGATCAGCATGACGTCGGCCTGTGGATGGCCGGACCCCAGCACCGGCATCAGGTTGCCGCGCGGGCAGTGTCTGCACTCCTGCAGCTCGCGCGTGAAGTGGTTCAGCTCGCGGATCGCCCGCTCGAGGTACTTCTCGCGGATCTCGTCGTCGGTGATGGGCATGCTGGGGGGAAGATTGGACGCGCCCCCCGCATGTCCCTCCTCATGCATCAGGACTTGCGTGCCGCCCGCCGGACCCGCCGCTCGCGCGAGGCCGCCCGCGCCGCTCTAGGCACGGCTCTCGTCTGGAGGAACTTCAACGCCTGGACGTACAGCAAGGACGCCGGCGTGCGCACGATGTCAGCCTCGCGCAGCGCCTCCAGGAACTCCTGCGGACCGTCGAAGTCGGGCATGCGGATCCGCACCGAGCCGAGCCCCTGCGCGACGTGCGCGTCCGAGCCGGCGCCCGCCGGGATGCGGTACTTGGCCGCAAAGCGGGCTGCCTCCTCGTTGAACTCCTGGATCGCGACGCGCGGGTTGAAGACCTCGATCGCATCGACGTCGTCGAGCACCGCCATCAGGTGCTCGTAGTCGGGCACCGCGTGCATGCGGTCGAACGGATGGGGGACGTAGACGATTCCTCCCTGGCGCTTGATCTCCGCGATCGTCTCCTGCAGCGTCATCCCCTTCGGGATCAGCTCGCTGATGAAGAGGCCGATCACCTCGCCCTGGTCGGCCGTCTTGACCTCCTCGCCGACGATCACCTTGATCCCGCTCGCCTTCGCCTGCGCCTCGAGCGCCCCGGAGATCTCGTTGTGGTCGGTGACGGCGATCGCGCCGAGCCCGCGCGCCTTCGCGGTCGCGAGCAGCACCTCGACCGGCGTCGCGCAGTCGGACGAGTGGTCGGTGTGCATGTGCAGGTCGACGTCGATCAGCCG
>Ga0070705_100000398_pt1 | contig 25265 bp, 22 predicted proteins | sample KBSK5253metaG_FD_65455 | JGI IMG/M metagenome (GOLD analysis project Ga0070705, IMG submission 65455) | Corn, switchgrass and miscanthus rhizosphere microbial communities from Kellogg Biological Station, Michigan, USA - KBS K5-25-3 metaG | ecosystem: Host-associated > Plants > Roots >... | reverse complement strand
CACCGGAGCGCTCTTGGCCATTTCCGTGTCGTGCGGTGGATCGATGAGCGGCACGCTCGCCGCGCCGATCGTGCCGGCCTTCGGGTTGCCGGGCGCCGGCTTGCCGTCGAGCGTCAACCGCAGGATCTTGCCGAGCGCCTGATTGGGATCCTGCGCGGGCGTCATGCGCTGCCGATCGCCGACGGTCAGGAACAGGTACTGCCCGTCCGGTGAAAACGCGATCTGCGCGCCGAACTGCCCACCGCGTCCCTTCGGCATGTCGCGCCACAGCACCTGCAGGCCTTCGAGGCTCGCCTTGCCGTCACCGAGATTCAGCCGCGCGCGCGCCAACGCCAGGCCCGAAGCCCCGGCGACGTCACCCGGTTCGGAATAGGTGAGATAGATGCTGCGGTCGGTCGCGTAATGCGGCGACACGAAGACGCCCAGCATGCCGCCCTGCCGCTCGTACAAGACCTCGGGCACGTTTTCGACCGGCGTCTTCTGCCCCTGCTGCGTCACCAGCCAGACGGGGCCGACCTTCTCGGTGAGGAGCATGCGTCCGTCGGGCAGGAAGGCCATGCGCCAGGGCAGGTTGAACGTGGCGACCTGCGTCATCGTGAACGGCCGGTCCGATTCCGCCTTGAGGTTGCCCGCGTTGACCTGGGCCCATGCCGTGGACGACACCAGCGCGAGAAGGAGCACCGTCTTCAGAAGCGTCTTCATATAGAGAGATTCTATGGCAACGTCTGGCATGATGGAGAGACCGGGGCGCGCAATGGTATCTGAGCTGTTCGCATCGCTGAAGCGGCAGGTCTCTCGATGGCAGCATCCCTCGCGCGTGACGCGCGCGGATGTGCGTCTCGCCTACGCGGTCGCCGTGACGGTTGACGTCGCGCAACTCCTGCTCGGGCCGCTCGGCTGGGCGGGTCTCGATGAAATCCTCGACGCGATCGGGATGGTCGTGATCTCGCGCCTGATCGGCTTCCACCCGCTGCTGTTGCCGACCTTCCTCCTGGAATTCGTTCCCTTCACGGACATGCTGCCGACGTGGACGGGCTGCACGGCGCTTGTCGTCCGCGCCCGCAGGCGTCACGGGCTGATTACCGACGATGCGATGCCGGCGATCGAAGTGAAGGCCGAGAAGGTGGAGTAAAGTGCAGTGCCATTCCGGGGAAACAGCGATGAAGACCCGAATTCAGTTGGTGCTCCCGGCTGCCGCGGTCGTTCTCGTCCTCCTGTCTGCACTCGGTGCGGCGGCACAGCAGGCGGGCGGCGCAAACGCGCGACCGGCGATTCCCCGCACCGCTGACGGCAAGCCGGATCTCTCCGGCGTCTGGGCCGTCATGAACACGGCGAACTGGAACATCCTTCCGCATGCGGCCTCTGCCGACGGCCCTGCCGGCCGCGGCGTCGTGGTGGGTGACGAGCTGCCCTATGTCCCCTCGGCGCTCGCAAAACAGCGGGAGAACTACCGCACCCGGACCACCGCGGACACCGACATGCGCTGCCTGCTCCCCGGCGTGCCTCGTGTCATGTACGAGCCTTATCCGTTCGAGATCTTCCAGACGCCCGGCGTGGTGCGGATGGCATTCGAGTACGTCCACGCGACGCGCAACATCTACATGAATTCGCCGCATCCGAAAGGTCCGATCGAGTGGTGGATGGGCGACTCACGCGGCAGCTGGCAGGGGGACACGCTCGTCGTCGACGCGATGCACTTCTCGGACGACACGTGGTTCGATCGCGCGGGCAATTACCACAGTGCCGACATGCACGTGGTGGAACGCTATACGCTGCTGGATCGCGACCACCTTCAGTACGAGGCGACGATCGAGGATCCGAAAGTGTTCGCGCGCCCCTGGACGATGCAGATGGTCCTGTATCGCCATGTCGAGCCGCAATTCCAGCTGCTCGAGTACGACTGCATCGCGTTTCCGGACGAGGCCGCGGGGAACCTCGGCCCGCCAGCGCCAGGTGCACAGTAACCATCCGTGTGTGAGAGAGGCGCTGAGATGAGGACTTGCACCATCCGTTTCGTGGCGCTGACGGGTGCCGCCGCCGCGGCGGCGATGCTCTCGATTCCGGCCGCTGCGCAGCAGCCGTCGATCGCCGGGAAATGGGACGTCGGGGCCGGCCAGGCCAACTACACGCTGGAGTTCGGCTGGCCCGAGGAACACGCGAAGCTGATGGGCGCGCCGTCCACCGGCCGCAGCGTCGTCATCGATCCGCCCGACGGCAAGATTCCGTTCCAGCCGTGGGCGATGGCGATCCGGAACGCGCGCGACAGGATTCACACGGAACCTGCCCGCATGAAGAGCAGGGACCTCGACTCGCAGGCGAAGTGCTATCCGACCGGCGTCCCGCGGTTCGCGAACCGCGGCGGACCGGTCATCACGGTCTTCCCGGACAAAGTGCTGATGCAGATCGAGTACGGGCACGAGTACCGAATCATCTACACCGACGGGCGGCCGCGCCTGCCGCGACAGATCAAGCTGTGGAACGGCGACGCACGCGGCCGCTGGGAAGGCGCGACGTTCGTCGTGGAAACGACGAACCTGAACGGCTATGCGTGGCTCGACGTCATCGGCAGCTTCCTCTCCGACCAGGCGACGGTCGTCGAGCGGTTCACGCCGACCGATGCCAACACCATGAAGTGGACCGGCACCGTGACCGATCCGTCCGTCTTCACGAGGCCGTGGACGATGGGGTGGAACTACACGCGCAGCAAGGCGCAGGGTTCCGAGGCGGAACTGTGGGAACAGGCCTGCGCGGAGGGGAATCACTTCCCGGAGTGGGACGAGATCTACGCCCGGGAGGTCGCGCCGAAGTCCACCAAGCCGTAGGCCCGCGTTCGTGTCACAATTCGGCCGCCAATCAGATCCTGCGGAAGGAGAAGTCGCATGCGCATTCAGCGTGGTCTGCTCGTGCTTTCCGTTTTGGTCGCGGGAACCTTCGCCGGCACCGCGTCCGCGCAGGTGGCCGGCGACGCGAAGCTGACGAGGAACGTCACCGTCATTTCGAGCGCCGGCGCGCGGGCGCTGGCCGATGCCTGCACGGCGTGGGCCGAGAAGAACAAGATCACCGTGGCGATGGCCATCCTGGACTGGGGCGGCAACGTCATCGAGTCGCACGCCATGGAGGGCGCGGCGGGCAACGCGATCGACACGGCGCTCCTCAAGGCGAAGTCGGCCCTGCGCTGGCGGCGCCCGACGTCGGAGACGAACAAGATCGTCCGGAGCGGGGAAAACCTGGCGCCGACGTTCATGAACGACTTTCCGCAACCAGGCGCGGTGCCGATCGTGCTCAACGGTCAGGTCATCGGCGCCATGGGCGTGTCGAGCGGCGACGGCGAGAAGTGTGCGGGGGCCGCCATCGACGCCGTGTTCAAGGGACAGGCGAAGTCGTCGACGCAATAGCCACGAGGTCAGGATGAAACGGAAGAACGAGTCACCCCCGTCGCGCCGCACCTTTCTGAAGACGGCGGCCGGCGTTTCGGCGGGCACGATGCTGGGGCGGCAGCGGCTGTGGGCCCAGGGTGCCACGACGACGAGGTCTTTACTCGTCGTGAAGCCGGCGATCCATCAGCCGTTCCTGATCACGCCGAAGCAGGCGCTGGACTGGCACGTGTTCAAGGCGCAGTGCGGGCCGACCTACGCCGGCAGCACGGGGTGGAAGCGCTACACCGACTTCCTGATCGCGAAGATGCCGGAGTTCGGCGGCGTCGATCTCGACTACGTCGAGATCCCGTACGACCACTACATCGTCGAGGACTGGCCCGACCGGCGGACGCACATGCACGATGCGCCGAATGCGGTCGAGAAGCTCGTCACGGACGGAACGCCGGTACCGGTCGTCGCAGGCTACGGGATGACGTCGGGCTCCACGCCGCCGGAGGGCATCACGGCGCCAATGCTCTTCTACGATCCGGCACACCCGCCTGCCGAGTCGCAGATCGCCGGCAGGATTCTCGTGTTCCAGACGCAGAAGCAGCCGGCGCCGCCGTACAACGAGAACTTCCTCGACAACTACACGCCCACCGACTACGAGTGGCGTTCGCCCGGCAAGTGGCCGGAGCTGTTCGTGACGCCACCGCTCACCTACGGGACGTCATTCAAGGGCCGCTGGGAGTGGAGCCAGGTGAACCGCTTCGCGGAGGTCGGCATCAAGGGGAAGGCCGCCGGCATCGTCATCGTCTACGACCTGTCGCCAGGGATGGCCCTCGGCCTCGTGCAGCGCAGCGTCTACACCGAGAACGGCCGCGCGGGTCTCGGCACGACCTACATCAACTGTCCGACGCTGACGCTCGATCGCGTGAACGGCGCGAAGGTGCTGACCGACGCGAAAGCGGGGAAGATGGCGACGCTGACGCTGCGCGCGCGCTTCCAGCGCGACACGGGCAAGGCGATCATCGCCTACCTGCCCGGCAAGAACTACGGCACGCCGCAGGACGAGCAGGTGCTGCTCGCGACGCACACCGACGCGATGTCGCTCATCGAAGAGAACGGCGGGCTCGGCATGCTCGGCATCATGTCGTATTTCAACAAGCTGCCGAAGAGCGCGCGCGAGCGGACGCTCATCTTCTACTTCGACTGCCGGCACTTCATGCCGGGCGCCGAAGCGAGCTGGCCGCAGTACGACTACTACAACATCCATCCCGAGAAGCTGAAGACCATCGTCGCGACCGTCGGCATGGAACACATGGGCGGACGGCAGACGATCGAGACCGGCCCAGGCAACAACACCTACGCCTACTCGCCGGCGCGCCCCGAGGATGGCGGCGTCATCACCAGCCTCATCGACGTCAACAACAACAACATCTGGATGGTCGAGATGATCGCCCGCGCGGCGCTCGCCAATCAGTGGCCGCGCGTGGACGTGAAGGCGGGACGCGGCGTGACCGGCGTCAACGGCGGCTTCCAGGGGCAGGTCAAGAGTCCGATGAACAAGGGGCGCGCCTGGAAGATTCCCGGCTGCGGCCTCGCGGGCGACTGGCCTGGCGCCTGGACACAGACCTTCGCGCAGGTGGACACCGAGGCCGGCATGCACGGCTTCGACGAGAACTACTTCGTGGCGCAGGTCGCCGGCCTCTCGCAGATCGCCGGCGAGTTCATGCAGGTCAGGCCGCTCGTGATCGATCTCGGGTGGGGCGAGCTGAAGACGGCTGTCGTCGCGCTGAAGGATCCCGCCGCGCTCGCGCAGTACGTCGAGATCTTCAGAAACGTGGAGGTAGGCAAGAACGAGCAGGCGCGCAGAGGGCTGAAGGATCTCGCCGCGAAGCACGCCGGGTTGAGCACGCAGATCGAGGCACAGCTCGCGAAGTTGTCCTCATAAAGACGTGATGGAGGAGCACATGAAGAGCGATGTCTCCGGGCGGCAGGAATGGGCCTTTCTCGCGCAGCAGCTGAGGAGAGCGTCATGAAGAGCATGCTTCCGAAGGTCGCGTTGGTCGGCGTGGCAGCCGCAATCGTGGCGGCGGCCGCGCTGGTGAGGGCGGCCGATACCGCACCCAAATTCGAGATCGATGCGAGCTGGCCCAAGCCGCTGCCCAACAACTGGATCCTCGGACAGATCGGCGGCATCTTCGTCGACAAGGACGACAACGTCTGGATCAGCCAGCGTCCCCGTTCCGTCAACGATCGCGACAAGCGCGCCGAGCGCGGCGACAAGTCCGTCTGCTGCTATACCGCGCCGTCGGTCATCGCCTTCAACCAGGCGGGCGACGTCATCAAGTCGTGGGGCGGGCCGAAATCGGCCCAGGGCTACGACTGGCCGCAGAACGAGCACGGCATGTTCGTCGACTACAAGGGCAATGTCTGGCTCGCCGGCAACGGCGAGAACGACGGCATGGTCCTGAAGTTCACCAACGACGGCAAGTTCCTGATGGCCATCGGGCGTTCCGCGCCGCAGACCAACAGCAAGGAGCAGGCGCGCGTCGGCCGCGCCGCGGACATGGTCGTCGATCAGGCCACCAACGAGGTCTACGTCGCCGACGGCTATTTCAACCACCGCATCGTCGTCTTCGACGCGGATACGGGCGCCTTCAAGCGGACGTGGGGCGCCTACGGAAAGCCGCCGACCGACGAGAAGATCACCTACGACGCGAACGTGCTGCCGCAGCAGTTCAACAACCCGGTGCACGGCGTCCGCATCACCAGCGACGGGCAGGTGGTGGTCTCGGACCGCGGCAACAACCGCATCCAGATCTTCCAGAAGGACGGGACCTTCATCCGCGAACTGCCGGTGATGCGTGACTCGACGGCGCCCGGCGTCACGGGATCGACCGTGTTCTGGCCGGACAAGGGACAGACCTACTGGTTCACGTCAGACGATCCCAACGGGCAGATCCACGTCCTCCGCCGCGCCGACGGTGCGGTCGTCGGCAGCTTCGGACGCGTCGGCCGCGGACCGGGCGAATTCGAGAACCTGCACAACATCGGCATCGACAGCAAGGGCAACATCTACACCGCCGAAGTGCAGGGCCAGCGCGTCCAGCGTTTCCGCTATAAGAGCGGGCTGCCGCCAATCAAGTAGGACAGACGTAGGGCGGGTTCCGCGACGCGGCTGCATCCAGCGCCTCGCGGACCCGCCACTGCAGTCTACAGTTCGCGCTAGCATCGGCCGTCACGAGGGGAGATACATGACGACCAGACTTGCGATGCTCCTGGTGGTTTGCTGTGCGGTGTCCGGCGCCACTGCGGCGCAGGGGCCCGCCGCCGGGCCAGCGCCCACCACGGGAACCCTGCGGCAGATCATCCCCGGTCACTACGTGTACACGCAGAACAACGCGGGACGGCTGTTCAACAGCGGGATCGTCGCCGGCAGCGACGGTGTCCTGGTGTTCGACGCGCTCGATTCGGACGCGCTCGCGCGCTCGGAGCGGCAGGCGATTGCCGATGTCGTCAAACAGCCGGTTCGCTACCTCGTGATGTCTCCGTTCCACGATCCGTTCAACGGCGGCAGCGCGGTCTACGCCGACGTCTTCAAGATCGCGCACGAGAACTACCGCGTCGGGCTGATCGATCAGATGCAGCGGGGCAACGTCCCGGCCGACGTGCAGCAGAAGCGGTTGCCGAACGCGACGTATCGCGACCGGATGACGTTCTACCTGGGTGGCAAGGAGATCCAGGTTCTTCATTTCGGGAACGCGCACACCAAGGGCGACAGCGTGCTGTTCGTCCCGCAGGATCGCATCGTCTACATGAGCGAGGTCTTCTTCAACGAGGAATTCCCGAACATGGGCGGCGGCTACGGCGTCTCGTGGATCAAGGTGCTGGATGCGGTGCGGGCGCTCGACGCCGACATCTTCATCCCTGGTCACGGACCGATCCCCGACGACCCGAAGCAGACGCGCGCGGCGCTCGACCGGGCGCGGCAGATCCTCGTCGAGGCGCGGGACGGCGTCCAGGCTCAGATCGCGCAGGGCGCGACGGAAGATCAGGCGGTCGCGGCGGTCAAGCTCGATCAGTACTCAAAGCTGTTTGCGTTCGGCAATCAACGTGAAGTGGTGCTGCGGCGGATCTACAAAGAACTGAAAGGGACGCTGCAATGAATCGACGCGAATTTTCGATGCTCGTCGTCGGCGCGGCGGCCACGTGGTCGCAACGGGCGCTCGCACAACAACAGACGGCCGCGCCGGGGAACCCGGCGCCTCGCCTGGATTGGCTTGCGCGCCACAAAGAACCGATTCTCGAACCAGGGCTGCCGATCATCGATCCGCATCACCATTTGTGGCAGCGCCCCGGATGGCGATACCTGCTGGATGACCTGCTGACGGACACCGGCAGCGGCCACAATATCGTCGCGACCGTGTACATGGAAGCGAGCTCGATGTATCGCGAGAAGGGCCCCGAGGAAATGCGGCCTGTCGGTGAGGTGGAGTTCGCCAACGGCGTCGCGGCGATGTGCGACAGCGGCGTGTTCGGAAAAACCAGGGTAGCGGCCGGCATCGTCGGGCACGCGGACATGATGTTGGGGAGCCGTGTCGAGCCGGTCTTGAAGGCGCTGATGCGCGCGGGGGGCGATCGCTTTCGCGGGATCCGCCACGGCGTCTCATGGGAGGCCGAGGCTGCCAGCGTGAGGCCGAACCCGAATACCCACGCGGGGATGCTCGCCGACAAGAAGTTCCGGGAAGGCGTCGCGGTGGTCGGCCGTCTTGGTCTTGCCTACGACGTGTCGCTCTACCACACTCAGATCGGCGAAGTCGCCGACCTGGCAGGTGCGTTACCCGATACCAGAATCGTCCTCAATCATGTCGGCGGCGTTCTCGGGCTGGGCTCGTACCAGAGCAAGCAAAAGGACGTGTTTTCGCGTTGGGCGTCATCGATCAAGGCCCTCGCCGCCCGGCCCAACGTGTTCGTCAAGCTCGGTGGCCTCGGTCAAAGCTACACGGCCTTGCGCTTCGATGGGGACGCGGAACCGCCAGCGTCTGCACAGGTGGCCGCGCGATTCCGCCCCTACGTCGAAACCTGTATCACCGCTTTCGGGGCGTCGCGGTGCATGTTCGAGAGCAACTTCCCCGTCGACAAGATCTCCTACAGTTATCCCGTCTTCTGGAATGCCTGCAAGTTGATGGCGAAGGGCGCGAGCAGCAGCGAGAAAGCCGATCTGTTCGCCGGTTCCGCGGCGCGCTGCTACCGGCTGAACGGGTTTGTGTAGCCCGCGCTGCGTTTCACTTGATGCTCCTGATCCACATCAGGATCGGACCCGTCACGCTGTCGTCCGCGGTGTTGGGTGACATCACTTCCGAAATGTGGCTGTGATCCTTCAACACGAGATATGTGGGGCAGCGGCCGGCCTTGCACAGTTGATCTTTCAGCGTCTCGGCGAACGCAATGATGCTGGGTGGATCGAGTTCCGCGGTCGTGATCAGGAACGGCACCTTCGAGTTGGTGAGGCCCGGCAGGTTCGAGCGCGCCAACTGCGTCGCTGCATCCGGCTGCGTCGCGCGTCCGGGCCCGGCCGCGGGCGCTTGTGCCGGCGCGGCCGCGGAGGCGGGCTGCGGTCCGCACGGCGGGTTTGGACCTGTTCGTGGAGGCGCAGCCGGGAGGATATCGAACGTCGCCGGCGACATGAAGATCACGCCCTTGAGGCCGATACCCTTGGCGCCGTAGAGCTCGGGATGGCCGACATACGTGCCGGTCGGCACGTTTCCGGCCGACTGCGCCCACAGGAACGCTCGTCCCGGGTCGCCCTTGTAGTGCGCGATATTCTGCTCCACCCACCGAACAACCTTCCCGATGTCTTTCGCCGGATCGTCCCACTCATTGCCGGGACGCCGCTGCATGAGGACGCCGACCATGCCGTTCTTGACGGCCCACACCGGGATGTTGTCGTAGAACACCTCGTTGTTGGGCACATCCAGATGCCTGTTCCCAGGCCCGCCGGGAACGTAGATCAACACGGGCCGGGAGCCGCCGCCGTCTTCAGGCGCGAACACGTCGACCACGTTCCTGGGGTCCGATCCGGTGGAAATGTCGCGGGCAATGGAGACGCCCCGGTACGGTGGCTTGGCGTGCAGCGGTAAATAGAGTTGCGCCGTCTCCGGCGGGCAGACGCCGCGGCCGATCGCCACGAGCTGTTTCGCGATCTGCGGAGGTACCTGCGCGTCCGCGACCGTCGCGGCACTCATCAAGATCGCAAAGATCACTGGCGTCTGCTGCTTCACTCCCACATGAACCTCCTGTCGTGGCGCCGACCCTACCGATTCAGGTACGTAGGGGCCGCCTTCAGGCGGCCCAACGATCAAAACATCGCGATCGGATTGACCGGCGACCCCGTCGCGTTGGGCAGCGCCAGCGGCGTCACCGTCAGCATGAACTCCCACCGGTTCCTTGACGCCGCCGCTTCGCTCAACGCCTCCAGGTCGGCGCGGTCGAGAATGTGAATGCCGAGGATCGCCTGGACGAAGTTGTGGACGGCGTTCCGAAACAGGTCGCCCTGCGGCTGCGGTGAATAGCCGGCCGTCTCCCAGACGATCAGCGCGACGTCGCGCTGCTTCAGCCACGGCAGGATCGTGTTGTCGAAGCCGGCGGCCCCATCGTCCGGTCCAAGCTTTGCCCGCCGGCCGTAGCGGCCCCAGCGAAGGACGATCGCGTCTCCCGGTCCCGCCTTGACACCGGCTTTCTTCTCCCACGCTTCCATGTCCGCGGGGAAGATGCGATCGCCGGGCGCGAGGTAGGGGACGCCCTTCAGCCGCGCGATGTCGTACAGGACCGCGCGTGTGACGATGCCGGTCTTCATCGACAGCATGTTGTTCCTGGCGGCGCCCTTCTCCTTCGTGACGAGCGTGGCCGTGTCGAACCCGTTCCACATTTTTCCCGCGAAGAACGTGTGCGCGAGCGAATCGAGGTGCGTGGCGGCCGCGCCGTGAATGCAGGGATACGCCACGCGATCGGTGGCTCCCGTGTCGGTGGCGGTCAACATGCCCCATTCGGCCGGGCACGGAACGTCAACCTCCTTCTCGAAGAAGGTGTTGGTCGAGAGCGACACCGGCACGCCTTCCTTGACGAGCGCCAGCGCCGCGCGACGCTTGGCTGGCGTGATGAGGTTGAGGGTGCCGATCTGATCGTCGCGTCCCCACCGGCCCCAGTTCGACAACTCCTTCTGCCACGCGTCGTACTGCGCCTGGCTGACGAGCGGGTGGGAAGACGCTCCCTGCGAGGCCGCGTCACGGGTGAGCGCTGCGCCGATGGCGAGCGCGCACAGGAGGACGGGGACCGCGGTGCGAATGGCGACGGCTCTCATCAATGTCCTCCTCGCTACTGCAGGCGTGCGGTCTGCGGCCGCGCGGCGTCGGGCAGCGCGAACACGAGTATCGAGTTCCCGCTCGCGGGCCGCTTGATCTCGGGTGTCAGCTCGATCGGAATCTGCGACGTCCAGCTGCCGCCGCCGAAGCCCGCCGGCACCGCGACGTATTGCCGTCCGCGCACCGAGTAGGTGATGGGAAAGCCCTGCGCGGACGTCGGCGTCCTCGTCTGCCACAGCAGCGCACCCGTCTGCGTGTCGTAGGCGTAGAAGTGACGATCCCAGTCGCCGACAAACGCGAGGCCGCCGGCCGTGGTGAGCGCCGCAGTGTTGTACGGCGTGCGCACGCGCTGCTTCCAGAGGACGCGGCCGTCGCGCGACATCGCCACGAACTCGCCAAGCTGGTTCGGCGACTTCGGGTGGAACGTGTTGATGCGCTTCACCGCGCCGGTGCCGCCGCCGCCCGCCACCCGATCCACGGCGTGGAAGGTGCCCTTCTCGCACGTCAGGCTGAGCGGGATGTAAAACGCCTGCGCCTGCGGTTGATAGGCCATCGCGCGCCAGCTCTTGAAGCCGGCCGTGCTCGGGCACCACTCGACCTCGACGTCGACCAGCGGAACCATGCCGGGACCATACGAGACCTTGCCGGTCTTCGGGTCGACGGTCATCAGCGTCTGGTAGCCCAGGTCGAACGCGTTCACGAACTTGCCGGTTCGACGATCGAGCTCCCACAGCACGCCGATCTTCCCCATCTTGAAGAGCGACTGGCGGCCGCCGGCATCGACGAGGATGCTCTCGAACACTTCGTCCATGTCGTGCGTCTCGCCGGGGATGTGCTGGTAGTACCAGGTGATGCGCCCGGTATCAGGATCGAGCGCGAGCGTGGAATTCGTGTAGAGCGCGTCACCATTGGTGCCGCGGACCGCTCGCGCCCACGGTTTGGCCTGTGCGGTGCCCCAGTAAATCAGGTTCGTAGCCGGATCGTAGCTGCCGGGAATCCACGCGTCGCTGCCGGCGCGGAACATCGGCGCCAGGTCGCCCCACGAATCGCCGCCCGGCTCGCCCGGCCGCGCTACCGTGGACGTGCGCCACGCTTCCTTGCCCGTCTTCGCGTCGAGCGCCGTGATGAAGCAGAGGTCTTCCTTGTAGCGCGTGCACCCGGTCATGCCCGATACGACCTTGCCGCGGACGACAATCGGGCCGCTCGTGTACTCGTAACCCTTGCTGTGATCGGCGACCCTCGTATCCCACACCACCGCGCCGGTGCGCGCGTTCAGCGCGACGACGTGAGCGTCGGCGGTGTTGATGAAGATCTTGTCGTCGAAGATCGCCAGGTTCCGCTGCGGCTCGCCCATCGGCGCCTGGCCGTTCTGCGGGAACTCGCGTCGATACTCCCAGAGCAGATCGCCGGTGGCGGCGTCGAGCGCCTGCACGATGCTGTTCGGGTTCGGGAGGTACATCACGCCGTCGTGCACGAGCGGCGTCGCCTGGTTCGACCCCGGTTGCATCGCCCACGACCAGGCGAGCTGCAGCTGGCCGACGTTCTGGCGGTTGATCTGGTTCAACGGGCTGTAGCCCCAGCCGTCGAGCGTGCGCCGCCAGTTGAGCCAGTCATCCGGGCTCGGGGTGCGCAGCATCGCGTCGGTCACGGGCGTGAACGCTCGGGCCGGCGAAGTCGAGGGGCTCTGCGCCGCGAGGGGAGCGAGCACCAGCACGCACAGCGCAGCCACACCGACCATCGTCAGGATGATTCGAGTCTTCATTCGCCACCTCGCAAACCAGCTACGTAGGCCGGGTGCCGCCGGGCAACTGATGCCACGCGGAGGCGGACCCGGCTTCGCCTTCAGTTACGGTGTTCGAGTCGTGGAGGCGTTGGGAAATACCGCCTTGATCGCGGCCTGCGCACATTCGTCATCCTGGTTCCCGACGCCTCCGCCAGCGCCTATTGCCCCCACCATCTCGTCGCCGATGAAAATCGGAAAGCCACCGGGCTGGGCGAAATCGCCCATCCATTCGGGCGCGCGGTTGACTTGCTTGTTCACGCGTTCCCACAGCTCGATTGTCGGGCGCCGCCAGTGCGCCGCCGTCGTCGCCTTCAATTCGGCCGTCTCGAGCGCCGTCTGGGTTGCGCCTTCGGTCCCCTGGAACGACACGAGCGTTCCATCTGGATCCACGACCGCAATGCCGAGCGCCGTGTACTTCTTCTGCCCGGCATACGTGACGCACGCATCCACGAGCGCGCGTGCGGTGGCGGTCGTGATGACCTTGCGTGTCACAAGGAGCGGCTGCGGGCTCGCCGGCGGCGATGTCTTGCCGTCGCCGAACACCGACTTGATGGCGTTCTGCGCGCACTCCTCGTCCCTGCCGCCCGACAGTCCCGCCGCCCCCGCGCCGATGGCGCCGACGACTTCGCCCTGGACCACGATGGGGAAGCCGCCAGGGACCGGGAAATAACCCATCCACTCGGGGGCGCGGTTGATCTGTTTGTTCACGCGTTCGTACAGCTCGCTGGTCGGCCGGCGGAACTTGGCGGCGGTCTTCGCCTTCAACTGCGCCGTCACCCCTGTGTTACCCGTCGCCCCGTCCGTCGCCTGATACGAAAGCAGATAGCCGGCGGAATCGACGACCGCGAGCGCGATCGGGTAGCGGTCGCGCGCGGCCTGCGCCAGGCACGCCTCGATGATCCTTCGCGCGGCAAAACCGGTGATGTCCTTCTTCTCGGTGACGAGCGACTGGGCACCTGCGTGTGCAGCAGCCAGGACGAACATGCACGCGAAGGACACGGTCCACCGCCTGCTTCCTCTCATAGCGGTTCCTCCAGAACAGGTTCTGACTCTCGCGCGGGCGGTTTTCCGCGTTAGCATACGCCCATGACGAGGCTGCAGCACGTGGCGATCGCGTTGGGGATGGGCGTTGCACTCTTAACGCTGCCCGTGCCGCTCTCCGGTCAGGGTCAGGGCCAGAACAGGCCGCCAGCGGCCCGGCCGTGGCCGCCGGCGAAGACTCCCGACGGCCAGCCGAACGTCGAAGGAACGTGGCGGCCCGTCAGCGGCGGCACCCATTCGCTCGATCCGGCGTTGAGCAGCGCGCAGGAGTTCGACCAGCGCATATCGGGTGTCATCAAGCGCAACCCGAGCTTCGTCGTGGATCCGCCCGACGGCCACATCCCGTATCAGCCATGGGCGGCCGCGCTGCGAAAAAATCTCGAGGCGAACTACGAAAACCCGACCAGGCCGGAGCACGTCGATACGCAGACGCGATGCCTCGTGCCGGGTATCCCGCGCCTCTACTACTTCCCGTCGTTCCGCATCATCCAGACGTCGGGCACGGTCACCTTCGTCTGGGACGAATACCACACCTATCGCGTGATCCCGCTGGACAACCGGCCGCACCCTGCCGCGAACGTGAAGCTGTGGATGGGCGACGGCCGCGGGCACTGGGAAGGGAACACGCTGGTCGTTGACACGACCAACCTCAACGCGAAAGCACGTCTCGACGTGGTCGGCGATTTCTACAGCGAGAACGCGCACATCGTCGAGCGGTTCGTCTTCGTCGACGCGAACACGTTGAACTACGAAGCAACGATCACGGACCCGACCGTGTTCACGCGTCCCTGGACGCTGCGCATCCCGCAGCGGCGGCTGGCGGACGACGAGTTCTGGGAGTTCGCGTGTCACGAGGGCAACCAGGATCCGGAGGTTCTCGTGGATCAGATCCGGCAACGGTGAGAACCACGACGGGCACGAAGAGCGCGAAGATCTTTTTTTTTGATTCCCCGAGTCCCACCGAGGTGCGCATGATTCGCCGCGACTTTTTCAAGACGCCTCTCGCGTTCGCCGGATTGACCATGCGCGCGCCCGCCCGGGCTGCGGCGGCAGCCGCCGGCGAGGAGCTGGCACAGGCGCCAGGCCTGACACGCTACGTGGCGGAGTTCATCGCCGGCACGCGATACGAGGACATTCCCGACGAGGTCGTCGCACTCGGCAAGAAAACATTGCTCGACGGATTCGGTCTCGCCCTCGCGGGCTCTGCGTCGGTCGTCGCACCGGTCGTGCGGCAATACATCGGGACGCTCGGAGTGGCCGGGAAGTCATCGACGGTGGCTGGCACGGCCATGAAGGTGCCGGCGCGTTTCGCGGCGTTCGCCAACGGCGTGTCGATTCACGCGGATGACTACGACGACACCGGGTCGGCGCTCCACGTCGCGGCGCCGGTGCTGCCGCCCGCGTTCGCGCTCTGCGAGGAAGGGCGCCGCAGCGGCAGGGACCTGATGCTGGCGTTTCACGTCGGCGTCGAAGCCGCGAGCAAGATCGGCGACGCGATCTTCCCGCGCCACGATCGCGAGGGCTTTCACACCACCGGCACCATGGGATCGTTCGGCAGCGCCGCCGCCTGCGCGAAGCTGCGTGGCCTCACGGTGCCGCAGACCGCATATGCGCTGGGAATCGCCGCGTCGCAGGCCGGCGGCATCCGCCGCAATTTCGGCTCGATGACGAAAGCCTTTCACGCCGGGCACGCCGCCGAAAACGGATCGGTGGCCACCGATCTCGCCGCGCTTGGCTTCACGGCCGCCAGCGACGTGCTCGAGACGCCGCTCGGGTTCTTCCAGGCCGCCGGCGGCGGGTTCGATCCCTCCGCCATCGTCAATCGTCTCGGGCGTCCCTGGATGTTTGCGTCGCCGGGCGATCTCATCAAGCGGTTCCCGTGTGGCACGATCCAGCAGCCGGTGATGGACGCGACGCTGCGGCTGATCGCGCAACACGGGATCAAGGCAGCCGACGTCGAACGCGCCGAAGTCGGTGGAAACCAGAGCAACGTCAACACGCTCATGCGTCACCGGCCGACGACAGGTCTGGAGGCGAAGTTCAGCATGGAATTCGCCGTCGCGATTCTGCTCGTGGACGGCAAGGCAGGCCTGGGACAGTTCACCGACGCCTCCGTCCAGCGTGCCGCGGTCCAAGACATGATCGGACGGGTGCGGTACTACGCGGACCCGGAGTTCGACACGCTCGGGCGCGACGGTGCGTTTCAGGCGGTGCTCGAGGAGCCGGCGGTCGTGAAGATCTACATGCGGGACGGCCGCCTGCTTACAACTCGTACCGAGCCGGCGAAAGGGAGCCCCAAGAACCCGATGACCTACGAGGAAGTCGCCGACAAATTCAGGACCAACGCGGAATTCGCACGGTGGCCGCCGGCGAAAACGGAATCGATCATCGCCCTGGTGAGATCGCTCGAACGCGCGCCGAACATGGCGGCGCTCACCGCCGCGCTGACGGCCTGATCCCTCAGAGCAAGAGCGTCTCGACGCGGTGCGCGTGCACCATGTCGGCGCACGGCGACCAGGCGAACACGGTGAAGTGGCCGTCCTGCCCCGCGACGAGCGCCACCGAGTCGCGCTGATCGTGGACGAACTGCGCCGCCGACAAATGCCTGGTGCCACCAAACGTCGTCGGGTTGATGACGACGGGAGCGTTGGCCTCCACGGGTTCGGTGACCGTCATCTGTTCGACCTGCGGCTGCCCGCGACGCCGGACGATCTTGGCGCCGAAGGCCAGCACCTCGTACTTCGACGTCATGAGCGTGGCGCCATCCACGGCCGTCAGCCCGGCGACCGCATCGACGGCGCGGGTGAGCGAATCCTCCCACTGGCGCTGCGCGTCGCGGCCACCGCCGCGCGCGACCAGGTTCGCCAGCTCGGAGAACGCCGGGCTCACCGCGTACGCAATTGGCTGCACGATGGAATCGCGCCACGCGTCGCTGCCAGGCGGCGTGACGATCAGCAGCCCGCCGCGACGATGCGCGCGCATCGACACCGCGAGCTGCACGAGGACGTCCGTCCGGGATGCCGCACTCCGGCTTTCACGGGACTCGAAGCCGAGCAGCGTACTGAGCAGCGTCGGGCAATCGGGGAGCGCCGATGCCTGCTCGTCGATCACCTTGATCCGATCGCCCTCGAGCACGGCGACGTTGACGAACTTGGCAGCCTCGCTCGCGCGCCGGTGCTTCACGACGATCAGTCCCGGCTCGACGACCTCGGCCACGAAGCAGTGCGTCGGTATCGACCGCGCGGTACCCCAGACGCGCAGTTCGCCATCGAGGTAGGCGACGCCGAGGTGAATACCGGGCCGTTCCACGGCCGGCGACACCCGCGTCAGCACAGTGGGATCGAGCGGCAGCGACCGTGCGAGCACGAGCGGATCGTCCGTATCGGCGGGGGCCAGGAACGCGAGCGAGATCTTCGGCACGTAGCCTTCCTCGCGCCTGAGGCTCGCCCAGAAAACGGTGTCGATCATCGCCTCGATCGCGGCGATGTCAGGGATCGTATCCACGGCAACGGCGCCGGGGCCGCGGTCGAGGTCTCGATGCGAGGAGAAATGCGCATGGAGCCGCGGCGCGACCAGCCGCGCGACCGCGTACGCGCGCTCGTTCATGCGCTCATTATCGCGTGCGGGCGCGTCAAGTGCGCGCGTCTACGCGCGGCGCCTGGTGGGGACGACGAGCAGCAGGATGCCGCCGACGAGCGCGAGCCCGCCAATCACGGGCGGAATCGGCACCGTCTTGTGCTCCTCGGTCGTGGCCTTCAGGGGCCCGACGTCGATGACGGTCTTCTGCTGCGTCCAGCGGAAACCGCCGAGCAGCAGGGAAACCAGCCCGATCACGAGGAGGAGGGAACCGACGAGGTATCTCGCATTCATGCTGAGGTCGCGTGCAATAGACGGGCCCCCGCCGAGCCTGCGCATCAGGTTGGCTGGCTGGCAGGGCGGCTACCGGGCCGGCGCCCGCGGAACCTTCCCGTCAGCCACCGCCGCCTGCCACGCGAAGGTCGCCATGAAGATGGCGGACTGCTTCAGTTCGTCCTCGCTCATGCGCTCGGGGTAGTCGGCGTTGGTGTGGCGCGTGCGCTCGTCGTACCCGGCGAAGTCCTTGATGACGTTGAAGCCGGGGAGCCCCGCCTGGTTGAACGGCACGTGGTCGGTGGCGCCGATCCCCTCGATGACGTTGCGCGTGGCGCCGAGGTCCTTCAACGGCTCGAGCCAGCGATCGAAGATCGCCTTCGCCTCGCGATTCCCTTCCATGTAGAACCCGAGCGTCTTGCCGCTTCCGGGATCGTCGTTGAGATAGACGGCCAGGCGGTCGCGATCGGCCGGACTGTTGTAGTGCTGCATCAGGTAGGCGGTCGCGCCGAGCAGGCCCTGTTCCTCGCCGCTCCAGAGCGCCGCCCGTATCGTGCGCCGCGGCTCGGCGCCGAGCGCGCCCAGGATGCGCATCGCTTCCATCACGGCCACGGCGCCGTCGGCGTTGTCGGTGGCGCCGCTGCCGGTGTGCCACGAGTCGATATGCGCGCCAACGAGCACGACCTGATCCCGCAGCGCGGGATCGCGGCCCGGGATCTCGGCGATCACGTTGTAGCTGTTCCGATCGTCTTCCAGGTAGCGCGTCCGCAGTTCGACCCGGAGGGAAGCGGGATGTCCGGCGGCGGCCAGCCGCGCGAGCACGTTGTACTGCTCCCCGGCCACGACGATGGTCGGCACGGCGCCGGGATCGTTGCCGCGGTTGCCGGTGACGCCGACGGTGCCGTCGCGGTACGCGCTCGGCCGCAGCGCCACCGCCGCGCCGGCACGCAGGAGGATCGGCATCAGCTCGCCGGTCGGCGTGGTGCTCCGCGCGCCGGGCAGCGTCGGATTGCCCGTCGCAACAGGACGATCGTCGAGGCCGGGCTGCGGGCGATCGTGGTCGACCCACTCCATCTGCGGAAGATGGGTGAGGACGATCGCGCCGCGCAGCTGTCCGGCCATCGCCTGGATCTGCGACGCGTTCTTGTCGCCGACGTAGACGGCGCGTCCGCTCACGACGCCAGAGGTGGATGGCGACCAGGCATCGGCGTAGGCGATGAGCGGCTGGTAGCGCGGTTCCGTCATCTCGACCGAGATGCGTTCGAGCTGCCATCCGCGGCCGAACTCGTACGGCTCGAGACGCGGGTTGGCGAGGCCCCACTCCGCGAAGCGATCGCGCGCCCAGCGCGCGGCCTGCATGTGGGCGGGCGACCCGGTCAGCCGCGCGCCGATGTCGTCGGTGAGCGTGCGGTACAACGCCAGCGCCCGCGAGCGCTGCAGCCCCTCCGCCCTGATGCGCGCGACCATATCGCCGGCGCCGCGCTGCTGCGTCAGCACGAACGCGATGCCGGGCACCAGTACCAGGACGAGGGCAAGAACCAGCGAGCGACGCATCATCGTGCTCCTTCCAGGGGACTAATTGTATAGTTCGCACGCGGCAGCCACCTTGGGTAACGCGGACAAAAACCGCTGGACGGCAGGCGATTACCTCACTCACCGCTTCAATCCCGAGCTCGGCGTCGGACGTGTCACGGCCGTCGAGGGGCGCGCGCTCGTCGTGCACTTCCCGCGGACCGGGGCGACGCTGCGCATCGCCGCCGGCAGCGACGCGCTGGCGCGTGTCGCCTCTGACAGCGCCGAACCGATCGCCCCACCGAAGGTCACGCTGCTGCCCGCCGATGTCGAGATCCGCCGCGACATCGCGCGCCTGCGCTCGATTCGCGAGGACGACGTCGTCGGGTCGTTCCTGGGCGGACGCGTCCGGTTGTTTCCACACCAGCTCTACGTCGCGGAGCGCGTGACGGCTCGCTCGGACCAGGGCCCGGTGCGCTGGCTGCTCGCGGACGAAGTCGGGCTCGGAAAAACGATCGAGGCGTGCCTCATCCTCAATCGCCTGGTGCACACGCGGAACGTCGACCGCTGCCTCGTCGTCGTGCCCGAGGCGCTGACGGTGCAATGGCTGGGCGAGCTGTGGCGCAAATATCACCAGGTCTTCACGCTGCTGGACGGGCCGCGGCTCGCCGACGTGGCGCGCGACTTCGGGGCCACGTTCAACCCGTTCGACGTGCACCGACAGGTGGTAATTGCGCTCGAGACGCTGATCGAGCGGCCGGAGCTGACCGGCCAGGCGGTGAGCGCGGGCATCGACCTCCTCGTCGTCGACGAGGCGCAGCGCATTCGACGGCCGCGCGGCCATCCGGGCGACGCGGGGTGGCGCGCCATCGCGCCGATCGCCGGCCTTGGCCGGCACGTCCTGCTTCTCAGCGCAACACCGCTCGAGGACGACGCGCACGGCTTCTTCCGCATGCTGCAGCTGCTCCGCCCCGAGGAGTTTCCCGACGAGGTGAGCTTCGACGATCGGCTCGCGCGCGGCACGCCGCTGCCGCCGTGCACCAGCTCGACGCGGCGTGCCGATATCGGAGGGTTGCCGCCGCGCATCGGGACGCCAATCGACCTTCCGGACACGGACGGCTGGCAGCTTCGGCACCAGGTCGAAGCGCGCCTGCGGCACGCCGCACCGAACGCCGTCGCGCGACGGCAGACGCTCGATCGCCTCCGCCGTGCGCTCGCGTCTGGCGCGGCCCTGCACGCAGTGCTCGGGCCGGACGAACACGCGCTGCGCCAGAAGGCGAGGGCGATGGACGCAGCCGACCCGCGCGTCGAGTGGCTGCTCTCGAACGCGCCGCGGTGGCGCAACGCGAAGGAAAAGACGCTGGTGTTCGTCGCGCACCGCGAGACGCTCGAGATGCTGCGCACGGTGTTGAGCCACCGCGCGCAGCTGGCGAGCGGTGTGTTCCACGAAGAGCTGTCGGCGGCGAGGCGCGACACGGAGGTCGCGCGCTTCCGCGAGCCGGACGGTCCCAGCGTGCTGGTCTCCACCGAGTGCGGCGGCGAGGGGCGCAACTTCGAATTCTGCCGGCGGCTGGTCCTCTTCGACCTCCCCTGGAAACCGACCGTCGTCGAGCAGCGGATCGGCCGCCTCGATCGGATCGGGCGGCGCATCCCGGTGGAGATCGTCTACTTTCGTCCGCCCGGCGGCATCGGCGCGGACGTGGTGCGCCTGCTCGAGGCGCTCGGCGTGTTCCGCGAGCCGCTCGCGGGCCTCGAGCCGCAGCTGGCGCACGTCGAGGGCGCGCTCGAGGAGATCGCCCTCGACGCCGGCGCGTCGCTGACCGACGAGCGGCTCGATCGACTCGTCGCCGACGCGCGCGCCGCCCGCACGCGCATCCGCGAGGCCGCGTATCAGCAACTGCATCGCGATCCCTATCGTCCCGACATGGCGCCGGTGATCCTCGCGCGCGTGCCGCCGGACCTTGACGCGCTGACCGAGCGCATCGTCACCGGCGCCTGCACGCGCCTCGGGTTTCGCGTCGAGCACCTGCGCGGCCGCAAGATCTTCGCCATCGAGTTCGGCAGCGAGGCCCTCGTCGACAGCCTGCCGGGCGTGCCGGGTGGATCCGCGTATGTCGGCACCTTCGATCGCGAGGAAGCCGTGGAAGATGAGTCGATCGACTTCTTCGCGTCCGGGCACCCGCTCGTCGAGGGGGTGCTCGCCTATTTCGAGGACATTCCCGCCGATTAGTTCAGCGCGGTCTGCTCCATCGGTCACATTTCCTCGTGCGCATCCGTCATCACGGTAGAACCACGCGGCCCGGTGCAACGGGCGCGAAAGGAGAAACCGATGAAATCACGGATGAACAACCCGGCGTTGCTCGTGCCGCAGGCGATGCATGCGCTGCACGCGCTCGGCAAGACGACCGAAGGCAGCGTGCCGCAATCGACCATCAACCTGGTGCAGCTGCGCGCGAGTCAAATCAACGGCTGCGGCGTCTGCGTCGACATGCACGCACGCGACATGAAGAGAACCGGCGAAACGGACGAGCGCCTCTTCGCGGTCGCCGCCTGGCGGGACGCGCCGTATTTCACCGACGCGGAGCGCGCGGCACTGGCGCTTGGGGAAGCGGTCACGCGCCTCAGCGATCGCCCCGACCCGGTTCCGGACGAGGTGTGGAACGAGGCGGCGCGTCATTACGACGAGCGCGGGCTCTCGGCCCTGGTGCTGGCGATCGCGCTGATCAACGTCTGGAATCGCCTGAACGTGGCCACCCGGCAGGTGGCGGGCGAATGGGTGAAAACGGCAGCGGCCGCTCGCGGATAAGGAACGGGCTGATTCATTCGCCGCAACCTCGGTCGCTGCGGGTGTAGACTCCGCCGCGAGGAGGGCTTCATATGCACCGCTTCGCTGCGATCCTGGCAACCGCGATCGCGCTCGCGACCGCGATTGCCTCCGCGCAACAGCCATCATCGGGACCCTACAAGGTGCTCAAGACCGCGCGCGTCGGCGGCGAGGGCAACTGGGATTACATCTACGCCGATGTCGCGGGACGGCGGCTCTACATCCCGCGCCGCGCGCCGGCGGTGCCGGCAGGCGCCGAAGGGCCAGCGCCGTCGGAGGTGCGGACGCGGCTCACCATTTTCAACCTCGACACGCTCGAGCCGATCGGTGAGATCGACGGCGTCGGCGGCAACGGCGCCGCCGTGGATCCGAAGTCGGGTCACGGCTTCACCAGCAGCAAGCCGGTGTCGATGTTCGATACGAAGGCGATGAAGGCGATCAAGACCATCGAGGTCGGCGACATCCAGCCCGACGGCATCACCTTCGACCCGTTCAACGAACGCGTCTATGTCTTCAGCCACCCGACGAAGGACGCGACGGTGATCGATGCGAAGGACGGGACGGTGCTCGGCCGGATCGATCTCGGCGGGGTCCCGGAGCAGGGCGTGCCCGACGGCAAGGGCACGCTGTATGTCGTGATGCAGGATGCCCAGGGCGGGGTCGCCGTCGTCGACGTCAAGACGATGAAGACGACGACCCACTATCCGTTCGGCGACAAGGGCGGCGGCTGCAACGGGCTGGCGTTGGATCGGAAGAACCAGGTGCTGTTCGCGGCATGCGCCCGCTCGGGCGCCGAGACGACGCAGGCGCCGCCGCCCGGGCCGCCGCAGGCTGCGCACCCGGAGATGGTGATCCTGAGCGCAAAGGACGGGAAGATTCTCGCGACGCTGCCGCTGGCTGGGGGTTCCGACGGCGCGGTCTTCAACCCGGCGACGATGGAAGCGTTCAGCTCGCACGGCAACGGCACGCTGACCATCGTCAGGGAGACGAGCCCGACGACCTTCGAGGTCGAGCAGAACCTGCAGACGATGAATTTTGCGCGAACGGTGACGTTCGACGGCAAGACGCAGCACCTGTTCGTGATGGCGGACGAACGAGGACCGGCGCCGCCGACGCCGCCCGGCGGACGCGCGGGGCGCGGCGCCCCCATCGCAGGGACGTTCACGATCCTGATGATTGGGAAGTAGGCGGTTGCGGGCCGACCTAAAGGTCGGCCCCTACGATCGGGAGCTGTGGGGCCGGCCGTCAGGCCTGATGGGCGTAGGGGCCGACCTTCAGGTCGGCCCAACGGCTACGCGGCGAAGCTCCACTGGTTGCGGCCGGCGCGCTTCGCTGCGTACAGCGCCTGGTCGGCGCGCGTCAGCACCGCGTCCACCTTGTCGTCCTGCGCCTTCACTTCCGTGACGCCGATGCTGCACGAGCACTTGCCCTCGCCGGCCAGCGGGTCGACGATGATCGAGAGGCAGGCCTGCGTGATGCGCGTGGCGAGGCTCTGCGCGGCCTCGGCGGAGGTCTCGGGGAGGAGCACGGCGAACTCCTCGCCGCCCAGGCGGCCGATGACGTCGGACTTGCGGCACGTCTTGCGCAGCATGTCGCCGAACTGGTTCAGCACCTTGTCGCCCGCTTCGTGGCCGTAGGTGTCGTTGATCTGCTTGAAGAAGTCGAGATCCGCCATCAGCAGGCTGAAGGTCCGGTCGTAGCGGCGCGCGCGCGAGAATTCCTTCTCCGCCATGTCGAACCACCACCGACGCGAATTGACGCCGGTGAGGACGTCGGTGCTCGCCATCTTCGCGAGGTGATCGCGCGCCGAGCTCAGCTCCCGCACGTGCTGCGCCAGGTTGTGCTGCAGCTTCGCGACGCGCGTGCCGACGCTGATGCGCGCCTGCAACTCCGCCATGTTGATCGGCTTCGCCATGTAGTCGTCGGCGCCCGCCTCGAGCCCCGCGACCAAATCCTCGCGGCTGTCGCGCGCCGTGACCAGGATGACGTACATGCCGGCCAGGCGCGGCGTGCTGCGGATACGGCGGCACAGCTCCAGCCCATCGAGGTTGGGCATCATCCAGTCGAGGATGGCCAGCGCCGGCGGCTGCATCGAGTTGAGGGCCTGCCACGCCACGTCCCCGTCGTGCGCGACCGTCACCTGCATGCCGCTGCGGGTGAGCGCGTTCGAGAGGATCGTCGTGATAATGAGGTCGTCGTCGGCAACGAGGGTACGCATAGCGCCACGCGTTACCGCAAGGGCGATGCCGGGAAATTCGCCCGTGTTTGCACGCCATTGCCAGCGCGCGGAGCGGGGCGCACACCGCGCACGCGTGCGGTGCCGCACGCTCCGTTACACTGATCCCGGCATGCGGATCGTCTCGGTCAACGTGGGCCAGCCGCGCGAGGTCGTCGACCTGGCGGGCAACCGCGTCGTCACGTCCATCTACAAGTCGCCGGTGAGCGGCGCGGTCCGCGTCGGCGCGCTGAACCTCGACGGCGATCGCCAGTCGGATCTCGTCAAGCACGGTGGGCCGCTGCGGGCCGTGTTCATGTATCCGTCGGAGCATTACGCGTTCTGGCGAACGGAGCTGCCCGGAACAGAGCTGCCGTGGGGCGCCTTCGGCGAGAACCTGACGATCGAAGGACTGGTCGAGGACGAGGTCCGGATCGGCGATCGGCTGCGCGTCGGCTCGTCCGAGCTCGTCGTCACACGGCCGCGAAAACCGTGCTACAAGCTCGGTATCCGCCTGGGGCGCCGGGACATGGCCTCGAGGTTCCGCGCCAGCGGGCGCAGCGGTTTCTACCTCAGCGTCGCGCGCGAAGGCGAGCTTCGCGCCGGCGATTCGATCGCGCGGCTCGAGCGGGGCAGCGGCCCGACGATCCGCGAGATGCTTGCGGACGCCTACGCCATGCAGACACGCATCACGCTTCCTCGTCCGGATGCCAATGAGTTCGATCCTGCGACGGCCGCCTACGTGGCGCGCGTCGAGGACGTTGCCGACGCCGGCCGTGCATTGGAGAGGCAGCGCGACCGCGTGGTCGCGCTGCTGTCGGTCGTCTCGAACGAGAAGGCGGCCTTCCGCTACGCGCCGGGCAAATGGAGCGTCACGGAAATCATCGGACACCTGGCCGACACGGAGCGCATCCTCGCGTATCGCGTGCTGCGCATCGGGCGGGGCGACCAGACGCCGCTGCCCGGGTTCGACGAGAACACCTACGTGCCCGGCGGCGCGTTCGACCGGCGACCCGTTGCCGACGTCGTCGAGGAGTGGGTGGCGACCCGCAATGCGACCATCGCGCTCGTCCGCGGCATGCCGTCGGAGGCGTGGACACGGAGAGGCCGCGCGAATGAGCGCGACGTGTCGGCGCGCGCGCTCATGTACATCATCCTCGGCCACGTCGAGCATCACCTGGCGATGCTCGCGGAGCGCTACGGCGTCGGACCGCGGACCGACCAGGCGAAGTCCGCGACGTAGCGCGGATCCATTTCTCTGTGGCGCGAACCCTGCCGGGTTCGCGAGGCGAGCGTGACAAGGGCTCGGCCCCACCGC
>Ga0070705_100000397_pt1 | contig 25329 bp, 21 predicted proteins | sample KBSK5253metaG_FD_65455 | JGI IMG/M metagenome (GOLD analysis project Ga0070705, IMG submission 65455) | Corn, switchgrass and miscanthus rhizosphere microbial communities from Kellogg Biological Station, Michigan, USA - KBS K5-25-3 metaG | ecosystem: Host-associated > Plants > Roots >... | reverse complement strand
CCGTGGTCTATGGTTCGAACTCAATGCTCCTCATTATCGCCGAATAGACCACGGATGACGCTGATTTGACGGATTCGCACGGGGACTACGCCTTCACTAGCGATATGCTCGGTACAAGCAACTAAGCTGCCGGCGTCGTTGCCGGTTCCGCGGAAGCCGCCTCTCTCGATGCCCTGCTCTTCAGCATCAGATACTGCTTGATGAACTCATCCAAATCGCCGTCGAGCACCGCGTCAACATCCGCAATCTCGTGCTTGGTGCGCACGTCTTTCGCGAGACGGTACGGGTGCAGCACGTAATTCCTTATCTGCGAGCCAAACGAAATGTCGCGCTTCGTCTCTTCAAGGTGAGCCGTCTCCGCTCGCCGTTTCTCCATCTCGAGATCGTACAGTCGCGATTTCAAAATGTGCATCGCCACTTCACGGTTCTGATGCTGCGAGCGCTGGTTCTGACACGTCACCACTATGCCGCTCGGCATGTGAGTTATTCGAACCGCCGAGTCCGTCACGTTGACGTGTTGGCCGCCCGCTCCCGACGAGCGATAGGTGTCGACGCGAAGGTCTTTCTCGTTCACCTCGATCTCGACGTCGTCCTGAATGTCGGGATAAACGAAAACCGAAGCGAAGCTGGTCTCGCGGCTCGATCCCGCATTGAACGGGCTGAGCCTCACAAGCCGATGCACGCCCGCTTCTGCCGACATCAACCCGTAGGCGTATTCGCCGGCAAGCGTGAACGTAGCCGATTTGATCCCGGCTTCTTTGCCTGGCTGCTCGTCGACGATTTCAACTTTGAACTGATGGCGTTCGGCCCAGCGGAGATACATTCGAAATAGCATCTCGGCCCAGTCCTGAGCATCCGTCCCGCCCGCCCCGGCGTTGATCGTTACAATCGCATCGCGCACGTCGTTGGGACCCGACAGCAGCATTTCGGATTCGGCTTCTTCGATTTCGCGTTCGAGCCGTTCGAGGACTGCCTGAAGCTCTTTTAGCGACGCTTCGTCTTCGGCGGCGAATTCAATCAGCACGGCGGAGTCCTGAACGTCGCGTTCGAACTGATCGGATTTTTGAATCGCGGATTCGAGGCGGCTGCGCCGGCGAAGCACTTTTTGAGCGCGCTCCTGATCATTCCAGAAATCGGGCTTCGACGACTCTTCTTCTATTTTGGTGAGTTCGCTGCGTTTAGTTTCCGAGTCAAAGAAACCTCCGCAACTCCGCGGCGCGCGCGGCCAGGTCTTCGTATTTTTGTTTGAGTGCTTCGATCATAAACATTCAACTCGCGAGCGCGGGCCAATTCAAGAGCGCTCAGCGTATCCTTTGTTTGAGCTGTCAATTCTAACATCTCATGCGATTGGCTGTCGCCGTTCTTCAGCCGCTGGTCGTGGGGCAGCTTATGTCCGATAAGCTTTAGCTTGTCGATCTCGTCTAATAAACCTCAGATTGTAGAGTGGGGCGACAAGCTAAAGCTTATCGGACATCAACCTGACCAACTCCCCAGCCGTTTACTCGGTCTTCGCGAGCCTGACCAGTTCCTTTCTAGCTTGCTCCGAGGTTGATATCGGCGAGTCAAAATCAATTCGCAGTTTCAGCTTGCCCGCGAGCATATCAAACCCTTCGCTATCGATCCCGATCATTGCCACATCATTTGTATCAACGCCTTTCAAGACCTTGCAGTAATGAATCAGAGCCTTCTGATGATCCTGATTCATGTGATCGATGATGCCCTTCTCAGTTTCGCGAAACGGATTCCGAGCGAGCATCGCATCCGGCTCGATCCAATAAATCTCTCCGAACCCGCCGATGAATCGCGCTCTTCGCAAGCCGACTCGGTAGAACGAAAAATCATGCGTTTGAAAATACGATTCCGCTGACGGGAAATAGCGAAGATAGCGATCGCGCGAGTCGGCATCGGATGGATCGATCGACTCAGCGTCTCCAATCCAGGTGAGGCGGCTCGCAGCCTGCGGATCATCCACGTGAGGATCGAACACCGTCAGCGAGACCTTGTTGTTGTGGTTGATATTGCGAGTATGCTGGGCGATGGTGCTGATGAGAATGATGGGCTCGCCGTCATGATTGAGCGTGTACGGAGCTATCGAGCCGAAGGGATACCCCGGAACATCGGTCGAATGCGTGGAAAGAACTCCGAAGCTCTGATGATTGAGCAGCCGCCTTGCGTTGAGCGCGTTGTCTGACATGCTCGCTATTGTAGCTCATCAGCGCGCATTGTGACGGCTCAGGATATCCGGCAAATTCAGTTTAACGGGCGTGTCACCGCGACATCGACAACCCGCGACAAACTGAAGTTTGTCGGACTAAGACTGAGGCTTGAAGTACAACACCAGGCCCGCGCCCAGCGCCACCAGAAGAAACCCCAGATAGAGCAGCGGATTCGGCGAAGTCTTCGGCGGATGCTGCCACATCGAAAACAACGTGTTCACCACGGGCGCGCCTCCGAACACCAAAGGCATCACGTAATTCGGCACGCCCCCCGTCTTGAAAGCATAAATAATGCACACCGCGCCGATCGCTCCAAGCGCGCCACCAAGAGTAGCCATCGTGACGCCGCTGCTGTTGAAGCCTTTCAAGCCACCTTGCGCGCCGAGCGCAATGAGCGGCACCAATACGCCTATCAAAAAGTAAGCGACACCCACGCATAGCAAGGCGCGAAAGGGATTGCCGAGTTCCGTCTGCCCTTTGTGAAGAGTCGGGCCGTACAATCCCCACGCCAGCGCCGCGCCCAAAGCAAACATAACCCACGTCATAGATTTGCTCTTCTCCTTGTTTGTTTCGATCACAATCTTCCTCTCAATCTTTAGCTCTTCGATTCTTCGCGTCTTTGCGAGTCTTTGCGAGCTTTGCGCGAAACGCTCTGTTCGAAACCGAGTTTCGCGCAAAGCCGCCAAGTCCCGCAAAGATCGCTAAGAGGTCTTCATGCCAAAACAATACAGCGCGCTTCGAGTCCTCACATAAATTCTTCCGTCGGCGATCGCCGGCGTCGCGAAGCATTCATCATCCAGTTGATTCACCGTCATGATCTGCCAATCGCCATCGGCCTTCAGCACCGATACCGCTCCGGCCTCGCCGATCAGAAACACCTTGCCGTCGGCGCCAACCGGTGACGAAAAGTACTTATCGATCGCGCCCGTAAGCCGGCCCTGCTTGAGCACGTTTCCGGTCGCGGGATCGAACGAGATCAAAATGCCTCCGTCGTTCACCATGTACAGCACGCCTTTGTACAGCAACGTCGAAGGCACTTGCGGAACCGGTTTTGTGTAGCGCCATTTGATGGCAGTCGAAGTCTGATCGCCTTTGCCGCCCATCTTGATCGCAAGCAAGCCGTTCTCCGAGGCCATCATCAAGCGAAACACTTCCCAGTCCTTCGCGTTGAGCATGTCGTTTCGATCTGTATCGAAGGCCTCAAATGCCGCGGCCAGCATTTTGTCCATCTTGTCGCTGCCTGAGATTTCTGTTTTCGCGATCTGGCCGTCTTTATTCTTATCGTACTTCGCCAGCCCTTCGGCGAAAGAGATTGTTGGGATTTGCTCCCCGGGCTGATTCTGAGGAAACCCCCAGCCGTTGACGTACAAGTATTCCGCATCGTGGCTTGCGATCGATTTCATCTCGCACGCGAGGCCTCGCACCCACCAGACACGCTTGCCGTCTTCGATGGAATAAGCCGAGAGCTGAAACGATTCGGGAATGATGACCTGTTTCGCGCCTTGCGATGGTTGATACACGATCGGCGTCGAGTAGCCTGAGATAACCGCGGGGCGCTCGACTCTCCAACGCACGCGGCCGGTGTTTTTATCGACCGCGATCAGGAATGAATTGGGATTGTCCTGATCGACGGGCAGGATCACCTTGTCGTCTACGAGAATCGGCGAAGCTCCGAAGCCGTAGAACATATTGAAGGGTCCGAGCGGGAGCTTCCAACGCTCCTTGCCGTTCGCGTCGTAAGAGATCAACCCGAATTCCTGGAAGAAGACGTAGACGTTCTCGCCGTCGGTGACGGGGCTTGGAGACGCCGGCCCGTTGACGAGCTGCAAACGGCCGGTGTGCGTTCGCGGCACATCGCGCTGCCAGAGAATCTTTCCCGTCTGTCGATCGAGACAGAAGACTTGAAGCTTATAGTTGGTTTTGTCGGCAGTGTGCGCGGTGATGAAGATGCGATTGGGCGCGAGTACCGGCGAAGAGTGCCCCGGCGGAAGTGTGGTTTTCCATACGACGTTCTTCGCGGGCCCAAACTCTGTTGGGAGTCCGGAAGTTGCTGAGACACCCGAGCCGTTCGGGCCTCGAAACTGAGTCCAGTCTTCAGCGGCAGCCGATGCGATCGACGCGGCTACAATCAACGACGCGGTTGATAGGGCAAAGAGGATGCGTTTAGTTTTTGACATAGAAACCTGCGATAAAAGAAGTTCGCCCAAGGCACATTGAGCACCAGTGATGTTGCGCGGTGGATTCTAGTTGATAGCGGACAAAAAAGAAAAGCGGCACCCCTCAAGATAATGGCCATGCAGGATGTAGTACTAGTTGAAACGTGAGTCAAGCATCTCCGCCCGATCCACCGATGTTGTCAGCGTTGCCGAACAGAGTTGGTGGAAACTTCTCCGTCTCTTGGACGCTCGGGATGGCCCTCTGCTCCCGTCGTGAAATGGTCTCTCGATACTCCTTAGCTTCTGCAAGCATGGTGAACTCAATGGTGATGCCGCGATCCCTCGCGAACTTCTCAATCTCATCAAGAGTGACCTGAAAAAACTCCTTTCTTGCATTGATGAGATTGATTCTTCGTTGGTCCAGAAACCTGTGAATAGCATTCTCGAGTTCGGGTGCGTTCTCCGAGTAGAGCATGGCGTGAACATCAAAGGGAAAAGGAACGGATGCATCCCCGAGCTCTTTGACGCGGTCCATAGGCTCCCATCGGCGCGTCATCCCAACCTTGTAGACATGCTCTCCAAACGAGCCGATGTTGGAGATGATGTAGACGTGCCCAGACTTAGTCAATTGCGCTCGCGAAACCGCTCGCTCCTTTTGCCTGCGCGCCTCTTCAAGTTGACCTTCGAGGGATTGAATTCGTTCATTGAGTCCTTGCACTTGCTCACCCGTCGCCAGAGCAGCTTCGGCACGCGCCCTCTGTAGCGCTTTCTCAAACCTAGCCTCTTCACGCTCAGCTTCCTCGCGGGCCTTTTCCATTTCCCGTTGTGCCTTTTCTTCTTCGCGCATCTGCTCTCGAATGCTACGCTGCTCCTCCTGCTCCTGACGCCGCTTTTCCTCATACTCGTGCGTGAGCCGCAACTCATCGAGCTTGAGATGGAGAAACTCATCCGTGATCGAGACCTGCAGTACGCTTCCCAGCTTGTTGATCGCATCGAACGACTTTCGAACGCGCTCCTCCATCTTGGTGATGTTGTTCCAAGCAACCTTGGTAAGGGCCGCATCGCATTCACCGTTGAAAGCCCGAAGCACGAGTTTCATGTTCTGCCGAGCCATTCGTGCCCCCTCTCGCGCGCTGCCGCCAACAGTCCATTGGAGAGAGCAGAGCGCCGCGCGCCCTTCGTGGATTAGCTGTCTTTCTCGGTTTCTCAATGTCTCAAGTTGCGTCTTGTATTCCTCAGACGTCTGGAACGTAAAATGGGGGCGATACAAGCCAAATGAAATATCCTCAAGATTCTCCTCGAGGAGCGATATCTCCCTCGTGAGAGTTTCATAGGTTGCTCTGGCCCTCGCATATTCCTGTGTTAGCTCAACACGCAGGTGATTGCTCTCGGAAAGAAATGCTTGGTGCCCCTGAGTCGCCCGCGAGACCTGGTCCTTGACGGACGCCAATTCGGCATCCGCATCGATGATTGGCGCGTACCGGGCGCGTAGACCGTGCGTGGTTTGGTAAAGGCGGAATCCAAAGGAAGCCAAAACAAGAACCAGGACAGTTAACGAGATGATAATTGCTTCGTACATCGTCAAGCCTCCAACAGAGTGGCACAGCCACCGGCCGCAGCGGGTCGAAACACCCTTCAAGGTTTAACGAGCGAACAGACTGGTCCAGTGCGCGCAGTAGTAACGCAAAACGAACTTGAGTTCACTCGCCGTTATCAGCCGAGCCAAGCGATTTCTGACTATTACTGTCTTATGTACTCCCAAGATACAATTTCAAACTTGGCGGTGTGAGCTTCGCTGTTAGGAATCCGTCATTGATTTCGATAGTTCGCTTTTGGTGCGGTGCGATGATTTTCTGAATCGTATCCTTACCTAATACAGAATCGACACCGCCTAAATCAACCCGTGGCGCCGGTTTCAGCGAAGTATGCTGTGCGATACTTGATATTGCCTACAGGTTTATCACTTCGATTGTAAAACGTTACCTTCCACAGAGCTACGGTACCGAAGCCTCCTTTTTCCCAATTGCTGCTAAGGACCTTCAGTGGATTCGCTTCTATTTCTGCTCGTTCTCGTGCTTCTTTCAGCTTCTTCTGCACTTGAGGAAGTAGTTGCCGCGCTTCCTTATACTCACTGGCCGAAGACGGTATTAGCATCAAGTTTGTCGATGCGCTGCTCAAACCAATCTCAGAGACTTCAGAACGCAACACCGCCTTGGCAGTAGTTATGAACTGCGAGTAGTCGAGTGGTCTTCCCGGCTGCGATCCAGCGGGTTGAGTTAACGCTGGCGGATTCGAAATGTTCGAAGGTGCGCTTTGTTTACGGACTCCTTCGATAATACTACTGATTATTATCAAGCCAAAGATGATCGCACATACAACTGCAATTGGTTTCCAAGGAATGCGCGTTTGTCCAGAGTGTCGGCTCGTTTCTCTGAACTCCAAGGGCGCAAAGCAATTGTCACAAAAGCGTCCAGACGCGACCATTCGCCGGCACGAGCGGCACCAAATGTTTTTCATGTCACATCCTGTAATTGAATTGCGAACGCATCACCCTGTTGAAACGGGATTTAATGGCGAGTGTCGCCATTGGACTCCTACACCAAGCCGCACTAAAGCGGGCGCACTAGCAACTAACGAGGAGCTTAAGTGTGATAAATGCCGCCAGCTCTGAGCCGACCGGATTATACTGCGACGCGTCGGATTTGTAACGCGAAGCTTGTGAGACTCTTCAGAACAGCGACAGTAGCCCCAACATTGGGTTGCTCTCAAAAGAAATGACCGCCTGGTGATTCTTTCGAAAGAGATCCTCAATTTGTTGAGTCGTACAATTGCCTAGCCGTATCCAAATCACCTTGGGTGGGAAACCGCGCAGGACACTCATGTCGCTGAAGTCGGAGTCCTTCGTCACTATCGTGTAGCCATCTTGTCTCGCGCGTTCCCACAAGACAGCATCCGGCGCTTGATCCAAAGCAAGTAAGAAGACGTGCGAAGAGTCCGGGTGCAGATCAGCGAGCCGCCTCGCTAATCGAGGCGAAAGGTTATGATCAAACAGAAGTTTCACTGTGAACCACCGTAGCCTGTCCCTCTCGGGCCGCTGCGAACGCGTAGCACGCATGGATGTCTTCGGCTGTCAGATAGGGGAAGTCCTCCAATATCGCCTTCTCGGTCATCCCCGCCGCCAGGTAGCTGAAGATATCGTAAACCGTGATTCGCATGCCGCGTATGCAGGGCTTCCCTCCGCGCATGGCCGGGTCTATGGTGATGATGTCCTGATATCGCATGTCTACGACTTTACCGCCCTGTGGTTCGCTCAGCAAGGACCGAAACGTGAAGCAGTCATCGTGCAGACCTGCTACCTCGAAGCGCTCACTAAAGCAGAGGCCGCAACCGGCGTCGGCTACGGCCCCGCACCCTGCCGCCTAAGCAACAGGGGGAATATCTTGCCAACATCTTAGGCCACATAAAGGGACCGGGCAACGCACTACACGCGACGGCGCGGCGTTAAGCGAAAGAGTCTCACCTGCCCAGCACAACATCAATTCCCGAAAGCACCAAACCAAGTTTCGTTCGCGGCAATTTCCCTGAGCGGCCGGTCAGCAGCGTTTTATCCAAGCTGACTATCTGGGAGACATTTGCGACCGATTCTTTCGGGAGTCCGGTCAATCGAGCCGACAGCAAAACGTTGCCCGGAGCATTGGCCCACTTGGTGTTGCTTGTAAGCGGAACACAAACAACCGTAGCGAGCCGGCTGCGGTTGAATGCGTCTCCCTGCACAACCACGACCGGCCTGCGGAATCCAGGCCCAGACCCGGTTGGATCCGGAAGATCTGCCCACCAGATTTCTCCCTGAGAGATCACCACTCGATGCGCTCCAGCGTGCGCCGGGCCGCCGCTGAACCAAACGGGTCAGGCTCAACGCCGACCTCGGCGCAAACTTGATTCATCGCGTCCGTCACATGATCCGGCGCATGCCGCGCTACATACTCAGCCAGCGCTCGGCTGAACAGCTCGCTTCGTGACTTCTTCATCCGCCGCGCCAATCGCTCTGCCTTCTCGAAGACATCGTCCGGTATTGATACCGCAGTTTTCATACCGGGAGTATAACCACGGACTATCGGGCGCTCAAGCGTGCTACTGCTCTGGTGAAGGTTCGGACACAGAACGGCACGTCGCCTTCCTAGTCGAGGGAAAGAATATGGTCAGTATCCTCGCCTCGATGAGCCAGCGCGGGCGCCGCTTCACCAGCTACGAGGATTATGTAACACTAAGGTCCGCCGATGAGAGATGAACGACATCGCTACGGTCAGCATTACACGCCGGCTCACGTTGCGCGACTGCTTGCGGCCTTCGCGGCGAGGTCGGCGGCGGATACGATCTTTGATCCCAGTTGCGGCGACGGGCGACTGCTCGCGGAGGCGATGATCGCTAAGAAAGCAATCGCCGCAAGATCGAAGCGGGCGACCAACGGTGAAGTGTTCGGCTTGGACCGTTCGCATTCGGCAATCGAACTCGCAGCTCGGACCGGCGCGCATGTAGCCGTCGCTGACTTCTTCGATGTTGAACCGCGAGCGATGCTCGACAAATCGACTCTTCTCCCGAGTTCGTTCGATGCGGTCATCGGAAACCCTCCGTACATTCGCCAGGAAGTGATCGGCAAGCGAGACAAACGTCGCATCGAAGCTCGGCTCGCTAAAGATCGCGAAGCGGCGCCCGAAGTATTCTGGCCGCGATGGTCGGGAAGATCCGACATCTACGTTTACTTCTTCGCGCACGCGATCTGCTTCTTGAAAGAGGGCGGGCGGCTTGTTTTTCTAACCGCGAGCAGTTGGCTCGATGCGGGATACGGCGCGGCGCTTCGAGAATTCCTGCTGAGTAATTTTCGGATTGTGGCGATCATTGAATCGGCGGCTGAGAGTTTCTTTGCCGACGCTTCGATCAATACTTCGATCACGGTGCTGGAGCGCAAGTCCGATGCGCGCGCGAGGACGGACAATTCCATAAAGTTCGTCCGGCTCAACGGGCCGCTGAGTGAGATTGTCGAGACGCGCTGGGGAGCCAGAACAAAGGACATTGATTGGAGTCGCGCGTTGGCAAACGAGATCGACCTCGAATGCCATTCGGTGACGACGGATGCTTATCGAGTTCGAATCATCGAACAAGCGCGTTTGATGGCTTGTAAGGGCGGCCCTCCGTGGCCGCCCCTCCGTGGCAAGGAAGCGGCGATTGCGAAGAGTGGCAGTTCTCCGCAGCAAGCGCTCGTAGGCGAGGTCGTAGGAATTGCAGTGAGGGGCGGACACGGAGGGCCGCCCATACAAGGTTGGGGAAAGTATCTGAGAGCCGATGATGTTTTCTTTCACATACTCGAACGCGGCCGCACGCGGCTACAACCACTGTCCGGCCTCGCGCGCGTCAGGTTCGGCGTGAAGACTGGAGCGAACGATTTCTTCTATGTGAACGAAGAGCGGCGAAAGGAAGGCCGAAGAACGCAAAGGGAAAAGGGCAAACCGCAAAGTGAACACCGGTTGCAGACGCTCGACAATTTAGCTTCGGTGCGGCGCGGGCTCACGACCGGTGCGAATGATTTCTTTTATCTCACGCGACGTTCAACCAAACACCCAACCCCTAACCCCCAACCCCCAACCCCCAGCATCATCGCTGTGATTGACTCAAACGGTTCGGCTCGAACGATCGAATCGAGATTCCTGACGCCCGTGATCTTCTCGCTCAAAGAGATTCCCGGCATCGCGCTCAATCAAGTCGAAGGCGGAAAGCTCTTCTTTCACTGCTCAGCGAATCGCGATGAACTCACTGGGAGCCTGGCGCTCAAATACATTCGATCTGGCGAGCGCGCGGGCTATGACGCGCGTCCCAGTTGTGCCGCGCGAGATCCGTGGTACTCGGTCGCGAACGGGCGCAGACCCGCGCCGTTGATTTTTCCCTCGAAGGTCGGCGAGCGATGGCTGGTCGCGTTGAATCGCGCGGGTGTTTTTGAAGACAAAAAACTCTATGGCATATTCCCGGCTCGCGGTGTTTCGGCGTTGGTGCTGGCGGCGTTGCTCAACTCGACGTGGGCTCGCTACTACGCCGAGATCACTTGTCGTCAGATGACCGGCGCCCAGGCAATCGCGGACATCGATGTCGCCGTAGCCGAGCAGATAATGATTCCCGACCCGCGCACGTTGTCGCCGGGAATCAAGAAGAAACTTGAAGATGCTCTTGTGGAGTTGTCGCGCCGTCCCGTCTATTCGGTGTTCGAAGAGATCAAGCGCCCAGACCGCCGAAGGCTCGACGCATTGACGCTTGAGGCGATCGGCTTTAGTCAGAGATCAGAGCGCGAAGCTGTGGTGGATAAGTTATACAACGCGGTGACGGAGCTCGTGCGAGGGCGCATCTCAAAATCCACGCGTATCTGATCGCGACGCTGCGTTAGAACCGAAGTCTCAGCGATAACTGAATCAACCGAGGACCGCCGAGCGCCCCGCCGGTTGTACCGATCGAGGGCGCACTTGCTGTGCCCAGCGTCTGGGTGATCTTTCCAAAGTTGGCGTTGCTGAGGTCGCTCACCGGGTTGGCGAAGTTTGGATGATTGAACAGATTGAAGAAGTCGGCCCGGAACTGGAGACGCGTCCCCTCGCCCAGCTTCGTCGATAGGGCGAAATCTTTGGCGACCGCGAAGTCACAATTCTGAAGCCCCGGCCCGTAATATTGATTGCGACCCGAAGTTCCTACTCGGCCCGCCAACGCGGCGGTGAACCACGTCCGGTCGAATGCTTTGTCAGGATTGCGATTGTCCTGTGGCAACGGTCCGGGCCTCGCGAGGTCAGGACGATCGCCGGCAGCCGGGCTGAGGCCTGAAGCCGCAGCCTGGTTGAATCCGCTCGAATCGGGCCCGCCAGTCACGACCGTGAACGGATAGCCCGATTGAAGCGTGACTACTCCTGAGACTTGCCACCCGCCGAACACCGCTCGCGAGAAACCGTTGTTCCATCGGAGGAATCGATGCCCCGGCCCAACCGGAAGATCAATCACATACAGGAGGTTGAAGCGATGCCGGATGTCGAACGCGGAAGGTCCGTGCTCGACTCGCAGATTCTTCGAGTCCACCGGCGCTCCCGTTTCTCCCAGCAGGTTGTTCGATCCGAAATAGGATGAGTTGTAGTCAAGCGATTTGCCGAACGTGTAAGAGCCTTGAACGAACAGGCCGCGGCGATCCTGATACTTCGCGGTCAGCACCACCCCGTTGTAGTTTGAAGAACCGATTGACTCGGCGAGCTGTACGTTGCCGAAGTGATTATCCGGGAACACCTGTTCATTTGGCGCAACGGGTCCTCGCTTCAACGGGTCGCGAACGATGACCGCCGGTTGATTCACGTCGATGAAGAACCCGAGCCTGTGCCCGGAACTCCCCTGGTAGTCGGCTTCGATCGAAAAGGCGTTGCCCAGCTTCCGCTGGATTCCGAGGTTGTATTGATACAAGTACGCGCTTCTGAGGTTCGGATCCACTCCTTGAAAACTTATTACTCCGACCGTCGGAGTTCCCGGCCCTTGCCTGGCGAAGTTCGAGATCAGCGGCACGTTCTGATTGAAGCCGACGGCCCACGGAAATTTTCCCGGCTGCGTGACATTCGCTGTTTGAGTGATTTGCAGATTGTAAGGCGGGCCGAGTGCCATCGAGGACGGCACGTTATTGAAAAGGTCGTCGTACGCTACGCGAACTCCGCCGCGAATCACCGTTTGGTTTACGCCGAAGATGCGCTGTAGCAATCGAGGGCTATAGGCAAATCCGAACATCGGAGCGAAGTTGTTCCTGTCCGAATAAACGCCGCTCGAGGGAAGCGCGAACGGGGCTTTGCGAAAGAGAAGCGACGCCGGGCCCTTCAGAGCCGGGTTGATATCAAGCACGCGATCGGTGCCAACCACCACAGGACCGACTCCGGGAACATAGTTCGTCGCGTGACCTCGGATCTCTTCTACGGCGGATGGGTATTCGTAACGGATGCCGTAGTGCAGTGTGAGATTTTCACGGACCTTGAACTCGTCCTGCCAGAACAAGTCCCACGGATAGCGCCGCCAGTATGCGAGCGTGCTCCCGGTTCGGAAGTTCGAAGCCTGCACAAGCCCTTTCGCGAAATCGGCAAAGGTCGCGAAGTTGAATGCGCCGCGCGAGGCTCGATCGAGATAGCGGCGCAAATCCTCACGCCGCATGTGAAAGCCCCAACGCCAGGAATGCTTCGACCAACCGAAAGGCGCGTTGAGCGACAAGTTGTCGAACAATTCCAACGTGGCAGACACGCGGCCTTGAGGGAAGTTGATATTCGTACCGAGCGCCGCGTACCCTCCCGCAACCGTGACCGTCGGCAGGCCCGAGTTCAGCGGGTCGCGTGTGGCATCGACCACACCCGGCAAGGGCTTGCCGCTGATGTCGGTGAAGATTGTTGCCGCGTTTAGTCCATCGTCTTGTACCGCGCGCTCCATAACGTTTCGCGAGTACCCCAGTCGAAACTCGTTGATGAAACTCGATGAGAATGTATGTACCTCGCTCAGCATAATGGATCGTTGCAAGGGCTCGCCCTGGTTACCGCCGGTCTCGGGCGTAGGTCCGCCCACGAAACTCGACGCGCGATATTCAGCCCACCGGCCGGAGAGCTGATCGCTTGCGCCAAGTTGGTGATCGATGCGAGTGAGGACCGTGTCGTCATCGTCTTGGTTGCGCACATTGCCGATGAAGTTCAAGGTCCCGGTGGCGTTGGGAAGCGGCCAGAATTCAAGAAGCCGCTTCGAGATGATGTCGGTTACGGACGCGCGTTCGGCCAGCGTGGGCACTCGCGTCGCGCGCACAACGGGAGCGACCTGGCGAAACCCTTCATACGCGGCGAAGAAAAAGGTTCGATCTTTCACGAGCGGCCCGCCCAGAGTCACGCCGAACTGGTTGCGATTCAGCACGCTCTTTTGTCCGCCGAGCTTGTTGGTAAAGAAATCGGCGGCATCGAGCTTTGTGTTGCGCAAGTACTCGAAGACGCCGCCGTGAAACTGATTCGAGCCGCTCTTTGTGACGACGTTGACCTGGCCGCCGCTTCCTCGCCCAAACTCCGGAAGCGGCACGCTCGTTTGTACCGCGAATTCCTGGACGGCGTCGGTGATGCGGAACGAATTGAGCGGCCCATTCTGCTGCGTGTCCATGTTGCTGACGCCGTCCAACAGATAAACGTTCGATTGCGAGCGAGCGCCAGCCGAGTTGAAGCCACTGCCCTGCGTACCGGGAGCCGCGGGCACAGTGCCCGGCGTCAGGACAGGCAGATCGAGAAACTGCCTCGCGTTCAAAGGCAGGCCGGTGATGGTCCGGCTGTCGATGACTGAACTCAGAGTGGATTTGCCGGCCTCGAGTAAAGGTGAGACGGCGGCGACTTCAATGACTTCCGAAAGATCGCCCACCTTCATTGTTATTTCGATGTGAGTTACCTGATCTACCTCAACGATGACCGACGGGATAGTGACGCGCTTGAAGCCGGGAGCTTCGGTCGAGAGCGGCCAGTTGCCGGGTTCCAGTTGCACGAACTGAAACGCGCCGTTTGCATCCGAGAGCGCCGTCCGCTGAGCGCGCGTCGCGGCGTTCATCAGCTTGACCGGCACCCCGGGCATCGGCGCTCCTGTCAGGTCTTTGATGACGCCGCTGATGCCGCCTGTGGGCGAAAAGCTGAAGCCCATAACGAGCAGCATTGCGGTAAGGAACAACACACGGCTGGCGCACGCTCTCTCCACCGATCACCCCCGGTTCGTTGTGTGACGCGATTTGTAGATCGCCTTTGCTCTGCGCCGGTCTTCCCCTCAGTGATGCTTGACGACGCTCTTGTTACTGACGACCTCGAGCAGTTGCATCATCCCGCGATCTTCGTGAGCGAGGATGTGACAGTGCTGCACGTACTGGCCGGTGAAATCAACGAATCTGGATCGCATCGTGAAGTAGCCGGGTGTTTGGGCATAGCCCGTGGCCGGATCCAGGATGACCGCGCCGTTCTGTGTCTTTGCTACCGGAATCGCGAAATTGTCCCACCAGATGGGCGGCCCCACGATGATGGTCCTCGTGTTTCCGTACTTCTTCTCGGCCGCTTCCTTCTCTCTTGCATCGCCGACGATTCTGAGCGGCACGGTCATTTTGTTTGGATCGAAGACCTCAATAATCTGGAATGGGTTCACGTGAATGTGGAAAGGGTGAGCAACTCCGGTCTCGTTGTAAATCGTCCACTCTTCCGCGGTATCGAGGAGCATTACTTGATTGACTATGCCGTCGCTGAACTGCTGGCGGTCAATCGTGTATTGAGGCGACGATCCGTCCGCATTTCGCCCGGCGGCCGTTCGGCCCTTATCCCAACCATAGACGAGTCTCCGATGGAGGTGGATTGTATCCTCCTTGATGTCATTCAGGAACGGCGGCATCGGTGGAAACTCAGCTTCAGTCGTTGGAAATCCCATCGACGTAGTGGTACCCGCAACCTGAATGAATAAGATTGGAGCGGCTACCGTACCCACGACGTACAAGCCCGGTTGAGTTGGCGCCTTGACCAGCAAATCAACTCGATTCGCCGGCGCCATGGTGATTGGATTCTTGCCGTTGTCGGGCTTGTTGTAATTTCCATAGGCGTACTGAACGCCGTCCTGCGCAGTCTGCTTGAATTGCGGAGGCAGGCTAACCGGGCCGCTTGTAGAGGGGCACGAGTTGAACTGGATTGTGATTGGCGCCGACACCGTTGCGTTTACCATGCGCCACAGTTGAACCTGCCCGGGCTGCATCTTTACGAACGGAGTGAATTGGCCATTCACAAGCAATGGTCTCTTTTGTGGATTCGGCCTTAACAGATTCGGATCATCGACGATCTGTTGGAAAACCATGACGACTTGGTCCAGCTTATGCCCGGCTTTCTCGTAGAACGCTTTAAGCGCCCCGTCGTATCCCGTTGGGCTGTTGTCCTCAATGATGAAAGCGCCCGAAAGCCCGTTAAACATGTTGATCGCTGTCGAGCCGTGTTTGTGCGAGTGATACCAGTGCGTCCCCGGAGCCTGCCCCATCTTCACTCCTGGGTGATCTTCGCCACCCGGATGGTGAGATTCTTCATATCTTGGAATCTTGAAACAGTAAGGATAGGAGCCTACGTAATAGGGCGGCCATGCGCCGTGGGTAATGGCTTCGACGTTCTGCGGCCACAATCGCAGATACTCGGGGAGCCCGCGGCCGTTCGGATTAGCTCCCGGCCCGGTATACGGCGCAGTTGAGTCATATTCCCTGATCAGCCGCTCCTGATACATTCGCCACGACAGCGGAAGGTCCTCCCACCTTTGCGGTATGTGCCGTGTCTCACATTCCTCGAACGTTTGCCGGAACGCTTGTTGAACATCCTTCTCGAGCACCGTCGTGCTCGGCCAAATGTTAACCAGGACATTGTCTCCGGTGGTTGACGGAGTGACGTGAGTCCCGTGGAAGTGAATGTTGGCCGCGCTCGATGCGTGCAAACAGTTTGGGAATTTGTCGGTCGCCGGATAATAGTTTTTATTACCCGGGACTCTGAGTTCATCACAGCCCTCAGCCTTCCCATATTCACCGTTGGCAAGCGAGTCGGGGAAGTTCGTGACATTGACCTGATTGAGAAACGTGATTTGAACGTTGTCGCCAACGCTGCAGCGAAGCGTCGGGCCTGGCCGCGGAGGTCCGGGAGGCGCGGGCGCGGGCTGGTCCGGCGGCGGCCAGTTCTGACTCGAGTTGCCGGGATTGTGGCCGACGTAGTATCGGAGCCTTGCCTTCACCGACGTCTTTGTCGAAGTAGGCACCGTGCGTTCCCCGTCTACCACTCTCAGCACCGCTTGCAGGTTGTTGCCGTTTCTGGTGATCTCGACGATTCGAGTCAGTTCACCCAGGTCTGTAACGGGCGGGCAAGCCGCCTGGCTCGGACCCGCCGCTTTCAACAGCGCGGGCGGAAGAAACTCCGCAAGGGCGACGCTCGAGGTCGCGGCCAGCGCCTGGAGCAGGAACCTTCGGCGGGCGGCGAAAGTCTTCTCTTGCGTTGTGCCCACGGCAGTCTCGTTGTCTTCATCAGCTTGCAGTTTCACTTCGTCAGCTTCTGCCATAAGACATCTCCTTGTTTTTTAACTTACTGTGAGCGTGCCCTTCTCATTCGCGTGGAGAGCGCAGACATACTGCACTGCATTTGGTCCAGGCGGCGTTGGAACCTTTTGAAATCCAAACCTGTTCGACGTGGCGGGTTGACCGTCCAGGCTTCTCGCGATTTTATCGACCCAATCGTCGGCCGCACCGCCGACTGGCATAGGCTGGTGCTCGGCTCGTTCGTCGTTGTTGCGCCAGAAAATTACGTCCCCAACTTTGACCGGCTGATTCGAAGGAGAGAACTCAGCCGTCTGGGCCGGCGTCGGGGTGCCTATCGGGTTTATATCGATCACTATGGTCGGCATACGAGAACTCCTTTCTATCGAGGCGACTAATCAATTCAACAAGAGTGCTTATCGATCAAGACAAATCCGAGCCGCTGCTGCTTCGAGTGCCTGAATCGCAGCGCATCAGGAACTCGCAGGCGGCCAGCCCTTGATCGCGGGCTGCTTAGCGGTGAGCCTCGTTCTCTTGAGCTGAATCTGTTTGAAAGTGATGTATAACCCCGGAGGCTCAACAGCGGCGGCAGTCTACGCCCGCGAATCGGCTGATGTCAATCCTACAATCGTCCTGCATTCACTCTGTGCTGCAGCCTACGCAGCATCGCGGTCGGCCATGGTTTCGGAGTTACGCTGTGCTCCGCGTCGTTGATAATTCGATTGTGCCGAACTAGAATCGCAGCGAGATCCCCGATGAATAACAATTTCAATCGAGTCTTGCTCATCGTACTGGACAGCGCCGGTATTGGAGAGATGCCCGATGCAGTAGATTACGGCGATGCGGGCGCGCATACGCTGGGGCATGCACTGGCCTGTCGTGACGTTCGAATTCCGAATCTGCAGCAGATGGGGCTGGCTAATATCGCACGACTGCCGGTTCATCCGATTGATAACCCGGCTGGGTTTTTTGGAAAGGCGGCAACCGCGTCGCGCGGCAAAGATACCACAACCGGTCATTGGGAGATGGGCGGCATCATTACCTCGAATCCTTTCCCGACATACCCTAACGGTTTTCCAAAGCGCGTGATTGAACCGTTCGAGCGGGCCGTCGGACGAAGAGTGCTGGGCAACAAACCCGCCTCTGGAACCGAGATCATCAAGGAACTCGGCGAAGAGCACCTGAAGACAGGACGCCCGATCGTGTACACGTCGGCTGACAGCGTCTTTCAGATCGCCGCTCATGAAGAAATCGTACCGCTCGATCAGCTTTACACATGGTCCAGGATCGCTCGCGAACAACTCACCGGTGAAGATGAGGTTGGAAGAGTCATCGCGAGGCCGTTCGTCGGCGAACCGGGGAATTTTCGTAGAACGGAAGCGAGGCAGGATTTCGCAATCGATCCGCCCGAAGATACTCTGCTCGATCGAGTGAAGAAGGCTGGGCTTCAGGTCGCTGCTGTCGGCAAAATCGGCTCGATCTTTTGCCATCGAGGAACAACCGAGGAATTGAAAGCCGGCAACAACAACGCCAGCGTCGATCAAACTCTGCGCGCTCTCGCTTCGACGGGGCGAGGATTGATCTTCACGAATCTTGTAGACTTCGACATGCTGTACGGCCATCGCAACGATGTTGAAGGCTACGCGCGAGCGCTCGAGGAATTCGACGCGCGTCTCCCTGAAATTCAAGATGCGATGGGCGACGATGACTTGATGATCATCACCGCGGATCACGGCTGCGACCCCGGTGATGTGTCAACCGATCACACTCGCGAGTACGTGCCGATACTCGGATGGGGACGGCGCGCGCGAGCGGGAGTGAGCCTTGGCACGCGCTCGTCGATCGCGGACATAGGACAGACGGTAGCGGAGAACTTCGGATTGACTCTGCAAGCGGGCCGTAGTTTTCTTGCTGAAATCTTGTAGACGATAGGTCGTGATGCGCGTAATCTCCCTAACACCATCAGCTATGAAGGCTGCACTAACCCTGGTAATCGCTTTGACGCTTGTATCGCTGGCTCAGGTATCTCCGGTCCATGGGCGAGCGAGTCGGCAGGAAACGGCTGCGCAAAAAACGGAGAAGGGCGACGACTTCACTCGCTCGCTCGAACGCTTGAAGAGCACGTCGGCGGCAGCACGCCGCGAAGCCGTCGATCAACTCGCGGACTCGGGTGATCCGCGGGCGGTGACTCCGCTGATCGCGCTGTTGAAAGACCCGGAGCCGGAAGTTCGCGCAACCGTGGCGAACGCGTTAGGGCAACTCGGCGACAAACGCGCGGTTGACCCGTTGATCGCGATGCTGACGGATGAGGTGTCATTCGTGCGCGCGGCTGCGGCGCGAGTCGTCGGGCAGTTGGGGGATGCACGCGGAACGGAATCGCTGACGATGGCGCTGAAGGATGGGAATTCGACTGTGCGTGCTGCTGCGGCGATGGGGCTTGCATCACTAAAGGAAGGGCGCGCGGTGCCTGCATTGATTGGGGTGATTCGAGACGAAGCGCCCGATGTCAGGTCGGCGGTCGCGGCTGCGCTTGGAGACCTGCGCGACAAGCGCGCGGTATCTCCATTGATTCAGTTATTGAAGGATGAGTATCGAATGGTAAAGCTGGCGGCGGCGCTTGCGCTGGCGGACATCGGTGACAAGAGTGCGCTCGCTCCGATGAACGAAGCGCTCGCCGGTGAGAAGGATGAAGAAACGCGGTCCCAGATCAAAGAGGCGATTCAAAGACTGAATGCCTCTCCGGATTAGCTTTTAATCTTCCGGATGGGTGCGCTTTCGAAGGCTCTTCCGGGCGCGGCGCCTGGCAACTTGTGATTTCAGGCGGCGTCGCTCTCCTGGTTTCAGGTAAAAGGCGTGCTTTTTGGTATCGGTGATGATTCCTTCGCGTGCCACTTGTCGCTTGAAGCGCCGGATTGCGCTCTCGATGCTCTCGTTATCGTGAACCTGTACTCTTGCCACTCAAATCCTCCGTTTCAATAAACCGAGTCAGAAGCTTACACAACGCCGCCGAGGAGTGTCAATCCGAGGGCGTTCGCCTTGTTTTATGCATTATCAGCCAATAAACTAGGCGCCGTGATGATTGAACGCATCCGCCAAATCGCGCGCGAAAGCATTGAAGCAAAGAGAGCGTTCTTCGAAGCGAACGCTGAAGCAGTCGCGCGCGCCGCGGAAATGGTTATTGCGAGCGTGCGGGCCGGCGGCAAGGTGTTGGTCTTTGGAAACGGGGGTTCGGCGGCGGACGCTCAGCACATCGCCGCGGAGCTTGTGAACCGGCTGAACTACGATCACCCTCCCATTCCGGCGATCGCGTTGACTACCGACACTTCGATCCTTACATCAATCGGAAACGACTCTTCATTCGACAATGTGTTCGAGCGGCAGGTTCGAGCGCTTGGACGAAAGGGCGATGTTGCGCTTGCCATTTCGACGAGCGGCAATTCGCCAAACGTCTTGCGCGCAGTCGAAGCCGCGCGCAAGCTCGGCATCACGACGATTGCGCTAACCGGACGAGATGGTGGAAAGCTCGCAACGCTTGCTGAGTTGGCGCTTGTGGTTAATGCGGACTCGACGCAACGAATTCAGGAAACTCACATCACCATCGCGCATATCTTATGCGAGCTAGTCGAAGATGCGTTGTATGGAAAGCCCCTGTGAACCCGGAACTCTGACACACGTACCAATGTCTCGCTACAAACAAGAGCCAATCGATCTCACCGGTATCTCGACATATCCGCTAGCCTCGCGGCCCAGCAAAGTTACGACGGACGACTTCGCCAAGCCAGCCGCCAGTGATTCAGCTCTCAAGGATTTCCTGGACAGTTTGCCGAACATCCTCGCTGCGCGAGAGCTGCGCGAGATCGCGGCCAATGTCAGAGCGGCTAAGAACAAGCAACGCGCGGTAATTGTCGGTCTTGGGGGTCACGTCATCAAGACTGGTCTTGCGCCGATCTTGATAGATCTGATGAAGCGAGGCTACGTGACCGCGTTTGCGATGAATGGTTCGGCGATGATCCATGATTTCGAGATCGCGCTTGTTGGCGCCACTTCGGAAGACGTCGATGCGTCGCTCGGCTCGGGCAGTTTTGGGATGGCTGAGGAAACCGGGCAAGTAATCAACGAAGCAATTTCAACTGGTGCAAGAGACAACGTCGGTATGGGCGAAGCGATCGGACGGCACCTTCAAGCGATGAAACCGCCGCACGCAAACGCATCCCTGCTCTATTCGGCGTACGAGGCTGCGATTCCAATCACAGTTCACGTAGCGATGGGGACCGACATCGTTCACATTCATCCGACGGCAGACGGCGCAAGCGTTGGACAGACCAGCTTGCATGATTTTCGCCTGCTGTGCTCGCTCGTGCGCGAACTCGACGGCGGAGGTTTGTACCTGAATCTCGGGTCTGCGGTCGTGTTACCCGAAGTCTTTCTGAAGACCGTTACTGTTGTTCGCAATCTCGGATTCAAGCTCGAGGATTTCTTCACGGCGAACTTCGACTTCATTCAGCAATATCGTCCGCTGACTAATGTTGTGCGCCGGCCTGTTGCTGGAAGCGGACGCGGGTTCTCGTTCATCGGGCACCACGAGATAATGATTCCTCTGTTGGCGGGTTTGATTCTGGCGGAATAACGCTCTCACAAAATCTCGTGCCCGCTCACTCGGATTCCGTTTGTGCGATAAACATTCCGTGATATTCTCATTTCGCGGAAGTGGGTGAACGGGTCTGGCTAGCCTCAAATCGCTCTAGCACGCCGAGTAAATAAAGCGAGCAGCTTTGCCGTCGAGTGTGGTTTGCACATCTCAGCCAGCCTCGAGGCAACAGCACTATTTCTGCGGGCCCAGATCATCCCTTCATGTGCCCGAATCATCGCTCACCAGAAGGAGACCAGTATGCTCAAACAGAATCGACCACTCAGGCTCATCGCCTGGGCTTTTGTGATATTTTTCTCAACAAGCTTTGTCCCGCGCGCGCTCGCGCAGTCCAACTCTACGCTTCAGGGGTCAGTGACGGACCAGGCCGGCGCAGCGCTCGCTGGAGCAAAGATCGTTGCACGCAACGTGGCGACAGGAATCGAGCGAACCACGCAGACTGATAGTTCTGGCAACTACCAGATCGCCGCGCTGCCCGTCGGGAGTTACCGCGTAGAAGTACAAGCTCAGGGATTTCAGACCGCGGTGGTTAACGATCTCGCCCTGGAAGTCAGCCAGACCGTGGTCCAAAGTTTTCAGCTCAAAACAGGAGGGGCCTCCGAAACAATTAATGTGACTGCCGAGGCCCCGGTCGTCGAAACTGCAACAAGCACGGTTGGCCAGGTGATAAACCAAAAAACCGTGCAGGAGATTCCGCTTAACGGCCGTCACTTCGTCGATCTTGGCCTGCTGATACCAGGTTCGGTGACGCCGCCGCAAAACGGATTCCTGACGGCGCCGCTGCGCGGGCAAGGCTCATTCGCGTTCAACACGGCGGGCAACCGGGAAGACACGGTGAATTTCATGGTCAACGGCGTGAACCTGAACGATATGGTCCAGAATCAGATCACGTTTCAGCCGTCGATCAACACCGTACAGGAATTCAAGGTGGATAACTCGACGTTCAGCGCGGAATACGGCCGCAATTCCGGTGCGATCGTCAACATCGCAACGCGCTCCGGCTCGAACCAGTTTCACGGCGAAGCATTCGAGTTTCTGCGCAACGACGCGCTCGATGCGCGGAACTTCTTCGACGGACGCAAGCCCCCGCCCTTCAAGCGCAATCAGTTTGGCGCGGCTCTGGGCGGCCCGATTCGTAAGGACAGAACGTTCTTCTTCTTTAGTTATGAAGGGCTTCGTCAACGGCAGGGCCTGACCCTCACCAGCAATGTATTTAGCGATGCGCAGCGCGCGCAGGCGACAAACGCGACCGTTAAGAAACTGCTGGATCTGATTCCGAGACCCAACGGCGTTGTCGGTGGAGCTCCAGGATTCATCGGATCAGGGACCGCGCCCGTCAACCTGGACCAATGGACAGGTGACGTGAGCCATATTCTCGGTAAGAACGACCGCCTGCACGGATACTACGCATTTCAGCGCGACCTGCGCGGAGAGCCGACGTTACAGGGGAACACGCTCCCAAACTGGGGCGATACTCGCCAATCACACCGTCAGATCTTCACGTTAAACGAAACGCACATCTTCGGTCCGTCCGTGGTCAACGAGGCCCGGTTCGGCTTCAATCGCATACACATCACGTTCACTCCGAACGCACCGCTCAATCCGGCTGATTTCGGAATAAACAACGGAATCCAGGAACCCCTTGGCCTGCCGCAAATCAGCATCACAGGATTGCGCTTCAACATCGCGGGGCCCGCTGGCTTTCCGCAGGGCCGGGGCGACACGTCCGTTGTTTTCTCGGACACGCTGAGCTATCAGCAGGGCAGGCATTCGCTGAAGATGGGGGGCGAGTTCCGCCGCTTCTTCAACAACAACTTCAGTCGCAACCCAGGAACGTTCAATTTCGCAACCGTTGACGCTTTTCTGGCAGGAAGCGCAAACGCATTCTCGGTCACGCTCGGCGACGTCTCCAGCAGCATCGCAGTCGGTGCGCTTGGCCTGTTCGTTCAAGACAACTTCAAATTGAAGCCCAACCTCACGCTCGAGCTCGGCTTGCGATATGACTGGTTCGTAGCGCCGACCGAAAGATTCGATCGGTTTGTGAACTTTGATTCGGAGACGAGTTCCCTCGTGCGCGTCGGTTCGGGAATCGATGATCTTTACGGCGACAACCGGAAAAACATCCAACCGCGAATAGGATTCGCGTGGGACCCGGCTGGCGACGGGAAAATGAGCGTGCGAGGCGGATACAGCATCCTCGCCGATCAGCCGGTGACTAATCTCGTGACCGGCAACGCGTCCAATCCGCCGCTTGCGACGCCATTGACTTTCAACGGCGCAATAAGGTTCGACAACGCGATCAGTGTGGCCGCGGCTGCCGGAGTATCCCCGGCGGCGGTCAATCCGGGCTTCGACAACGCTTACGTTCAGTCCTGGAATCTGAACGTTCAGCGCGAAATCACGCCTAGCCTGGGTGTGATGGTAGGTTATTTCGGATCAAAGGGTACACACCTGAGAATCTCGCGTAACCTAAATCAGCTCATCAAAGGCGTGCGGCCGTTCGCGAAGCTCTCTACGAGCAGCCCCATCCTTCCCGGCAATTCAATCGGCAACATCACGGTTATCGATAGCGCGGCGAATTCCAGTTACAATGCGCTGTGGATCGCTGCGAACAAGCGGCTGTCCCACGGCTTGCAGTTTAACGCCTCGTACACGTGGTCCAAGTCTCTGGATTACAACTCGCTGAACTCGCAAGGCGTGGTTGTTCAGGACAGCTACAACATTCGCGGAGATCGAGGGCTGTCAGATTATGATGCACGACATCGCTTCGTCATCAACGCAATCTATGAGCTTCCGTTCCACGGCAGCCGTTTCGTCGAAGGATGGCAACTTTCGACCGTCACCCAGTTGCAGAGCGGCAATCCGGTCAATATCCTCGCGGGCAATCCGAGCGGGCTGAACATTGCCTCGTTCACCGGCCTGGGAACTTTGAGGCCGGATGTGATTAACACCATCGAGGTGTTGGGCAAGGTCAACCAGTGGTTCAAGGCTACCGTGTGCGACCCTCGCAGCTCAAGTTCATGTCCAGCAGGGGCGGCCTTCGCGCTGCCAGTTGGCGCCGGAAACGTCTTTCACTTTGGCAATCTCGGCCGCAACGTGATCATCGGGCCGGGGTTCGTAAACACAGATTTCTCAATGCTGAAGACTACGAAGATAACTGAGAGCGTTCGTATGCAGTTTCGCGCGGAGGTTTTCGATATCTTCAATCACGCGAACTTCGGACAGCCGGGCCGCGTCGCGCAAGTCGGCAGCACAACCTTCGGCGTGATCTCGAACACGCGCTTCCCAACCGGCGATTCAGGCTCGTCGAGACAGATCCAGTTTGCGCTTAAGGTGATCTTCTAACCAGAAGATTCCAGAGCGATGCTTACAAGCGCACCGGTACGCAATGTTCCGATGCGCTTTCTTTTTTGCGTCGTGGGGAATGCGCTGACGAATCGGCGTCTTGCGCCGTCCAGGTGCATGCGTTATTTTCGGCGGCGTATGGGAAAGCCGAAATTAGCCATCCTTATCTCGGGCCGCGGATCTAACATGCTCGCCTTGCTCGACGCGATCCGCGAGGGTCGTCTCAACGCTGAGGCGGCAGTTGTGATCAGCAACATCGAGTCGGCGGCGGGACTGATGAAAGCAAAAGAACACGGTGTTGAAACTTTGGTGATCAGCCACAGAGGACGCACACGCGAAGAGCACGACGCAGAAATCGCAGCGGAATTGAAGCGCCGCGAAGTTTCACTTGTTTGCCTCGCCGGTTACATGCGATTGCTGAGTTCTCAATTTGTACGCGCGTTTGAAAACTCCATCTTGAACATTCACCCGTCGCTGTTGCCTGCGTTCCCCGGTGTGGATGCGCAACGGCAGGCGCTCGAACATGGCGTTAAGATCACCGGCTGCACGGTTCACATCGTCGACGAACAACTGGACCACGGTCCGATCGTGCTGCAGCAAGCCGTCGCGGTTCTGGATGACGACTCGATTGAAACTCTTTCGGCGCGAATATTGGAACAGGAGCATCGCATATATCCCGAAGCGGTCGCGCGAGTTCTCAGAAAAGGCTTTCGCGTCGACGACCGCCGGACGTTTTTGGCGGATTAGGTTCGCGTTGGTTGGATTGAAATAATGATGGCAACGACCCGCGTGTCGGACTGCCTCGAAAGGACGATTCTACCAGCGTTATTAGTCGGGTCGTTGCCTGCGAGTTAGATTCACTTAGACCCCGTC